>Ga0209212_1002545_pt1 | contig 25624 bp, 29 predicted proteins | sample RifGroC2_FD_183996 | JGI IMG/M metagenome (GOLD analysis project Ga0209212, IMG submission 183996) | Groundwater microbial communities from Rifle, Colorado, USA - Groundwater C2 (SPAdes) (version 2) | ecosystem: Environmental > Aquatic > Deep subsurface > Groundwater | place: Rifle, Colorado... | reverse complement strand
AAGAGTTTTTGGCTCGCCCCGTTGAAGCTGTGGCGAAGCGGGCAAATCTGCCCTATAAAACTCTAAGCAACGGTCCGCCGAAAGGCGGATTTACGGAATATCGTCAAAGGACGCTTTGGTGTTCGCCTTACGGCTAATTCCTGGGGCTATCCTTAGAAGTTATTCTAAGCTTTTAGTACGCATATTAAAAGAAGTTGCTTAGAGATTTATAGGGCGGATTTTTTAAAGTTCAATCACTCTTTCCAACTCATCCAGCGAAGTGATTCCATTCAGAACTTTCAAGATCCCGTCTTGCTTCATGTTCAGGATGCCTTGTTTTTCCGATTTTTTCAGAATTTCCGTTTCGGTGGGATTAAGAAGAATAAGAGGTTCCACTTCTTCGTCTATCAATATCGCTTCGTAAATTCCAATTCTTCCTTTGTAGCCGAGGTTGTTGCAAAAATTGCAGCCCTTCGCCTTCCAGACAAATATTTCTTCAATATCGGGCCTTTTTTTGTTTTCAGGGAAAGTTTCAATCACTTTTTTGACGGCGGCTGTTTCCGTTTCCGAAGCCGGCTGTTTTTCTTTGCATTTATCGCAGAGCTTTCTTACCAATCTTTGGGCCATAGAGATGTTCACGGCCGGGGCGATGCTGGTCGGATTGACTCCAAGGTCTATCAAGCGGGGGATGGTGCCGGCGGCGTTGTTGGTGTGCAGAGTGGACAGAACCATGTGGCCGGTCAAAGCGGAATTGATGGCGGTTTTGGCCGTTTCCAAATCGCGGATTTCGCCCACCATTATGATGTCCGGGTCCTGCCTTAATATGGAACGAAGCCCGGCGGAAAAAGAATAGCCGATGGCTTCTTCCACTTGGGTTTGGACGATATTGGGGAGGTGATATTCCACCGGGTCTTCCAGAGTGATGATTTTTGTCTCCGGCGTGTAAACTTTTCTCAAGAAAGCGTAGAGGGTGGTGGTCTTGCCGGAGCCGGTCGGGCCGGTGGTCAAAATCATGCCGTTGGGCTTGCTTAATTCTTTTTCCAAAATGTCCATCAGGTTTTTGTCTATTCCAAGTTCCTCAAAGCTTATGGCGATTGATTTTGGGTTAAGAATTCTTAGCACGATAGATTCGCCGTAAGCCTCTGGAATGACCGAAGTCCTGACCGCAATTTCCTCTCCGACGCTTTGGTCGGAGCCCCGACTTCCCGTCGGAGTCTCCTTTTTGACGATGCTGAAACGGCCGTCTTGGGCCTGGTTGCGGACATTAAGCTTCAATCCGGAAACAAGTTTGATTCTGGAAAGAATAAGATTGTAGATTTTGTAGTCAAACAGCAATATGTCGTGAAGCACTCCGTCTAGCCGGAAACGGAGGCGGACTTGTTTTTCCTGCGGTTCTATGTGGACATCGGAAGCGTCGGCGCTTAACGCTCCGGCCAGAATTATTTCCAGCACCTCGGAAATCTTCCTGTTTTTCTGGGTGGTGGCGGAGGTTACGAACAATTCTTTAAGTTCTTCTATGGTGGAAGTTTGTTTTAAAAATTCGTCCAGTTTTTCCGAAGAAACATCTATGACGCCTCTTTGCGTTTCTTCATACTCCGGCACCTCGCTATATCGTTTCCACGCGCGGGCGAGACTTTCTTCGGAAACCAAAAATGTGTTTATTTTGTAGCCTTTTTCTTGGAGGCTTCTTAATATCCTTTGAGTTGTCTCGGGATTAGGGCTTTCTATGGCCACTTGTAGTTTTTGGCCCGTTTTCTGAAAAACAGCCAACTTGCCGAGCCGGGCTTCTTCTTCGGCCAAAATTTTCAAGGCGTCTATGTCTATGGTCATTCGGGAAAGGTCAAGATAAGGCAAGCTGTATTTTTGCGACAGGAGTTTGGCCAAGTCTTCGGCTTCGCTCTTTCTCATGCTTTCTATTTGTTCTTTATTTTTGTCGTCGTTAAGCAATGCCATTGATATTGTTATTTTATCCCTTTACGCTGCTTCTTTCAATACGCTTTGAATTTTAAGCTCCGCTTCGGAAAAATTTTTGTACGGGCCGGAGATTAAATTGCCTCCGCCGGACGGCGGATATTTTTTGGCCGAGAGAGAGGCGGCGACCTTTTCTTCAACGCTTTGGCCGTCCCAACGCTCCGGTCGGGATGAGACAGAAATCATCGCCCAGACTTCTTGTTTTGACTGCCAAATTAAGACAAAAAACGGGCGAGGCTCCAAAAGGTTTTTTATTTTTTTCATTATTTTGCCAAAAAGCGCGGGGCTGGGTTCGTTGTCGGTTTTTTCCAAGTCTTGTTCGGCGACAAATGTCCACATGCTTTTGAGCGATTCGTTCGGATAGCTTCTGGCCAAGGCGCGGCCGAGCAGTCTGGCAAAAGACGGGCTTTTATCGCTCATAATGCCGGCGATTTTTTCTTTGTCCGCGCCGAGCTTCAGAAGCGAAGAAGCCAACGCCAGAGTTTCTTCGCCGGTGTTTTTTTGGAAATGGTCCGTTTCCGCAAAGAGCGAGGCCAAGGTAAGGTCGGGGACGGGGGATTTTTTTATGGCAATGTCTCCGCTTGATTCAATTATATTTATGATGGAGAAAACTTTTTCCGCCAGAGTTTTATCGCCAATGCCGGAGGAAATGGTTATTATGTTATCCGGCTCCGCGGCGGTTATTTTCTTGGATATTTCTTCCGGCAGTTTGCCGTCCTCGTTTTCTTGGCCAAAGGGCGGGAAGAAAAAAACGGCGTCAACCTTTGCAGGCAAAGTCTTGAAAATCACACTTTCTTTGGATATTTCTTCTTTGCTTGCGCTGATGTTGATGCTGACATAACGGTCATCTTCCGTGTACGATATTTCTTGGGTCTCTATTTTGTTTTTTGGTATCAATATGGAGGTGGAAAAGGCGAGCGGGTTGCTGTTTGCGGAAGGAAGAACAGCCCGCCATTTTTCCGCGAAATCCTTTCGCCTTTCCGGATATGAATAAATGGACAGTCCGGCGTTTCTTATCGTCTCTGCGAGTGCTTCTTTGGCCAAATAAGCTTCTTCCGGCGCCTCATTACTTAAGACAACAGCAAAAGATCCGGCATTGGCGCAAATTTTTCTTATTTTTTCTTCTTGCTCGGGAGTCATAAAGCGTTTATGCTCCATTCCTAGCATGACTTGGAATTTGATTCAACTATAATAAAATAATGCCTAGAAAAATTTGCCGGCATTGCGATCCGATTGCCAGCCACCCGTGGCATTTAAAGGAGCGGGCGGGAAGTTTTTTGTTTCCGTTGAAACGAATTTTGACGCCAGCGAAGCAGATGATGGAAAACAATTTCCCCAAACTGCTTTTTAGACTCCATAAAATTATTTTGTATAACTTATTCAGAGCGCTTCTGATTGTTCGGATATTGAAAGAAGCTGACATCGCGGACAACGACGAAACCTTGTCCAATAGAACGCTTGTTGTCGCCAGAGAAGCGGCAAAAAGAGGAATTGTCGTCAAAGCTTTTAAATTTTTAGGCCGGGAAAGCACCAATTTTTTCTCCCTAAAAATAAAAAACAAAAAAATATTTTTTGAGGTTTTGCCGACCGAAGAAATAACGAAAATAGCCAAAATAGATTTTGACGACAAGTTTAAATTTAAGCGAATTTTAAAATCCAACAATCTGCCCTGCGCGGAAGGGGAGCGTTTTATAAAAATTAAACCAGCGCTCGCTTACGCCGAGAAACTCGGTTTTCCTTTGGCGGTCAAACCGAACAACAGTTCATTAAGCAAGCATGTCACCTGCGATATCCAAAACGAAACTGATTTGAAAAAATCCATTCGCATCGCCCAAATAATCAACCCGTATTTTATCGTGGAAAAATTTATCGGAGGGCATACGCATCGCGTCACCTTGGTCAATCATGAAGTGGCGGGGTGCTGTATGCGGGAGGCGCCAAATGTTACAGGCGATGGAGTTCACACCATTGCCGAGCTGATTGAAATAAAAAACAGGCATCCGTGGCGCGGAGAGTCTCATCAAAAAAATTTTACTTTGCATAAAATTATTATAGACGAAAGCGCGCGATCTTTTTTGGCGAAGCAAGGTTATTCCCTTGAAAGCATTTTGCCGGAAGGAACAAAAGCGTATTTGCGGGACAAAATTATTTTGAAAAGCGGCGCGGATATCCACGACAAAACCGACGAAGTTCATCCGGACAACATCGCACTTTTTGAAAAAATTTCCCGCCTTTGCGAGGCTCCGCTTATCGGCCTGGATTTCATCTGCCAAGACATTTCCCGGCCGTATCACCAACAGGAATGCGCTGTCTTGGAGGCCAACTCTTTGCCTTACATTGATATGCACCATTATCCTACCACCGGCAAACCTAGAAACATCGCCGGCTTGGTTGTGGATTATGTATTGGCAATGGAGTAATGGTTATGTTCCCGTCAAACTATAAAATTAACAATTAAGGTATATTTGCTATCGCTGGTAAACTGTAATTTCAAACGAGACTGATTTCTTAACCATCTTTTTTGTGATACAATTTACTTAAATGCTAAAAGAACAATTGGAAAAAATAGGGATGGCGGACAAAGAGGCTAAGGTTTTTTTAGCTTCTCTTGAGCTTGGCTCAAGCGCGGTGCAGGAAATCGCCAAAAAAGCGGATATAAACAGGGCGACGACCTATGTGATTATAGAAAAGCTGATGAAAAAAGGGCTGATGAGTTCGGTGGAAAAAGGCAAAAAAACCTTTTTTCAGACAGAGGATCCGAAGCGATTATTGAAACTTTTGGAAGAACAGGAAGAAGGCATAAAAAGAAAAGAAGAAGAGTTTAAAAAATATCTGCCAGAGTTGGAAACTTTGTTTAATAGCACCGAAGAAAAACCGAAGGTGAGGTTTTTTGAGGGGAAGGATGGGTTGATAGCCATAAGGGAGGACTATTTCAAGGCGAAAGATAAGGAAGTGCTGGGAATTTTCGCAAGAGATGAAGAAAAGAAAGTTTTTACACAAGAGGAAAGAAAAAACGCTCTCAAAGAAAGAATTAACAAAAAAATTAATCTAAAATTAATTTATACCGACGAAGAAAAAGCGAAAGGAGAATCCAAATTAACAAAAGTAAGGTTTGTTCCTAAGGATAAGTTTCCATTAAGCTCGTCTTACATTATCTACGACAATAAAGTTGGCATAGTTTCTTTAAAGGGTAAATTGATTGGAGTTATAATTGAAAACAAAGAAATATCTAACACCTTTAGATCTATTTTTAATCTTGCTTGGGATGGGGCAGAAAAGTATCAATAAAAATAAAGGGCTACAACGACATGTCATTGTAGCCCCCTGCTTGTTGCTTAATTTGTTTTTAAAAAAACAATAATTAAAAGCACAACAAGTTCAGATTTTCCCAAAATCCTACCTCCTTTTTATTCTTAGTCTCCGATACCCATACCATACTCCTTTCCTTTCGCCTCGAAACAGCTTTTCGAGATTATTCAGACAAAGGTTTTTACAAAAATCGCGAGGACGCCCCCGCCAAAGACAACAAAAACGTACAATCTGCGGATAGTATACACAACGCAAAATAAATGTCAAGCCAGAATAACAAATTGAATGAGTGAGTTGTCTGAATTGGTTAAAAATTAAACAGGCAAACAAAAAGATGTTGTTATAAAACGGCTTAATTAAGCCACTTTTTTGTTGTTTAACGCAAAGAAATGTCAAAACCGCTTGACAAAATAATTCACTTGTGTATACTGATGGGCAGATTGAAAAAAGGGGCACAAGGAGTAACGGCAGTTCGCTTCTTGAAAACGGGAATATCCCCGGAGGTTCTAAGTACTCCGTCAACTTGGAGATCTTGAGAACAACAGGATAGTGGAGTGTGATTGACCACACTCCTAAAGCACATAAGCATTACAGGTATTCAGGCCTCTGTAATGCTTATGTGCAACTGCCAGATTTAACAAATTCCGCACATTGCGAGGACAAAATAAAGGCGAGCAAAAGAATTTCAAATTTTTTTCGCTCGCCTCCCTTTCAGAGATTTTGCCAGTCAGTCGGCTGATGAAGTTTCTGAAAGGGAAAATGTTTTCCCTAAAGATAGTTCTTTTTAATTTAATATTTGGAATCTGAAAATTTCTGAAAAGGAGAATTGATCATGGGAATGAGTATGAGTTGCGCAATGTCGCAAAGAATTGAAACAAAACAGACGCTGGAAATAAAGTTAGAGCAAAAAGCAAAAATGTTAGCTCGTCTATTGGCGTTGAAAATGGAATTAATCAGCGTAATTCATGGGGAAAAATACGAAACTAAAGCGCGCTGCCCCCAATGTGCAAGACAATTAAGCGGAGTGGAAATAATCTCGGGCTTTAATCAAAACCCCAAAGATTTTACCACTCGTTGCACAGGTTGTAATCACAGATTTGAACCAAGTCTAGTTTGCTTGGACGACATTTCAAGCATTGAAATCAAGTTTTATTGTAGCGCCCAAGTGTTAGATCAGTTGCGGGGACTGCAAGACTTAACAATGGATGAACTTGCCAGAAAACATGCTGGAATTTATCGTTCAGCCATCGTTCATCACGGTAGCGTAAGAAGCGCTTTCAAGATGATCGGCATAGAATACCAGTTTGAAGAATTTACAAACTGGGAAAACAAAATCACGCCCTTTCTTGGCTTCCTTCCAGACAAAACGATCGCAGACTGTGTGAATGTCAGCCCGTATGTTGTTAGAAAGCTAAGAAATCAACTTGGAGTAGCAGGGTACTCAAAAGCAAAAATGCTTCAAAGTGTTTAGGTTTTTATTTGCCTGACATTTTATTTCAGACTCCAAATTTTTCAGGAGGAAAGTTATGAAGTGAAATGATTGAAAAGTCCCACTGGGCGAAGGCGGGTAAACGCCTCGGCAACATAAAACGCGAAAGCGTTATTTACCAAAAGGCAAGATTGAAACAAAAAATCTTGCCTCTGCTCGCAAGATGTTGATCTTGCCTGACGAGTCCCCGCCTACGCCGATAGCTTCGGCGGGCAGGCGAAAGGACGAAAGCAGAAACAAGTTCTTTACAAAGTTAATATTGGAATCTTTTAGGAGGAACAGAAAATGCGCAAGTTATTTTTTGTTGGGTTGTTTTTGGCAAGTTTGGTTTGTAACACTTCTACCGTGTTGGCAAAGGAAAACGGCACGGAGGAGTGCGACGCTATGCTTCTGGAGAAGGTTTTAGCGCAGGCGAGGGGAATAACGGCAAGCGCCGCCTTCTTGCGGGAGATAAAACCAACCTGCGATGACTCTAAAAAGGTCATTGAAGAGTTGGTGGCGGAGCAGGGTAAGGAATCGGCTCGGATGAGTCAAGGAATTGCCGAGATGGACAGAAAGGAGTATGACGAAGCTGTCCGCCGTTACTTCGGGCGCAACAGTCGGCCCAAGCCAAAAAACGACTGATTACATATTCTCAATTTTATTTTCTTCTAACTCTACTTCAAGCCCTTGATACTGTTTCCGTTCGCGAGAGAGCGCGGCGGAAATGGTTGAGAGACAAGTCTTGAAGGAAACTTTCTGAAAGGGGGTGATTATACTGAAGATCGCGATTGTTCAGAGAGATCGTGAAAATCTGGCGGGAATTAAAAGTTGTATCAAAAAAATTAACCCGTCTTTGGCGGAAGAAATTTTTTATACAAACAGGCCTGCTAGCATTCTCTGGTTAGCTGAGAAGGAGGACGAGCTGTTTGTTGTTTCTGGGCAGATATTTGTGCCGGAAGAATCAAGAGACAATAGTGGTGTTCGCAGGGGCACTCAACTGGCAAAGATTGTTAAAGCTAGGTGCGAAAAATCATTCTTCCTTATATACAGCACAATGCCAGAAATCAACGAATATGTTGATGGAGTAATTTCTAAAGAATATGGAACAATAAATTCCGGTGAACACGGTCATTTGGTTGAAATATTGTGTCATTTAGACACATTTATTGAAAATCTAAAAGACCAGGATGTTAAAAATGTTCTCCGTAAGACGAGTGAAAAGTTCTGTGAATTCAAAAAGAAATTGAACTCCATATTGCTCGGAGTCGAATGAAGAAAGACGGCTTGTCAACAGAAGCGGCGGATGACTCTCCAACATCCGGGCGTTATACCAGCCCTTTGCCGCATCGTGAAGGGGAATATGGATCCCTCTTCAACATTAAGTTCTTTGTTTACTTCAAAAAAGATTCCATTTAATAATTCCGCAAAAGAGCGGAAAGAAAGGAGGCAGATTATAAAATAGTCGCAATAAAAGGCTATTTTGTATCTGCCTTTTGTTGTATCTAGTTATTGACTCAAAGTTTATCTTAAGATAAACTTTGTTTATTATGAAAAACGCAATAATAGGATTAAAAGAATTAAGAGAAAATATGGACAGCTATATTTCCCAAATTAACAAAGGAAGGTCTTTTGTCGTGGTGCGAAAATCAAAACCTGTTTTCAGGTTGGCGCCGTTGGATGTGTGGGGCGATGAGGGGGTGTGGGAAAAAGTTGTTGATTTTACAAAGATTAAAAAAGGAGGGGTGCTGTTGAATGATGTTTTGTCAAAAATTTAATTTATGGACAGGGTTACAAAATTTCTGAACAAGTTAAGTCAGAAAGAACGAATTGTCATTAAAGAGATTTTGGAAAAAGTTAAATTTGGGAATATCGCAAACTTGGATATTAAAAAATTGAAAGGACTAGGTAATTGTTTTCGTGTCAGAAAAAGAGAAATAAGAATAATTTACAAAATCAACGAAAAAGGTGAAGCGGTTTTGTTGAGCATTGAAAGAAAAAACGATAATACTTATAAATTTTTATGAAAAAGTTTGTTTCCAATAATCCGGAAGAGTCAAGAAAATTCGCTGGTGATTTGGCCAAAGAAATTTTGGCTGGAAACCCAATGTCAAGGCGAAACTTTGACATTGACACGGGCGCTTTGGTTTTGGCTTTATACGGCGACTTGGGAAGCGGGAAGACGACATTTGCTCAGGCGTTTGCCGAAGCATTGGGCGTGAAAGAAAAAATAAAGAGTCCGACATTTATAATTTTTAGAAAATCAAAAATACCCGCCTCATCGGCGGGCGGGGAAAATAAAGAATGGCGGGAAAAAGGTTTTGAAAAATTTTATCATTTTGACGTTTACAGGATAAACAGCGAAAAAGAAATTTTAAATCTAGGCTGGAAAGAAATAATTTTCAATCCGGAAAATATCGTTTTGGCGGAATGGGCGGATAAGATAGAAAACATTCTGCCGAAAAATTCAGTCAAAATAAATTTCAAGCATTTGAAAGGAGACAAAAGAGAGATTGTTTTAAATGTTACCTAAAAAATGCTGGAGCAGAAAATTGGTAACATTTGGCTGTTGAAAAAATTGTTACGATTAGTTTTTCAGTGTCGTTTCACAATTAAACAATAATTAAATTGTGGTAGAATTATGGCAATGGCTGAAATCAACCGCAAAATTCTCGTTCTTTTGGACGCGCACGCGATATTGCACAGGGCGTTCCACGCCTTGCCGGACTTTACTTCGCCAAAGGGCGAGCCGACGGGAGCGCTTTACGGTTTCACCGCCTTTTTGATAAAAGTTATTCGTGAATTAAAACCGGATTACATCGCCGCCGCTTATGACTTGCCTAAGCCGACTTTTCGGCATATCGCCTATGACAAATACAAAGCCGGACGGGCAAAAATGGACGACAGCCTGGCTAAGCAGATCAACCGCTCCCGCGACATTTTGAAGGATTTTAATATTCCTGTTTACAGCGCGGAAGGTTTTGAAGCGGATGACGTATTAGGAACTATAGTGGAAAATCTCAAATCTAAAATCTCAAACCTAAAAATTATCGTAGCTTCTGGAGACATGGACACACTTCAGCTTGTAAAAGGTGGCGACGTGGTCGTTTACACCCTCAGGAAAGGAATAAATGAAACGATTGTCTACGACGAAAAAGCGGTGATTGAAAGATACGGTTTCGGGCCGGAACGGATTGTTGATTACAAGGCGCTCAAGGGCGATCCGTCGGATAACATTATCGGCGTCAAGGGTATAGGAGAAAAAAGCGCCACTGAGCTGATAAAAAAATACGGCGGGATTGAAAATATTTTTACCAAACTGAAAGAAGGAAAAGTTGAAGCCAAGCCGAGAATCATAGAATTGCTCAAGGGAGGAGAAGAGGAAGCGCAATTCAGCAAGACTTTGGCGGAGATACGAAGAGATGCGCCGATAGATTTTTCTCTGGAAAAAGTTTCATGGAAAGAAAATTTTAGCGCCGAAGAAATAAAACCGATTTTTAACGAACTGGGTTTTAAGAGCTTGCTTGCCAGGATTAAAGAAAACAACGGAACAATGCCGGAAAAAAAAGAACAACCGCAAAAAGAAAAACTTCCGACTGGTTTTCAAGCCAAAGTCATTGAAGACAAAAAATCAAAAACCGAAATTTCAGAAATTTTGCGAAAGAGAATTGAAGAACCGCTGGCAAAAATTCTCGCCGAGATGGAAAAGAAAGGCGCGCTTATTGACACGGACTATTTGAAAAATTTGTCGGAAGAAAAACATAAAGAATTGAATGGACTTGAGAAAAAGATATGGAAGCTGGCAGGAGAAGAATTCAACATAAACTCTCCCAAACAGATGGGTAAAATCTTGTTCATAAAGCTTGGCTTGGGTGGATCAAAGCCGAAGAAGACAGCCACCGGCGCTTACTCCACCAACGCCGTCCAGCTTGCGAAACTGAAAGACACTCATCCTATAATCGGCGATATAATGGAGTATCGAGAAATTTCCAAACTCGTTTCCACTTACATTGACGCTCTGCCGAAACTGGCGGACAAAGATAATCGCCTCCATACCCATTTTGATTCTTTCGGCACTGCGACAGGGAGGCTGTCTTCGGAGAATCCCAATCTGCAAAATATTCCCAAAAAGACGGAAAGGGGCAGAGAAGTGAGAAAGGCTTTTATTGCCGACCGAAATTATAAGCTTGTTGACTTTGATTACTCGCAGATTGATTTAAGGGCGGCGGCGATTTTAAGCGGGGATAAAAATTTGATAGAAATTTTTCAGAAAGGCGGGGATGCGCACGCTTCAGCGGCCGTAAAAGTTTTTGGCGTAAAACCGGAAGAAGTTACGCCGGAAATGAGGAGAAAAATAAAGGTTATAAATTTCGGCGTGCTTTATGGAATGGGTATCAGCGCGTTAAGGCAAAATCTCGGAGGAACAAGAGAAGAAGCGCAAAAATTTTACGAAGAATATTTCAAAAATTTCAGCGGTTTGAAAGATTATATAGAAAAAACGAAAAAATTCGCCAGAGAAAATGGCTGGACGGAAACGCTTTTCGGCCGGAGAAGATATTTTCCGGAGATTAAGTCTCGATTGGAGTATCTTCAAAAAGAAGCCGAAAGAATGGCGGTCAATATGCCCATTCAAGGCACCTCGGCCGATTTTATAAAATTGGCGATGGTAAGGGCGGACAAAGCGTTGGAAGAAAATAGGTTGAAAGATAAAGTTTTTATGCTTTTGCAAATTCACGATGAATTGCTTTTTGAAATTAAAGAAGATGTTGTCGTAAAAGCGATCTCTATAATAAAAGAAGCGATGGAGAGCGTTTACCCGTTAAAAAATGAAGACGAAAGTCTTGTCGCCGAACAATACAGAAAACTTAAATTGCCGGACATTCCAATAGAAGTGAATGTGGAAACAGGGGATAACTGGGAAGAAATGAAGATACTACACTAAAATCAAAATTAAGGCTTATTTGCTATTGCTAATATACCGTAATTTTAAATTTGACAAAATCATCAAATTGTGCATAATAGAAAGTGGATTTTTTATTTAATTATTCAAACTTGATTCTAGCTAATCGGGTTTGATTCTTTGACAATTATCCGGCTAGGGAAGGAGAAAGAAATGAAAACAAAACCATCGGCAAGAAATAATTTCTTTGATGTTGTCAACTGGGCGATAAAAATTGGTCCATTAAAGGAGAGCTTTGATCCGAATGAATTCTTTAATGGCATGTTTACAACCAATCCGTGGATGGGAGATGTTTTTGAGAAAGATGTTTTGAAAGAAGCAAAAATTATTACAAAAAGTAAAACTGCTTCTTTAAAATCAATAGATTTAAAAAAATCAGCAACCGACAATGAAATTTTCAAGACTTTTATGAAGATAATACCTTTCAAAATCAATGATATTCTTTGGGTTATTGCAAAACTCATGAAAACAAGCGAATTACGAAAGGAAGAACGTCATGCTAATTTGTTTTATATTAAAAAAGCGAAAGACTTTTTTGTTATACATCTTCTCTGGTGGGAAGAGGGTATAAGAATTTTCTGCTGGCGTTTTGGTTGTCATGGTCCTCATTGGCCCGCTCTTTGGCCAAAAGGTACAAGAGTTTTTTTACCTAGTAATTAATTTTTGGGTTGATGTCTTTTTCTCATACTCAATGAAGGGTAGTCTCATGACTACCCTTTTCTTTTTTATGCTAAAATTTAGCTATTAGCCATTTTATGTTGTATCCTCTTTACGGCCAAGATACATACGGGCGCAGGGGAAAATGCGTTATGGTAGATTATTACCATAACTATGGTAGATTATTACCATAGTTATGGTAATGTAAGACTATGATATCGTTAAGATCAAAAGTTGCGGTAAAAATACTTAATTATTTTTTTATAAATCCGGAAGCTCGCCATTATATCAACGAACTGGCAGGTATTTTAGGTTTGGATCCCAAAAACACGGATACAAAACTGAAAGAATTGGAAAGGGCGGGATTACTTAAAAGCGAATTTTCCGGCAAACAAAGATATTTTTATTTATCCAAAGAATTTCCATTACTTGAAGAATATAAGAAAATTGTTTTAAAAACGGCGGGAATAGAGAGCGAGTTAAAAAAAATTTTATCAAAGATTCCAAAAATCAAAGAAGCTTATTTATTCGGGTCATACGCAAAAGGCAAGATGGATGAAATGAGTGATATTGATTTGCTGGTTATAGGCGATCATTCTGTTTTGGCGTTGCAGAAAGAAATAAATAAAGCACAAAAAGAAATGGGCAGAGAAATTAACGCGATAAGTTTCAGCGAGAAAGAATTTGAGCAAAAAAAGGATAAAAACAGTCCTTTTGTAAAAAAGATTTTTTCCGAAAAACATATTAAATTAATATGATAATCTTTGAAGACAAATATTTCCAAAAAATAAATTTTACCAAAGAACAGATAAGCGATTATTTTTTGTCCGCCAAAAGGGATTTGGAAATTGCGAAAGACTCAAAAAGAACAGAAGTGGTTTTCAAGTTTTCCTATGACGCTCTTATAAAGCTTGGCATAGTGCTTATTGCCGAAAAAGGCAGAAAAGTTAGAAGCGCGCAAGGCCATCATATTAAAATTTTGGAAAAAATGAGCGATATTTTAAAAAACGAAGACATAGAAACGATTGGCAACAAAATGAGGCAGGATAGAAATCACGATCTTTATGACGGCGAAATGACAATAAGTAAAAAACAAGCGACAGAATATTTAAAGTTTATTGACGGCTTGTTTAATTAATTTTATGTTTTACTTTCTTCATGGCCAAGACACATACAGGAGCAGGGAGAAGCTCGATGAGCTTGTTTCGCATTTCAAGACCAAAGTTTCCGGTTTGGGATTTTTTAAGATTGAGGGAGAAAATTTCAACGAGGCGGAGTTTAAAGAACTGCTGAAAGGAAAAACTTTGTTTGAGAAAAAATACGTGGTTGTTTGCGAAAGAGTTTGGGAAAATAAGGAAGCGTTAAATTTCGTACTGAACAACTTGGACGACTTGGCGAAGACGGACAATATGTTTCTTTTTTTGGAAGAAGAAATTGACGAGAAAATTTTGGAGGAATTTAAAAAACAAGCTTACAAAGTTCAAGAATATAAACCCCTTGACGGCGTTAAGTTGAAAGCGTGGTTCGCGGCTAAAAAAATTCCGGCAAATATCGCTTCCGAAATTATAAAAAAAAGCGGTTCGGATTTATGGCGCGCGTCAAAAGAGATAGAAAAATACGAGCTTGGCGGTTTAACCGCCAAGCAAGAAACGGATGCTCCATATAATCCGTTTGCGATATGCGATGCGTTTGCGGAGAAAAATAAAGGCAAAGCGTGGATTATTTATCAGCAAGCGTTAAGGCGGGGTATTTCGGCCGATGAGGTGTTTTTCAAAATTCTCTGGCAGGTGAAAAATTTATTGCTGGTGAAAAAACTGATGAACGCCGGTGTGGCGGATATTACCAAAGAATCCGGACTCAAACCGTTTGTGGTTGGAAAAGCGATGCGAGCCGCCAAAAATTTTTCCGAAAATGAGCTGGTAAACTATTCATACGAAATGCTGAAAATTTATCACAAAGAAAGAAGGGGAGAGTCGGAACTGGCGATAGAATTTGAAAAGTTTTTGATTTCATCGTGAATTTTCCAAATAGCTGTTTTTTCAGAGCCCGAAGTATTTTTCTGCTGAAAAATCATCTTTACTCGCGCCGCCGCGCTCCGTAGTGCTCTTCAAAAACACTATTTTGGAAATTCACGGCTCTATTTTATCAATTCTTCTTTTGTATTTTTCTCCGTTGGAAAAAGGCGTTTCCAACCAAACAGAAATAATTTGTTTGGCTAGTTCCAAATTAACTTCGTCGGCCGGTAAAGATAAGACATTGGTGTCGTCATGCTCGCGGGATTGTTTGGCGGTGGCGACATCGTCGGCTAACGCCGAACGAACGCCGTGGAATTTGTTGGCGGTAATATCCACTCCCACGCCGGAGCCGCATATCAGCACACCCTTGCGTCCTTCCGGTTTTTCCGACACTTTATTGGCTACCAGTTTGGCGAAGTCGGTGTAGTCGTCGTTGGTGTCATAAGCAAAGTTTCCCATATCTTCAAATTCATATTTTTTCCCCGCCAGAAACTTTTTTATTTCTTCTTTGAGTTGAAAACCGCGATGGTCGGCGCCTAGATAAATCATACCGTTATTTTAATATATTTTGGCAAAAAAAACAGCGCGCTAAACTTTGCGGTGCCGTTGGTTGCGCGGGATGTTTACACAACCAAACTTTTTCTTCCGCAAAATTTTCGCGCGCTTTAATAAGTTTTGATTAAATAGCCGACGGGATGCTTTCATCGGTGCATTCATAGGCGGTTGACGAGTCATCTATTTTTACAATTCTTGATTTGTAAGGAGGAATATTTTCCTTAACATCAAAACCAACAAGAGAGTTTATAATATCAGATTGCGTTTTTTTAATTATCTTTTCAACTCCTTCTAAAACTTCCGCCATTGCAACCAATCTTTTTCTTAATTCTTTTAAATCCGGAAACTGCTTTTGAACATCAATTTCCAGTTCGTGGATAAAATTCTCAAATCTTTCTTTAAAGCAATCAATCTTTCTTTGATTAAAACTTTCCAGTGTCATTTTTTGTCTCCTTTCAAAAAGTTTAATGATTTAAATTAAAGGTCTGTTTACAATAGTAATACACCACTTTTGAAAAAGTTGCAATAGGTTTTTGTGTTTCTCATTGCCTCGTGAGGGAATTGAACCCCCGACCATCTCCTTAAAAGGGAGCTGCTCTACCAACTGAGCTAACGAGGCATTTTTTACAAAGGCAAATCAAAGGCGAACATTCCCGGCCCCGTTAATATCAAAGAAACGGCTATGGCCAGTTTTATAAGCCTTTCGGTCCAAGAGCGAGGGTGTTTTCCGCCCATTATGATTGAGCTGGCTATTATTATAAGCGATACGGCTATCGCGGCGGCTTGAGTGAAAAGGCCGATGACAAGAAAAATTCCGCTTAGAAAAACAATTCCGCCCAAGATTCTTTGCGGCATTTTTTCTTGAGAAATTATTTTGCCGACCCCGTGTTTTATAAGAGGAACGCCCAAAGCGATTCTCAATATAAAAGGAGTTAAGAACGAAAAATTGAAAAGTTCTGGAAATAAACTTGGCATTTTCGCATTATAACCTTAGTAGGACTTGGAGTCAATTATGTTATTTTTGTCGTCGTAGAGGGTGATGGTTTCCCTTTTTTTCTTCCAAAGCTCCTCGCTTCTGTCCAAGTAAATTCGCCACTCCGGAAGATAAAAGTCGGCATCGTCCTTATGTTTCTCAAGGCAAGTTTTATAATTGGCGTTTTGCAACACATAATCCTGGCAGGAGGAAGAAAGTTTGGATGAATATTTGTAGGGGATGCTGACGACTGTTTGGCAGGAGGGCACTCTGTCTATATAATCCAGACATTGGTCGTTATTGATAAGATTGGAGGGGGGTTCCTCTTCTCTTAAAAGGGGGCATTCGGTATCCAATTCCGGGGTAAATTCGCGGAATTGCTCAAAGTAGCCGGCGCATTTGTTTAGTTTAAAGCTTGTCCCGAGCGGGCTTTTCCCTGTTACGATAACGGCTTTTTCTCCCGGCTTCAGATAAATGTCTTCCTGGGGCTGGCTGGCGATACTGGCGTATATGTAGGAAGCTCCTTTTCCGATTAAAACATCAAGGCCGGTTTTTCCTTTCAGTTTCCAGCCGGTTATCTTCATCGGGCTTTTGTTTTTTTTGTCGGCTTTTATTTCCAAGTATTCTTCATCGGGCTTTGTTTCTTTGGCTCTTCTTGTTTTAAGGGTTGCGAAATCAGGCTTGACCGAGCTTGCCTGTCCGGCAGACAGGCTTTGTTTGGATGCGGCGAGAACAACGGAAGCCGAATTGTTTATTTTTTCATCGCCGTAACTTACTCCCAAACCAGAAGATGAGGACGGTTGCGGACGGCCGTCGTCGCCTCGGAAATAAGGAAGCGGAGAAGAAGCGGAGGATGATTGTTTGGAAGAAAAGTTTTGAGCGGCTTCTTTTGATGAGACTGAGCTTTTTGTTCCTAGAATTTCTCCCGTCTGTTTTTTGGTCTCTTGCGCCGCTTTCTGCTGGGGTTTGTTTAAAAACCAGCCGCTTTTTGACGACGGCCGCAATGGTCCGCCGGTAAAAAGCCAAACAAAAGCCAAGACAAGAATAATTAAGATAAATGCCCTTAAATCTTTCATCGCATCCATAAGTCTTTACAGTTTATCGCAAAAATAATTTTGTGTCCATCAAACGACTTACGATGTCGTTTGATACAAATAGTTGGTATTTATGATGCAATTAAAATCGCTTAATATAAGGATATTTTGATAATTATTTCAAAAAATGATGCAATTACGGTTATTTTATGACACAAAAAATGGTGATTCTTTTTTACGAGCAAAACAGCGCCAGATTCTTCAAAGAATTATTTATTGAACAATTCAAATTCGCCGTCAGCAATTATTTTCAGGCTTGATGGTTTTTTATATAATTTAAGTATTTCAGTTTAAAACCTGGAGGTTGTATATTATAATTTTGCGGTTTCGTTATTTCTGATGAATGGGACAAAAATGGGCCGAGCGGCCGCCGATTTTGAGGCGGGCGATTAGGCCGCCGTCTTTTTTTTGGCATTTTTCTCCTTCCAATCCGTAAACATAAAGCATTTTTTGATATTCTCCCTTATTGCCGGAAGTGTCGCGGTAGTCGGAATCGGATGTGCCCCGCGCTTCAATCGCTTTCTTTAAAATTTTTTTGGTTGAAGTGAAAATTGATTTCAATTCTTCTTTGGTTAAAGACGAAACTGGCCTTAAGGGGTGAATTCCGGCCAGCCACAAAATTTCATCGGAATAAATGTTGCCGATGCCGGCGAAAACTGATTGGTCCATCAAGACTGTTTTGATTTTTCCTTTTTTGCCAGTGAGCCGCTCTTGGAATTTGTTAAAATCAAAATCTTCGGCGGTTGGGTCAGGACCTAAATTATTTATATCTTCCAGTTCGCTTAATTTTCCGGTCGGCCACAGCAAAACCTTGGCAAATTTTCTTAAGTCGCTAAGAGCTAATTGCTGGCTGTTGGATAAATCAAAAACAAGATGAATGAAACGATTTTGCGGGTCATCTCTTAGCGGCCCCGCTTCTTTGCCCAGCCATCTTGCCTCGCCCGCAACGGGCGGGGTTGCCGGTTCCCATTTACCGTATAAAAAATGACCGGTCATTTTCTGATGAACGAGAATCGTTTTCCCTCCGCTTAAATCAATGAGTATGTTTTTTCCAAGCCTCCGAACATCCAAAATTTTTTCTCCGACGATTTCTTTTTTGAAAGCATTAAAAGATGTGTTTTTAAACATCTTTTCCCAATCAGTCTCAATACCCGCGATTTTTAGTCCCGGCAAAATTTTTCGCAGGTCGCTTACTATTGTTTGGACTTCTGGCAGTTCGGGCATATGTTTCAAAATAAAAAATAAAATTACTTTCCCAATATTTTTAGCGCTTCTTTGATTCTGGCGCTGATGCCGTTGGTGTCGTCGGGGATTTTTTTAAGCGCTTCGCGCGCTTCGGCGGGGGAGTAGCCGAGAGATTTCAGCGCTTCCAGCACATCTTGCTCGTCTTTGAAGGCGGCGCCGGCGGATTCGTCCAGTTTGCCCATTTTATCCCGCAGTTCTATTATCACTCGTTCGGCCGTTTTCTTTCCTATGCCGGAAACTTTGGTAAGATAAGAAATTTCTCCGGAAGCGATGGCTTTTTTGATAGTATCCAGAGGGGCGACGCTCAATATCCCCATAGCCGATTTCGGCCCGATGCCCGATATCTGGATTAAGGTTTCAAAAAATTCCAATTCGGGATACGATTCAAACCCATACAATTCCAAAGCGTCTTCTTTGACCCGTAAATGCGTCCAAAGCGCGGCTGTGTCGCCGGTTTTTCTCAAGGTGTCGGGGAGAGCGTGCACTTTGTAGCCCAAGCCGTTGGCGATTATCGTCAGAAATTTATTGCCTCTTAATTTAATTTTCCCTTCAATGTAAGAAATCATTTGTTTTTCAAATAGTCTAAAATTTTAACCACATCATCGTCGCGGTCTTTGCTTTTCAAAATTACGACGGCGATTTTTCTTTGCTCGGATTCGGCCGACGGCAGAGAAAATATGCCGGCGAAAGTTTTTCCGGCGCTGTCCGTATAGCCGGTCTTTCCTCCCAAAAAGTTTTCCAAGCCGGAAAATTTGTCGCCGTTAGCCCATTTTCTCATACCCTCCTCCCATTCTTTTTTTCTGGTTATGTCCAATATCTGTTTTTTGTTTTTAAAAATGTGAGAAACCAACTTAAACAAATCTTCGGGCGTGGAAACATTTCTGGAAGACAGTCCGCTGGAATCGGCAAAAAAAGTTTTTGGCATCCCGATGGACTCGGTCTCTCCGTTCATGCGGTTTAAGAAATTTTTTGTCCCAATATGATCGGCTAAAGTTTTGGCGGCGGCGTTGCTGGACTCCAGAAGCAGGGGATACAACAGACTGCTCGTGGATATCACTTCTCCCTCGGACAACCCTTTTATGCTCGGATTTTCTCCGATAAGGGCTTCGGGCGGAACGATGGCGATTTGCGACTGATCAATCGTTTCAAGAGAAACTAAAGCGGTCATCAGTTTAGTGATGGAAGCGATTGGGAATTGTTTGGATTTATTTTTTTCCAAGATAATTTCGCCGGTTTGAATGTCGGCCGCTAAATAACCTTCGGCCGACAAAGCCGGTTTTTTAATAGCCGTTTTTTCAATAACGGAATAAGGAAGCGGTTCGGCTTCGTAGGTAAAAGTCGTTCCGGCGCTGGCGATGTAGCGCCTAGCCGTTTTGGCGGCCGCGGCAGTTGCGGAAGAAGCCGTTATTCCGATTAAAACAGCTGTGGCCGTCCAAAATAGATAAGATAAAAATGAGTGTTTTTTCATCAAGCGTGTTTCTCGTTTTATTCTACCATCCTTGCGTTTTTTTAAAAAGACGCTATGATTGGGAAATAAACATATGCCGATAACATCATCAGCCAAAAAAGCGTTAAGACAGTCTTTCCGAAAGAGAGATTTTAATTTGAAAAGGCTCAACGAAATGAAAGCCGCCGTTAAGACTGTCCGAAAATTAATCCGCCAACCGGCGGACAAAAACAAAGAAGAAGCCCTAAAGCAATTGACTGTCGCTTATAAAGCCATAGACAAAGCGGCCAAAAGAGGGGTCATCAAAAAAGGCGCCGCCGACAGAAAAAAATCCAGATTGGCCAAATTCTTGGGGAAGTAAAAGCAATAAAAAATCAAAAAGCTCACTAATTGTCTTTATATTCAACACCTATTTTCCAAATATTTTTTTCCAAAAAGGCTTCAATGGTTTGACGATTTGCTTTATTGATCAAGTTTGAATGTGAAAGTTTGTTATTTTTCGCATAATTAACAAGAGTAATGATTTGTTTGCCTTCCAAATAAGCAAGTCTTTTATGGTAGCTGTTAGTAAGAGCTTTGGCGACAATCTCTTCCATAATTGCCGTCTTTCCTTTTTCATTAAACTCCTTGAAGGCATCGTAATATTTCGTTCTATCAATAAATTTGATATTTATAGGCACAAACCCTTCACGGATAAGCAAATAATTATTTATGACACGGCCAATACGACCATTGCCATCGCAAAATGGGTGCGTATATTCAAACTCTAAATGCAGCCTGGCAATCCGCTTGACAACGTTTTCATGATTTGTGGCATTATATCCAGCAAGCGCTCTTTCTAATCTTGGTATAACTTCTTGAGGTTTAGGCGCGATATGGCTTCCGACCCGGACATATTCATTGTTTTGGCGAAATCTTCCGGCAATATCATCTTTTATGTTTGAAATGAGTATCTTATGAAGTGACAAAATCACATCAAGAGTCAATTCTTGTTCCTTTGCCTTTTTGTTTATATAGGATGTTACACGGGCCAGATTTTTTGTTTCAAATATTTCTCGTTCAGAAACATAGCGGTCAAGGTCAATTTGCAAAAGAACTTTCTCCGTTTCTTCAAGAGATAGCGTGCTGTTTTCTATTGCGTTTGAGTTATATACCTGTTCCGGAACCTCGGCTTCACTTATAATTTGCAACAAAGATTCCTTACCCGTCAAAAGCTTGTAATATCTTTCTCTAAGGTTATTTATTTTTTTGAGGACGCTTAATGTATTTGCCATAGCATGAGTATAGTTTTTTTCACTATATTGTCAATATAATCGTGAAAAATTACTAAAAAATGGCTATTTTCACGGTTTTGACCGTAAATCTCGTTTAAATGTGTTTATTATACCAAGCTCGAACCTATTTTCAAAACAAATGATTCGGAGAGAGTCCCGCGCACTGGCGATTACGCCAGCAACCCCGAAAGAAAAACACTCCTTGCATTTCTGATTTGGCGGGGGTGAATTTTTTCTTGAAAAAGGAAAGGACATTTTTCTTTTTGGGGTTCTGCCCTCCAAGTATTCGGACAGTGTGGCGGGGCTTCAATTCGGACTCGGTTTTGCGAAAACTATTTTCTGGGGGAAAGGATTTCGCAAAACCTCGACTGATTTCCAACCCGCAGAAAGGGGTCTGGGGAATGAATGCGGGTGGGATTCTTTTTGAATTTTGACAGCTTCTAAAAAGAAAAGAAAACTGATAAAATGGGAAAATGAATGGAAATGATTACTACGCAAGAATAAAAGAATTAAATATTTCCCATTATGCTGGAGAGGTATCTTATTATACCCAAGCTCCTTTACGTGAGGTCGAGAAAAAATTACTCGCTTCCATCCACAAAGAATCTAAGATACTTGATGTTGGCTGTGGTTCCGGGCGTTTTTCAATAGGAGCAGCACAATCAGGACATATCGTAACGGCAATTGATATCACTCCATCGGCAATAACAACTGCTAGTGAAAAAGCAAAACATCTTAAACTCGGCAATATTAGTTTTTTCGTCAGCGATATGACTGAAATGCCGTTCCCAAACAATGAATTTGATTATGTTTTCTGTCCGAGATTTTCAATAAATGCGGTTGCAACTTTTCATAAAAGAAAAAAGGCCATCAGCGAAATGATGCGCGTGGTAAAACCAGGAGGGATAGTTTATATCGAGAGTTTCAATAAACTTTATTTGGGTCGAGGACCTATTATGTCCATTAAAAATATTTTTGGTGATTTGCAAAAACAAATATCAATAATGATATGCAATCTAGTGGATAAAAAGTACGATGGTTTGTTGCCTGGCGATATCACTTATGAATCAAATAAGGTTGCCGGGGCATCCAAAGGATACGCTCATCTGCCAACAATTTTTGAATTAAAAAAATTACTGCCTGTGAACACCGCGCCCAAATTTTATTCAAGCCCGCAAGTATTAGGAGGCAAAGGATTTGATCTATTAAAATATTTTAGATACTCAATATGGATTTTTTTAACAAAGCCCACAGACATTGACGGGAGACCATAAAGAATGTAAGATATGTAATAGTAATTCGTTCTTTCACACAAATCAAAAAGGAGGTAAACAATGTCTGTTCAGCAGACCCTAATCATCGTCAAGCCTGACGGTATGGCGAAGGGTCTGGTCGGACAGATTCTTCGCTCTCTGCAGGCGCATAACTTGCGGGTGATAGATCATACCCGTGTGCAACTGGAACAGGGGTGGGTAGAAAGTCTCTATCATGGAGAAAGAGACGAAATCTATTTCACCGAAGTAGTGGAGTGGGTTAGTTCAGCCCCTGTCCTACTCTTGAAAATTGAAGGAAAAGAAGCGCTTGATCTGGTTAAATGGAGGATTGTCGGACGCTATCCTAACGGAATTCGCGGCCAATATTCCGAGAACTGGATCAAGAACGTAGCCCACGCTCCAGACTCATCCGAGTCGGCACTGCACGAGCTACAGCTGACAGAACTCATCTTTGAAAGGAGAAGAATGATGGACGAAAGCCGCTTCAGCGGCAAGACGGTCTTCGCTCTGACTGGCATGAGCGAGTGCGGAAAGAGTACTGTCGGGAAGTACCTTGACTCCAAAGGCGTGAGTCGTCTCAAGATCGTGAGACTTTTCGAGAGAGTTCACGACAAATGGTCACCCGACGAGGAGCTTTACACATTCCTGAAGCGACAGGAGGAACGCGACCCGTACGCTTTATGGGACGCGTTTATCGATGAGTTGATGGATGAGATGGAGCGTCGTCACATAAACGCCGCCTCAATCGAGAGTTTGTACGGTGGCGGGCTTGGTCCCTATCTCAAGCAAAAGCTCGGCCATCACTTCTGCATCCTCTTTGTCGACATCTCCCTAGAAATCCGTCTCCGTCGTCAGATGCAGCGAGAAAATCTTCCGGACATCGAAAGTGCCAGAAGGTATCTCTCCCCGCGAGACGAAATCAAGGAGAAGTCGGGTATCCCTGCACTCAAGGAGATCGCTGGCGAAGTGGTTGATAACTCCGGGACGCTTAAGGAACTGTACCGGATAATTGATCAAATCGTCAAAAAATATCTTCCGTAAATCAAGCGGCTCCCTCGACACGACGGAGCCGCTTTTTCTAAATTTTAAGTAGAATCTAAAACCACAATCCATTATAATTACTATTATGCAATTTAAAGAAAACGATCAAATCAAATACTCCACAGAAGGCATAAAGCATGAATCTGCGGGTGGTTTTGTTTTCTTTGAAGATGGTCGAACACACGAATTATTCGTCGCGTTATTGCGCAAGCCCGACGGTCATTATCTCATTCCAAAGGGTCATATCAGAAAAGGCGAGGAGCCAGAGGACGCTGCAATTAGAGAAATAAAAGAGGAACTCTCTTTGAGAGAGACGCCTGAAACCATTTCTTTTTTAAGAATTGATAGTTATTCATTTACTTTAGATGATAGTGATGTTACTCACCATAAAAACGTCCATTTATATGTCTTCCGATTAAACAGGAGACTAGAAATTAACCCTCAAATTGAGGAGGGATTTGAGGCGGCCGAGTGGCTTTCTTTTGAGGAAGCGGTTGAGAAAATTTTATTTGACAGAGAAAACTTACTCAGAGCGAGGCAATATTTTTACTACAACAAGCCCATCAACACCTACGATGATCTAATGAGTATAAAATCGCTGACCATTGCCGTACCAACGCACAATGGCGCGTTAACAATATCTAGAACACTTAACTCGGTCGTAGAAAATCTAAAAGAAATTTCTGTTTCTGTTGAAAAAGAAATAATAATTTGTATTGATCACTGTACTGATAATACCGCCACAGTAGTGGAAAATTTTATAAAAGAATCTGATACTAATGGGATAAAAATTTCACTTATTGAAAATCAAGACAATAAGGGGAAAGCGAACACATTAAATAAGATATTTAGTTCTTCATTCGGGGAATTATTTTGCGTTATTGATGATGATGTCATTCTTGAAAAAAGCTGCTTAGTAAATTTAATCAAAACATTGGTAGAGGAGAGAAATTTGAAATGCGCATTTTCTGCATGGAAAAGACTACCACTTAAAAGCCGTAACCCATGGAAATTGTTTTGGCATTGGATTTTAGGAGTCAAGTTTGAAATACAACTGGATGATAAATCAAGTGAGATAATGAAAGGCGCAAGTATGATGATAAGAAGGGAGAACTTTATTCGTCTCCCCGCAGTACTTAATGAAGATCAATTTTTACAGTATGTATACTGGCCACAAACAAAAGAGGTACGAGGTTCTGTCATCTATTTTAATTCAGTGTCTAGCATTTCCGATTACTACCGCAGGTTCATTCGCATAATGGTCGGGGCTAAACAGATGTCGAAATATTTTGCCAAAGAAAGAATTAGTGAGTGTTCCCGCGCCCTTTTTTGCAAACTGAATTACCAGAGGATTTTACGTCTGCCGTGGAAATTAAAAGGGCCTTTTCTGTTTTACAGATTTATCCGGTTTTTTATAAACGCATATGTTAAAATAAAACTTCACTTTATAGACGACTATGAATGGTTTAGATTTAAACAAAATTAAAACAGAGGCAATTGAGAAATTTGAGAAAGCCGTCGGCGAAAAACTGGTGGCCATTATTCTCACCGGTAGCGTGTCACAATCTGCCTATAAAGATGGCTGGAGTGACATAGATTTGCTGGTTGTAATTGATGGTTTTGATTTTGATGTAAAACGTAGAATAGTTGAAGCCGTAACGCAATTGGAAAATAATTCAGGTATACATCATGGAGTAAACGTAATTAGCAAAGATGAGCTACTTGCTCCTATTCTTCCCGATGTTCTTCTTGATGGAAAGACGCTCCAAGCTCTGATTGATCTCAGAAAATATCCTGAACGGCTTATTTATTCCTGTGAATCAATAGACTTTAAAAATATATATTTGCCGGATAACGAAACTTTGAAAAAATATAGCATTAGCAACATAGGCATGTTTCTGCGAAGAAATAGAAGAACACTCACCACAACACCCCATAAGGATAAAAATATCAAAGAATTATTGAAAAGAGAGATACGTGCATCTTTAATAATAACAAAACTAGCTGTCCAATGCTTTACCGCAATACCGCAGGGAGATTATCGGGATGTGTTAAATCTGGCAAAATCATTGTTCACAGATTTTAATTTTGAAGTTGTTGAGGATAATTTCCGAATTATTGATCAGTGGCATGAATTGAAAGATGAGAATGAATTGCTAAACATATTCCGAAAAGTGGATGATTATATAGAAAAGTTTACACACTATGTTTTTGAAAAATTCCAAAATCAGTAGATGTTAGCAGACGATAGGTTGTATAGACTTATTAAACTTCTTTTTTAAATAATCGGCCGGTGTCATGTAATCAATTTGTTTCAGGCGAACTTCAAAGTTGTAGCGGTTTAAATATTCAATCAGCTTGG
>Ga0209212_1002544_pt1 | contig 25647 bp, 27 predicted proteins | sample RifGroC2_FD_183996 | JGI IMG/M metagenome (GOLD analysis project Ga0209212, IMG submission 183996) | Groundwater microbial communities from Rifle, Colorado, USA - Groundwater C2 (SPAdes) (version 2) | ecosystem: Environmental > Aquatic > Deep subsurface > Groundwater | place: Rifle, Colorado... | reverse complement strand
TGGCTCCGACGCCACCCGCGGTTCCATCTCCACTTTATCCCAACTTCGAGTTCCTGGTTGAACTTGGTCGAACGGTGGTTTCGCGAGATCACCGACAAACGCCTCCGTCGAGGAAGCTTCCGAAGCGTACCGGAGTTGATTACTGCCATCAAACAATACCTGGAGGGTCACAACCAAAATCCTAAAGTCTTCGTATGGAGCGCATCGGTGGAGCGAATCTTGACCAAAATTGCCAAATGTAAAGAAGTGTTGGACGCACTACACTAGCAAACGGCTTGTCCAGGAGTAGATAGCCCCAGAGGTGCAGTAGAGCGTGGGAAGTTCTTGCCGGGAAATGAAGGTTTCCACAGGGACATCCTTCACGAAGCTTTGAAATTTACCATCCGACAGCAGCTCCTTAGCACGATAAGGATGTTCATGCTCAATCCGTTTGAGGCTAACGGCACAATTTGTTGAACTGTTTGCGATGTGACTGACGGCTTCATCAATCTTGGCTGTTGTTATAAAGGGACACGGGATAGCCAGTTGAACGACGATATCGGGGACCCGGCCTTGGGCAGATACGAATTCCATGGCGTGCTTGGTCACAGCAATCATGGGCGTCAAGTCCTCTGAGAGGCTACGGGGCCTCAAGAAGGGGACCTCCACACCCAGAGAGCGAGCAACCTCAGGGTACAGATCTGACCAGCTCGACAGGGGGGTGATTGCGGGAATCCGATAATGCCGGCTCAATATTCCCTTGCGACTTAGTCGGGCCATCGCATAGCAGGTTGCGGAAACGTGTCAAGGCCATTCCATCGAGGAAGGGGTCAATCTCTCCCTTGATGTAGGTCTCAAGATACTCATTGTAATCGTGACATGTTGTATTGTAGAGGAGCTCTTCGACCCTCTCACGAAGCTGCCTGTAGCCATGCGCAACCAGACCGGGGAAGCGGTCGTAATACGACCCCAGGTACTTCTTGTTGGGATCATAGTAGATAGCCTTTACTTGCGCTCCCAATGCCTCCGCCGTGGTGGAAGTGAAAGGAAAGGAGATCGCGAGATCACACACTGATAATACTTCTGATGTGCTCGTGTCATGCCCGGTAAAATAGCAACGGGGATGGGTCGCCAGCCGATCATAGATTTGCTCCAGACCACCGGAGTCTCCTACCAGAGCCGCGTACTTTCTATCCCGGTGAAGCCAGCGAGGCTTTTTCTCCTTCCACATTACGAAGAGATCAGGACAGCCCTCGATCAACTGCTCGATACCTCTGGCAAAGGCTGCACCATCAGCGTAGCTTGTCGGAGAATAGTTACTATACGTCGAATCAAAAACCGCTATCAGTTTTAAATTTGCCGAGTATCCTACCTCGCTGATCTTCCTCAATAAGCCGGACCGTATTCTCCCTTCTTTTAGTAGCCTCACATGTTCAGACCACAGGCAACCTACTGTAATATATTGCCCAATCTGCTGTCGATGCATCTGATGATAGCGATTGAACCGCTCGTTCCAAGAAACAAAGTAGTCGTACATAAGATATCCCCAGCCTGGATCCACGTAGGCGGACCCGTCAGGTTTTATGGCGAACGTACCACCAGTGTTAACAGTGTCAACATAGTACCAGGTAGTAGTCCCTTGCCTACGGAGGAGAATATTTCTACTAATATGTCTAAACCCGAAATCGCAGTAGGTAACGAATTTTCCGACCTTATACCTCTGCACAAAACCGCTCCATTGCCAATAATCCTTGAGTAGATACACTGCGGTGCGGAACATCCACTCGGGGGCCTTCAGACCGTAAATAAGGAGGAGCAGTCCGTGACCCAGGACTCTCCAGAACACTGAGCGGTCCGGGGGAACGTTGGTGTCAGCGATAACGGCTCCGCAATCTCTCAACCTGTCTCGCTCTTGTTGAGCCAGTTTGGCTAGCGGGACGAAGAGCGTGTTGTCCTTGCGGATGCGCTCCTTGTCCAGAAGAAAATCAAAACCCCGTATTTGGTTGGCGAACTCACGCTGTGGGGCAATAATAGTCACGGCAAAGTCGTATGTTAGAGGGGCCGGCTTCTGCCGGGACCACAGGGCCGCCCATCCTGCCAATGCCAGGAAATGTGTGCAAACAAGAACCGAACGGAATGTTTTGGCTAGCAGGCTGAACCAGCCGACAACTTTAAAGCAGAAAGGTATGCGGTTTCCAGCTCTCTCCTTGACAGGGATTAAGTTTTGCCAGGAAAGTGCAACCCACCACGGTACTATATATGCCTTGCGATTATGTGTAGGAATAAGCATCCAATCAGAATCATTCGCCAAAACCTCATTGATGTGTGCGGTCAGGACCGAGTGATAATAAAGGCTTGACAAACCCTCACACATGCTCTTTCTGAAGGCTAGATGGATATCGTCGCTTGCATATAAGTGAGTCAACCTTTTTACTATGGGGTTAAACAGAAAATGAGATTCGTATAGCTTGTCCACAGCATTAAAGGCAAGGTCTCCTGAAGGATTGACGATGATGTCATGTTGTTTCTTCAGATGCAATCGTTGTATTCGCCCTGCTTCATGCATCTGACGTAGCCATTTCATCTCCTTGAGCACCTCGGACGACTGTAAATAGTAAATGTCATACCCTCGCCACAGATACCAAGCAAGCAACGGGATATGATATTTTCGGATCTCCTCTATTACCACTCTTTTTCGTGTCATACGCGCGACCAATACTTACAATTTGATATCCGGGAGCAGGCCTTTATCAAAGCCTGCTCCACATTTTCAAAAGCGAGGAGATGCCCTTCAAAAAGATAATTGCCCAAAGATGGAAACAGATCTATAACTCTGACCTTTCTACCCAGCAATCCCCTTCCGAGCAATCTAGAATTCTTGCATTTCTGCACCGCTGGCAGGCAGTAAACTTCGTGGTTCACTAGCAAGTAGAAGACAGCCAAAACCTCTGTGGTTCCAGTCAATTTCTCAAAGACAAGTTTTTACCGGTATTAAATCAGAAACGAATGCTCCGAATGAGCTCGAAGGCCTCGGCTTTTTCCAGACCTACAATCAGGCCTGTACGTTCAGCTTCAATGAGGACTCCTTTTGCGGAACGGGGATGAGGGTAATCCCTTATCTCGCTTTTATGTGCTTGCAGGGCTCGAACCTTTCTTTGTATGGTTGATGTTACATTCACAAAAGATGTAGGCGAAAAAACCAATCCGTGAGCGGGCGATTGCCAATCGGTGGAGGACTGGACGTAAAAGGAATAGAACTCCTGAATATGCTCTCCGGGAAGGGGCCGGAAGGCTGCCAGCGAAGCCTTGAAAGTGATTTGGTGATCGATGTTGACATCGTGCGCGTGATGGGTGAAGACAATTCTGGGCCCCACCATGCGCTTGACGGCTTCAATAGCTTTTACAATTTCCAAAAGAGGGACCGAGTCAAACTTGTTGTCGGGAAAAGAATACCTATAGACCTTCCTCACACCGAGAACTTGATTAGCCAGATCGCTTTCCTTCAATAAGCGGCGGATTTGACGCGATTGCATCCGCTGGTCTACATTGCGAGACTCGACGCCCTGCCCCAGGATGAGACTAAAAACTGCATGACCTTCTCTGGCGTACCGAGCCATGGTGCCCCCGCAGCCAAGCACCTCATCGTCCGGATGAGCGGCTACCACTAGAATTCTCTGCCTCGGTCTCTTATTTTTGAGGCTACCGCGCATCGGTTCTCAGGAGACTTTCATCAAAGCCCGAATTAACCAAGCCCAGAATAATGACACTCGCAAACCGGTCTTCAAACCGGTATTTGTTTTTGTAGTTTGCTATTGTGCTAAAGCCAGCTTTACGAAATAAACTGAGCGACACTAGATTCTCCTCATAGGAGCCTGCTTCTATGTAATGGAGCCCAAGATCATGAAATGCGAAATGCGTAACCTTGTTGAGAGCTTCCAGGCCGTAACCTTTTCCCCAACAGTCCTTGGCAAACAGACAGATGCCGATCATCCCAAAGTAATCATGGTACGAAATTCCATGAAGCCGAATGGTCCCAATCAGGCGTCTATTCTCCGTTAAAAAAAGGCCAAACAGGACTTGATTCGGCGATTTCCAATGAGCGGAGACAAACTCTTTGACGGTTTCGAAAGTCTGTGGGTTCCGCTTCGTATTCGTGAGATAGCGGGTGATCTCAATATCATTTAACCCTCGTACATACTCCTCGGTTACCTCATCTGGTTTTAGGAGCCGTAAAACCAGGCGTTCCGTCACAAGGGACAGCTCTTGTTGAATAGTCTTGCCTAGAATTCTTAGCACAGATCTTGGAAAACCTCCGAAACAGCCCTAACGGCTATTCCTCGCGAATATTTGGGGACGTAACGGACAGGCAAGTCCCGCACCATGTCAAGCCACCACTCCACATCCTTAAAACCAAAGAAATGCCTGACAAAAGCAGTTCCGGAGATCCTAGGGTTGATCTCAAACGGGATAAAGCTTTGCCCAACCTTTCTCATCTGTAAATTAATGGAGCCTTTTAAGCTGGAGGCCCTCGCAATCTTCACTGCAAGATTCTTAATCGCGTCCCCGTCTTCAAGCTCAGCATACTTTGTGATGCCAACATCTTTAGCGAGATACCTTCTAAAGAGTATACAAAACGTTTGCGGCCCGTCGGAAAAGACTCCCGCTGTGTACTCTTTGTCTTTATTGCCCAAGTGTTCCTGAACCACAAGCTGTTCGTCGGCATATTTGCCCTTGTAAAAGTCAAGTTCCCCTTGGTTCTCCACAATCAGGACCAGTTTGCTGCCTGAACCATACCGTTTCTTCAAAACTACGGGAAAGCCCATCTCGCCGGAGTAGTCTTCCAAAAGGAAGGTTCGGGGATGCGGCAAACCATGCTTTTTCAAGAAGACGCAGGTTAGATATTTATCCAAAAAATGATCCAGTATGGTGGCATTGTTAATTAGGATATGGACATCGTCTTTCCCGTAGCTGCATCTGGTCGCGTGAAAGAACCTGATCTCATTCTCGGATGATGGAAAAATATATCTCACATTCCGGTTTAGGATCACTGAATCAACAAACTGCTTATAGGCCTGCTGATTTGAAGCGCTGGGACATTGAAGGAACATCGGTGCGCAATCCCGCCCGAAAGCGTGAGGGTCCATGTCACAGCCGACCAGATGCGGTCCGTATGCACCCTCTTGAAGGCAACGGAGAACATTAACCCCAATATCTCCCCCTACCCCAGTAACGAGGACCTTGAAATCAGCAGTCATCTCTGAAGGACTTGAACAAGATAGGGATTCGTTTCGTTCCTGCTCTTTATTTCCGCAATCAACGGCCGCAGATCATAGGGAATGCGCTCAAACCGAACTTCCCCGCTTTCCGTATCCAGCACCGAAAACGATGGGAGATTTGCATCCCTTGGTTGCCCGCAGGAGCCCGGGTTGATGATTTGAATGCCATTGGCGCGCCTCAACATGGCGTAGTGCGTGTGGCCTAAGATAACGTATCTGTACGGCAAAGCATTGAAACGCTCAATCGGATCGGTCGGATAAATATACTCGCAAAGAGGATTCCAGGGGCTCCCGTGGAATACCGCCAGGTCAATTTCAGGATCAACATAGTGCTCTGGCAAACTGCGCAGGAAAAACAGCGTCCTTGGGCTCACGGTTGTCCGGAGCTCTCGGAGCGAATTCCCGTATCTCTCGCTATAGGAATAAAGTCTAGCCTCGTCCTCCAAGGCATCCAAAAAGAGTTTATCGTGGTTTCCCATGACGCTTACAAGATTCTCCAGGCTCTCCAGCATCTCCGCGATGACGTTTTGATGGTAGTAATACCCACACAAATCGCCGCAGAAAATGTAACGATCAAGTTTTTCCTTTTTTAGCCGCTCCAAGACCTTTTCAAAGGCGTACAAATTCCCATGAATGTCCGAAAAAATGCCTATCTTCATGCAGCTTCCAGCCTGACGCTTGCTCTTGCGACCTCTCCGGCGAACCATGTACTAAGAGAGGGGAATGTAAAACCCAGCCTAGTTGCCAGGTCGGTATTCATAACCATGTCCTCCGATCGGTGGTAGGGCGAGAGTGGAGTTTTACCTGACGGCTCTTCTTGAATGATACATGGGATTCTTCCCAGGATGCCTCCCATAAGGGTCACGATATCCTCAGCTGTAAGCGCCTCGGGGCAGGCTGCATTGATCGGCCCTCTATGGTTGATGCCTTTGACCCAGCACAAAAACCGGGCTGCCATGTCGGCACTGATGTAGTTCATATAGCCGCGCGGGACCGGAATTAAGATCGGAGTGCCGGTCAAGACGCGGCCAACGTGAAAAGTGAAGCGGCCCGTGTAGTCGTCATATCCCATCACGATCGGGAAGCGAACACAGACGACGGGCATGCGTTGGTCCCGTAGAAAAACGCCTTCAGCATAGCGTTTCCCATCCTCGTAGGAAAGAGCATCTCGATTCCCCATTCGCAACGGATGGGCGGACGGGTCATAGTTCCCTTCCACCAATCCAGAGCCCGATGAATAGACATACATACTAGAAGTGAAGATGTACCTACCTACACGACCTGAAAAAATACTACATGCCAGCTGTGCATCATCCGGCGAAAAACATATTTGGTCGTAAATTACGTCAAAGTCGGCACCGGAAACCGCAGAGATCATTTCTTGGGTGCTGGATCGGTGAGCCCTTAGTCGGCGGACTGTACCACCAAACGGATCGGGAGTCTCCCCTCGGGTCAAGAGGGTAACATCACAACCTTCCTCGATGAGGATGTCAACGAGACGCTTCCCAAAAAACCGGGTGCCACCGATCACGAGAATTTTCATTCCATCCTCATGTAGGCGAGGATCTCACGGCCCATTCCAACCTGGGCAAACCTCTTATATAAACCCAGCTTAAGCTGAGTCGCTCCATAAGCCGCAAATCTTTTCTCAAGATCCACGCGCTTTAAGTGCATCGGGCGGCCCTTGGCAGGGTCACTGATATAGTCGTCTCCCAACATGGCCAGAATCTCTAACGGAAACGTAGATTCTAGCGCCTCGATGCGAAAGCCAAGTCGTCTCACAAACGCCGTAAAAGTACTATGTGACCAGTAGTTGAGATGGCCTATTGGGCACACCCAATATTTCCTGGGATTACAGACAACCTTGACACACTCCTGTAAGAGGCTGAAGTCATTTGGGACCTCGACGTGGAGTATAGTGTCCTTTTCCATCAAATGGTCACGGAGGGTAACCAGAAGCTTCTCAGGGGCGGGATGATGTTCAAGAACGGTGTTTAGCGTGATGACTGAGGCCTTCGGCAGACTTGAATTCTCCAGGCTTTCCAAGTCGCCATGAATTATGCCACAAGCGGCTCCCCTTCCGTGTTGAAGGCAGTACTCGGAAGGTTCTACTCCGTATACAGTCCAGCCGTGGTCTTTCATAAATTCGAGAAATTCACCATAGCCAGCTCCAATGTCCAAAATGGTTTTGGGCATGCGCGGTAACATCAAAGCCTCAAAGTTGATCAACTTGTCCATGTATTTCAGCCGGTAGTAGCCATCCGGATCCGTATTTTTGTCCTTCATGTCGCCGTGCTCAGTAGGATTCTGGAAATAAATACCTTGATAATAACGATCCAGGGTTTCCCTATCCGGCATAGGGTATACATGCCAGTAGCCACAAGGCTCACATAAAACGACATCGTAACCGTTCTGAGTTACTTTTTTGATTGCCTGGTGCCTTTTTCCACCGAGCTTCGCACCGTTGCCATCAATGTCTGACCAAGTGAGTGTTTGAAAAGCCTCTACAGAACGCTGGAGACGCCTTCCAATCACCTCAGTCAAGTGTTTTGGTTCTATGCCCGTGCCTGGTCGGATGACGAGCAGGTCCTTCGCTTCGATTCTTTTCCCTGCCCGAAGATTCCTCTTAACAGCAATGCTCCTTCTAGCTAAAGAGCGGTTTTTTTCCTCTTCAGAAGTAAGCGACCGCATTCGGGAACCCAAGGCATGCTCGATCGTTCTTACCCGGTCAACCATTTCTTTAAACTCAGAGGGTTCCATGGAAAAGTGGTGCTCAGCGATTTGTTTTTCCTTCCGGCTGAGTGTGAAATGTTTTTCCAGAATTCGTGCACCCAGCGCAACAGCAGCAATGTCGAGGTCATGGCCGAGGGCGTGATTGGAGAAGCCAACCGGCACGGAAAAGGTCTCTTGCAAGGTAACGATGTTCAGCAGGTTGGCATCTTGATATTTCAGAGGGTAGTTGGACACACAGTGAAGAAGGGCCAGGCGGGACTGGCTCAAAAATTGGACAGATTCCTGGATCTCTTCGAGGGTTGACATGCCCGTAGAAAGAATGACCGGCAATCCCGTCTGACTGACTTGTTGCAGGAAGGGAATATTATTGAGGTCCATGGAGGCTATTTTGATAGCGTCCACTCGTTTCTCCACCAGAAATTCGAGCGCTTCCAGGCTTGCCGGCGTCGAAATGAAGTCAAGACCCAGAGTATGCGCCTGACTGATCAGCTCGTCATAAGCCTCGTAGGGCAACTCCAGAGTCTCGACGAACTCGATCCAGGAGCTGTACCGATCCGAGACATCCCAGCCTGGATACGCGTTAGCCGGGACCTTTGGGCTGACGATATCTTTTGCCTTAAAGGTCTGAAACTTTACCGCGTCTACCCCTGCTTCATGCGCGGCCCGGATGAGTTCCCTCGCCCTTTCAGGGTCCCCGTTATGGTTGTTCCCGATCTCCGCGATGAGGTAGCAGGGCCAATTGGATCCCACTTGCTTCTCGCGAATTTTTATAACAGTTCCAGGAGTCATTCCCGCGCACAACCGAAGTGCTTCTCCATGAGTTGCTGCCTGGATAAGTTCCCCGACATGACGATATCCAGACTTGCAGGACCGAAATTAAAGAGCAGATCAATGACGGAGAGATGTGACACGAATGGGCTTTGAAGCTGTGTATAGGTGGGATGGTTATAATCCTGGAACTCGACGCTAATACCGGCATCACGGAAAGCAGCCACATCCGCGTAGTTTTTTCCTTGCGTACCAAAAAGGTACAAGTCCGCTTTCATCCGTTGGCACATTTCTAGGACAAGATCGGACTTCTTGTCTCGCAAGTCCATTTCCGAAAGTTTACTGAAGGCCACCCGGAGACCTATCTCCGACAGAAGGAATTTGAGAATGTATTCATTGAGATCAGACAACTTTTCCCAATCCCGAACAAAAAGATCCTCGAAGAAAGGAAGGTAACGACTCGCGTATGGCGCCTTGCTATAGGCCAACTTGATTGTTTTTAAATGCTTTCTCTTCCACGGCATGTCGTTACGGATCAGGACATCTTTGAGTTTGAGAGAGTAGTGATCCTTGTTCAGAACTGGTACCGTAAGCCATACTGGTCCTGACGCAGTCTTGACCTTGTTACGGTTATTCCAATCCTTGTTCTGATATTGCACATCGTCAAAGTAGACAAAGGCGTCTGCCAGGGCGATTTTGTGAAAAAGGCCCAACCAGGGAAGGTAAACAGGCTGGTGTGCGGTCAGGATGACACGGGATTTTGGCACCTTCTAGCCAACTCCTCCAGTATCTTCTCAATTGAAGGTGACGACTTCTGAAACTCTGTGCGCAAGAGACCCATGATCATTACATCTACGTGCTTACCCTCATGAAACACGTGTTCTCTTAGAACCGCCTCCTGGACGAAGCCGAACTGCTTGTGCATCGAGATCATCTTAGGGTTCGTGGAAAGATCGGTACCATAGATTTTGTGCAAATTCAGGTGATTAAACCCGTAGGAAAGAATCAAATACAGCGCCTCCGCCGCGTGCCCCAAAAGGCGATAGCGCTCATTCCCCATAATAAAGCGGATGACCTCTCCAACTCGGCTGCGCTCATCGATATTGCCAAGCCCCACTGTTCCGACGGCCTGGCCATCCAGTGTAGCAATAATCAAGTTTTTCTCCGTGGGATGCCTTAGGATGGACTCAAACCAGTGTTCCTGTTTCGCCATCGAGAGGGGCTCGTACTCAATGTAGTTCCGGTAGACTTCTGGATCGTTCCTCCAGGAGATGATCAAAGAGAGATCCTCGCGCTCGACAGCCCTGAGTTTAACCAATTTACCGATGATCATGATCCTCTCTCTTCATCAATACACCTAGGGGGCAAGTACTGATCTTCGTAAAAGGTCCTTTACTGTGTTTTTAACATCTTCGACCTGAGGGAGTGTAAGTTCCTCCAGTGTTTTGGAGTTTCCGATGGGTAGTTCCCTGGCCCCGCAGGCAATGGTTTGGCCGGCGATTTCCGGTAACTTTTGCAGAACCCGGTAAGTCACTTCCCGGCCCCAACCCCAACTCTCCGTCCCCTCCTCAAAAATCGCCAGACGCCTAGAGACGCCTACGGAATCCATGATGGCGGTCAGATCAAGAGGTTTAATGTGCGTGGGGATCACAACCTCACAGGCAATCTCGTCTTCCAACATAAGCTCGTACCCGGCCTGGAGGACCACATCGGACATACCACCGTAAGCCACTAACGTCATATCCGCCGGCTCAAAATTTGTCCAGGAGATTTGGGCGGTGGGAAAACGACCACCGTTCCAACGTAGCGCTCCCCCGGCTACTTGGTCACCCTCGACGTCGTAGAGACCCTGCGGATAAAGAACTTTGTTTTCAATAAACAATACCGGCTCCGGAACAGCGACAGATTCCTCTAAAATCGCACCAGGGTTGGCTAGCCGGTTGACGGCAACAATTCTCAATCCGGGCACGCCGCAGAAGAGCTTTTCTAAAGTTTGAGAATGCGTTGGGCCGTATCCTCGCCTCCCTCCCATAGCGGTGCGCAGCACCAACGGCAATGTAACCTGCTCGTTGTACATCCAGCGGTATTTAGAAATATGGTTTATAAGTTGGTCAGCACAAAGAGTTAGAAAATCTCCAAACATGATTTCAACAATTGGACGAAGACCCCGCATCGCCATTCCGGCAGCCATGCCGGTAATGGCCCCCTCACTGAGGGGGGTGGAGAGTACCCGGTCCGGGAAGAAACTGGAAAGCCCCTTGGTCACCTTGAATGTTCCTCCATACGGGTCCACGAGGTCTTCTCCGAGAAGGACCACAGAGGGATCCTTTTCTAGAAGCTTCCGCAGGGCATCATTCAGAGATTTCACTACAGTTACTTTCATAGCTCCATCGATTCGTCCAGGCTTTTTGTATGAAGCGAAGGGAAAGGGGCCCGTCGGGCCGCTTCTTCAGCCTCTCGGATCCGGTTTGAGGCGCACGCCTCCAAATCATTGAACACTGGTGAGCCGACACGCTCCTTTAGAATCTTGACTGGGTCGAACGCCTTCCACCTCTCTACCTCACACGGATCCCGATGATCATCGTTCTTGGAGTGGTGACAGAAACGGTAAGTATGGAGTACCAGAGCCTGCGGTTTCTGCGCCAGCCGCACCCGGTCAATTATCTCGCCCGAGGACTCGAAAATCTCCATAGCGTCGAAGGACGATATCTCCGTTGTCTCAATCCCAAAAGCCCTGGGGCGGGCAACCATGGAGCCAGCTAGCTGTTTCTCCACGGGCGTAGACTGCGCGTACCGATTGTTCTCGATCACGAAGAGAATAGGGAGCTGCCAAAGGGAAGCGAGGTTGAAAGACTCGTAAACCACGCCTTCCCCAAGCGTCCCGTCACCGAGGAACACCACTACGATGTTACCTGTCCTCTGATATTTTTCTGCGAAGGCCATGCCTAAACTGGCAGGCACTATTCCTCCTTGGACTCCGTTAGAGAAGAAATTCGATCGACATAAATGCTGAGAACCACCCCGTCCACCTACAACGCCGGTAGCTTTTCCCATCAGCTCAGCCATAAGTCCTTCCACATCACCAGTGAAGACAATGTAATGCCCATGACACCGATGACCGCTCCAGACAGTGTCCGTTTTTTTCAGATGGTTGATTATCCCCACCGCGTTGGCCTCCTGGCCGATGTAACAGTGTGTGGTACCAAAGAAAATACCCTCCGTGAATAGTTCCAGGACCCGCTCTTCGAATTTACGAATGAGGAGCATCTGCCCCAGGAGGTGTTCTACCGGACGCTCCAGAAGGAGCGTCTCGGTTTGCGTCGCAGTTCCTACTTTCATCATCAAAAAGCCTCTATACTGTCGGGGCTAGGATCGACCCCCAAGGGCCATCTGACCGTTCAGAAACGACAAGATGCGCTCAACACTGACCAGTTGGATAGCTTCCGAATCCGATATTGAGATGCTGTATTCTTTCTCCAGGGCTAAGACCAGTTTAATGTGTCCCAGTGAATCCCAGTTGTTTACCGTGTGTATGGTAGCCTTCTCCGAAAGCTCAACCACTCCCTTGTCACTTAAACCCAATGCCGCCCCAAAAACCCTGCGTAGCTTCTCATCCATGCTTTGGTCATCCTTCAGTCGCAAGCTCTTCCAGGTAAGACTTGACAGCATTCAGGAACCGGGCTGCGCCCATCCCATTATTGAGCCTGTGATCGTAGCTGAGCCCAAGAGTTATGGATTCAACACCCACCCACGATCCCCCACGTGTCACTGCGCTCTGTACCACGGCACCAGCAGCCAGTATTGCAGCTTGATAACCGTTGATGATTGGCACAAAGGTGTGGATCCCTAGAATTCCTAAGTTGGTAATAGTAAAAGTACCCCCTTCGCAATCCGCCGGAGAAAGGGTTTTCCGAAACAGTTTCATCTGAAGCAATCCAGATTCCCTAGCAATCTCAGCAAGTGATTTCTTATTCGCATCCCGAATAACAGGTACAGTTAAAACGCCCTCGAAGTCCATCGCCAGTCCAATATTCACAGAATTATACGTAACACGCTGATCATTCCAGTAAAAACCATTAAGAACGGGACAATCTGTCAATGCCCGTGCCGTGGCATAGATCAACGCATCATTCAACCTAACAGCCTGTGCAAGCCGATTAGTGAGCTCTGAGATGGCAGCCACGGCACGATCTACACAGACATCCAGCGCCACGTAGGAATGAGCGTTGGCCCCCAGCGATTTCAGGACTGTATCCTTTATCATCCGCTGGGCACGAGAAAGCGGCTCGGTCTCTTTAACAAGTTCAAGGGCGATGCCCCCCGGAAGATCGCTTGTGGGCCCGTATCCGTTTGCCCCCGGGACATCTCCACCAGCCCGGAGGGCATATTCACGCACGTCTTTCTCTCTGATTATACCTCGCTGTTTACCGAGATCCTCAAGCCGCACTCCCAACCTACTCGCCAGCTCGCGGGCCTTCCTTGTGACTTCGACGGCTCCTTCGGGCTTTTCCCTTCCCGCCATCTCATGGCTTGCCTCACCCAGTTCATCGGCAATCCATCCAATCACTGACTGGACACCGACCTCATCACCGGCGCTAGCTTTCCTACGAACGTAACCGCTGCGCACAGCTGTCAGAGACTGGGTCATCTTGCTCGTTTCAATCACGCATATCTCTTGGCCTGCCTGAGCATAGGTGTCCTCATCAACCGTCCACTCTATAATGAGGGCTTTGGTATCGTTCACACCTAGGGAAGGAATGAGGATCTCTGTAATCATCTTTCTGAAACACCAATTTCCCGGATCTGCGATGCCAGGACCGGTGACACCAGCTTTGGGATTCTAAAAGAAGGGCTCTTACGTCGTCGATTAGACCTGTGAACCAAACTTAAGTGGACGGAAGACAGGCTCAACAAGCTTTCCCTTGATTCGATGTCGAACGTCCTTGGACTCTATCCCTTTCTTCATTATGGCAAGAGTTTCCTCGTAGGCCTCAAGTGTCCGTTGAACATCTTTTTCCGTATGGCTGTAACAGACGTTATGGACTCCTATGGCTAGTATGCCACGGGCAATAGCTTCTTGTTGAAAAAGAGTCCTCAGCTCCAGCCCATCGGCTTCCGGAGTGGGGTGAAAAGAAATCGCGGTTCGTGGAGGCAAGCCTGTGCATTGGGTTATCGCCTCGAGTCCAAGACTCTTAACGACATCGTTGTAACCTTCCTTGAGTGCTTTCCCTAGACGCCAAATTTTCTCAATCACAGGAGTCCGAACAACTTCTCGAAGAGTCGCCTTCGCAGCGGCAAGTGATAGGGCCTCGCCGCCAAATGTGAAGGAAAAAAACACCTCATCAAAAACCTCCATGATTTCCCTTCTTCCCGCAACCGCAGAAATCGGCATTCCGTTACCCAATCCTTTGCCAAAACACGCAATGTCAGGTCTGATATTATAATACGCCTGCGCTCCTCCCACGTGGAGGCGAAACCCCGTCACAATTTCATCGAATACGAGAAGAGCGCCATTTTCAGAAGTTACCTCCCTGACCTGACTCAGAAATCCCGGCAATGGCTCGTCAAGCACTACCGGCTCCATGATGACCGCGGCGATCTCATTCCTATTCTCCCTGAAGATCCTCTTTAAGGATTCGATGTCATTGTATCCGAAGACATAAATCAGCTCCTTGTTAAACCGCGGCACGCCTTTGTCACGCGTGGTAGTGGCGATGTACCAGTCCTGCCAGCCGTGATAACCGCAGCAGACCACCTTGTCTCGGCCTGTAAATGCCCGTGCTGCCCTGATCGCTCCCGCAGTCGCGTCCGAACCATTTTTGCCAAAACGGACCATTTCCGCACAAGGGATCAACTCCGTCAGCGACTCAGCAACCTCTACTTCCAGGGGGCTATTGAGAGTAAAGCTGAAGCCCTTCTGAGCCTGCTCGACAATAGCAGCATTTACAGGCGGGTAGGCATGACCCAGCAGTACAGCACCTAAGCCCATGGGGTAATCAATGAATTCGTTTCCATCTACGTCCCATACATGACTCCCTTCCCCCCGTTCTATGTAAATCGGAGAGACACCAAAGGGGTATTGGGTAGGGCCCTTGCTGAAAGTTTGGGTAGCTGAAGGTATGATCGTCCTAGCACGATCATACCACTGCAATGATTTACGGTAGTTCACGACGACCTCTGTAAAACCTTTCGAATAATTTTCTCCTTCTCCTCTTGCGACATACCTTGGCTCTCCAGGGAGCGGATGAACCCCTCGTTGCGGGGTATCCGGCAGTTGAGACCAGCAATCTCCGGATGTCTCGTTAGAAAGGAGATTACGTCTTCCATGAGGAAAAGTCGCTTATTGGGGTACAATCCTTCTATGATCTTACGGACCAATTGAAAATCCTCTTCATAATCCACGGTCCATCGGTGGTGTGAAAGGTTCTCTTTGTTGGCAACATTCTCGCAACGGAACAGATGCTTGTTTTCCACCATATAAGTCGTGACGTGTTCACGCTGATATTTTTTGTCAGCTAAACGGTGCAAGCGGTTCAGAAAACTGATACTAAAGACTTCCACATCGAGGCCATCGGGATAAGTAAGTAAGAGCGTGTTAGATACGTAATCAATGTCCGGAAAAAGCTGAAGGTATCGTTCCACCACCTCGTCAAGGATCTCTGGGTCCAGCAACGGACAGTCCGAAGTGACGCGCACTACATGTTGGAGCCCGTGTTCTCTGGCCGCCTGATGATATCGGTCTAGAACATCATCCTCGCTCCCCCGGCTGTAGGGGATACCAAGCTGCTTTGCCAGCGCTTCAATTGGATCGTCTTCTTCTTTAGTGGTAGTCGCAACGATGACACGATTGAGTAGCTGGCTTGCTCGCAATCTCTCTATGAGATAGGCGAGGAGAGGCTTGCCCAGGACTTCCCGCATCACCTTGTTAGGAAGTCGGCTAGATCCCATGCGGGCCTGGATTACCGCTCCTATCATGAACTCATACACTTGTACTCGCGCCGGTTACTTCCTTTCTACATAGCGAGAGAAAAGTCCGAGTAACACGGTCGACACCAAGGCCATCTACAACCTGACGGACTTTTTTTGACATGGATTCCCTAGCCTGGGGAGAGTTAATCATTTTTTTGAGTTCCCTATGGAGTGCTTCAGGATCGAACTTCTCTATGGGCCCTAGAGATACGGAACAACCGAGCTCATGGGCCCGTTCTGCAACCCTGGCTTGATTATCAGCTAAAACATAGATGATGTTAGGTAGACCCATGTAATAGAGTTCCCATAGAGTGCTTCCAGAACCATTTATGGAGAGATCCATCTGCCCCATCAATTCACGCATATCGGAAACATGTGACCAGATCCGAAAGTAAGGCCGACCGGAAGCAAACGTCGCGATTTCACCAGAGTGCCTGAAACCCGGTCCTAAAACGATGTGCATTTCTGCTTTAATTTCGAACTGATCCAGCGCCTTCAGGATTCGGAGGGTATGATTTGCCAAATCATTCCCCCCCAAAGTCAGGAGAATCTTGGAAACTTCCCCCTGACGTCTCGAACTCCCTGGAGCGCGTCTCCGAAACTCAGACCGCAGGAGAGCATATTTCGGACCGGCCAGAACCGTGAAGCTTCTCCTCGTGTCTCGGCAGGACCAATCACTTTCTTTAGCATAAATGTTTTGGTTGACGATTAAGTTCACTCCTTCGAAAAATTTGCACCAATCATCAATATAGACAAGGGCCCACTTTGGTCGAAGGGATCGAATTTGTGCAAAATAGTCACGCGGTAAGTCATAGTAGTCCACCACGAGGCCAGCTACGGTCTCGTCGCACTCGAGTTCGACCATGGCCCTAGGCTCATCTCGGATCTCCACACTTTTCGGAATCCTCACCCATGAAAAACCACGCTGCCTAATTGCCGCAAGGTATAAAGGCTCTTCTGTTCGTGTTAAAAAGATCGGTCGAAGCCCCTGCTCTCGAAAGCCTTCAGCCAGTGCCAGACAACGCATAACGTGTCCCGCACCCATCTGAACAGAGGCATCACTTCGTATGAAAACCTTCATGAAACTCAGCAACCCGGTGGAACACTAGTTATGGGTGGCGGATCTCGCTATTCTCAGCTCCATTGACCTTGCCGTTCAAGTCGAGTAATGCGTATTTCTCTTGCAGAAACCCCATAACATCATCGACGGTGAAAAGAGGATCCTTCGGGTAAAGGGCTTCTATAATAGCGCGCACCAAGTTAAAATCATTTGCTGAGTCGACAGATAGCTTGCAACGGTAAGAATCACGGTACTTGGCGAACTCACGGGTAAATTGGGGACTCTTTCTGATGTAGGGAGTCACGTGTTCCCGCTCGTCGGCTTCCAAAGCATTAAGGTATGCCGCCTCCAAGGCCGGGAAGGAAAAGACCTTCACGTCGAATCCATCCTCGAAATCCGGCGGGAAGCTGTTCGAAAAATAATCTACCTTTCTCCTCTGAAACTCCTTGACTGCAAAGTCGACAACGGCATGGTGGTGCAGCGGGCAGTCCGCGGTGAGGCGGACAATCGTCTGGGGAACGGGGTGGAGCGAGAGCGCGCCAAAGTAATATCTTGCCAGGACATCAGACAGGCTGCCTCTTACAGCCTTGACTCCATTATCCCCGCACCAGCGGGCAATAGGATCGTCGCTGGCTTCCGTGGATGTGGCGACAACCAGCTCATCGACTCTCGCCGCTGGTCTCACCCGTTCCACCATGTGACCGAGCAGCGGCTTCCCCATAACCGGCATGAGCACCTTGCCGGGCAAGCGCGTTGAGCTCATACGGGCTTGGATGATTACCGCCGTTCGCGAGGGATAGGCTTCACCACCCATTGCTTACGCCGATGTCCCCGTCCACCGTTCTGGATGGACACAATCACTCTCGGAACAGTCGAACTTCTCCAAATCTTCCACCTGCTCAGCGCTCAGGGGCTTGTGATCCCTGGCGCGTAGTGCCATCTCCAGCTCGCGCTCGTTGCTGACCCCCACCAGCACAACATTAACCCCGGGCGTGTCGAGAGCGAAACGAATGGCTAGTTCCGGTAGCATATAACCCCATTCCCGGGCCACACTCTCTAGCCTGTCGACTGCTGCTACGATCCTTGAAAAGCTAGCTGGCAAGTGACGGCGCCGTTCCGTCAGGAGGCCTTTGCACAGAACGCTGCGAACCACTAGCTCCTGGCCGGGTCGGAGAAGAGGGACGACGGCCTTAACCACCGAGGGATTGAGAATGCTGTGCTCCACTTGAAGGACATCGCACCATGGTTGTCCCAGCGCGACGATGGCATCCTCAGCCCCGTAGGTCGAGGCCCCGGTGTGGGTGACCTGCTTATTTTTTCTCATCTCGCCGAAGGCACGAAGCACTGAGCCGTCCACCAATTCGGCTTGTTTGGCGCTATGGAGCAACACTGTATCCACTAAAACACAGCCGAGCCGCTTCAAAGAGGAGTCCAGGCCGCCCGAGAGATCCGATAAGACCAGTTTAGTGCAGACCCTTACCCTGCGGGTACTGAGGAGCCCTGCCAGCTCTCCCAGCGAACTTTCAGCATCACCATAAGCAACTGCCGTATCGACGTACATAATTCCCTTTTTCACTGCCTCATGGATGAGGGATTCTCTCCCGGCTCCGCCGACCCCTGAGGGACCTAAGCCGTAGCCCGAAAGGAAGGTCGCTGTGCCCAGTCCGAGGATACTTCGGTCAGCGGCTGTCATGAGAAGATGACTCGCAGATCCCTAACTTCTGACTAAAGAGACTCACGAGTTCCTGGCCGCAGATATTTATAAAATTCATGCTTTAGAAGACCGAAGCGGACTGCGTCCTAGCACTCTCCATTCATAACAAACTCTTGCCTTAGTCTACCTTCGACCTTAAAACCGAGTTTTTTTAGAACAACCATACTTGGAACGTTGCCAACCACGGCGCCAGCAATGATCTTCCGTAACCCAAGGACCTCGAAGGCATATTCCAGCAGCAGGCTCCATGCCTCGAAAGCATAACCTCTCCCCCAGAACTCCTTTCTTCCAATCATTAGCCCTGTGTCCGCAGTCTGATGGGACCAGTTAATCCGATTCAGAGCCACGCTCCCTATATGTTTGCCAGATTCTTGGTCCACAATGTGAATATGAGATCCGTTGTATTGTTCTGGAACCGCTCTAAGTATTTACGCAAATCGGATAGGCTTACGGAAGATCTGCCTGTTTCCAGATGGCGCGTTACCTCGGGATTATTTAGCCATGAGAGATATTCATCATCAACGTCCGAATCCTCAAGGGGACGGAGATGCAATTTCTTACCTACCAGAATCCGCTGACCCTGAGGTATAGCTTCCAGCGCAGGCATCAATCCTGTCTAACGCCATCAACCAGAGACATGGCGGCCCGAGCGGACAGTATCCGCCTTTACCCTGGGTCGCAGCAGAGCGGTGATTGTCTGGGAAACGCGATCCACATCAACGGGCACGAGTTGGGGAAAGATGGGAAGCGACAGCGCTTCGCGGTAGTAGGCAAAGGAAACCGGCAATCGTCGCTCGGCATCGTGGTTGATCTCCTGCCGGCGGTAAATTGCATTCTGAGGCAGCGGCCGGTAGTGGACCTGCAACTGAATCCCTCGATCGCGGCAGCTAGCAAAGAGCTCCCGGCGGGAGATGGCACAATCTCCGAAACGGGCCCGCAGGACATAGAGATGGTAAGCATGCACCACCTCAGGTTTTTCTGAAGGACATCGCAAGAGGTTGTTAGCTGCAAGGATCTCTGTATACTTCCGCGCTACCGCCCGCCGCCGTTCTACAAATTGATCCAGCTTTCTCATCTGTGAGATGCCAAGAGCGCACTGGAAGTCGGTTATGCGGTAGTTATACCCCAATTCGGCAACCTCGTAGTGCCACGGACCTTCCCAGTTAGGCACCTGTTTCTCACCATGGATGATGCCGTGGTTTCGAAGACGCGCGGCCTGCTCGGCGACCTCTCCATTGTTGGTCAATACTGCGCCTCCTTCTCCGGTGGTGATATGCTTAACCGGGTGGAAGCTCAGTGTTGTTACGTCGTTGTGTGTACAAGAGCCAGTCTTTACCCCACTCCCATAAGCGGACCCCATCGCGTGGCAGGCGTCATCCACCAGCTCAATCTCATACCGGTCGGCAATGGCGCGAAGTGCTGGCCAGTCGCAGGGATGGCCTGTCATGTCAACGCCGATAATTGCGCGCACAGGCTTTCCCTGCTGTCGTAAAAGTTTGACATGCGTTTCGACCTCGTTCGGGTCGATGGTCAGGCTATTTTCCTCAATGTCCACGAAATACGGCACGGCACCCACATAGCCGCAGCAGTTCGCCGTAGCTATGAATGTGATGGCCGGAACGATGATGATATCGCCTGGCTTCCAGCCTAAAGACATGGCGCTCAGATGAAGCGCCGCCGTCCCGTTGCAACAGGCGACGGCATATTTCGTGCCAAAATAATCGCACAGGGCCCGTTCGAAGCGTTCCACCGTCGGTCCCTGGGTCAACCAATCGCCGTTGAGCACTTCCAGGACGGCCTGTTTATCGTCGTCATCCAGACACTGATGGCCGTAGGAAAGCAAGCGACCATCTGGGCGACTCTGGGAGGAATTCATTTCTTCACCCTCCTACTATGAAGTTTGGCTCCATTGGCTTAGGTATGATATCGATTTCCGGATCCGCTATTACCATTTCAACCAAGCTAGCGATCTCATCGTCTGTCAGCCACCACTCGTTTGAGTCGCTGCTGTATTTAAAACCATCCGGACAAGGTTTCCTAGGGCGGCCATCGAGAAAGGCCTCCTTATTCCAGTAGGAATGACTAGGCTGAATGACGTAACGATCGTCAAACTCAATGGTGAGACGGGCATCGTCCTCCGGCACCATCACCTCATGAAGTTTTTCTCCAGGACGGATACCAATAACCTTGTGCTCGCAGTCGGACGCAATAACGCGGACGAGATCCATGATGCGAACGCTGGGGATCTTGGGAATAAGGATCTCACCGCCTTGCATCGTATCTATACAGCTCAAAACAAAGTCAACCCCCTGATCAAGTGTGATCAGGAAACGCGTCATGCGCGGATCGGTGATGGTCACACACCTAGTAGACCGCTGCGACAGAAAGTAGGGGATAACGCTTCCACGGCTACCCACGACATTACCATACCGCACCACGCTGAATTTTGTCTTATGCACACCAGAATAGGCGTTGGCAGCAACGAACAGCTTGTCGGCGCAAAGTTTTGTCGCACCATAGAGATTGATGGGATTGGCTGCCTTATCGGAGCTGAGGGCGATGACTTTCTTCACATTCCGATCAATGGCCGCATCGATCAGGTTAGCCGCGCCCATAATGTTAGTTTTGATCGCCTCCAGAGGGTTATACTCTGCTGTCGGCACCTGCTTCAGCGCTGCCGCATGGACTACGATATCCACACCGTCCAGCGCGCGATACAAACGATCACGGTCACGGACATCGCCAATGAACATACGCAGATTTGGGTAATCCGCAATCGGATATTGCTGCCGCATCTCGAACTGCTTGAGTTCGTCACGACTAAAAATGATTAGATGCTTCGGTTTAAAACGTTCGAACACATGCTTGACAAAGCGCTTGCCGAACGATCCGGTGCCACCCGTAATGAGGATTCTTGCCCCGTCTAAATCCATAATTCATCCTTCAAATATTTCCACCTTTATTGCGTTAAAACTCGGGTTCTGAAATAAACCGCAAAATCTCACAGTTTCGAATATGTCGACGCATTTCCTAAGGAAACACCCGTTCCTTGGCTAGGAGACAGGATATTCTGCTTTTCCGATAATCAGGTCGCACACGGCCAGCAACCAGATCTGGTGTGTCATCTCAATCACGTTGTATGCCTGGCCATCCACCCAGAAATTGATCTGCCCGAGCGCCTTGAGAGGATTATTCGCCGAGAAGCCGGTGAAGGTGACGACTTTCAACCCTCTCCGATTGGCGTATTCGGCTGCTTGCACCATATTAGCTGATTTTCCACTGGAGCTGATAAGGATGACGACGTCACCTTCATCCGCGTAAAACTCCAAGGCCTTCGCCAGCCAATGCGCGTAACCGTAGTCGTTGGCCAAGCAGGTAATAAGATCGGCCTCGTTGAAATTAATACAGCGAATCGTAGCGCTCTTTGTAAAATCTACAGCGCAGTGGCTCGCAATGGCGGCACTCCCGCCATTCCCGGCCATGATTACTTTTTTTCCATGGCTCTGTGCTGTCTTGATGAGGTCTCTCAATTGGACCAATTGAGCACGAACATCGACCCCGAAAAGAACCTTCCGGTACCGCTCGAAGTACTCGGCTAGCCACTCTTTGTCGTCCACGAACTTGCCTTACTTAAATGCCTTGCGAAGATGACAAAGCCGCTCTTGAGGAGTTGAAATCCTAGAAAGACAGACAGAAAGCCGCCCAGCGTCATCGGGAGGCCGATGGCCCTGATTACCGCCGCCTGGCGGGTGACCGGGCTGGCATGCTCCAGGCTGGGGTTGATGAAGAAATCGATAATCGGCGCCACCGTGAAGATGCTTACGGCCCCAATCATCCCTTGGACAATCAACAGCAGCGTATTGGCCGCGAGCAGGAAAGGGAATCTCCTGAAGAAGTCGCGGAAAAGGACGAGACCTTTCATGCTGTCCCTCTACTCCAGCAATGCCCGGTTCTGTCGCAGGAACTCGGCGCCTATGCGCGACGGAAACCCGTATGCACGGTGGCCAGGCGGAATGAAACCGCGGTATCGTCGCTGCAACTCCTCATCCTCTTCCGTTGTAATCCAGCTGCCGTCCAGGCGGTCGTTCATCTCCTTTGCGAGCGCAAGGATTTCCTCTCCCGTGTTTTCTACCAGTTCGATCCCGGCCCTTTCGAATACTTCTGTGTGGGACCACCCGTCCACCCCATATTTTAAAATCTCACGGAAGGTCAGGAACCGCTTCTTTTCCCGCGCCCACAGCTTCTTAGGAATAAATAAGTCACCTCGCCGCCAAGCCGGTGCGCGCAACGGAATACTATTTGCAAAAGCTACAGGCACGTTAAAAATCCACGGCACGGTGATCAACCCCCCATCGGAGCCAAGATAAAACTTGCATTTTGCACACAAATAAATATCACCGAAGTCCGAACGGTAACGACTAGCATAGTCGACGATGCGCCGACTATCGTGCATCAATTCCTGCTCCACAATGAACCCCATACGAATTGCGTACATCCCCAGGGAAGCCAGATGCTCCGCCGCCGACAGATAATTGTAGATACTGCAATCACGATAATCATGATACGCCCATTCCTCCCGTGAGCGCCAATTATGTATCGTGTCGAGATAAGCCCTACTCCTAGCATTGAAGCAAACGAACGGGGCGCCAGGGTCGATGCCTATGTCTGCCAACAACTTTTCGCCCCACGATTCCTCCTCATCCGTAAAATAGAGCTGCGGCTGAATCGTATTGAACTCCTCATATTCATTTGAACTCATCGGGAGTTCGATCCAAGCATCGACGCAATCCTTAATCAACTGAAAAGTCCTGTCATACATGCGTACGAGCACCCGGCTTTCGATTACACGCATCCGTCGGCGAATCATCTTGAACAATTGACGGTTCGCCGGATCGCAGGCAAGGAAAACGTGGTATTCCCGTTTGCTTTTCGCATCACGTGACCGCCGCCGTAAATACAGTTCCGTGTTTGGTCCTAAATGGCCAATTCTATCGCAATGCAACTTCCCAATACGAATCTTGATCAGGGGCTTCAGCAGCACTACGGCACCCAAGACCAGGGCCACGAGCGGTGTAACGGATAACCCATAATATATCCTCCGCGCAACGCTGCGTAGAAATCGAAGGGGTGTCTTGGACCCGGCTTTCCATAACCGTAAATTATGGAGCGCCTGTGATAACAAGGGGGAATTACTATTTATCATTATCTCGGAGAAACGCCAGCCTGATTTATGATTTCAAGGCTGACAACGAATCTAAAAAAGGAAGGGCTGGATTACAATTGCGCATGGATCGATTACATCTCCTCGCCTCTGTTAGCCGACCCGACAAAATACTTGAAGGGGTGAATATGCCTACGTCAATAAGGGCAGACGCGGAAAACAGAATTACCCTCGCTAAGTATCACTCGAATTGGAAACTTTCTCAAATGCCATAATCCCCTTTTGCACCCCCTGCCGATCGTGCAAGTCTTTATTCCAATTCTTCATTTTATCAAGGACATTATAGAAGGTCGTATAGGGCGAAGGAGTGCGAATCAGGAAGCCGTCGCGCACTTCTTCCTTCATGTCGAAAGTTTCCACCCAATAATCACAGGGGCCGCAAAAATCTATTTCGTCCCATCTTCCACTGTTATGCAATTCCCGTAATCTATCCAGACCCTCTCCGTTCCATACCTCCCGAACACCTCCATCCCTGAATATATTGCCTACGATAACTTCGGGTCTTTCTGCCGTAATGACACAAGGAGTCACATCACCATTGGCCCGGATGACAATATCACGGAATAGCTGCTTACACGGAACTCGCTCTGGAAGATCTTCTCGCTTGAATCCGGGGATCACCGCAATATCCGGCCTCAGATCCTTGATATAGCCGGTCACCCGAATAACGTCGACCCGCTGTTTCCAAAACTCAAGGAAACCGGGAAGTTCATGGTGATTGTAATCCGTTATAACGAATGTAACCCCTATGCGAGGGAATGGCCTGCTCCCTCTCACTTTTATCATCTCCTCGACATTTCCAATCAATTTATCAAGCCGTGTAATGCCGCGTGCTTTTTTTAATGTTTCCGGAGTCAGCGCATCAATACTTACATTTACTGAATCGTATTGCACATCAACCAGAAGTTTTACAATTTCCCCATTAAGAGTAAGCCCATTGGTATTAAACGTGCCGGCCAGCCCATGCTCTTTAACCTTACGAACAGCAAAAGGAAATGTCTTGGCAATAAGAGGCTCATTGGCAACGTTGAGCGTAACCGAAGGCTTGTAAGGGGCAACCTCCTTGAAAATATCCGCCACTTGTTCTTCTGTCATGTTTATGGGCGTTTTGTAATATTCGGCATAATTTTCCGGCTTTCGTTTCTCCGCGCTATGGTGACGGCAATGGGGGCAGGCGAGATTACACGTATTGGTTAATTCAACCCGTATAATCTCCGGTATCTCTGAATGTTTCATCTTTACTTCCGATAGAGGTTTTTGTTGCGTAGGCACATGCTTTATACCTCTACTATCTAATACCACATGATCACCTAATGCCATAAACACTTCTCCCTTCCAGTTCTTTTAGAACACTTGCCTATGCCGCCACGTTAACATTCGCCGGAATACTTGCCGGACTATCTCCATCTATATCAGATTTAGTAACATACATTCTTTCAAGGGCCGGGGAAGGATACCCTTGTGGAGTAAAATATGCAAAATTTTGATGCCGTATGCTTCTCTCAATTGGAGTCAATCGTACAGGCAATATTTGGCTATCGCCGGGCTCCTCCCCCCCACCCAAATCCACAATCGCCCGACCATAGCTTCTATTGGAACAAATAAAATCGGCATAGGCGCAGCTAGCATTTTTCAGGTGCTGCAGAACAGCATGCATTACATTTAAGCCTTCGGTTTTACCCCCTTGATCATTCGGGTAGAAAAACTCAACAATTCTCCCTACCAGAGCCTCGTAATAACCAAATGCCCGCTCAATACGGTAAACGCACACAACCGGTCTCTCAGGCGAGCCTTCAATCACGATATGGTACTTAAACACCGGGTGGTCAAGATATCTCCACGTTAAGTATTCCAAAGAACGAACAGTCCCAAAAAGCAAGCCGGGATAAAGCCGCCAGTCAGGATCATAATTGTTTTTATTCGGTGT
>Ga0209212_1002539_pt1 | contig 25687 bp, 25 predicted proteins | sample RifGroC2_FD_183996 | JGI IMG/M metagenome (GOLD analysis project Ga0209212, IMG submission 183996) | Groundwater microbial communities from Rifle, Colorado, USA - Groundwater C2 (SPAdes) (version 2) | ecosystem: Environmental > Aquatic > Deep subsurface > Groundwater | place: Rifle, Colorado... | reverse complement strand
ACCCGATGGTTTACTGCCGTTGCAGCCACGCTAATGATTGCATTCATCTCTCATTTGTATGGCTGTGCGGTGATTGTTCCCTGGTTTTTTATAGCGAGTCTGGTCATATTCATTTCTGTGGCTGTTTTTAAGGTTACACAATCGGTATTATTCAATAAGAACACCCTGAGCGAACTGCTTAATCCCGAAAAAACACTCAATTTATTTACCATTGTTGTAGCTATTAACTTTGTCGGCGTTTGTTTTTCCAAAGCATTTCACCTGCATACAACAGCCGATATATTCTGGTATGTGGGCATAAGTTTCTGGCTGGGCATATCACTCTTCTCATTCAGCATCCTGTTTTTGTACCACAAATCTGAAGATAGAAAGATTGAGGAGATATTTCACGGTGGGTGGTTCTTTGCCACAGTAGGCACTCAGTCCACGGCTTTTCTCGGGGTAGTCGTTGCTGAGCACGCAACAAGACATGTTATGTTTATTCAATTATTTTCGTTTGCTCTATGGTCTATAGGGGCAAGTTTGTATCTCATCTTTATGGTATTAATTCTCATGAGATTAATTTTTTACCAGTTCAGAACTAATACAGCGCTATCACCTTACTGGATGAATGCCGGAGCGGCAGCGTTAACGGCGCTTACAGGCGCAACATTGTATCAATATATACATACCGTGGGTGGACCATTTGTAGATTTCCTCCCATTTCTGAAGGGAATTTCCCTGTTTTTTTGGTCAGCCGGGCTGTGGTGGTTGCCATACCTGGTAGTTCTGGCCATCAGGAAACAGGCTTACAGTGATGAAGGACTTGTGTTTACTGTGGGATACTGGGAAATTGCATTTACCCTTGGTTTATATGCCAATAGTACAATTCAATTAGTTGAATTATTTAAAGGACAATATCTTGACATAGTTTCGATATGCTTTTACATTGCCTGCATTGCACTCTGGTGTTTTTCGTCAATATTTACCATTGTTCATTTAGTAAGGTCTTCTATATGGGTGCCGGTCAACGACCTGACAATCAACTATGTGGTTCCTTACAGCTTTAAACTACGTGGGAAAGTTTTTAGGATAAATGGAGTTGTAAATGAATGGTTGGACCAAACTATTCAGGGTGTGTTAAAGAAGCGATATTGTGTGGTCATCAACAATAGTCTCACCTGCCAGATTTCCTATGATATGCTGACCAAAAAGTGGTTCTTTGATCAGGTCAATGACTGATGTCAGGTTTCGAGTTACCATTAATACTGGTGGAAGCGAAGCATCTGATTTCTTTGGCTTTAATAGCGTATTTGTAATGTTGCAAAATAAACAAAAAGAAATTATGGTCGTAATGCCTGGTTCGCTCATACGCCAATAATGAATATTAATTGTCAGTTAACATCAAACCTCTATCATTTAAAATCCAACAGCCGGCTTTCAAGCTCCAGTACCTACATTTCCTGATTTCCGATCAAATGATTTAATTTTCTGAATTGATGTTTTTTCCCAACTCTTCAATCTTCTTTTACTGGTACTGCACAATGTTTTAGTGCAGATAAAGTGTCTATTGTCAGTACCTGTTATTTTTGTTGACAATATAATATTTGAAATTTATAGTATTTTATAAATATATAAAATACTAATATACATTAAAAAAATGCCTAAAGCACAGAAGAAGGATATTGAAAAAAAGATATACGAGTACCATGCTGAGATGTGTAAGGTCTTTTCACATCCAACAAGGCTGGAAATTATCAATACCCTCCGTGAGAATGAAATGAACGTAACGTAACTCTCCACCAGGATTGGCATTGAGATGGGTAATCTTTCTCAACATCTGGGTATGATGCGTGACCGCCGTATTCTCGTTACGAGGAAGAAAGGAAATGTTGTTTATTATCGTCTTGCTAATCCAAAAATGCTAAATGCTTTTGATATCCTGAAAGAGATACTCATAGAACAGATTAAAAGAGATGGGAACCTAATAGATGCGTTGGAAGAATAAACCGCCTAAAACATGAAGAGCTGTTTTTACAGATTGTCAATATTTTTATGAGCGGAGTTATTAAATGTTACCATTAGCCAAAATTTACGATATACGAATTACGATTTTAGATTGAAAATCGTAATTCAAAAATCGTAAATCTAAAATTTAATTATGTGTATCAGTGAGTTCATCGTTAACCATGAGATTATCATTCGTCTTGGTTTCTTTTTCGGTATCTTATTAGCCATGGCTCTATGGGAACTGGCGTTACCAAGGCGAGTGAGTATGGTCTCGAAGCTGTTACGATGGATTAACAATGTAGGAATTGTGTTCCTTAACAGTCTTTTGTTGCACATCATTTTCCCAATGGCTGCGGCAGGTGTAGCCATGTTTGCACATGGACACGAATGGGGGCTTTTCAATTATTTCAAGGTGACATACTGGGTTGCTGCCGTACTATCAGTGGTGGTTATGGACTTTGCCATCTACCTGCAGCATGTGATGTTTCACGCCGTCCCAGTTTTCTGGAGAATACACCGCATGCATCATGCAGACCTTGATTTCGATGTTACTACTGGCATTCGGTTTCATCCTATAGAGATCGTACTGTCAATGTTGATCAAATTTGCGATAATCATTGTTTTGGGGCCGCCTATTGTTAGTGTAATTGTATTTGAGGTGCTACTTAATGCTACGTCTATGTTTAACCATGGCAATGTATGGATTCCACATAAAATAGATAGAATTCTACGCTGGTTTGCCGTAACACCTGACATGCACAGAGTGCATCACTCAGTTGAGGCTTATGAAACTAACACCAACTTTGGTTTCAGCATGCCGTGGTGGGACCGTTTATTAGGCACATACCGTGATCAACCTCAAATGGGTCATGAGGGAATGACTATAGGTCTTCAAGGCTTTCGTGATACAAAGTCCTGCACAATGCTGCCTGGCATGTTAGCAATTCCTTTTATCGGAAAGATAAATGATTACACCATCAATCGCCGCAAGTGGAGTCAAAATCAGTGAAACCCAATCGCATTATTCGTATTATTATGGTCATTTTTTTAATCGTTGGAATTGCAATGGCTATTAGTTACCGCAAGAATTTTAATATTACTATACTTGAAAATTGGCTTGCAACTGCTGGGGGTATGGCTCCACTCATATTTGTGGGAATTTATGTAATCTCTACCGTACTATTCCTGCCAGGATCTGTATTGACGCTTGCAGGAGGCATATTTTTTGGACCGATTTGGGGAACATTTTATAATTTGACAGGCGCTACCATAGGCGCAACAATAGCTTTCCTTATAGCGCGCTATCTCGCATCAGATTGGGTATCGCGCAAAGCCAGTGGATGGCTGAAGCAGTTAATTGAAGGAGTCGAAACAGAAGGCTGGCGCTTCGTGGCATTCGTTCGCCTGGTGCCCATATTCCCATTTAATATATTGAACTATGCCTTAGGGCTTACCCGCATACGCTTGTTCCATTATGTGATTACGTCTTATATTTGCATGCTGCCCGGCGCTATTGCATACACTTATATTGGCTATGCTGGACATAATGCAGCGGTGGGAGGTGAGGGTTTGATACGAAAGATACTTTTGGCTATGGGATTGTTTGTCATGGTTGCATTTCTGCCACGGTTCATCAGACGCTTACGCCAGAAACCGATACGAATGCTCAGCAGTATAGAACTTAAACAACGATTTGACCAGAAAGATGGGACGCTTGTGCTGGATGTTAGAGGGGTAGACGAATATGGCGGAGATTTGGGACACATCGCAGGATCCATAAACATTCCCATTGAGGATTTGTCACGCCGTCTGAATGAATTGGGGACGTATAAGCAGCGGTTTGTTGTTATTGTCTGTCATACCGACCATCGTTCGTTGAAGGCAGCGCAATTACTAATTAAGACAGGATTCGCCGACATTGCTGTGTTGCAGGGCGGCATAGAGCAGTGGAACCGCAATGGCTTACCAGTAGAATAATAAATTATGGCGCTTAGCGACGATTCAGCTCTTAAGATAAAGTGTAATGGATTAAATAAAATATTTTAATCTCAGGAGAGAAACATTATGCAATTAAAACCCATCGGTTATATAAAAAGTCCCGTAAAGCAAGCCAAATTTGGCGGTTGGCAGGATTTAATCACAGAAGTAGTTGTTAACACCGAGTATTTGGATGGTCTGGAAGGAATTGATGATTACTCTCATCTTATTATACTTTATTGGTTGGATAAAGTGGATAGGGTCAAGCTTAAAATGAGACCCCAAGGGAAAAAGGACGTGCCGGAGGTTGGTATATTTGCCTGCCGTTGTCCATGGAGGCCTAATCCTATCGGTATGACTACCGTTAAAGTAATTGAAAGAAATGGGAATATACTCAAGGTTAAAGGATTAGATGTGTTGGATGGAACTCCTCTCATTGACATTAAGCCTTACACTCCTCCATACGATGCCGTTGAAGGAATGAGATACCCCGATTGGGTGAACAAGCTGGAATACTAATTCAAAAAATTTTATTTTGGACGCAGATGAACGCAGATAAACACGGATTTTTTAAATTATGAGTAGGGTGGATTAAGGCGTTGGTTTTTACGCCGAATCCACCTTCATTGATTTTGTAAATGATGGGTCCGCTTCGCTTGACCCATCCTACTTTGAAATTCCTGAACATAAATTTTAGACCCTAGTGCCTATCTGTGAAAATCTGCGTCCCAACTTAATGGAAAATGAATGTCTTTGAAGAAGCAGCCATAGAATATGACGAGTGGTTTGAGACTCACGAATGGGTCTATAAATCGGAAGTAGAAGCAATAAAGAATTTAATTCCTGAGACAGGTGAAGGAATAGAGATTGGAGTTGGAACAGGCCGTTTCTCTGTCCCTTTTGGAATAAAAGTCGGTGTTGAACCTGCAAAGGCAATGGCTGAAATTGCAAGGAAGCGAGGAATTCATGTTTATGAGGCAAAAGCAGAGAATCTTCCATTCCATGCCAATTCCTTTGATTTTGCGCTCATGGTGACAACTCTCTGCTTTCTAGAAGATACTTTCCATGCATTGAAGGGAATAAAAAGAATCCTTAAACCCACTGGGAAAATAGTAATAGGAATGCTGGACGAAGATAGTCCACCGGGAAAACTTTGTGAAGAGAAGAGGAAGAAAAGCAAATTTTACAAGGACGCAAGGTTCTACTCTGTTAATCAAGTGCTGGATTGGCTAAAAAAATTAAAATTCAATAATCTACAAACCGTTCAAACCATTTTCAAAAATCCGGATAAGATTCAAAGTCTTGAACCTATTGAAGAAGGCTTTGGAAAAGGGTTGTTTGTTGTAATCTCAGCGGAGGTAATGAAATGAAACCATGTATGTGAAGGGCAGGAAGGAATATGTGGCTTCTTATCTCCTTTAACAAATTAGTTGATTGTATTAGCTAAAAGTCTTAGAATGTCGCTGAATATAAGGTATGTAAGACAGATAATGGCTTTTTCAAATAAGGAGAAACAGACATGAATCCGCTTTTACAGCGTATTTCCATCGATCCGGGTGTTTGCTTCGGCAAGCCCTGCATTCGTGGCACTCGCATCTGGGTATCACTGATTCTTGATTTTCTGGCCAATGGGATGAGTATTGAGGAGATTCTTGCAGAATATCCCCAACTAACGGAGGAAGATGTTCGGGCTGCTATTGCCTATGGAGCTGAGATGGCGCGAGAACGATATGTTGAAATACAAACCGAGACGGCAGGATGAAGTTCAAACTCGATGAGAACTTTGGAACGCGAACACAGGAAATATTTCGTGCAGCGGGACACGACATTCAAACAGTTCGTAGTCAAGAACTCCAGGGATGTTTGGATCAAAATCTCTTTGAGATATGCTGTAATGAACAACGTTGTATGGTAACGCTGGACTTGGATTTTGCGGATGTAACCCGCTTTCCACCAAGTTCAGCAAGTGGCATAGTTGTCATTCGTATTCCCCGGAATCCAAGTTTTGCTTTGCTGGAACAACTGGTCCGGCAATTTTTGCAAGTACTCACTCAAATGCCAGTAGAGAAGAAGCTTTGGATTGTCGAGGTTGGTCGAATTCGGATCCATCAGCCAGAAGCAGGAAAATGACTGTGACAATCAATGCGAGGATGCTTATGTTAGCCCCATAGGAGTGAATCGCTTGGCTACGTCTTTCATTAGTCTGCTTTGCATAGGTGATTCTAAAACTGCTTTTGCCCCAGGCAGTATCACCAGGAGAATCATCACAATTCCACCAATCCACACTACCGTTGCTAAAATGTGGGAAAAGTGGCACAAACTTAATATGAGTATATTCATTTTACACCTCAGTTTTGTTATGTGTGTTAATCAAATAAAGGGGTGGGTGTTTTATTGCCTGCCTCCACCCCTTTTGAAGATTTTGGTTCAATTGCCTTTGACTTCTTGGATGCGTTCTTCTACTCCTGCGAGTTCCTTCTTCAATTGGTCTCTGTACTCTTCCAGCCTTTCCTGTTCCTCTTTTACGGATATGAAACGACGGAAGAATGTACCGCATCCACACCCGCAGCAGCCGCAGGTGCATCCACAAGCTTCCGGAGTCGATTGGGTTCCTCTTGGCCTACACATTTTCATCACCCCCTTTCTATGGGTTGTAGTTTATATATTCAGCCTCTTACCAAAGCGGCTGAATACAAAGAAACTAATTAAGTATTTTAGTAGTAACTTAATTAATAAAATAAAAAAATTTACCTGCTACTTTGGGGTTGCTATCTCTTTAATCCTTTCCCGGACAGTTTTAAGTTCGTTTTGCAATTCCTTCTCATATTTCCTGAGTGATTCTAAACTTGTTTTATTCAACACTTTCTCTTTGAATTTACCTGTTCCCCGGCACCCGCAGGTACAAACTTCGTTTAAAATCTGTCGGCAATTTTCTAACGCCTCTTCATCTATGGAATATGGTATCCAGTATCCCTTTCTTTCGCTCCGAACAAGACCCGATTGTCTCAATATTTTTAGATGTTGTGATACGGCCGCAGGTGTTACGCCAACCAGTTCTGCAATGTTTTTGACTCCAAGCGGTCCCCTGGACTTCAGGAGATCAATTATTCTAACCCGTGTTTCCACGGCCAATACCTTAAACATCTCGGAGGGTACTATCTTCATTTCCTTGTACTCCTATTCTGTTAAGTATTTTAGTAATTACTTAATTACTATTATAAAAGAACGAATTTGTCAAACAATTTTTAAAAATATTTCCAAATGAATGTTTTTGAAGGAGCGGCAAAAGAATGTGATGAGCGATCTGAGCCTCACAAATGGGTTTATCAATCAGAAGTAGAAGCGGTCAGAAGATTTATTCCGAATGCAGGTAAAGTTTTATTATGCTAAGCAAGTGATGGATTGGCCGATAAAGTTAGAATTTGACAATTTGCAAACCGTTCAAACTCTTTTCAAGTATCCTGATTAAATTCAGTGTATGGAGCCCACTGAAAAAAGGTTTCGGGAAAGGATTATTTGTGGTAATATTAACGGCGGCAATAAAATGAACCATGGTTTTAGAGGTGAAACAATGTTGATTGTTTGCATACCTGTGATGAAGATCAAATACAAGTCTAGGCGATGACTCTATCCAGAAGGAAAAGATCGATTATATTGGCAGGCTGCGGCCTATGCCTCGCAAGTATGCTGGGTTATCGTCTGCTCTTGTGTAGGACTCCAGTAGCTGTGGTCATGATCAAAGAAGACGAAATCCAGGGCAAGGTACATGGTCCTGGCACGGTGCAATCCCGGGTGCCGGTAACAGTGAGCGCCAAGATTACAGGCATCTTGGAGAAACTCTATGTCGACCAGGGTGATTTGGTGATGCGGGGACAGCTCCTGGCCGAATTGGACGTCCAGGAACTTAAGTCGCGAGTTGAAGCGTCCCGTGCAGCACTCATCCGGTTCAAACGTGATCTGAACCGAGCCCGGGCGACAGTAGCCAAGGACCAGGCAAAACTAACCTTAGCCCAGAGCGATTACCGCCGGGACATGGAACTCTTTAAGGGCGAGGTGATTTCTGAGGCAGACATGGATACTACCAAGGCTGCTCTCCGGGTAGCGAAAAGCGAATATGCCGAAGCCCAGGCAAGTCTTGCAGCCCTGGAAGCAGCCCAGGACCAGGCAGCTTCTGAGCTAAGGGTGGCGGAAGCCAATCTGAGCTATACGCAGATTGCAGCCCCTATGGACGGTCTGATTACCGTCCGAACAGCAGAGATAGGCAACACGGTGATACCTGGAACACCCATCTTTCAGATGGTTGATCTAAAGACAATCTGGGTAGCGGCTTGGATTGACGAAACCCAAATTGCCCATCTGCGGGAAGGGCAGCACGCCACGATCACGCTGCGCTCCGGAAGGGTTTTTCAGGGTAAAGTTGTTCGTCTTAACAAACAAGCAGATACGGTGACTAGGGAACTGGAAGTGGATGTGCAATTTCAAACCTTGCCCGATCCACTGGTGATAGGCGAAGAGGCCGAAGTGTATATCGCTACACAAAAAGAAAAGGCGCTTGTTGTGCCCCTTTCGTCTGTTTTTCTGTGGCAGGGCAAAAAAGGAGTGTTGACAGTAAGCCATTCACGGGCAACCTTTCGACCCGTAACCCTAGGCATACAGGATGGGCGAAACGCTGCAGTGTCCAGTGGTTTGCAGGAATGCGATCAGGTAATCCTGCATCCGTCGGGGAAACTGGTGGGGGAAAAATTGCGACCTGTAATAAAACCATGGCCCGTCAGGGAGGAACAATGAATCTTGCCTTGAGAGATATGAAACAGCACAAAGGGAGGTTCCTGTCAACGATACTGGGAGTGGGGCTGCTGTTTGCTATCGTTCTCGCCATGAACGGGATCTATCGGGGAAACATCTTTGAAGGAACATCCATAATCAGAACCGCCAACCCCGATCTCTGGGTGGTAGAACGGGGTCGTGGGGGGCCCTTTAATGAGCAATCCATCCTGCCAGAATTTTTCCACTACAGTGTAGCTGCTGTGCCTGGGGTGGAGAAAGCCAGTCCCTTCATAGTCTACGCTGTTGAACGGCTAATCAAAGGGAAGAGCCGACGCTTTACCATTATCGGGTACGACGTTTTCAGTGGTTTGGGTGGTCCCCAGGCAATCTATGCCGGCCGTGGTATCTGGCAGGCCCACTACGAAATGGTGGCACACGAGAAGCTGGGTGTCGCATTGGGAGAAAAGGTATCATTGGGGCTGCACACCTATACGGTGGTAGGATTGACTAAAGAGGCGGTTGCACCCGACAGCGAGCCTCTGATATATCTTTCCCTGCCCGACGCCCAGGAAGTCCTGTTTCAACGCGATAATGAAGAAATACGCAATCAGCGAATTCGTCTTTTGCACAGCCTGACGCAGAGAGGGCTTTCCCAGGAGCAAGCGGAGAAGCTGCTTCCTGATCTCGAGCCTGACACCCATCTGGTGAACGTCATCCTGGTGAAGCTGGCTGCCGGAGCAAACAGCACGCAGGTAGCCAGGCATATCGAGAAATGGCTCTATTTTTCTGTTTACACCACAGAGGAGCAAGTACAATTGATTTTAAAAGGACGATTATTACAGATAAACAAGCAGCTTTGGCTCTTCCGGTCACTTCTGTTAACTGTTGCCATCGTCATCGTTTCTTTGGTCATTTACACTTTCACGATGGAGAAGATTCGCAGCATCGCAGTGATGAAGCTTTTAGGTGCGCCCAACCGGGTGATCATCCGTCTTGTGGTGGAGCAAACCCTTATGTTGACGGTGACCAGCTTTTTTGTAGGCGCGATATTAATGAATAATCTTCACCAGAAATTTCCCAAGTTAGTGCTTTTGACTATGGGTGATCAACTGATCACGTTTCTGGTTGCCTTGGCAGCCGGTCTTGTTGCCAGCCTGCTGGGGGTGTGGCGTGCCCTCAAGACTGAACCTGCCCTGGCTTTAGGGAGATAGCGATGCCAATTCTGGAGATTCAGGGTCTTAATAAGGTGTTTGGCTCCGGTCATCTGGAAGTGCATGCGCTGAAGGATGTTTCCCTCACGATATCCTCCGGGGAGCTGGTGGGCCTCATGGGGCCAAGTGGCTCCGGCAAGACCACCCTGCTTTTGTGTGTCAGCCTGATCCTGGAACCCACATCTGGCGCTATCGCGTTGGAGGGAAAAGCCATTTATCAGGAAGGCTGGCTGGCTGGGGTTGACGTGAGCCGCCTGCGCCGGGAAAAGATCGGCTTCATCTTTCAGACTCATAACCTCATCCCCTTTTTAACGGCAAAGGAAAATGTGCTCTTTCCGTTACACCTGGCTGGGTGCACAGGATCAGAGGCCCAGACCCGCACTTTGGAACTCCTGAATTACCTGGAAATTGCAGAACGAGCAGATTATCTACCGGCTCTTTTGTCCGGCGGTGAAGCGCAGCGGGTGTCCATAGCACGGGCTTTGGCCAATAACCCCAGAATTATCCTGGCAGACGAGCCCACCGCCTCCCTTGATACGGTTAGGGGCAAAAAGGTAATGGAGATTTTAAAGAAAATCGCCCGGGAGCAGCAAACCGCGGTAATCACTGTTACGCACGATGCCCGTATGATCGAAGGATTCGATCACGTCTATCACCTCAAGGACGGACAACTCAGTCAGACCTATTGAATTTTCGTTCCACGGTCAATGCCCTCAGTTTAGACTATCTGACATTATTACCCTTCTTAAGTGAAAATCTGAGAGACTTAGTTTTACGCGTTAAAAGGTTCTTCCAACTAAAGAAAGGTTATTTGTGAGGTTGTTTTGCCTGTATAAATGGTATGTAGTGAAGATTTGTATCCTTGACTTTAGTGTCTATTCAGGGCGATATCCGAGTACCACGCCTCAACCTTTCCGTGAGTTCGGTCTGCGTTGGTCTGAAATCCTACATAAACAATTTTAGGTGGTTCTTCTCCAAACTCCCTGACATAGTCTTCGTAGTGGTTTACTTTATAACTCAGCCACTTGCCTGCGTCTTTTTCTCCGCTCTGGACTATTCTAAACCTTGCCCTGTCCTCACAGGGACTTTCGTAACGTTCTCCTACTTGTACATTATTTCCATATGCATAAACTAAGACCTTGTATTTACCAAATAGCAGAGAGAAAAACGACTTGCAGTAAACTATACATACGGCAGCAGGGTAATCATCACCGCCAACCTCTTTTTCTCTGCTTTCCGGCAGGATGTTGGATATCTTCCAGTTCCAGCTCAAAAAGGGATGTTCTTTCGGGTTCAGATGTACTGGCTTAAAGAGGATCGTGCCATTATCATCGGCATTAACATAAAGCATATTTCTGCCTTCTGCTTCTATTATTTTTGGCATAATCCTGTTCTTAATCTTCCTGCAGATCCCTTTATGGGTCTTCCAGCCTGGTTCACCCTTAGTCAGCTCTTCTTTGGTGAAAGTAGTTACAAGGAAAGAATCTTGCGATGGCATTTCAGAAGCAGCGGCACAAGAACAGAAAAAGAGTATTGTCATGATGATTACGCTTCTCACGAAAATCCTTGTATTTCTTAAATGATTAGATAGTAACAGCTGTAAATTCTGAAAATTGAATCTGAAACTAATGTAAAAAAAAATCTCCTTATTTGTCAACAACAAAATTTAAAATTATCTTGTAGAACAGGAAATCAGGAGAATTCTTAAGCCCGATGGGAAAGTAATAATAGGAATGTTGGATGAGGACAGCCCATTAGGAAAACTTTATGAAGAGAAAAGAAAGGAAAGTAAGTTTTATGAGGAGGCAAGGTTTTATCCTGTTAATCAGGTGCTGGATTGGCTGAAAAAGTTAGAATTTGACAATTTACAAGCCATTCAAACCATTTTCAAAAATCCGGATACGATTCAAAGTCTTGAACCTCCTGAAGAAGGCTTTGGAAAAGGATTATTTGTCGTTATTTCAGCGGAGGCAATAGAATGAAACAGTAAATGAAGGGGAAGAGTGGGCGACCCCTTATTTCCTGTAACAAATTAGTTGATTATATCAGCCCAAAGGCATTTTTCCCAAAATCTCCAGAAACGAAATGCGATCATCATTATCAGTAAAAATATTCCTTCGCTCATTTCCTCATGTGAAGATGTGATAGTAAGCCCCTTCACATTCTATGCGCCATTGTCTTGTCATAGCAGACAAGGTCTGCAAAATTGCCTTTTATTGTCAATAATTTAATCACTAATGGGTGACCCCATTCTCCACCATTCTCCCGACAAAAATGCTTTCCTTGACTGTGGCATAGAATTCCACAAGTTCATGCATAATTCGGGATAATATTTTCAATTGCCTGTCGATTTGTAAATTCCATTCATTGGGTTCATACCTATCTTAGTAAACAATATGTATTGTGATTTGTTGTATTCTGTTATTGCTGAAAGGTGATCTAAGCGTATCCTTGTTATAGCTTCCTCTGCTTGAAGTACTTCAAGGGGAATGCCAATACCCATTTTTTGCCTTTCTTGATTAAGTTTGAGGGATTCTGTTGCATCGATAACGCCTTCTTTAGCAATTCTCATTTGTTCTGCTTTAGCCTGTACCTGTGTGTAGGCCACCCTTACTTCTTCCTCTATTTCTTGCGATAGTTTTGCCAGACGTATACGTTGGGTTTCATATTTTGACCTTGTTAGATGCTGCCTGCCTATATCGAATATCCCATTAGGTCCTACCCTCCATCCCAGTGAAAATCGGTAGTCTTCCCGGCTGGAAAGGTCGCTTAGGACAGTCCCCAATCCACCTGCGCCTGTTTCGGCTCGAAGCGAAGGGATTAAAGAGCCCCATACTGTTTCACTATGCTCATCCTTTACTGCACGAAGGATGGCTTCAGCCCCCTTCAGTTCAGGTCTTTGCATCATGGCCTTCATAACGAGCTCAGGTAGTTTTTCTGTGTCACTAACTAACTTAATTGGCACTACCACCTTTTCCACTGGATATAGTTCTATCCCGGCATCTAACCGGAGAATAGTCGCCAGACGAATTGAGGCTATCTTAAAAGATTCTTTTGCCTCTGTCAAAGCCAGTTTGTTGCTCGATAATTGGGCCTTAGCACGCAGAACGTCTCCTTTAAATCCCATTCCCTGAAGCACGGCACTCTCTGTTTGACGTACCAATTTTTCTGATATCTCCACTGCCTGTTCGGAAATAACGACCCGTGCCTGTGCCTTGGTAAGCTCAATGTAAGCAAGAGCGGCCTCTAAAACAGCGTCGTGTACCGTTGCTTCTAATTCTGCATTGCTTGCATGGTAACGCTGCATCTCTGCCAGGGTTGAGTATATCGCCTCTCCTAATTCCCAGTCTAAGGTAATATTCCCACCGATAAAGGTTTGCTGCGCATCTGCATCAATGAACTCTCCGGTGGACCTTTGTTGCATTCCTTCGCGTCTTGCGAAACTTATTCCCGGATTTAGCGTGGGAATAAATCCCTCAACAGCAACCAGTGCATTTGCATACGCCTCATGCACTTTTTCTCTGAACAGTGCAATATCCAGATGATTAGCGCCTGCAAGGCGAAGGACTGTTGGGAGGTCAATCGGATAGCGATTTTCATTTTTCTGTTCCAAGTCGCTTTTTGCTGGTTGATGGGCAGTGGGCGCAAGTTGTGTGTTATTGGCAGAAGGGGGCTTGTTGTCTATTAATGTAAATTGTTTATCAGTATCCGAAATTTGAACTCCAGACGTGTAATAACGGATTGGCGATTCTTGCCATTCAGTTTTCCATGGCTTAGGCCCAAAGGAGCATCCATTTATAAAGATTGCTGAGGCAATACTAATTAATGCGTATCTATTCACTTTAAATTTCGTTTTGATTGAGAAAGACCATAGAGGGAGGCTGATGATCACATCGAACTCCTAACTTTATCCCCTTCACTTACCAAGCTTTTTCCCGCCACTATAACCATCTCCTCTCCCGTTAATCCTTCCAAGATTTCAACCTTGATCCCATCGGTAATCCCAATTTGTACCGGCAACTTTTTAACTATACCATTTTCAACAGTGTAGACATAATAATACTTTTCATTCTCAGTTATCACTACTTCTGCTGGTACAGTAATGGCATTATGGTGTTCTTCCAACGTAACTGTAACAATTATGTACATACCAGCCATCAATAGATGTTCTTTGTTAGGGAGCTCCACTTCAGCTAACATACTTCTTGTCTCCTCTTTTAATGCCCTTGAAAACCGGGTAATCTGCCCTTCAAACGATTTACCTGAGGGGTTTCTAAAGTTCAAACTTATACGATTACCTGCTTTTATAAATGGCACATCCGTCTCAGGCACATAAAATTGTATCCGCACAGTTTCAATATCCATTATATGGACAATTGGCAAGACTTCCTTTTGAGATGTTGTAGCTACCTGGATCAATGCGCCAGGGTCAACCCATCGGGCTGTTATTATGCCATCGTAAGGGGCACGGATTTCAGAATAGGCGAGGAGGGTTTTGGTCTTTTGATAATTTGCCTGCGCAACGTTTATCATCGCCTTTGTCAATTCAAGTTCTGCTTGTGCAATCTCATATTCTCCCCTTGCCACATCAACTTGCTCCAGAGAGGCCATATCTGGGTTCTTATCCTGGATTTTTGTCAGCCTGGTGTATATGATTTTCTTTAGATTAAGATTGGCCTGATCGCGTTTCAGAGCGGCTTCATAGCGCATCAACTCTGCCGCATTTCTTTGCAATTCAGCCTCCAGTTCAGGTACAGCAATTTTTGCAATTAAATCCCCTTTCTTGACATAGTCCCCTTTGTCATATCGAATTTCCTCGAGGTATCCAGCAACCATGGCATACAACGAAGCCTGTTCGTATGGGAGGACATCAGCCGGGAGGGTCAGGGTTCTATATACGGTTTGACGTGAGACCTTTTTTACCTTGACGTGTTCAAGCACAACCGGATTAACGTCTTCATTCTCGAATGCTTGTAAAGTTGTTGTTAACACTGATGAATGAAATATAAGCTTTGAGATTATTGCACCCGCGAAAAAAAATAACACGCCCAAAATAATGAGTGCGACCTTGCTTGTTGATTTTGGCAAATAAAAATTCATAAAGTCACCTCTTCTCATTTGCAATTTGTAGTTTCAAATGGTTTTTTATAAGTTCAGGGCTTGCTTCGCTATAATGAGGCCTGACCCCGTCTCTTTGCTAAATATGTATAAAGAGAAGGTATAATAAATAGGCTTAAAAATAACGCTCCAAGGACTCCACCAAGAATCGCGCGTGCAAGGGGCACGTTTGCCCCTCCCTCACGTCCAAACCCAATTGCCATTGGTACCAACGCAAAGATGGTGGTCAAAGAGGTCATCAGGATGGGTCGCAACCGAGTCCTCGCAGCTTGAACAACAGCCGTTTCAACGGACAACCCTTCTTCCTGAAGTCTATTGGCAAATTCAACAAGTAACACACTGTACTCGACAACTATTCCTACCATCATTATAACTCCCATAAATGATTGGATATTAAGGTGCGTACCGGTTGTATAGAGCATGATGGTAACGCCAATAAACCCTAATGGTACCGTTAACATAATAATGAGGGGGTCACGAAACGATCGGAACTGTGCCACCATGACGAGATATACCAATATGATTGCTATTATCAATCCCTGCCCGAACTGTCCAAAAGATTCCTTCATACGCTGTATCTCACCGCGTATATGATATGCGTAACCCTTTGATCCGTATTTTACCATCAGCCCTTGAATTACGCTTGAGCCTTCAAGGTTCCTTTCAATTTCAGAGGCTACCGAACCAACATCACGGCCAGAAACATTGGTATATACATCAATCACCCTTGTAATGTTGAGGTGGTTTACAATGGCAGGCGCGGTGGTTCGTTTAAATGTAGCAATGTTTTTAAGGAGTACTGCTCTACTTGTATTTGGGCTCGTTATCGGGATATTTTCCAATGTCTGCAAAGACGTAATATCCTTTTCAAAGTACTGAGCTCCGACAAAATAATGATTGCCATTCATGTGGTCAATCCAGAATGCGGGGTCAAAATTTATACTTGAGTTCAGCGCCGTAACGATATTTTTGACTACATTCTCCTGTGTGATGTTGAGATATGCAGACTTAACACGGTCAACTTCTATATCAAATGCAGGATAATCCAGACGCTGTGCGATACGAACATCAGCCGTTCCCCTTACCTTTTTTACCTCTTTAACAATTGCCTCAGCAATTTCATAAGATGTTTCCAGACGGCTTCCTAAGATTTGGATGTTAATAGGTGAGGGGAGGCCAAAGTTCAGGGCGGCTGTCAGCATACCGCCTGTATCAAATGCGAACTCGATTCCTGGAAACCGATTTCGCAAATGTTCTCGCAATGTCTCAGAATATTCAATAGCGCCCTTTTTTGAGTTTTCTTTAAGCTGTACCAGAATAAAAGAATCCATAGGGCCAGTGTTAGGCGTGTACGCTGCAGGCCAATCCATTAATACGCCAATATTGGAAATCATCATCTGTAAATCCGATGAATCATCCTTTCCGTCAGGGTCTACCTGTCCCATTACAACTTGAAGCTCCTTTTCTATATCCTGAATCAGTTTCTCACTCTCCTCAATCCTTGTACCCGATGGGGCTCGGACAAGAAGCATAAATTGGCCCGCATCTACCTGTGGAAACAACTCCGTCCCCATCCGCTGAAACAGAAACATGGCGGCTAAAAAAAGGACAAACACGCCCAGGAGCACAATCGGTCTTTGCTTTAGTGTTGTGCGCAGCAACTCCTCGTAAATCTTGCCTATTCGTCCCATCCCCTGTTCTTGCTTACTATCAGGTGTGCCGGATGTTCCTTTACCTTCCTGTTCAGGTTTAAGCGTCTGCAAGAATCTCGCACAATAAGCTGGCACCAACGTCAATGACATAACGTATGAAGCAATTAGTGCGCATGTTGTACTCAGTGCAAGCGGGGTGAATAAAAACTTTGCCATACCAGTAAGGAAAATAACGGGGAAGAATACCACAATAAATGTCATCGTAGAGATTAATACAGGACCAGCAACCTCTCCAGCGCCATCAAGGGCTGCCTGCTTCGGGGCTTTTCCCATCCTTATGTGACGTGTAATGTTATCAACGACAACTATAGACTGGTCGACAAGCGTTCCTATTGCAAGCGCAAGTCCGCCAAGGGTCATACTATTCAGTGAGTTTCCCGTAAAAAAGAGACCTGCTATCGCCGCAAGCACTGCCAGCGGTATCGCCATCAATATGATAATTGTAGAACGTACGTTTGCTAAGAATACACCTACAATTATTGCAACAAGTATAGCCCCAAATATGCTGGAATTCCGTAGTTCATTAATCGTTTTCTTGGCTGTAACTGATTGGTCCATAACCACGTCCATCTTAAGGTCTTTTGAACTTGGGTCCATCTCTCTAAGGCGCTGAAGTATCTTCTCACTCTGATTCCTCACTTCATTTACAACCTGTATTACGTTTGCGCCGGGTTGGCGATATATCGGTATATAGACCTGCCTCTTTCCATTTAGCCGAACAATATTTGACTGTATCTGGTATGAATCCTTCGCCTCAGCCACGTCACGGAGGAACACAGGCGCCCCTTGAGCTACCTTTATCGGTATATCATTCAGTTCTGTAACCTTTTCTACCATTGCATTTGAATTGATTTGATAATCGAGCGCGCCAAACTTGGCGTTACCGGTTGGGATCATAAGGTTGGAGGCCTTCACGGCAGCTACAACATCCATTGGAGACAGTCCACGAGCATCCAGTTTATCACGGTCAACGTACGTAAGTATCCGACGGAGTACGCCGCCATAGACCGCAGGCGATATAACGCCTGAGATGGATTGAAGACGGTTTCTGAGCTCAAAATACGCAACATCGTAAAGCTCCTTCTCACTCATAGTGGGGCTTGATAAACTCATGAGACACAAAGGGATTGACGCCGTGGGGTCAAAAGGCATAACCATTGGCGGGATTGTGCCAGGCGGCAGATAGAAAAGGTCAGACATGGCAAGAGAAGTTACCTGTGACATGGCGGTATTGGGGTCTATATCTTCCCTGAAAAAGTCCTTAATAACAGAAACCCCTATCATCGACTTGCTCTCTTGATGTTCTATGCCGTTTGACTGTCCCGTCCAGCGTTCGAGCCTCGCCGTGATATCACGTTCCATAACAACCGCAGGCATACCAGGATAGAACGTAATTATCTGGACTGCAGGCGTCTTGAAAATGGGAAGTAGGTCGGCAGGTATTCGTGTATACGATGTGACACCAATCACGGCAATGGCTAACGCCATTACTATTACCAAGTATGGATTCCTTAATGCAAGTTTAATAAGACCCATAAGTTATTTAAAAAGCGATTGACAATTGAGTATCATTTTTTGTCATTTTCGTTACCATTGCTATTATGTTTATGACAAAAAATGACCGAGGTATATTCCCATAAAATAAAAAAAATTTTTAATTCATAAGAGTAGGGGCACGTTGCAACGTGCCCCTACAAATACTCCTTAACATTTCTTTACCGTCCAGATGGGTGTTCCAGCTCCGGATGCTCTTTCTTTGGCTTCTCGGCAGGTTTCTCTAACTCTCCCACGGGCTTCTTTTTCCAAATTCCTCCTTCTTCGTACCATGTATATCTTTCCTTTCCACTTTCTTTGTGTATTGATACTTCTGTAACTTCTAATTTATCTTTACCTGGACCTTTCATAAAGATGTCAAGGTCGTAAACCTTGCCATCCTGAGCTTTAAAGTCAGCACATGCAAAATACTCTTGCTCGGCGACCTTTGAGAGCCTCTCTTTGTGTACCTTCTCCAGTGTTAAACGAAGTTCCTTTTCTGACTTGCTATCATAAACCACAGAGAAGCCCCCTTTTTTTTCTGCTTCTTTTTTAACATACGCCTCGATTGCATCCGCCAGATCTTCCTTTGTCAAGCCCGGCTCTTTCTTTTTCCCAACGGGATGTTCGGTCGGCTGTTCTCTTGGATGTTCTCGACCGCAAACCACCCATGGAGTCGACAAAAAGACAATGACTGTAATCAAAGTTATATACGTAAAACTTAACCTTGTCATGAAAAGCCTCCTTTTTAAAAAAATTGTAAATCTATTTTCTCGCGTTCACTTTTGCGCGTAGTCTTTCACCTTCCTTCCGAACCTCTTCGCATGAACGTCGCACAACAGGATAATTCCCGGAAAGGAACATAAAGAGTGAATCTACCATTCGGGGGCGTGTGATGTAATAACAACGAAGCGTTCCATCCTCATAAAAATCTATTATCTTGAGCCTTCGCAATACTGAAAGATGTTGAGAGAGGTTGGACTGCTCAATGTCCAATAAATCCTGGATATCAGTTACACACTTAGCCCCTTTAGCAAGCTCTTCCAATATCAACAATCTGGTTGGATGCCCCAGGAGTTTTAAAATTTCTGCTTTGTCTCTCATATCTAATGTATTCATTTGTCATTCCCGTTTTTACATATTTTACTTGATTGTAATATAATATGATAATATGATAATATTATAATATAGTCAATCATATTTTTAGGTGCTAGCATTTTTTACATCCAGATGTTCAAGGTATACTTCAGGTGGCGGTATTTTAACTCAGTTGACTTGCTAAAATAAATGAAGATTGGATGAAGATATGCAAAAGAGGCAAAATGAAAAGGGTAGAAATCTCATATGATATCTCAATAAATCGGAGAGGTCGCATAACATCCCTCTGGCTTCCATTGCCTCTGGATACTGATTACCAGAATCTTGTTTCTCTCAATTATGAAGGGAATTACTCGGAATCAGGTGTATTTAAAGAAAACATATATAATACGCCAATGCTTTATGCAGAATGGAAAGGAGGTGAGATTAAAGAGATAAGGGTTTGCAGTGAGGCAGAGATACAAGAAAGAAACACTGAATGGATCAAAGTAAAAGATGACGGAAACATCCCTGAGGACATAAAGATATTCTTACTACCGACCAGGCACATACCTATAGATGGGATTGTCAAAGAATACGCTGATAAAATAATAAAGAGAAAGCTCGGTGCTGTAGAAAAGACGTTGGCCATTTATGATTGGATAATTGAGAATACATATCGGGAACCGAAGATTAAGGCATGTGGGCTTGGAGATGTAAAGTCTATCCTTGAAAGCGGTAACTTTTGTGGGAAATGTGTGGACATAGGCTCGCTCTTTGTTGCCCTTGTTAGGGCTTCTGGAACACCTGCGAGGGAAGTGTTTGGGATAAGGGTTGATGAATCTAAGATATTTCAATCCTTAGGCAAAACGGGCAATATAACAACAGCACAGCACTGTAAGGCAGAGTTCTATGTAGCAGGATACGGATGGGTGCCTGTTGACCCAGCAGATGTAAAGAAGGTTATTCTTGAAGAGAGTCTGACATTAAAAAGTCCGGAAGTTAAAAGTATAAAGGAGTATTTATGCGGCAACTGGAAGGATAACTGGCTTGCCTTTAACTACGCAAGGAACTTTACATTAAATCCGCCCCAGAATAAAGCTCCTTTGAATTACTTCATGTATCCATATTGCGAAGTAGATGATGTGCCCCTGAACTATTTTGAGCCAGAGACATTCAGTTATGAAATCTCTTCATGGGTTATTTCGAAGGGATAGGACGAAGGGGAAATCCGAAAAAGAAAAAGAGATGATGAAGGGCATAAAGAGCAAACTCTGTATAACCCGCATCGGCTATGACAGCGAGGATAGATTCCAGTTGGATGTAAATAAGGAGCAGGCAAATGAAGGTTACTAACATCATTCGCATTATCGTGTTCGTCTTTCTGATAGCTGGCATTGCAACTGCGATTACATACCGCAAGCAATTCGATGTCACCGCACTTGAGAGTTGGCTTGCAGATGCAGGGATTATGGCTCCGCTTCTGTTCATTGGTATTTATGCGATATCAACTGTGCTGTTTCTGCCGGGGGCGGTTCTGACAATTGCAGGCGGTGTTCTATTCGGACCTATTTGGGGAACGTTCTACAATCTAACAGGCGCAACTATTGGCGCAACAATGGCATTTCTTATTGCCCGCTATCTTGCCTCTGATTTAGTATCACGCAAGATAGGTGGCAGGTTAAAGCAATTGGTTGAGGGTGTAGAAGCCGAAGGTTGGCGTTTTGTTGCCTTCGTTCGCCTTGTGCCATTGTTTCCCTTTAACTTATTGAATTATACGCTGGGACTTACGCGCATCCGCCTGTTTCATTATGTGGTTACGTCCTACATTTGCATGTTGCCCGGCGCAATAGCTTACACATACATTGGCTACGCTGGACGCAATGCAGTAACAGGAGGAGAAGGGACAATCCGGAATATACTGCTGGCATCGGGATTCATTGCTGTGGTTGCATTCCTGCCGGGATTCATCAAACGTTTGTCGGGGCGTAAGAAATAAAAGTGATGAGAATATAATCAATTTTATCTTCGTTTCCTTATTGCAGTCTCTGCGGACTCTGCGTTCTCTGCGGTGACTGTTACAAAATTTTAAACGACAGGGAGAAATGTTATGCAATTAAAATCCATTGGTTATATTAAAAGTCCCATAAAACAACCCAAATTTGGCGGCTGGCAGGATTTAATTACAGAAATAGTTGTTGATACTGGCTATTTAGATGGCCTGGAAGGAATTGATGGGTATTCTCATCTGATAATTCTTTATTGGCTTGACAAAGTAGATAAGGTTAAGCTTAAAATGAGACCTCAGGGAAAAAAGGACGTGCCGGAGGTGGGCATATTCGCCTGTCGTTGTCCGTGGAGGCCTAATCCTATTGGTATGACTACCGTTAAAGTAATTGAAAGAAATGGGAATATACTCAGAGTCAAAGGGCTGGATGTGTTGGATGGAACTCCACTCATTGACATAAAACCTTACACCCCTCCGTATGATGCCGTTGAAGGAATGAGGTATCCCGATTGGGTGAATAATCTGGAATACTAATTCAACTTTTACAATTTCTAAATTATTTAAATCTTCATAAACTTTGAAAGGTAAGTTAATTATGCCGGTAAAAAAACCCCTGTTCTTGATAGGTACTCTAATCGCAGCCGTCATATTTTGTTCCTGGGCATCATGGGCATCTTCTCCAACGAACCAAAAGCCCGCGCTTTTACACTTTACAAACAAATTAATTGAAGACGATGGACAACGAAATGCATCTGCTGGCACTGGGAAGATAGTTGGCAAGGTCACCAACACCGATGGGTCACCATTGCCGGATATAACGGTAAGCATCCAGTTAATAACAGATGGAATGATTTACGGATCTAGCTTTGAGAATGTGGCTACTACCAACAAAAAAGGAAAATTTAAAATAACCGGATTGACAGCCGGTAAATATATTGTCCGGGCGACCCCCTCTTCCGATGAGTTTTACCTGCCTAATGATAAATTCAAGGTAACGGTAAAATCAAAAAAGACAAAGAAGGTTAAAATAAAACTTTCTGCCGCATCAGATGCTACCTCAGCATACGTAGGGAGTACGACCTGTCTCGGTTGCCATCCAGACCAAAAAGTTTGGGAGGATACTGCCCATGCCAACACTATCCGCACCCCAACATCTGAAACCGTTGTTGCCCCTTTTAATGGAGACACAATTACAACAAGTGATAGCAAAGTAAAGTTTAAACCTTTTATAGAAAATAACGAATATAAAGTTACACTCTATAATTTAACTGATGAGTCCATTTCCGTTACCTATTCCATAGCCAGAACCCACGGCGGTGTGGCGACATCAGGTAAACAGCGATACCAGGCAAAGATTGGAAACAGCCATTACATCCTGCCCATCCAGTATAATAATCGTAATGTCGATGAGAACAACCCAGACGCCGCATGGGTTTCATATAACCCAAACGATTGGTACAATGGCAATTCATTAATAGCTGCTGATGCAAATACTCCCCCTAACAAGAACAAATCCTTTGAGCAAAACTGCGAAGGATGTCACGTAACGGGTTTGAGCATCACCCGAAACGCAGACGAAGAATTTGTTTCCAGTTCCAAAGAAACAGGCATTTCTTGTGAAAGTTGTCACGGTCCTGGTGGACAACATGTATCAGCAGGCGGTGGAAAGGCTCAATATATTGTCAACCCCGAATATCTTGCCACAGACAGAGGTAATGAAGTATGTGGCCAGTGTCATATCCGTGTAAAAAACAAGACAGGTGAAAGTGGCGCTGAGTTTGAAACAGAATATCCCTGTATCATTAATGGCGAAGAGATCACACCATTTATACCCGGCAAGATATTAGCAAATTATATTGAAGAAACAGGTTCTGATGGCAAGCCCACAGCAGGTTATTGGAATGATAACGATACCAGCCTGGGAGAAAATGCTTCTGATAATAATCATTCTAAAAAACACCACCAGCAATATCAGGACTTAGCCAAAAGCGTCCATTACAACTACGCTGGCAATAAATGCTACACCTGTCACGAACCGCACGGTACAGGTGTTAGCGGAACTGCCCAATTACTTCGGCAGAGCGACAATAATAAGATATGTATTACCTGTCATAATGACCTTGCAAAGACTGCTAAAAAGGACAACGAGTTACAAAACAAACATGCAAAACACCTTTATAGTTCTTCCGATGTTGGGGGTAGCCTCTGTACAGGTTGCCATATGCCAAAGACGGCCAAGAGCGCGGTGGATAATGATATATCTTCTCATGTCTTTGACATTATAAAACCATACACCAGCAAGGCTATGGCTGATGCCAGCACTGCGGCAGGTACGACAAATAGCCCCAGCACCGTTATTACCAACTCCTGCTATGGTTGCCACTCAGAGGATACCGATTACAGCATAGAGCGATGGGATGAATGGGAGAAGGAATAATAGTACAAACCCGTTCATAATAAGGAGTGCAAATAAATGGATATTAAGAAGCACGGTATATCTGCAATCAACAAATAATGAAAAAAGATGTTCATGGATACAGTTCCATTACATGATACGGCAGGAAGTCATCTGATAAAACAGGTTCCCAGTGCTTACCTTACAGGCAATGTAAGTTCCGTACTTTCAGCGTTGCCTGGCAAGTTCAAAATTTTTATTTTGGACACAGATGAACGCAGACTTCGTCGTGAACGCTCAATCGAACGATTATCAGGATTAAATACAAAAATTATCTGCGTATATCTAGAAAATCCACGCCCTATTTTGATGGAAAATGAATGTCTTTGAAGAAGGTTTTGGGAAAGGATTATTTGTTGTAATTTCAGCGGAGGTAATGAAATGAAACTGTGGTTATCTTTATTCTCTTCCTGTCTTATTATTTTTGTCGTCTTGCATGGCATAGCCTATGCAGACATCATACAGGTTGGCACTGAGGCCCCTGATTTTACGCTTTCCAGTACCAAAGGCAAAAGTTTTACATTATCTGCATATCGGGGGAAAAAACCGGTCATCATCTGGTTTTCTGATTGTTGCCCTGGTTGTGAAGGAAGGGCAAAGGTTATGCAAGGGCTCATGGAAGATTATGGAGTTGAAATCCTTGCCATAAGCATGTTAAGTAATACCCGTCAAACTGCTGAATTTGTTGAAAGGGTAGATATTCCATATCCATACCTGATAGATACAGATTTTAAGGTGGTAAAGGCTTATGTGGGCACATATATCCCGGAGACCTGACCACAAACAAATACTTTTGTCGTGGACAAAAGCGGCATTGTAACCTTCAGCAGTGGTCCTGGGACACGCATCAGGATACTGAGAAAAGAATTGGAAAAGATTGGTGCAGGTAAAAAAAAGACCGAAGATATAAGGGATAAATACCTCAGGTCCCCTCTGCTTGGGCTAGACATGGACAGGGTTGCCGATGCACTGCAAGAGATAAAGCCAGAATCCAGCTGGTTCCAGACGAAACCCGAATCGGATAAATACAGGACCAATTTTAGCATCGAATCTATAGCAACAGGTATTGGGGTTGATTTCAAGGATAATATTGCACAGACTCAAGGCGCCTTTGATTATACGCTGGGATTTCTTACCCAAAGGGTGCATAAAGAGTGGGAACCAACATATACGTTACCCCGACCGTTGAATGTATTTTCCATTGAAGATGGTGTGGCAATAACGACAAGGGCAAGGGCGGGTGTTTATGCGGATATGTCGGAGGATTGGACCATGGGTCTGGAGGTGGATGCGTATGGTCTGGGAGGTGATGCCGGTGTCGGAGATATATGGGGTGTTACCCCGCCGTATTTTTCCAATCCTTTTGTGGGTCACTCGAATGACGTCTCACTCAATACCCTATGGGCGCGGTACCAACCCTTAGACACGACGATGTCCGTGGGCGCATTTACACCACAGCACGTGGGTGACTACGTGCTTAAAGGCGAACCCAATCCTACCTTTTACGGGCCGGATTATTTACCCTTTTATGGAGTTAATATTGTCAGGCGATTTTATAACCCCTTCTTTATCCCATCAACCTTATATGAGGTATACTTTGCAGAATTACCCGAAGATTCTGACTCTACCAGTTGGTTAGGTGGATTCTATCTTGGGAGGGAATATGAAGATATGAAATTCGGTTTCAACTTTATGAGTCCGTTTAACAGGGGCGCATCAACATCTGAAATAGACTCACCCTTGCAGGGTATGGTGGGTGGTAATCCTGTACGATGGGAGGCTCCCTATAATAAAGTAGGGAAACAGGACGAGTTTGTCCTCGGCGCTGATTACTCTTATA
>Ga0209212_1002537_pt1 | contig 25697 bp, 30 predicted proteins | sample RifGroC2_FD_183996 | JGI IMG/M metagenome (GOLD analysis project Ga0209212, IMG submission 183996) | Groundwater microbial communities from Rifle, Colorado, USA - Groundwater C2 (SPAdes) (version 2) | ecosystem: Environmental > Aquatic > Deep subsurface > Groundwater | place: Rifle, Colorado... | reverse complement strand
CAACCAGTGCCGCTGGTCAGCGGCAGCAAACAAGATTTAGAATCATTGCCCACAATGCTTATGTAAAGGCTAAACGCTTTCTCATAGGATTTCTACGCCACCTATTGTTTTGCTGCTGATTTTGGGATTAGGGATATCAAAACCTTTATATACAGTAAAAATTACATTTTTACGCACACACTACGGAGTTTTGCATAATGGCTAAAAAAAATAATAAGCAGGATAAGAAAAACCCTGCAGAAGAAGTGGAAATAAAAGAAACTCCAATTGCACAGGAAAAAGCGCTCGACAAGCTGCCTAAAGATGTGCAGGAGAAATTAAAAACAATAAAGACAAAACTAGAAAAATTTCAGAAAAAGGTCTTAGAAAAATTTGATAAGTATATTGTCGGGATTGCCTTATTGCCTCCCCAAAAGCCAGAAGATCAAAAGCAAGCAGCAGATAAAAGCGATAATGATAAAATAAATGTTCTTGTTCTTGTAGATGATTCTGACAGCAGAAAGATGTCAAAATACGAGCTAAAAGATAAATTAACTGCGATAGTAAACAGCATTGCGCAGGAGATTGATAAGAACCTGGTGCCCCAAGCTGTAATTTTATCCGAACTTTGGCAAAATTGTTATGATGCCAAATACGAATTGCTGCAATTAATAGCTTTATCAGCGCCAATTTTTGACAAGGGAATGTTAGCAGCGATTAAGATAGCAGAAGTCCATAAGACTATGGTTCTTAAGAAGTTTGAAAAATATATTGTAAGCTATGTTCTTGCCGGAAGCTTGGTGCAGGGAAGGGCAACCCCCACATCCGATATTGATGTCTGGATAGTTATTGATGACACGGATGTCAAAAAGATGACAAGGGCAGAGCTAAAAGACAAGCTAAGGGCTATAATTATTGGCATGGGAATTGAAGCAGGAGAACTAACAGGAATAAAAAATAAGCTGAATATCCAGGTTTATATTTTAACAGATTTTTGGGACAGCTTAAGAGAAGCCAATCCAATAATATTTACCCTGCTTAGAGATGGCGTGCCTTTCTATGATCGAAGCATATTTATGCCTTGGAAGCAGCTGCTTAAGATGGGAAAGATAAAGCCAAGCGCAGAGGCTATTGACATGTTCATGGGCTCTGGGGAGCAAATGCTAAAAAGGGTTGAGTTAAAGCTAAAGGATATCGGCATGGAAGACATTTATTATGCAATTTTAACTCCAAGCCAAGCTGCTTTGATGCTATATGGCGTTTCTCCACCTGCTCCAAAAGAAACTGCTGCTTTAATGAGGGAAATTTTTGTGCAAAAAGAGAAACTACTGGAAGACAAGTTTGTAAAAACACTGGAAAAGGTTATAGAAGTAAGAAAGGCAATTGAGCATGGAGAGAAGAAAGAGATAACTGGGAAGGAAATCGATGAGCTGTTAAATGAAAGCGATAAATACCTCAAAAGAGTAAAAAGGCTGTTTACACAGATAGAAAGGATAAAAGAAGAGGGTGATATGGTAAAGATTTACGAAACCATAGTCACTATAATCAGAGATGTACTAAAGATGGAAGGCATAGAAAAGGCAGAAGATGAAGAAGTTGTTAAGTTATTTGAGGATGAGCTAATAAGCCAGGGAAAAATACCGGCAAAGTTTTTACGGATTTTAAACGAGATAATAAAGGCAAAGAGAGACTATGATGACAAAAAGCTGACAAAGGTGGAAGTGGAAAAGGTAAAAAAAGACTCTAATGAGCTTATAAAATTCTTAGTTGAATATTTGCAGAGGAAGAGAGGAAGGGAGATAGAAAGAACAAAGATAAGGGTGAAGCACGGCGATAGGTATGGGGAAGTTATTTTGCTGGGTGATACAGCTTTCATAATACACGACATTGACCACGAGGAGAAGGAGATAAGCAAGGCAAAGATAAAAGAAGATGGGAGCTTAGGCACTGTAGAAAAGAGTTCTTTGGAAGAGCTTGAGAAAGTATTAACTAAGGTTGAAATACCTCCAAAAGTTTTTATTAAAGAGCAGATATTTGAGGATTTGAAGAATATTTTTGGGAAAGATGTGGAGATTCTGGTGAATTACTAAGCGTATATTTTAAATTCTTGTTTTATTGAGCGGGTATAGTAAGGGAAGTTATTGTAAAAGAGTTTTAAAAATGGATAATAAATGCCCCAAATGTGGTATCGACCTAAATTGTCTATACTACAAAGATATTTTGATTATGGATAGTTCTGTTTTAGCGATTAAAGATTTATTTTGTGGGCTTTCTCTAAAAAGAGATATTGAAGAATTGAAAAAATGCAATTTATGCGGTGCATCTATTAGTGAGATAATATTGGATGGGCTGTAACAATCGCAATCGTAAAATACCATTTTTGTTCAAATCAACCTAAAGCTTTATAAATAAAACTTATTTTCTCATTCTTATCAGCCCGAGTTCAATAAGAGCGCTTTTAGGGTTATGAAGTTAAAGTGCTATATTCTCGGTTATGTTTATATTTAATTTAAGATAATATTTGTTTATAATATTGCAAAATGGCAGAACAACAAAAAACTCAGGAAAACAAAGGCCAAAGCCGTCCAGTAGTAACTAGTGCCGCTGCTGAAAAAGACAATTTCAAGTATTTTGTCAGAATTGCAAATACAGACTTGGACGGAAATAAATTTATAGGCAATGCGCTGAAAAAAATCAAAGGAGTAGGCTTTATGTTTTCTAATATGGTGTGCAATATTGCTGGTGTGGATAAAACAATTAAAGTAGGCTACCTTGATGACGAGATGATTAAAAAGCTGGATGATATTTTAAACAACCCATCGAAGTATAATGCGCCTAATTGGATGCTTAACAGAAGAAAAAACTATGAGGATGGAAAAGACTATCATGCCATTACAGGAAATTTATCTTTTGCAGAAGAAAATGACATTAAAATGATGAAAAAAATCAGGTCTTATAGAGGAGTAAGGCATGGCATGGGGCTGCCAGTTAGAGGCCAAAGAACAAAATCAAACTTCAGGAAAAACAAGGGAAAAGTATCACTGGGAGTGATCAAGAAGAAAGAAGCGCCGAAATCAGGAAAGTCTGAAAAATAAAAAATTTTCATTAATAAAAATCCAAAAAATAAAAAAACAATGGTTAGCGACGCAAAACCAATGATTATTTAATAATAAAATTTTTTCAATGAATAATGATATTAAGCTAAAAATAAAATAATGAATTAACAAATAATTGTGAGTGATAAGATAAAAACAAAAATTCAATGTAAAAACTGATTAAAAAATAAATCAAAATGGGAAGCCCTAAAAAACAAAGAAAGAAATTTTCAAAGCCGGCACATCCATGGCAAAAGGAAAGGATTCTGGCAGAAAAAGAGATATTGAAAGAGTATGGGCTAAACAGGAAATATGAGATATGGAAAATGAATTCAATTTTGAAGAATTTTACCAGGCATGCAAAAAATCTTACTGCTTCAAAAAAACCGCATGTTGAGGAAGAAAAAATCCAATTTTTGGCTAAGCTTTCGTCTTTAGGCTTAATAGGCAAGGATAAAAAAATAGAAGATGTACTGTCTTTAACATTGAAAAATACCATGGAAAGGAGATTGCAGACTCTAGTTTGCAGAAAAAACATTGCAAGCAACCTTAAGCAATCCCGGCAGTTTATTGTTCATGGGCATATTTCTATAGGGGACAAAACAATTACATCACCATCGTACCTTGTGCCTTTAAATGAGGAAGGAATCATACAATTTGCTCAAAATTCTGTTTTCTCCAATCCAGATCATCCAGGAAGAGTTGCAGTTAATGAGAAGAAAAAGTCCGAAAAGGCAAAAGAAAAAGATGGAAGCAAAGGAGATGGAGTGAAGAAAAAGGAGTTAAAAAAAGAAGAAGAAACAAAGGCAGAAGAAAAAGAAGGTAAAATAAGCGAAAAATCAAAAAAAGAAAAACAAACTAAAGCCAAGAAAGATTAAAAATGACAAGACAAGAAAGATGGGGAATTGCGCATATTTATGCGTCATATAATAATACAATAATACACATAACTGACATTACTGGAACAGAGACCATAAGCAAATGCTCTGGCGGAGTTGTTGTTAAGAGTGATAGAATGGAAAGCTCTCCAACTGCTGCAATGGCAGCTGCAAAAAGAGCTGCAGAAGGAGCTATAGAAAAGGGAATAAATGCAATTCATGTAAAGATAAGGGCTAAGGGAGGGCATAACGACCCTGTAGGCCCAGGCCCAGGCGCGCAAGCTGCTGTAAGAGCATTATCAAGAATGGGTTTAAGAATTGGTTTAATAGAAGATGTTACTCCTCTGCCGCATGATGGATGCAGAAAAAAAGGTGGCAGGAGAGGCAGGCGTGTATAAATGAGGCAACGGAGCTTCAAACAAGTTTGAGGTGTGAAAATGGAGATAAGGATTTTATCAAATACTAAGGAAGAAGGGAAGCTTTCATTTATTATTAAAGATGCAACACCAGCTTTTGCAAATACATTAAGGAGGATCATGGTAGAGGAAGTCCCTACAATGGCAATTGAAGAAGTTGAATTTAGAAAAAATAATTCAATTTTATATGATGAGATAATTGCGCATAGATTGGGGTTAATACCACTAAAAACAGACCTAAAATCATATAATTTGCCTGAAAAGTGCAAATGCAAAGGAGAAGGCTGCGCAAGATGCCAGCTTAAACTTACCTTAAAAGCATCAAAAGGCTCTGGAATAGTTTATGCTTCTGAACTTGAAAGCAAAGACCCTGCAGTAAAGCCTGTTTATCCAAAAATGCCTATTGTAAAATTGCTAAAAGGCCAGTCTTTAGAATTAGAAGCTACTGCTGTTCTGGGAAAAGGCAAAGAGCATACAAAATGGTGCCCTTGTCTTGCATATTACAAGCATAAACCAATCATAGAAATAGGAAATGTTAAAAATCCTGAAGAGGTTGTGGAAAAAACCCATGGAAATATTTTTGAGATAAAAAATGGAAAGCTTGAGGTTATCAAGGATAATTTGTTTAAATATGATCTTGCAGGTGTTGTAGAAGAAGTGTCAAAAGGAGAGGTTAAGGTTAAGTATGATAATGATATCATTTTTTACATAGAATCATGGGGACAGCTAAGCTGCAAAGAAATTTTGAATCAGGCATTAAAAACTTTTGATGAAAATTTTGATGAATTTAATGAAACAGTAAAGGCACTCAAGTAGGCCTGCACTTAACGCTTATTGCGGGGGTGGCAGAGCCTGGTCAAATGCGCTACCTTGAGGGCATGGCCAAAAGGGTAGTCCCTTAGTGGGTGCGCGTGTTCGAATCACGTCCCCCGCATATAACATATAATTAAAGTAAAATGGAACAATCACTAAGTCAATCTGAAAAATTTAATGAATTTGTATTTGGACAAGTTATGGGTGTATTATCCTGCGACCTCATGGGATTTATGAAAGGAGGAAGCTTGTCATTAAAAGAAAAGGATATAGTTAGTAGGATAAGACGTGAATTAAGGGATCTTGAACATAATTTAGGAATTTCAACTGAAAATGTTGAAGGGCCTGATCTAGACAGGGCAGTTAGTAGCGCTTTGGAAACAGGAATAAAAGAGGGTCTCTGGTATAAGCATAGTATAGGGGGCGAAGAAAGTTATATGATGGGTCTTAAAGGAATGGCACAAACAAGAGAATTAATGAATGAGTATGGGTATAATGGAATTGCTATATTTAACGCAATCAATAATCAAAACTAAAAAAATATTATAACTAACAAAAATGAAACGAACAGGACCGACAAACCCGCTATTGCAGGAGTTAATAGGAGAATTGAAGAAGAGAAGCAATGAGCAGTCTGTAAACTTATGGAAAAGGATTGCTTTAGACCTAGAGAAACCTACAAGGCAGAGAAGGATTGTAAATTTGTCCAAAATAAGCAGATATACAAAAGAAAATGAGATTATAGTTGTTCCAGGCAAGGTTTTGGGCAGCGGAATGTTAAATCATAAATTAACGATATCTGCTTACCAGTTTTCAGATCAGGCAAAAGATAAGATAGAGAAGGCAGGAGCAAAAATAATTCCTCTGTTGGAATTAAGCAAAGAAAAACCAGATGGGAAGAAATTGAGGATAATAGGCTAAAATGATCATTGACGCAACCAACCTTATATTGGGGAGATTAGGAACTTATGCAGCTAAGAAAGCACTGCTAGGGGAAAAGATAGATATAGTTAATTGCGAAAATTGCGTTATTACTGGTGATAGAGACAGAATACTTCAAGACTATGATACCAAATTAAAAAGAGGCATACACGCTAAAGGCCCTTTTATGCGCAGGATGCCGGATAGATTTGTCAAGAGGGCTATTAGAGGAATGCTGCCATATAAAAAAGAGAGGGGCAGAGCAGCATTTAAAAGTATAAAGTGCTATATTGGCGTTCCTGAAGATTTGAAAAATAAAAAGTTTGATATTATAGATAATGCGAATGTTGAAAAAGTTCCAAATCTTAAGTATATGAAAATAAAAGATATTTGCATACATATTGGTGCTAAACTACAATGAAACCTATAATAGCGTCAGGAAAAAGAAAAAGGGCTATAGCAAGAGCCACGATAAGGCCTGGAAAGGGCATTGTTAAGATAAACAACAGGCTTTTGGATTTTTACGAGCCAAAACTTGCCAGGCTAAAGTTAAGAGAACCCTTAATCATAGCAGGTGATTTGGCAAATAAGGTAGATATAAGTGTAAATGTCGTGGGTGGGGGAATAACCAGCCAGGCAGATGCATCAAGATTAGCGATTGCAAAGGGTCTAGTAGAATTTTCAAAAAGTGACAAGTTAAAAGAAGAGTTTTTAAATTATGACAGAAACCTTTTAGTTGCTGATGTCAGAAGGAAGGAACCGGCAAAGCCAAACAGGCATGGGCAGGCTAGGGGTAAAGTTCAGAAGTCGTACAGGTAAAATTAAGATTTTTATTGCTCTAATATTTCTTTTATGTTCCTAACAGCAGATAATACTGCGAAAATAGAAACTGATATTAAGGATAGTAAAATTGTTAGTCTTTGATTATTTTTTGTTCTATATTCTTGGTCTGAGATTGGAGTTATGTAATTATAACTATAAAATCCGATTACCCTTTCTTTAGAATTAGGTTTACTAAAATAAAAATCTAAAGAATAATCTGTAGACCCATCATGTCTCAAAGGAAAAGCTAGTTCATATGTAACTGATGTCCCATCTTCTGAAAGCTTCCAATTATTGACGTTGGTTTTATTTTTAAATTGGTATTTATAATTATCAATCGTTAACTCTATGTTGCTTAATCTATAATTAGACTTGTTATAATTTATTCTAAAAATACAATATAAAAAATCTGGATGAACAAAGGTGTTATACCTAATACTGTTACAATGAATTTGTTTAAGGTTAAAATTGATTTTTTCTGAATTGTAGTTACGGACATAAATAACGCATAAAATTCTGCATAAAAATATGGTTTGCCCAAAAGGATTCTAATGCCTCTTGCATATCATCTATACTCTCAAAATACTGTGATTTTGTTATCCTGCCTTTGGTAACTTTCCAGCATGTTTCAATGGGATTTAATTCTGGTGAGTAAGGTGGGAGGTACTCAACATTTACATGCGAATATTCCTGCAGAAGACTTCTTATGCAGGATGTTTTGTGGTATCCTACATTGTCAAGCACCAAGACATATCTCCTCTTCCTGCTTAGCTTGTTAAACAAAGTCCTGAGAAAATGCTTGAAGGTCAGGCTGTTTTGCGAGTCATAAAAATCATAGAAGAACTTGTGTTTGCTTGTTAAAGCCCCAAAGGTAATCAATTTCTTTGAGCTCCAAAAAAATGCGGCTCGTGGAGTTTCTCCACGAGGAAACCATATCCTTTTGTAGGTTGTAGTGAGCTGAAAACTGGCTTCATCAATTGCTATAATCTCATGACCCATATACTGCGTATCGAGTTTTTTTTAAAGTCCTCTCGGAATAATTGTACTTTGACAGGGTCGTTCTTTATGTGTTTCGCCCTAGGCGTTATTCTCGAGAAATCGAGTTTGTGCAGTAATCTTTGGACATGTCTTGTAGAATATTTTTTCTTGGCAGTATTTTCAATCAAGTCGGAAAACTGCTTCGTATCTATAGAGCAATAGTGCTTATTTGCTTCCCTTACCTTCTTCGTCAACTCCGCCTTAAGTTTGGAAAGAGTTTTTTTCGTTAGTGGTGTTGGCCTACCGCTACGAGGCATATTTTTAATACTGCCTGTCTTTTTGTACTTGACGATCAATCGACTAACTGCCGATTGATTGCATCCCACCAACGCTGCGATTTGTTGTTGTGTTTTCCTTTCTTTTTTCCATTTGAGAACGAGTTCTCGTGTTTGTAGGTTTATCATGCCCAATACTAAACACAACCTATATATAAATTATGCGTTATTTTTGTCTTATACTAGTTTTGAAGTTATTTGTTTGCAAACCATTATCCTATCTGCTTCTCCCTGTAAATATTCAATATCAGCCTTGTGGAAGTGGATTCAATAAAAGGCTGTTGCTGGAGCTTTTTTACAAATACATCCAGTTCCCTTTTAGTATGGAACCTTGCTAATATTTCGGCATCATAGTCACCAGTTATGTCCATAACAAGAAAAACATTTTTATCAGCAGCCAGTTCTTTTTCAATCTCATAAAAGCTTCCTTTCCTTATCTTAAGCGCTATTAAAACCTCAATCTGATACCCAAGCTTTTCATAGTCAACCATAATAGTTTTTTTCTTTATAACGCCTAATTCTTTCAATCTTTTAATCCTGTTGTTTACTGTGCCCAACGCTATTTTGCATTTAGCTGCTATTTCCCTGTTTGTGGTATCCGCATCAAAAAGCAGAATATTTACAATTTTTTTGTCAACATCATCTATTTCTTTGTTCATTTTTAATCTCAATATCCTTAAGCATTATGAACAAATATATAAACTTTTTTGTTTTTTTGATTTTTTGTTCATAAAACTAGGGAAAAGTTATTTAAAAGAATAAAAATTAATTCTGCTCATCTTATATGATTTATAGGTTTAATAAAACCAGCTAATGGTGGTTTGATGGGTTTAATTGAAAAATTAAGTAAAAAGGCACTCCGGAATGATGCTATAGGGCGTGATTTATTCGCTAAACATGGTATCAAAAGAGGCCTGAGAAATGAAGATGGCACTGGGGTCAAGACAGACATTACCAATATATCTGATGTTATAGGTTATGAACAAAAAGATGGCAGGGTAATTCCTGTTGAAGGCAGGCTTATATATCGAGGCATAGAGATTAATAAAATTGTTAATGGGTTTCTAAATGAAAAAAGGTATGGATTTGAAGAAACTGCTTACCTTTTGATGTTCGGAGAAAATCCTACCAAAACAGAATTAATGGAATTTTCAGGAGAGCTGGCTAATCAAAGAGCATTGCCAGAAGGCTTTCTTGAGAATATAATTCTTCCATTTCCAAGTAAAGACATAATGAATAAACTCCAGACAAATGTAACAGTTTTATACAGGACAGACCTAAACCCAGATGATATATCTTTAGATAATGTTGTAAAGCAGTGCATCAGCCTGGTAGCAAAATTCCCTACAATGATTGCCTATTCGTACCAGGCAAAAAGGCATAACATAGATGGAAAAAGTTTGTTCATACACAAGCCGAACGGCTCAAAAAGCACTGCAGAGAGCTTTCTCTATATGCTGAGGGAGGACATGAATTTTACTCTTTTAGAAGCGCAGGTACTGGACATGATGCTGATCTTGCATGCAGACCACGGCGGGGGAAATAACTCAACATTTACTACTCGTTGTGTTACGTCAACTGATACTGACACATATTCTGCTATTGCCGCAGCATTAGGCTCGTTAAAGGGGCCAAAACATGGCGGAGCAAATGCTGAAGTTATGGGTATGATGGATGAGATAAAAAAGAATGTGAGAGACTGGAAAAACGATGACGAGGTTGCAGACTATCTTCAAAGGATCGTACAAAAAGAAAAGGGTGATGGCTCTGGGCTTATTTATGGCATAGGGCATGCAGTTTATACAACATCTGATCCAAGGGCAGTGCTTCTTGAACAAAAAGCAAGAGAATTGGTTTTACAGTTAAGGCAAGACAAATCGGATGAGCTTAATCTTTACTTGAAAGTTGCAGGATTAGCACCAAATGTTTTGAGGGAAGTTAACAGAACAAATAAAACTGTTGCACCAAACGTTGACTTCTTTTCTGGCTTTGTTTATGACTGCCTACGCTTTCCTCCAGAAATCTATACGCCTTTATTTGCTATGGCAAGGGTTGCAGGATGGTCTGCGCATAGAATTGAAGAAATTGTCAGCGGAGGAAAAATCATCAGGCCTGCTTCAGTATATGTTGGACCGCAGAATCGAAGTTATATACCCTTGGCGCAAAGAGGTTGACCAAGAAAAAATTATTGATACTGCTCTAAAGATCGTCTATGCACTTCATCCATTGCAAGATACATCTGCTCCCAGCACATTCTTTGATTTTTTATAAAAATACCTTGGTCATAAAGGGAATGCCAAACAGGTTCTCCAAAACTTATTCTGCCAATTGTCCAATAAGTTAATTTTCCGTTGATGTAGAATTCAGCTATTATTTCTCCTTCATTTCTAATAGCAGCCACTGCATCCTCTAAAGAGTCTCCGCTTTTTAGCAGCTTTTCGCAAATATCCTGCGCAGATGGCGGAAGTTTAATTGCTTTTGGCGGAGCGTATGCTATGACCATTTTTACTAGGGAAATTAAAGTGGCTTTAAAAATTTTTCATAATTTCAGCATTGCAAAACCAAAACATTTAAATACTATTAATTTAAATATCTTAAAAAATAATTAAATAAATAATAAAAAAACTATTGAAAATACTATTAAAATGGTAAAAGTTCAAAAATTACCGTCAGGGCAGCTTGTAGTAACTATTCCCAAGATTCTTGCAGAGTATGAAGGCTTAGAAAAAGGGACAGAATTAGAGTTCAAGAAGCACAAGGAAGGCTTTATACTGAAAATAAAAAAGGGGTGAGGGCATGAAATTAGAAGAACTGGCTTTATTGATGGGAAAAACAAAGCAGCAATTGATTGATGAATTAAAAAGCAATGATGTAATAGAATTGAAATTAGTTGAAAAAAATAATGGCGCGGCAAGGGATAATTTTAAAATAGAAGTATTGAATTGAAATGGAAAATATATTTTTTGTTATTGGAGTTGTAATGATTATTGCAACAGTTTTGGCTTACTTTGCCAAACTGCTTAAACAGCCATTGATTCCTGCTTATATTTTAACTGGAGTGATCTTAGTCCCTATTTTGGGTTTAATACCAAATACAGGAATAAATACGGGAATAATAACAACACTATCAGAAATAGGAATTGCATTTTTATTGTTTATAGTAGGCTTGGAAATAGACATACGAAAGCTGAAGCATGTTGGCCTTGTAGCCTCATTTGGCGGCATAATACAAATAGTCGCTACTTTCACAGCCGCTTTTATAGTATCTTTATTGCTTGGCTTTTTTGCTCTTGAGTCTGTTTACATTGCTTTGATTATCGCTTTCAGCTCAACCATGGTTGTCGTAAAATTATTGTCAGACAAAAGGGAAATTGACACATTGCATGGAAAAATTATAGTTGGAATACTGTTAATGCAGGACATTGCAGCCATAATAGCATTATCTGTTTTGGTAACTTTAAGCGAGTTCTCATTTATTGCCCTTTCCTTTTCTTTGCTTAAGGGATTATTTGCTCTGCTTCTTGCAATAGCAGCAAGCAAATATATCTTACCAAAACTGTTTACCTTTGCGGCGCACTCTCAAGAGCTGTTATTCATCTCTGCTGTGTCAGTAAGCCTGCTTTATTCAATTTTATTCAATTACCTGGGTTTTTCCATAGCAATAGGCGCTTTTGTAGCCGGAATTTCATTAGCAAACCTGCCATATAATATAGAAATTATCGGAAAGGTAAAGCCATTAAGGGATTTTTTCTCTGTGATGTTTTTTGTCTCTTTGGGAATGGCATTATCGTTGAGCAGTTTTGATTTTATTTTAAAGCCATTAATGGTTTTGCTTTTGCTTGTAATATTTGTAAAGCCATTAATAGTAATGTTTACAACAGCATTTTTTGGCTACAAAAAAAGAATTTCATTTTTAAGTTCAATCTCACTTGCGCAAATCTCAGAATTTTCATTGATAATTGTTTCTCAAGGCGTAATACTGGGCCATATTAACCAGAATATTTTTTCTCTGGCTGTTTTGCTTGCTATAATAACGATTACTCTTACAACCTATTTTGTCAAATACGAGGATTCTATGTACAGCAAACTTTCAAAATCTTTGGAATTTTTTGATAGAATGGCTAAAAATAATATAGAATTGGAATATATGCCAAAAAACAGAGGAAATGAAATCATACTATGCGGATACAATAGGATTGGCTACAGCATTGTTAAAACTTTAATGAGGACTAAAAAAAGTCTGATAGTAATAGATTTTAATCCAGAAATTGTGAAATCTCTTATAGGGCAAAAAATACCATCTATTTATGGTGATATTGGAGATATAGAAATTCTGGAAAGGCTTGATTTCAAAAAAGCGAAAATGGTCCTATCCACTGTACCAACAAAAGCTGATAATCTGCTTTTGATAAGAATGGCTAGAAAAGAAAATAAGAAGGTTGCAATTTTTGTAACAGCCAACCAGATACAGGAAGCCTTGGAGTTGTATGATGCAGGCGCTGATTACGTTGTCTTGCCGCACTTCCTTGGAGGAGAGCATATTTCCCTGCTTATAGAAGATTTTACAAAAGATATAAAAAAGGTAATAGAGCACAAGGTAAAGCATATTAAGGAATTAAAGGAAAGGCATGCTTTGGGCCATGAGCATCCGCAACATGAGAAATGAGGACAATAAAAATGCAAACAAAAGAAAAAGAAAGCCAACATAAAAAACTTAGGATACTTGCCGCTGGAGACATACATGGAGACACAGGTTTAGCTGAAAAACTGGCTGAAAAGGCTGAAAAAGAGCATTGCGATTTGGTTATTCTGTGCGGGGATATTACAATGAGGGATCAAAGCACAGATAATCTTATAGGGCCGTTTGCCAAGAGAAAGGAAAAAGTATTATTGCTGCCTGGAAACCATGAAACTGTTGCTACCGCTGACTTTTTATCAGAGCTGTATGGCATGAAAAATATACATGGCTACTCTGTTAAGTACAAAGATGTAGGGCTTTTTGGATGCGGAGGCGCAAATATTGGCTTATTTCAGTTGGATGAAAATGAAATTTATGATTTGTTAAAAAAGGGCTTTGACAAAATTAAATACTTAAAGAAAAAAATAATGGCAACGCATGTGCATCCCTCTGGCACTAAAATGGAGAAATTTACAGAATTCTTTCCTGGAAGCACAGGTGTTAGAAAAGCAATAGAAAGATTTAATCCGGATATACTTCTTTGCAGCCATGTACATGAAGCAGAAGGCATAGAGGAAAAAATAGGTACCACAAGAGTCATTAATGTCGGAAAGAAAGGCAAGATAATTGAGATTTAGCGGTATTCTTGAAGTTCCGGGAAATCTATATCAAGATCAGATTTATCTTCCTCTTTTTTTCCAGAATTGGTTGTCCCATTTTCTGTTTTTGCTTCACTATTGCCAAAGATGTTAAAAACACCGTTTTCTACCGGTTTGTTATCATCACTAAAAATATCTCCTTGATTATTCACACCTTCCTGGCCAATTAAAGAAGAAAGCATTCTAATGGCTTTCTGTATATCTTCACGGCTGTCCTCTTTTGTGTCAATAACTATCTTCATACTAATCCTCTCTTATACCTACTTGACAATCAAGGATATAAAGTTTTCTATCCTTTGAGACTGTTACCTTAACTTACTCGTTGAATAGCACATTATCTGCGGACGTTTTGCAACGTCTCTGCCAAAAATCTTTTAAATCAGCTTCACTTTAAAGATTTAATCTTGGAGGCAGTTGCTTCATAACATTGGGAATGCTTGTTCAAGCGTTGAAGATGCTTCCAAGAACTTCTTTTCATAAAACATCTTCTTGAGATGTTTGCGCAGCATGAATAATTGTGCAAACTTGTTTGCACTTTCTATATTTTCAAAATTGTACCTGAATTTTTCAAGGTAGGAATCTATCTCAGAATTAAGGCTCTCAGCTGGATTGTTTGTAATCCAGTAAAACTTCTTCTTGTATATGAATCCCTTTCCATTAATGCCAGCAATGACGCTTTTGCATTTCCTTCCCAGAAATTTAGCTGAACTGTCATAAGCATGAAGCCCATCTCTTATCAAGATGTCAACTTCCCTGCCTATTTTACGTCGAGCTTCTATAAAAAGCTTTTTTGCAGAATCGAAGTCTCTGAATTGGGTTACAATGCAGTGAATAAGATTGCCAAAGCAATCTTTTATGCTCCACCAATAATGCCATTCTCCTCCAACTTTTACATACTTTTCATCTACATGGCATATCAAAACATCACTTGTACATTGATAGGGCGGAAGGATCATTCCATCAGCAAACTTATTTGTCCATCCGCAAACTGTCTTGTAGCTAACGCTTGCCCTGAAGAGCAAGAACAGCAATATTGACACTATTCTTGATGGAAGAAAAATATGCAGAATAATTGCAAATCTTATTACAATTATAGGGTTCCTGTATCTTTTAAGATAGCCATTTTTTGCCATGTTGAAGCACCTCTTTTAGTGCCCAAACTCACTTTCTTTGGAGAGAATTGTGCTTTGAGAATAAATATGTTTTGAGATTAAGGTAACAGTGTCCTTTTTTGTAGGGTTATAAGCGCGGCTTATTTATTGAGTTTAGAAATGACAAACTTTATAAAAAAATAAAAAACCTATTAGAATATGGCTAAGCTAACAATCGAGGACATGGCTGTTTTCTGCAAAAGGAAGGGTTTTGTTTATCCTAATAGCGAGATTTATGGGGGTTTTTCTGGTTTCTGGGATTTTGGGCATTTGGGTGTAGAGCTAAAAAACAATATCAAAAATGAATGGTGGAAGTTTCATGTTCAGAATAGGGAAGATATTGTAGGCATGGATGGAAGCATTATAACGCATCCAAAGGTATGGGAGGCTTCTGGGCATGTTGAGAATTTTGAAGATGTCATGCTTACATGCTCCAAATGCAAAGAAAAGTTCAGGGCAGACCATTTTATTCAAGAGAAATTAAAGATTAATGTTGAGGGCTATGCTGCTGAAAAAATAAACGGCATTATAAGAGAAAATAAATTAAAATGCTCAAAATGCGGCTCTGATTTTGAAGATACAAAGAAAATTAATTTGATGTTTAAAACTAATGTTGGGTCTAAAGAGGACAAGAGCTCTATCTCTTACTTAAGGCCAGAGACTGCGCAAGTAATTTTTGCTGATTTTAAGCTTGTAGCGGATAACGCCAGGCTTAAATTACCTTTTGGAATTGCGCAAATAGGCAAGGGTTTTAGGAATGAGATAAGCCCAAGGGATTTTCTATTTAGATGCCGCGAGTTTGATATGATGGAAATAGAATATTTTGTGCATCCTGATAAAGTGGAAAAGTGCCTTTACATAAAAGACCTTATGGATTATGAGCTTAATTTTTACAGCGCAGAAATGCAGCAGAAAAATAAAAAACCACAGAAAATGAAAGTTGAAGATGCCTTGAATAAAAAAATGATAGGCGAATGGCATGCCTATTGGCTTGCTACTGAGCAAAAATGGTTTATAAGTTTAGGAGCTAATGCAGACAATTTCAGGGTAAGGCAGCATCTAAAAGATGAAAAAAGCCATTATGCATTAGACACATGGGATTTGGAATATAATTTTCCTTTTGGGTGGAAAGAATTACAGGGAATAGCAAATAGGACTGACTTTGACTTAAAGCAGCATATTAAGTTTTCTGGAAAGGACTTGAGCATTTTTGATGAAGAGACAAAGAAGAAGGTTGTTCCGCATGTCATAGCAGAGCCATCTCTTGGGGTTGAAAGGGCATTTTTGGTTTTTATGTTTGACGCATACAGCTATGATAAGGAAAGGGACAACGTTGTTTTAAAATTGCATCCGAAATTAGCTCCTGTTAAAGTTGGTGTTTTTCCATTGCTTTCTAATAAGCCGGAGATCGTCAAAAAAGCCAGGGAAGTTTATGATAAATTAAAGGCAGAATTTAATTGTAAGTGGGATACTAGCGCTTCAATAGGGAGACGTTATGCTCGCGCAGATGAGGAGGGCACCTTTTTATGCTGTACAGTGGATTTTGACACTTTAAAAGATGATAGCGTGACTTTAAGGCACAGAGATACTACACAACAAATACGTGTAAATATCAGTGAATTAAAGGAGATTATTAATAAATTAATTAATAAAGAGATTAAATTTGAAGGTGCTGGAAAAATAGTTAAATAGATTAAATGAATTTTATTAATTTTCTAGTACGATTTTTTATCCAAATTAGTAAATTATATCTGTAGCAGTCGCTATAATTAGCTTCTCAACCACATCGGGAAAGAAAAGGCTTAATATTACGCTAAAAATAGTTACAATTCCCAAAAAAATCAAACTATTTATTACAATTAAAATGATTGTTTTCCATATACTAAACTTATAGACCTCTTTCAATACCATAAAAACTATGGCGGTAAACCATACAAGGCCTATTAGACTAACTAGGGGGTGGTTAAGTGCAAGTGCAACAAAAATAAATAAAATGTTTTGGATAAAAGAACAGCCCATTGGCCTGAAAAAATAAATAAATTTTGCTTTCCCGCCAAATAACTTCGACAGTAAATGAAATGAAGAAAATAAATATGCAATAACGATTAAAATAGCTATAAATAAAGGAAAAAAATTTAGATTTTTATATAAGAACATATCAACTAATGGTGATAAGATAGCACTTAACAATACCAATAGGAGGGATATATTGGACATATGCTTATCTGTTGATACTTTCCGTATTGCATCTTTATCCAACAAACAAACTTTTATTGCATCTGCGAGCCTTTTTTCAAGCGTTCTGGGGTACTCTTTTTCTAGTATGCTCATATATTCATTTTTGGGAATAATTTGTGATTTGGTAGCTCCTTTTATCGCAAGAAGACATTTGCACTTTGGACAATTAATGTAGGAGTCTTCTATTACTGCCCCACAATTTGTACAAAAATAAGCTTTCACCTTTTCTTGCTCTTTTGATTTGCTCATTTTCATTAAGCTAAGCCTAGTACGAGCGTAGAATTATATAAACCTTTGGTAGCAGGATATTATAAAAAGTCCAATAATCCATAAATTTTATATATACTACTCTGATTCTTATAAGCATGGCAGTTAAAGACTTAAAAATAAGGCAAGGCAATGTAGATATTATAGTAGATATTGTAGATGTTGGAGAAACAAGGCAATTTGATAAGTTTGGCAAAAGCGGAAGAGTTGCAACTGCTATTGCAAAAGATGATACTGGAGATATTAAGCTTACACTCTGGAATGAGCAGATTGACAATGTAAAGTCCGGTGACAAAGTTCATATAACCAATGGCTACGTTTCTGAATGGCAAGGTGAGCCTCAACTGACAACTGGAAAGATGGGCAAAATTGAAGTTGTTGGAGAGAATAAAGAAACTAAAAAAGAAGAGACAAGCCCCCCTGATGAGGAAGAAGATAAGAGAATATACAAAAAATCGGAAGAAAGATTAGAGGAGATTGAGGAAAAGCTGGAAGAGAAGCCAGGAGATGACGAGGAATCTGGAGAAAATATGGATTATGATGAGGAAGAGATTAAGGATGAGTGATTAATCGAAAGTAATTTAAATAATTTCTAATTCTGAAAGTTATAAGGGACTGTAGCTCAGACTGAGAAGATTACTTCGTCTTAGGAGAGCACATGCACTTTTTGTGCAGCTTAATACGCTGAAGACGTAGTTGTCCTGGGTTCAAATATCCCAGAGGGAGATCACAAATCCCTCAGGATTTGAGTGTCCCAGCAGTCCCACTTTATCTCTTAACTAAAAGAAGTCACCAATATTTGTGAGGCTATAATATTAAATAATAATATAACAGCAAGGGAAATGAAACAATACAAAATTGTGCTTCTTATCAGGTTGTTTCCTAATGAATAATTCTCATTTAACTTATCAGCGCCATTTTCAATTCCATTTACTAATATTGTTAATATGTAGGTTATCTGAACAATATACAATCCGACTATTATCTGAAAATGAAATGCTGGAATCCCATCCCCGAACATACTAACCAAACCTGCTTGTTCTGCAGTGTCATTTGTGATTTGCTGAAGCTGGGTTCCTAATTTGCCAAGAATTTCGGTTACCATTGAGGTAATTCCAACAACAATTCCCGCAATTGCTGGAGTTAAGAACTTAATTTGAGAGTTCATATCTGATATTATATCTGCCATTAGATCCCTTAGCCTTTCATTAACGCTATGAATTTCTTTTATGTACCTGGAAACATTTGTCAAGGCTTGCGCAGCTATAACCGGGCCTTTTTTAACAGATTGTATCAAAACCTTCATTGAGCTTTCAATTAAATTTGACGGGAAACTTATCAAGGCTCCATGCACTGGGTCGAATATTGCTTTTTTAATGCTCATTCCCAGTTTGCCTATATTTATGCTTACAAGCTGAAAAAAAGAACCAGATACAGTCCCTTGCATTACATTTGCTACTTTGCCAAAAGCTATTTCTGCAGGCAACCCATCTCCTAATCGGTTTCCTAATTGAAATAATGCTGATGCAAATTCCAGCTCAAGCTGTTCTGCCCTTCTCCGTATTTTTATTACATTCTTTGACCTCAGCCTATAAAAAATTCCAAAGCCCAATCCAAAAGCTAATGTTACTGACAAGCTTAAAACAGTTGCACCAAGGCCATATGGGCCTATTAGTTCACCAGTCAGAGTGCTGTGCCTGTAGCCCAATAAGCAAAACTTATTGCCGCACTCGCTTGATAAGTCTTCTGCGCCAAAACCTATATCGGAAAAATTAATAGCATGTAATATAATCGGGCTAATGCCCAAAAGGAGTAATAATGACCCTATGATTATGCTGAAGAAAATTGGATTTATCAAAAATTCGAAGCTTCCTAGCTTTATTATTACATTTTTGTATTTTTTAAGCTCAGGATTTTCTTCTGAGATGTCTGTTTGCCCATAACCTGTTGGCCTTCTTGACAGTATGCCTTTTCCCATATAGTAGACCACAATAGGCAATACCACGTTGTATAATGTAGCCAGGTGGTACCATTTAACTTCTTCCATAAAGTTTACAACCATAGGCAATATGACTAAGCCCAAAATAGGAAGAATTATTCCCAACATATGCAGCATAGTTATCGGGCTTTGGAGATTATGCGCATAGTGCAGCATCTTTTCATAAGTCTCACTTAAAATAACATCCAAGGACTTGTCTAAAGAATCCAGCCTTCTTTGCTCAGATCCCTCATATAAAGATGCTTCAATTAAATGAAACGATTCAATAAACTCAAAGTTCCATTTTTTCCATGTCTCGAGATATATATCCAGGCTTTCCTTGACGCTTTCATACTTCTCTGTTTCAATATCCCAAAGCACTTTTTTTAAGTCTATGCTTAATGGGGGCGCTAAATGATCAGCTGCAAACTCTATTGCGTTTTCCAAATTGCTTGTATGCCTCATATAAGTTACAACGTAGAATATGCACAAAACCATTTGGTTGCTGGCTTTTAAACGCCAGCTGTTTGCTATATACTCTGGCAGTTTTCCCAATGGCATTATCAAAGAGGCTCCTGTTATAAGAAAAAAAAGAACAAAAAAGAGCGATTGCAGGAATAGAAAAGAAAACAACGGGCCAAATATGATTATTAAAATCGGGGCTAAGAATGAAAATGAGATAACACCAGAAGGCGTAATATTCAGGTGAGCTACATTAATATTTTCAGCAATAATTTTTTCTTTATTCGGGTCAGGCTTTATTTTAAGTATTTTCTCGCTTAAATTGCATAGCTTTTCGTATAAAGTTAAATGCGGGGGCATAAGCTCTTTCTTAAACTCCTGATACTCTTTAGATACAACCTTCGGAGTGTAAACTCTTGCTCCCAGCTCTTTTTCTATCTGCATTTTATAGGCTTCTATTAAATCCTGCATCTTTTGCTTTTCGATTTTGCCTGGCATTTGAAGAACTAACTTTCACCTCTCTTTTTGCATTGAATTTTTATTTTTATTATTTTTTTTGAAATTATTGCTTAATTATCTTTTTTTAATTTAGTGTATTTTCCAGTTTACTTCTCAATGGCTTTGCTTCATTATTTTTATTCATTAATTTTTTCCAATTCTTTATTCAATTTTATTTTACTTAATTTTTATAATCTTATTATTCATGCTTTATATTCATCTTCTTTATAGTTGTCTTTAACCACTCATTCCATTCAAAAAATATTCTTTTGCTGTCCAAACTGCCAGTTTCCTGCTTGATATTGTCGGATATCTTATGGAATTCGTCATTTGACTGCACAACGAAGTCTGCTTCAAGCAGGTCTGGCATCTTAGTTTTTTTAGCAATTTCTACGATGGTTTCTTTTATTTTTGCCCTTAGCAAAATATTATCCCAAACCGCATCCCAGCTTCCCGCCCATTCTTTGACATTTCCAGCTATGCCCTTTAAAACCTCACTTTCACCATTGATTAAGTCATCGGTTGGCTCAAGCTGATCTGTCCTATAGTCATATTTCATCAAGTCGATAAAACCATTTTCCAGCAATGGATCGTTTTCCCAATGCTTCCTCACTTCAGTTATTTGCGTAACTCTGCGCCACCTATGCAGCCCGTCTGCGCTTCTCACAGGATTTACAACAATGATGATATCTGTTGCCTTGAAGCTTGTCCTTGGAACTTGCAGGTCATTAACAACCCTGTCAAAAACCCCATAAGGGCTGTCTCCATGTATTGTTCCGGCTACGACATTTGCTAATGCGCCTATGCGCATAGCCTCATATAAAGCCAAAGCTTCTTTGCTTCTTATTTCTCCAACAATCAAGGCTGAATCACCCATTCTTAATGTTGTCCTGATGCCCTCGTCAGCAGGCACTTCTACAGAACCTTTTGTCAATGCTGCAGCAACTTTTAGAGGCTGTATATTATAACCCAGGTTTCTTAATGCAGTAGTTGGAAGCTCTAATGTGTCTTCTATTGTTATAACCCTGTATTTTCTCATTAGTTCTACAAGCATTGAGCCTAATAACGAGGTTTTTCCTGCTGATCTTGTGCCTGCTACAAGCAAAGTTCTGCTGCCATCAATCAAGAAGCTTATTAAGCCTGCTGATAATGAGCTTATCATCTTATTATCGATGAATAATGGCAAAGTCCATGGCTTGTCCCTATGCCTTCTGAAAGCAAAAGCAAGGCCATAAGGGTTTAATGGCTGTCCAACTGCAGCTACACGCGCCCTTGCTCCTTTAATGGTGATCTCTGTATCCAAAACAGGATTCGCTTCATCTAAAGGCCTTCCTGAAATAAGCCTTAGTTTTGTTGCCCATGATTCAGCTTCTGTGACTGTAGGAATTATATTTGTTTTACAGTCACCAAAATCCTGATGCACAATAAACATCGGAACTTCTCCAACTTGGTTGTTAACTGTTATGTCCTGAATTTTTTCGTCTTGGAGCAAAACCTCAATTAAGCCAAACCCAACTGTGTAGCGGACAAGAATATTTGTTAACTGCTCAATTTCAGCAGCAGTCATATTCACGCTTTTTTGAGAAGCTAATTCATCAATTAAGTCCGAGCCTACATTAAAAAAAACCTGCCGCATTCTTTCAGGATCTACAAACTCACTTTTTTTTGGCTTATGCTCTGCCATTATCTTCCTTGCAGTGTCAAGAATTTCATATTTTTCCTCGCTTAGCTTAAACTCTGGAGGCATTATATGATATAAATACTGGACTGTATCCGGAAGCTCAAATATTGTCACTTCTACATCTTCGCCAACAGTATAACTCGCAACTTCTTCTCCATTATGCGGAAAAGTCGCCATAAGCTTTGTAAATATAAAGTCAGGGCTCATGATTGAAGTAAAAAATCTCCTATAGATTTCCCGGTCACCAACTTTATGCCCTGCAAGATAAGGCTTTGCCAATGAAATTAATCTTGTTTTTTCAAACATTTTTATCAGATAGTCGAGCATTCCAAGATATTTGTTGGAGCACTTGAGGAACGCTTCTTCCAAGGATTTTTCTGCTGTTATTCTTTCGTCACGAGCAATTCTTGTTAATTCTACATAGGCTCCTATAGGATCAGACCTTAAGAGGTTTGATATGATATCCTGCACAGTAGAATACCAATTGTTAATCCATCTTCCGCAACTTGTATCAGAAAGCAAAGCTGTGTAGCTCAAAATATCTTTTTTTCTTGTTAATTTACTGTATAGGCTTGCTATTTCCTTAAGCAAAGCAGTCTGGCTGTAATCATACTCGTAGTTTCTTTTCTGGATAAAAACAATTTTGGTTGCGTCTTTTATTTCCAACAGCATATCGCATGCCTTTGACATAACAACAGGATCATCTTCCAAAGAAGGAACATGCATATAGCCTTCCAAATTAATAGAAATTATTACATCGTCACCTTCTCTTACAACATCATATGAAAAGGGTTTTTTATTGTCGAATAGTGCCATTTTTGTTGATTATTTTTTGGTGTTTTTTAACAAGTCCAGAGCTATCTCAATTAAATGGGATTTATTCCTGTATTTTTTCCTGTCTTCTAGCTCTTTATCTATCCACTTTACTAGTTCTTCATCAATAGTTGCGCTTATTGGCTTTTTCATTTGATGAAATATAATATAAAATATATTTTATAAGTTTTAATGTATTTACTGTATTTTATAATATAGAGATATTTAAAGGTTTGGGTTTTTATCCGTGAGAATTAGAAAATTAGCATAATTATTCTGCCATGTTTTCTATATTAATACCAAATTCAAAAACCAGTTCAGTCCCTTTGACAAAGCAGATTTTTATCAAACAGTCAAAGGGGGATTGCAAACTCTCTCAAAGAGCACTTCTGTATTTTTATTGTATGTTTTTTGAGTTCCATTCTTAATATGGCAATCAATATTATTATTTTTGCAGAATTCAATAATTTGTCTTGCGCAATCTTCATAAAATATGCCATTATCTTTAAATTGAGAGCTTATCACATTATAATTTAATTTTCCAAAAATAATTTTGTCAACAAAATGTATTTTGCTTAAAATTTTTTGTAGATTTTGCTCTACTAGATTTGGAGTGGGGTATGGCTCCATACTCACCCATGTTTTTAACCCTTTATCATGCAGATGTTTTAACGCTTCAATTCTGTCTGTATATGGAGCGCTGTAAGGCTCAAAGCTTGTTTTAAATCCATTATCAAGAGATACAAGAGTAATTCCATACTCGTTATTATTGCCGTATTTTTCTTTATTAGCCAGAACTTTTGGATAAATTCCTTTTGTTAAAACTGTGGATTTTATATTGTTTTTATTTAATTTCTCTATTATCTTAAGAGTCATATCTTGAACTTCTTTGTATTTGTACATAAAAGGATCAGTCATAAAACATAAATGAACAAATTTAATCTGGTCTTTGTATCTTGGAATTTCCTGGTCCAGCAGTTCCAAAACATTAGAAACTAATTTAGGCCTAATCCAGTCAGAATAATCTTTTACCTTTCCAAACCTCTTAGCCATGTTGAAAGCATAGCATGGAAATGTGCAACCATGAGAACACCCTTCAACATGATTCAAGCAAAAGTCAGCATATTCTACTTCGCTTTTGTACAGAAGTGATTTTCTTTTGGTTGTTTTCAATTTCAACATTTTATTTGCATCTAAGCGAATGTTTTGAGAATCTTCTGAGAACTAGGCTTATTTAAATCTGAACTATTTAAGATGTCATCAATGTCCTTAATAAGCATTATATTTTTATTTTCCTTTATTATTTGGTTTATTCCTTCTGTTGGCTCTAAACCCAACTCAGGACTCGGACAAAATATTTCTTTTTTTTGGGATAAAGCCACTTTATATTGCGACATAGCCCCTCCATTAGATTTGGTGGCAACAAGCAATAGCTTATTTCCAATCCCAGAAGTTATCCTATTCCTTTCTAAAAGGTTAAAACGATTTACATTCTGGTTTGGGATGTTTTCTGATATTACCAATCCTCTTTCAAAGATACTGTTAATCAATGGAATGTTTTCCTTTGGGTAAATATTATTTATACCAGACCCTAAAACGCAAATAGTATTTCCAGCAGAGTCTAAAGCTCCTCTGTGAGCAGAACTATCTATTCCAATTGCCCCTCCGCTTACTATTACAAATCCCAAATCTGATAACGTTTTAGAACTACTATAAGTCCACTCTAAACTTTTTTTTGAAGCAAGCCTTGTTCCAATTATTGAAATAGAGGGCATATTCAATAGATTGAGATTTCCTTTAGCAAAAAGAACTAATGGCAGAGAGCTTATTTTTTTTAGATTTGCAGGATATATCTGATCAAAGTAAGTTACGATATGAATATTATCTTTTTTGCAGTCATCGATTATTTTTTCATATTTTTGAATGATATTTTCTTTTATGAGGTTATTATTTATTGCAGTTAAGTAAGCTTTTTCCACGCTTCCGTAAGAACCAATCAAATCCAGTATTTTTTTGCTGCCGTAATTTTTAATTTCCCTTAAGGCTAGCAACCTTGCTGCTCTTTTTTCCATTTTTCCCTCTTTTCTTGCGATATGAAAGGCGATTTACACATATCCTTTATCCTAGAGTATTTTAATGTTTTGTTTAAATCGTCCCAGTCGCTTTCTCTATATTTGTAACTTAGTCCCAAGCAAATACAAACAACATTATTAGCGCCTTTTTCAATTAATAAGTTGGTAACATCGATTAAAGAGATGCCAGTAGTGGAAGTGTTATCAAATATGATGATATTCTTTCCCTCAACATCTTCTAATATATCCATAGAGCCCTCCACATTTTTTGCTCTTTCTTCAAACTTTTTTAGCTCATGGTTTGGGTTAATATTTCTGTTTCTTCTAATTAGTTGTTTATATGGAATGTTGATTTGTTTACTAACTTCTTTAACAAGCTTTTCCATGATAGGATTAACTTTTCCTTTTTCTCTTGTGGGGTATAGTGTAATATAATCAAACCTGATAGAATCTTCCTTAAACCTCAGATTGTATAAATCAATGATGTTTCTAAGAAAAAAATCAAAATCATTGCCATATTTATAGAAGTACATAAGTTTTTTTGAAAAATCATCTTCTCCTAGTTCTAAAGGCTTATAGTGTTCAATTGCAAATACATGGGCTATGCAGGGGTATAATTTCTTTGATTGGCATACTCTTAGCAAATAAAGTTTCATAGGACTTATGTTTAGTTTTTATATTTAAATAGCTTACGTGCACATGTCCAGTGCTTATTTTCTGTATTGAAAATAAATCTTCAACCACTGGACATTCTCGCGTGAGATATATAAAGGAGTATTACTCTTATTTACTAAACCTTGTTGAAATAAAACGCGAACAGCAAAAGAGGTCATTAGAATTGAGATTAAAAGAGATTGCAATAGAGCACGGTATAAATAGTACCTCCGAATATAAAATAGTTACTTCTAAGTTTATAGAAAATTCAAAGTAGTTGAATGCCGGCATTCATGTTACTTGATGTAA
>Ga0209212_1002536_pt1 | contig 25704 bp, 22 predicted proteins | sample RifGroC2_FD_183996 | JGI IMG/M metagenome (GOLD analysis project Ga0209212, IMG submission 183996) | Groundwater microbial communities from Rifle, Colorado, USA - Groundwater C2 (SPAdes) (version 2) | ecosystem: Environmental > Aquatic > Deep subsurface > Groundwater | place: Rifle, Colorado... | reverse complement strand
ATGGTGTCCTTTGACAATAGGGTAAGTTTCTCTCATGCAAAATGAACATGCATTTGAACACCGATTAGTGAGATTAATATATAATGAATTTCGTATGGCATAAGCAATCTTTCCCTCGTGTTCGGGTTCGCCAATACCAAACAGTTTATAAGCATTAAAGGTAGTAATCCGCTTGATGTCATTTACTGACAGTCCATAGATATCTGCCAATACAGGAATAATGAAAGATAGATAGGAAGGCTCATTGCGTTCGCCTCTTTTTGGTTGTGGAGACAAAAAAGGAGAATCTGTTTCCAAAAGGAGCCTTTCAATAGGAACTGATTTGGCAACCTCTCTTAACTTATCTGCGTTTGAAAATGTAATTGGACCTGCAAAAGATATATATAGCCCTAATTCTATACATTTCTTAGCCGTCTCCTTTGTTCCGCTAAAACAATGCACAACCCCTTTTAATGTACCGTTTTTGTGTTTATCCAATATTCTTAAGCAATCATCACTGGCATCACGGGAATGAATTATTACAGGCAGGTTGTTAGCCTTGGCTAAGGCCAAGTGCTTATGAAAAATACGTTGCTGGTCTTCATGAGGACTACGATTTCTATAGTAATCAAGCCCTGTTTCCCCTATCGCCACTACCTTTTGATCTTTAACTAAGCGCTCCAATATTTGCCAATTTTCAACAGATACCTTTGAGGCATCGTGGGGATGAATTCCTATGCTGGCGTATATATTATTAAATCTGTTTGCAAGAGTAACACTTTTCTCGCTTGAGTTAATGCTTGTACCCACATTAATAATACACCCCACATCTGCATCTTTTGCGCGGGACAAAACTGACTCCAGATCTGATTTATATTCTGGAAAATCCAGATGGGCATGGGTATCAATAATCATATCTTAAGCTTTAGGTCCAAGAAGCATATGCACCACTTTTTGTAAAGGCATTTTTAAAAAGTGTTATTGTTGGATATTTTTCAATCGGTGAGTTAAAAATAGAGACTACATCAAATCGTAAATCTATGCCTTCTATCTTCTTTTCTGCGATATAATGCGAAGCAACCCTTATAATTTGCCTTTTTTTGGTTTCTGTAACAGAGAGTTCAGGTGGGCCATATTTATTAGAATATCGTGTTTTAACTTCAACAAATACAATGACTCCGTGATCATAACAAACAATATCTAATTCTCCATATTTACATCTGTAATTTCGCTGAAGTATTTTATATCCATTCTTTTTGAGAAACCTTGCAGCAATTTGTTCCCCCTGCGCACCAACTGCCAACTTATACGGCATCCTCTCAGTATTGTGCTTGAACAAATTTATTATTGAAGCAACATATTTAAACATGAAAGATTGCACTTGGCATTAACCCACATTTGTGTACCTGAACTTCAGGTGTTATTTTTGTTTGGGTTAGACAATACCTCACCAGCACTAGCTGGGACTTCTTTCTCAAATTTTTCTTGTAATCTTGTACCTTTACCAGTTCTTTCACGCATATAATAAAGTTTTGCGCGTCTTACCTTACCAGATTTTATAACCTTAACGCTGACTATCTTAGGCGAATGTATAGGAAATACACGTTCAACGCCTTCACCTTGAACAATGCGTCTTACTGTAAAGGTTTCTTTGAAACCACCGCCATTTTTTGCAATTACTACGCCGCTAAAAACCTGAATACGCTCTTTGTCTCCCTCAACAATCTTCACCGATACGTCAACCTGATCTCCAATATTGTATTGGGGTGCTGTTTTTTTCATTTGTTCTTTTTCAATTACATCTATGATATTCATGTTCCCTTTCTCCTAAACTGGACAAGCCAAAAATATTGGATTTACAATTTGTAATTTAAGATCGTAGATTATAAATTGCAATTTCTCCAAATATTACACAAATTTAAAAGTGAGACTATTATATTTTATTTAAATTATCCGGTCTTCTTTCAACAGTTCTTTTCAGTGCATGTTCTCTTTGCCATTCTTTTATTTTCTGATGATGTCCGGACATCAACACCTCTGGTACTTTCATACCCCTGTACTCCGCTGGGCGTGTATATTGAGGATATTCCAGTAAATCATCACTAAAAGATTCGCTGGCTGCGGATTCCTGATCACCCAACACTCCTGGTATCAACCTAACTACAGCATCAACAACTACCATCGCTGGTATTTCACCGCCTGAAAGGACATAGTCGCCAATAGAAATCTCAAACACATCAAGCCCTATACGAATCCTCTCATCAAAACCTTCATAGTGACCGCATATCAACATCAAATAAGGTTCTTTTGCCAATTCTCTGGCAATGGATTGTGAAAAACGAGCACCCTGCGGTGTTAACAATATTTTCATGGGACGGACATCCGTTTGTTGTTCAATAGCCCCTACTGTATTAAAAACTGGCTCAGGCTTCATCACCATACCCGGACCACCACCGTAAGGTCTGTCGTCTACACACCGCTTATTATCGGCATATTCCCGTATATTAAACAAATTATATTGCACTAGTCCTTTTTCTCGGGCAATTTTCAGGATACTGTGCCCAAGCACATTCTCAAACATCTCAGAGAATAATGTTAAAATATCAATGCGCATAAATATGTATTATTAAGGTATATTAACCACAGGACTCAGAGATCGCAGAGAAAAGACTAGAATGGTTTGCGAATTTCACGTCAAAAGCGATTCTATGATCAACAAATCTTATCATATAAATTTTTATAACTCTGTGCCTTATGTGAACTCTGTGGCGGATCAGTTACATTTATTTTTTGAATGCAATACCAAATTTCTTAAGAACAGCAGCAACCGATTCAGTTGGCTTTGCACCCACACTTAACCAATATTCTACCCTGTCTTTTTTTAAAGTAACTTGCTTCTCATTATTCGATTCCAACGGATCGTACGTCCCCAAATTCTCAATAACACTCCCATCACGTTCCTCATGGGCATCAAATGCGCCAATTCTGTAATAAGGCCTGTTTTTACGACCCATTCGCATCATTCTAAGTCTTACAGCCATTTTTATCTCCTTACACAAACATATAAATATAAAATTTAATATACTTCTCTTTGATTTACCTTTTAAAATTACCTCATCATGTCCTTAGCAAAAGGCAAACTATTTGATAGTTGTCCCATTTTCTTCAGACTTTTTGGACTCCCTTTAAAGTGTTTCATTAACTTCTTCATAGACTTAAATTGTTTTAGCAATTGATTTACATCTTGAAGGGTTGTTCCGCTTCCATTTGCTACCCTCTGTCTCCGACTTCCATTGATAATATCAGGATTCAATCGCTCATCGGTTGTCATGGACCTAATAATTGCTTCGAGCCTCTGTAACTGCTTTTCATCTACATTCAGACCATCCACCTTGCTCCCAACACCGGGAATCATACTTAAGATATCCTTAATGGGTCCCATTTTCTTAATTTGCTGGAGTTGCGCAAGGAAATCGTCCAGGCCAATCGAATCATCTTGTATTTTCTTGCTAAGTTTCTGTGCTTCTTCCAGATCAATGGCTTGTTGAGCTTTTTCCACAAGGGAAACCACATCCCCCATCCCCAGTATTCTGGATGCCATGCGGTCTGGATGGAATTCTTCCAACCGATCTAACTTTTCGCCAATACCAACAAATTTAATAGGCTTGCCGGTAACCGCTCGTATCGATAGTGCTGCTCCACCTCTTGTATCACCGTCAAGTTTCGTTAAAATCACGCCATCAAATCCTAACTGGGCATCAAACTCCTTCGCACTATTGACGGCGTCCTGTCCTGTCATTGCATCACACACAAAATAAATCTGATGCGGTTCCAGTTTTTGTTTTATTTCTTTTAATTCAAACATCAGGTCGTCATCAATGTGTAACCTTCCAGCAGTATCAAATATTACCACGTCATTCGTGCTCTCTCTTGCGTATTTAACAGCGTTTTTACATATTTTTACTGGCTGAGAATTTTCCTCGAAATACACCGGTATATTGAGTTGCTGACCTAACACTTTCAATTGTTCAATCGCTGCAGGTCTCTGAACATCCGCCGCGACCAAAAGTGGTTTTCTTCCCTTAGAAAGTATTGTTTTAGCGAGTTTCCCGGCAGTGGTAGTCTTTCCACTACCCTGCAACCCTACCAGCATAATCAACGTCTGATCGCCCTCCATAAAGGGAATTGCTGTATCAGATTCCCCCATCAGTTTAATCAATTCATCGTGAACAATTTTAATAACCTGCTGTCCTGGCGCAATACTCTTTATCACTTCCTCGCCAACAGCACGTTCCGTAACATGCTGTATGAAATCTTTAACGACTTTATAATTTACGTCAGCCTCAAGTAGTGCCAGGCGCACCTCGTGCAGCCCATCCTTGATGTTGCTCTCTGTAAGTCGTCCCTTTCCACGGAGTTTACTAAAAACCCCTTCCAGGCTATTTGTAATCGATTCAAACATACACTTTTAGTCCAAATAAGCTTTTAATATTAACCTAACACACAAACCGCTATTTAAATATATAAATCTAAAAGATTAAACGATTTATTATATAAAATTAATACAAATATTCAAATGAATTTTCAAAATGTAGTACCATCATTGCATTTAGACCAAACCTGCACAATCAAAAATCAATTTTCAGGTTAATAAAATCAAATGTTACCCAACAATTATCTTAAGAAACCTTATATCATGTTGCCTAGCGAAAATTTCTATTGCAGAATATATATGTGTTTGTTAGAATTTTTATAAGTATTTGGGGATAAATGGTTGTCTTATTTTAATGTGCGTTCATAGAACGCATCGTTTATTTTAGGGGGAAACAATGAAAAAGGGAATTCATCCGGAATATGTTGAAGCTATTGTAACATGTGGGTGTGGAGAAACTTTTAAAACAATGTCAACAAAACCAAAAATCGCTGTGGAAAGTTGTTCTAAGTGTCATCCATTTTACACTGGCAAACAGAGGTTCCTTGATAGTGCTGGCCAAATAGAAAGATTCCAGAAGAGATTGAAAAAGACACAAAAAACTGAAGAGACATTAAATCAAAAATGAATGATAATCTGTTTAAAAAATTAGAAAAAATACACAAAAGGTTTCTCGAACTAGAGAAGCTATTGTCCGATCCTGCGGTAATTGCAGACACCGGACGTTATACGGCATACATGAGAGAACATGGAAGCCTCTCTAAGATGGTGAATAAATATTTACAATTAACTGAGACGCACACAAGGAAACGGGAGGCTGAGGGCATTTTAGCTTTGGGTGACGCAGATAAAGAATTATCCGAAATGGCTAAGGATGAACTGGGAGAATTAGAGAGACAAGAAGAGGCTTTATTTGACGAAATAAAAGGTCTGTTTATCTCAGAGGACAGAACATCCGGCAAAAACGTAATAGCTGAAATACGCGCGGGAACAGGCGGAAGTGAGGCGGCCATATTTGCCGCAGACTTGTTTCGCATGTATACGAAGTATTCGGAGAGTCAGGGATGGAAAGTAGAAATATTTGACAACAGCGAAACAGATTTAGGTGGTTTCAGAGAAATAACCTTTTCCATTGAAGGAAGGAATGTGTACCAAAAACTTCGCTTTGAAAGCGGCACACACCGTGTTCAAAGGGTACCTCAAACAGAAACCAGCGGCAGAATTCACACATCAACAGCCACAGTTGCCATCCTGCCAGAAATTGAAGAAGTAGAAATTGATATTAATCCAAACGATATCTTGATAGATACTTTTCGAGCCTCTGGCCCCGGCGGGCAAAAGGTTAACAAAACAAGTTCAGCAGTTAGAATTACCCATGTCCCTACCGGTGTGGTTGTGAAGTGTCTCGATGAAAAATCCCAGCATAAAAACCGCGCAAAGGCTATGCGCATTTTAAGAAGTCGCTTATACGAATTATTCGAGGGACAGAAGCGCAATGAACGAGATCAGATCCGCCGAGATCAGATAGGTACTGGAGATCGCAGTGAAAAAATTCGCACCTATAACTATTCTCAAAATCGCGTCACAGATCATCGGATAAATTATTCAGTGCACAATCTTGACCAGGTCATGTTGGGACATCTGGATGAAATCATAGATGCATTAATGAACCATTATAAAGAAGAGCAATTAAAACAATTTGCCGCTAGTGTATAACGGACATAAGCAGGTTCAAGCCTGCAATAATACTGCAATTTAATGATTGCAACAGCAAGTATAACATCTCAGAATTTATGTTGCTCAATGGATATTTCCGACTCACACATTCCAATCCCACAAGATACAAACATCCCTAAAAGTCTTAAAATTGCATTTCCTGAAAACTTTACCGTATCCAATCTCGTTCGTTGGGCAAGTAATACATTACAACAAGTGAATGGCATTGATTTTCCGCGTCTGGACGCAGAGATTATTTTATCACATCTACTCAGTTGCAAACGTATAGATTTATACTTACACCCTGACAAACCTGTAGATGAAACTATTGCCATTCGATACAAAGACGCCATTCAGAAGCGCACACGTCGAGTTCCACTTCAATATATCAAAAATTGTGCAAATTTTATGTCCTTAGACTTTTATGTAGACGAACGAGTCTTAATTCCACGCCCTGAAACAGAATTGCTCGTGGAAGAAGTGATAAAACTCTCGCAAACAATATCTAAAGAGCATGAAATTGTAATTGCAGATATTGGAGTAGGCAGCGGTAATATTGCAGTAACTCTTGCGAAAAATATAGACAACGCCAGAATTCTTGCAATAGACATATCTTCAGACGCCTTAGCCGTTGCAAATATTAATGCACGAAGGTATGAAGTTCAGGACAAGATAACATTCTTGTGCGGCGACACCTTTAAGCCATTAGAAGGACACGAATTTGAATTAAAAATAGATTTTATCGTATCAAACCCCCCTTATATATCAAGCGGCGAATTCGATACCTTACAAAATGAGGTCAGGGACTATGAGCCGTATGTAGCACTCGTCTGTGGTCAGGATGGTTTACAAATGTTTAAACGCATTATCGCAAGTGCAACTACATGGCTAAAACCCGGTGGCTATGTAATTTTCGAAGTTGGTAATGGACAGGCACAGAAAGTAGCACAGTTGTTTGAGAATACAGGTTATTTCAAAAAGGCTAATTTTATAGAAGATTATCAACATATACAACGTATCGTCATTGCAAAAAAGGAGGAAACATTTGGACAAAATTGTCATTGAGGGAGGACGTCGTTTAGAAGGTACTGTTAGAATTAACGGCGCGAAAAACGCCGCCTTACCTATTATGGCAGCCTGTTTATTATTAAATGGACCATCTCGGATAAAACGAATACCTAATATTGATGACATCCATACGTTATCGAAGATATTGGAGAATCTTGGAGGCAAAATAAACAGGCATGATGACGGCATGCTTGAAATAACATTTACGGATGGAGAAAATCAGGATAGATTCGTTGCGCCTTATGAACTTGTTAGTAAGATGAGGGCTTCCATTTGCGTTTTAGGGCCATTATTAACAAAAAGGCAAAAGGCAAAAGTATCGTATCCAGGAGGATGCGTAATAGGACAACGTCCAGTTGACTTGCATATAAAAGGAATCAGGGCATTAGGGGCACAGGTTGAGACAACAGAAGGTTATATAACCGCATCCGCAGACAGACTAAAAGGAACAGAACTCTCTTTAAAGGGAGAACACGGCACAACAGTTTTGGGAACGTGTAATGTAATGTCAGCGGCAGTATTAGCAGACGGCACAACAGTAATTGAAGACGCAGCGCGTGAACCAGAAGTGCAAGACCTGGCGCACTTTTTAAACAAAGCAGGAGCAAAAATCTCCGGCATTGGCGGAAACACATTAACAATTGAAGGCGTTAAGGAGTTGCATGGAGTTGACTATGAAATCATTCCAGATCGGATTGAAGCAGGAACGTTTATAATTGCCGGGGCAATAACAAAGGGAAACATTACGTTAGAAAACGTACGAGCTGAACATTTAACTTCAGTCATTGATAAATTAAGGGAAATCGGAGTGGAAATAAGCATCATTGGCAATTCTATCATTGTAAAAAGCAGCAATATTTATCATCCAGTTGACATAGCGACAATGCCTTATCCCGGTATGCCTACTGATATGCAGGCTCAATTTATGGCTTTATTATGCACAGTTGAAGGGAAAAGTATTATTACAGAAATGATATTCCCGGACAGATTTATGCATGCTGCGGAATTACGAAGAATGGGCGCTGATATCCGAGTCGAAGGCTCTTGCGCAGTCATAAAAGGATCTCCTTTTCTATCCGGTACAAACGTACAGGTCTCAGACTTGCGGGCTGGAGCAGGGCTTGTACTAGCTGGTCTGGTGGCAAGAGGAACCACTAATGTTCACCGTATTTACCATTTGGATCGCGGCTACGAGAGGCTCGAAGAACGGCTGTCAAAACTGGGCGCTGTTATTAAGCGCATGAACGAATAATTTTATATTAGAAATTCAACTGCTTTTTTTGCCGCCAAGACGCCAGTCCGCGAAGAAAAAACTTATTGTCTTAGTGACTTTGCGGCAACTATGAAATTCATTGTATATATGTTTCTATTTTTTGTTTGATGAACTAACAATATTTTAAATATAATCACCCTGAATTATCACAACCATAGGCAAGCATTCACGACTAATACCAGTTCTGCAATTGTCCATTCATACGGAATTCAGACTTATGTCATATACTCCATTAGAAAAGAAATTACATAAACGCATAAATATCCTTTCTGATGCCTTTTTACTACCATCTTCCAAAGTCCCGGATTATAAGTCAATATTACGCACCGCAGCAAAGCATTTAAAGTTGTTTACAGAAGCAGATGCATCTGTACTAATGCTAAACAATAAAAACGGAAGCCTTGTACCCGTTTGCTCTATTGGAATTCCTTTCTCTAAGATTAAAGATGCTGCTTTGCCGTCTTCCATGCGGTTAAAAGATATCATTTCCCGCCCAGCCTTTGAAGTCCGATATGCCTCTTTTATGAACACTCCTCTTATACATAATCGTAAATTGATTGGTTTATCGGCTGTATTTAGCACTGTACCTGAGAAATTCAATACCTTTGAACATAGCAAACATGAAAATCAATTTCTGACTATGCTGGCAAGTTACTTTGCAACAACCATTGAGAATATAATGCTAAACGATACTATAAAATCAATAGAACATTCAAAAATTGACTGGGAAAACACCTTTGATGTCATTGATGATTTAATCAGCATACATGATACCGACTTTAATATTGTTCGTGCTAACATGGCTGTAGCCAAGAAATTTAACATGGATATCAGGGATATTGTTGGAAAGAAGTGTTACAAGATATTTCACGGCACAGATGAACCGTGGAAGACTTGCCCTCACATCAGGTCTATGGAGACGAAAACAAAATGTATAGAAGAAATTGAAGATCCACACATGTGCGGTATCTTTAGCATCGTGGCTCTCCCATATTTTATCACATCAGGGAAATATATAGGTTCAATTCACATTGCCAGGAACATTACAGAAAGTAAAAATACATTAAGCCGTCTAATCCAAACAGAAAAGACTGATGTTGAGAACGATAGTAACGAAAAATACCCGCCAGATAAATAATCCTTCTTTTGCTATTTGTTGTATAACATATTTTACTAATTAAATGTCAAAATGACACTAATTCAACGAGTAATAATAATTGTACTGGATAGCGTTGGCGTTGGTGCCTTACCAGATGCATACTTGTACGGTGACGAATCCAGCAACACGCTAGGAAATATTGCCGATACTTTGGGCGGCTTAACGCTGCCAAATCTGGAAAGTTTAGGATTGGGAAGAATTATTCCAATCAGCGGCGTTTCTCCTTCAATTACACCCTCTGGTTTCTATGGCAAGATGTCTGAACTCTCGGCTGGAAAAGACACTACTTCTGGCCATTGGGAGATGATGGGAGTTGTAACCTCAAAACCATTTCCTACATATCCAAACGGTTTCCCAAAAGAAATCATTGATAAGTTTGTAAATGAAATTGGCAGGTCAATTCTTGGCAATAAAACTGCTTCAGGCACTGAAATTATTCAAGAATTAGGGGAAAAACACATCAAGACGGGCTTCCCTATAGTTTACACCTCAGCCGACAGCGTCTTCCAGATTGCCGCCTGTGAGGATGTCGTCCCCCCTTCTGAGTTATACAAGATGTGTGAAACAGCGCGGAATATTTTGACAGGTAAACACTCCGTAGGCAGGGTTATTGCACGCCCTTTTATTATTAAAAATGGTCAATTCATCAGGACTGATAGACGCAAGGATTTCTCCTTAGCACCCCCCTCTTCTACAGTCTTAGATAATGCGCTTCAAAAAGGATTGAATGTAATTGGAGTCGGCAAGATTGGTGACATATTTGCGCATAAGGGTTTGTCAGAAGAAGTACATACACAGGATAATTTAGATGGAATTTTACAAACGGTTAAATATATAAAAAAGATGTTTACAGGTATTCTTTTTACAAACCTCGTTGATTTCGACATGAAATATGGACACCGAAATGATGCAAATGGATACGCTAATGCTTTAAAAACATTTGATAACAGCATTCCTGAAATCATAGAATTACTCGGTAATGAGGATATTTTATTCATTACAGCAGATCATGGTTGTGACCCCACCACTCCAGGCACAGACCACTCAAGGGAGTACGTACCATTGCTTGTCTATGGAAAGAATTTGAATCGTCCTTGTTCTTTAGGCATTCGTCAATCTTTTGCCGACGTGGGAGCCACCCTAACAGAAATATTTGGACTCAAACCACTGTGTTACGGACAGAGTTTTTTTAAAGATTTATTTTGAAAGATTTTCAAGAAATTATTTTACATTATTGGTAGGAGCCGTCTCCTGACGGCGACTGATTGCAATATGTCGCCAACTGGAGTTGACTCCTACCTTTTATATTATTTTTACACAAAAATTAAAAGATTTGATTTTTACCCGTCATAAATTAAAATATACATTCGTCCTTTGCGGTAAATCTATACCGTAGTATTTAACCACATACCTTAAAATTTCATAGCGCTATATCACAACGTAACAGGTGTGATTAGTATTAATTTTCCAGAATATTGTAAAGTTTACAGGACGAAAGGGGGATAAGTGTGAAACTCTCAGACGTACTGACTGCAGAACGGATAATAATCAACTTAAACGGAAAGGATAAATACGATGCTTTGGAAAAAATAGTTAAAGTTGCTAAGAATTCAGATAAGGTAACAGATGAAAATGACCTTCTAAAAAAGGTAATTGAACGAGAAAAAATCAAGAGCACTGGAATCGGTGGCGGGATTGGAATCCCGCATGCTCAAACTTCAGGCGTAACGGATATTATCGCATGTTTGGGAGTTACAGAACAAGGCATAGAGTTTAATGCTATAGACGGGAAACCCGTTCACTTAGTCTTTTTAATTGCCACCAAAGAGCGTACAAATAGCACATACCTCGGACTTTTAAGCCGAATAGCCCGTTTATTCATTGATGAGCCTTTCAAACAAAGAGTCATTAAATCCGTCTCGCCATCCGAAATTATGAATCTTATCATTGAAAAAGAGAAAGAATAAAAAGGGCCTTCTTTATGGATTCGCTGCATTTTTCAACCACTATAATTGTTTTAATGTTGATGCTTTTTTTTGTTCTCCTCTTTGTCTCCGCTTTTTTTTCAATGTCCGAAACATCACTTTTTTCTATTAATAAGACACGCTTGGATTTCCTGATCAAGCAAAAGAATAAAAGGGCTATATCCATTTATAATATTATCAATGAGCCAGACAAGCTTCTCAGTACTATCCTCACCGGAAATAATATCGTAAATACAATTGTATCCACAATAGGAACAACTATCGCCATATTTTATCTAAAGGAATGGGGCGTAATTTTGGCCCCATTAATCGTTGCCTTTATATTGCTTATCTTCAGTGAGACATTTCCCAAGGTACTTGCAACACAGTTCCCAGAACAACTCTCCATGTGGATCGTCAAACCATATGAATGGACACGCTGGATACTATCGCCCATTGTTACATTGATTACGTACATTACGTATCTTGTCTTTAATTTATTCGGTGTAAAAATCGAGTATAAAAAAATGATCTTTAGCCGTGAAGAGGTAAGGCATATCATCATGGAAAGCGGCGAGACTGGTGTATTGGTTGATGGAGAACACAAGCTGTTGCACAAAGTATTTGAATTTAATGACAAGCTTGCCAAAGAAATTATGATTCCCAGAAACAAGATAGTTGCTATAAATGCCGATATTAATCCTGAAGATATAATCAGAATCATCACAGAAGAGGGTTATTCACGTTACCCGGTATACAGGCAAAATATTGATAGCATCATTGGAATTATCCACTCCAAAACATTTATTAATATCATGGTAAATAAAGAACTCTTTGTTATAGAAGACCTCATGATGGAGCCTTATTTTGTCTCTGAGGACAGAAAGATTAGTAACATACTTACCGAGTTTCAAGAAAAGGGACTACACATTGCCATGGTCAAGGATGCAAACGGAGCTACTTCTGGTCTTATTCAGATAAAAGACATATTAAGGGTCATTTTTGGTGAATTACGGGAAAGGACCAGCCCTGAATAACAAATATCCAATGTTAATTATCATTTAATATTATGCAACTACCTGTTATCTCACTAAAGGCAAAGCGAAATTCCCTCCATCCCTGGATATTCAACCGAATGATCCGCCATCCACAAAAACGCCTGAAACCCGGAACACTGGTAGAGGTCGTTTCTAAAGAAGGAACTTTCATTGGCAGAGGTATTTATAACCATAATAGCAATATTGGCATTCGGCTGTTGACTGAAAATGTTTCTGAATTGCTAGGGCAAGAGTTTTTCTTCAAAAAACTAGAGCAGGCAAAGATGCTTCGTGAAAATATTTTGGGAATTCACAAGACCTCTAATTCCTACCGATTAGTTCACGGAGAAGGTGACGGTTTATCAGGTCTTATAATTGATAAGTTCGCTGATGTATTCGTAGTAGAGCCATACTCTGCTGGTTATATTGGAGTTATAGAATGGATCGCTTCTTCATTGAAATCGCTTTACCACGGCTGTAGTGTCATTGTCCGACCGGATGAACGAACAGCAACAAAGGAAGGTGTAGATTTTTCAAAGACAGCAAAAGATTACTCAGGGTCTGACTTCGTGGAAATAAAAGAAAATCAGTTGTGCATGAAAGTAAATCTAAAAACAGGACACAAGACAGGTTTCTTTCTCGACCAACGCGAGAATCGCCTTACACTTTCGCAATATTGTCACGGCAAGGAGGTGCTCGATTGTTTTTGTTATACAGGCGGGTTTGCCATTTCTGCTATGCTTGCAGGCGCTAAGTCAGCCATTGGAATTGACCTTGATGAAAAAGCCCTTGAAACTGCCCACGAAAACGCACAACTTAACTCAGTAAATGTAACTTTTCACCACGTTAATGTTTTTGACTTTCTGCGAAACATGAACAGCAAAGGCACGCAGGCTGATGTAGTTGTTCTCGATCCAGCCAAACTTGCCGGCTGCACGGAAGAAATCAAGCGGGCGCACCGCACTTATGGTGACATCAATCGGCTTGGCATGCAGGCAGTTAAGCCGGGTGGCATCCTGCTAACTTGTTCATGTTCGGGCTTGGTTTCAGAGCGTGATTTTCTCTCCATTCTTACACGTTCCGCTGCAGAAGCCGGAGTGGTATTGCAAATCTTCAAGATCACCGGAGCCTCATCAGACCACCCATTTTCTACTATTTTTCCGGAAGGCCGTTATCTCAAGGCAGTATTTGCCAGGGTGTTTCCTTTCACAAAAAGGGCATTTCAATTCAATGAAACTGACCCTTCCTGCCATGTTTTATAACGAATGAGAAAAACCAGTCCCGGAATAGCAGCTAATGTGCAAAAAATAAAAAAATATACCCAGCCCAATCTCTCAGCCAAATAACCCGCAGGTGAAGCGATAATCACCCGCGGAATGCCCATGAGACTGCTCAAAAGCGCATATTGTGTGGCAGTGAACCTCTTGTTGCAAAGGCTTGCCATAAAAGCAATGAAGGCGGAAGCACCCATACCGCTAGTGAAATTTTCAAAGGTAACGGTAGCCACCAAAACATAATACTGATGGCCTGCCGAAGCAAGCACGGAGAATACCAGGGTTGAGCCTGCCTGGAGGATTCCAAATATCCAGAGCGCTCGGAGAAGCCCTATGCGTAACAGGAGAATTCCTCCTGCAAGACCACCTCCAATTATAGCGATTATGCCAAACGTTTTTGCAACCACAGCAAGATCAGTCTTTGAAAATCCTATCTTCAGGATAAAAGGGGTTGTCATGTTGGCCGCCATGACATCACCAATTTTATAAAGGATAATAAAAGCTAAAATTTCATAAGCCCCCCTCCTTCTGAAATAATCGGTAAAAGGCTCTATAACCGCCTTGCGAAGCGATTGAGGCGGAATAGTTTGATCGTCGGGGTTTGGTCCTAAAAATGCGGTAATCATCCCTATAAAAAGCGAACCTGCAAGCAGCAGATAAACGTAATTCCATGGAATACGATCAGCCAAAAATAAGGCAAATGCGCCAGAAATGAGCATGCCTATGCGATAACCGTTAGACGACATGGAAGCGCCTAAACCCAATTCTTCATCTGGTAAGAGTTCCCTTCGATACGCATCTATAACAACATCCTGGCTTGCGCTGAAGAATGACACAAAAACAGCAAGAATAGCCACAGTCCACGGGGATGCGGCAGGCTTGACAAAATAAAAAGCCCCAATAGCTAACATAAGAAGCATCTGGGAAATCAACATCCAGCCGCGCCGCCGACCTAGAAATGGAGGCACATATCTGTCGAGGAAAGGCGCCCAGAGAAACTTGACCGTGTATGGAATTCCAACTAATGAGAATAGTCCAATCACTGCCAGATTGACTTTTTCATCGGTCATCCATGCCTGAAGCGTTGAGCCTGTGACGAGCAGGGGAATGCCAGAGCTTATGCCCAGGAAGAAAGTAACAAGCATCCGGTAGCTGAAAATTATCCTTAAGATAGGAACTTGCATAAACTTTAAATCAGGATTTCGATAGTTTTATTATGCCACCAGACACCCGTAGAGACAGGTTTCAAACCTGTCTCTACCACAGTGACAATTTCGCTGGCTCAATCATCCTCGATTGAACCGAAACATTTGTTATGATTACGTTTCACTGTTAAAATATCTGGTTCAATCTGCAAGGTGAACCAGCTTTGTGTCACCGTGTTCCTACTATCTTAGTGACTTTGTGGTTATCTGAGATTCCTTGCATTCGGGTTGAATGGGTCAAGCGGAGCAGCCCCACCAACACCATGTTGCCGTTGATATTCATTTTTGTTGGGTGCGCTTCGCTTCACCCAACCTTATTTGTTATAAAGAAAATATTGCCGAATGCATAATTTAAATAATTGGGTTTAGATACAATGGAATTCTGGTGTTTGTTTAGCGGCTCAATTTACTATCCCAAGATAGATTTAGCAATAGAAAAAAGGGGTATTCCTGCTTTATCCAAAGGATTTAGGCATAAGCAATACGCCTCTACAGATAACTCTTATCTAACTCCACCAATGATTCGTTTTGTTTTTCCATCAATGCGTGTTTCTTTGCGAGTTTGCTGTGTCGTCTGCCATAAGCGGCGTAAATTATCGAACCAATTGCCAGCCAAACTATCAGCCTGAGCCATGTTGTAAATTCTAACCGTATCATCATATATCCGCAGAAAATAATGCCCAGGATAGGTATTACCGGCACAAATGGGCATTTGAAGGCACGAGGGTGGTGCGGGTCTTTAATACGCAGGATAATAACCGCCGCGGCAACAAGGCAGAAGGCAAGGAGTGTCCCGATGTTTACCAATTTTGCAATTTCTTCTATTGGGAAGCAACTTGCAGTAATAGAAACACAAGCGCCAACAATGATAGTCGAGATATGAGGTGTACCAAAACGAGGATGAACGGCTGCGAAGACTCGTTCTGGAAGGAGACCGTCCCTGGCTATAGCCCATAATATCCTGGATTGGCTCATGAGTAAGACGAGGAGTACACTGGTAAGCCCTGCTACAGCGCCGACTGAGATGAAAAAGGATACTTTGACCAGCCCGTAACGCGTGAAGGCGTCTGCCAGCGGCGCATCAATATTAATGTCCTTGTAATAAATCATGCCGGTAAGAACTGCGGTAACGGCAATGTATAAAATAGTACAGAGGACCAGAGAGACGATGATGCCGATAGGCACGTCCCTCTTTGGATTTATTGCCTCCTGGGCAGTTGTTGAAACTGCATCAAAACCAATATAGGCAAAGAACACATAGGCCGCGCCGGTGCCGATGCCGCCAATACCAAACGGCGCAAATGTCTCAAAACTATTGCCCCAGTTATCGCTCTTTACGTAAAACCATCCCATGAAAATTACCAATAATATTACCGCAAGTTTTACTCCAACGATGATACTATTGAAACGTGCGCTTTCTTTTATGCCAACAACCAGTAAGGCGGTGATGATAACAATGATCAGTCCTGCGGGTAGATTGAAGACGATGGGAATACCGTGGAGAAACGGCACGCTCTGAGCAAACATGTCCTTTGCCTGGTGAGACAATGTCCAATAATCACTGGTAAGCCACTGGGGGATATGTAACCCAAAGAGTCCGATTAATTTTACGAAGTAATGCGACCACCCTACCGCCACAAGGCTCGAAGCAAGGGAATATTCAAGAATGAGGTCCCATCCGATGATCCATGCAAATACTTCACCTAGCGCTGCATAAGAGTATGTATAGGCGCTGCCTGCAAGAGGAACCATTGAAGCAAATTCTGCGTAACACAGGGCTACAAATATACAGGCAAGACCGGAAAGGACGAACGAGAGGATTAAGCTGGGGCCGGCATATTCCTTCGCCGCTAAGCCTGTCAAAACAAATATCCCGGCGCCGATGACAGCCCCAATCCCAAGGGCTGTTAAGGAAATTGGGCCTAGTACCCGTTTGAAGTGGTGATGGTTGGATTCTTCGGCAAGGTCACGCAGCGTCTTCTTTGCAAACAGTTTTTTCATTGTTTCAGGAATACCCTGGACAAGCTATGTTTAAAGAAGTTTTATTATTTAAATTCCAAATTACAATGTCTGAATTACCAAAACAATTTGTTTGTAATTTCTGAACTCACGAGTTTGTTAGGAATAAGTTTTGAGTTTAGTTAATTGGAATTTGTTTGTTATTTGGTGCTTGATATTTGGTGCTTATTTATCAATCATTTGTTAATAAGCTAAAGCACGGACAAACAAGTTTGTCCATGCCACCCCTGCCAGCTCAGCCTACACTTGCCCTATAATATGTCCCAGTTTTTCTTTCTTTGTTTGCAGGTAAAGTTTATTTTCCTCATTTGGCTCTGTAACGATAGGCACTCGTTCAACTATTTCCAACCCATACCCTGCAAGGGCTGCAAATTTTTTGGGGTTATTGGTAAGTAACCGCATCTTTGTTATGCCAAGGTCTCTTAATATCTGTGCGCCAATACCGTAATCACGTTTATCAGCAGGCAATCCGAGTTTTTCATTTGCCTCGACGGTATCCAGCCCCTTTTCCTGCAATAAATAGGCATGAAGTTTATTTTCAAGACCAATTCCTCTACCCTCCTGCCGCATATAAAGCAGCACACCCTTCCCCTCTTTTTGTATTATTCTAAGGGTGTTACGAAGTTGTTCACCACAGTCGCAACGGAGAGAACCGAATATGTCTCCTGTCAAACATTCATCATGCACCCTCACCAGCACAGGTTCGTTATGCAATGGCGATGGATTATTACCACTCTCACTGCCAATACCCAGACATAGGGCAAGATGCAGGTATTCATCAACAAAAGATCGGTAAAGGTGAAGAGTAAAGTTTCCATAGGTGGTAGGCAATTTTACGGTAACACGCTTTTCAATCAACCTTTCCTGCTCATGACGATACTTAATAATATCGGCAATCGAACAGATTTTAAGATGATGTTTTTCGGCAAACTTTTTAAGTTCAGGGAGTTTTGCCATGTTCCCATCTTCTGTCATAATTTCACAGATAACTGCAGCGGGCTTGAGTCCTGCAATGCGTGTAAGGTCTACCGCCCCTTCTGTGTGTCCAGTTCTTACAAGCACTCCCCCCCTCTGCGCCTTAAGCGGAAAGATATGTCCGGGCCTGACAAGGTCATCTGGCTTTATCTTATCATCAATAACTGTCAATATAGTTGTGGCACGATCCTTTGAAGAAACGCCTGTTGTAATACCGTATCTGGCATCAATAGAAACGGTAAATGGGGTCTGAAAGTTTGATGTATTATTAGAAACCATTGGATATAGATCAAGCTCTTCTGCCCGTTCGGCATTGATTGCAAGGCAAATGATTCCTCGCGCATGAGTAAGCATAAAATTAATAATCTCTGGCGTAATTTTTTCAGCGGCAACTGTAATATCCCCCTCGTTTTCACGGTTTGCATCATCAACCAGAATAATCATTTTGCCTTGTTTTAGGTCTTCTACAGCTTCTTGAATTGTATTAAATCGCATTTAAAAATACCCTTAAAAAACCACAGTTATCTAAATTCTACATAAATGGTATTAAAAAGGGCAGGTAATGTAAAGTATTTTGTTTCAATGGAGAGACGCACCGCAATGCGTCTCTACTACTGGACAATTATAATTGTTTCACACCCTTGTATATATAAAATAGTCCAGAGGCAGATGTGAATATTACTGCTATCCACCAGATTGTAAAAAGTGTAGATAAAGGAACATAGTTCCCTATGAACACAGAAATGATAGCAATGATTTGAAGAATTGTTGACGCCTTGCCAAGCATTGTTGGTTGACAATTCACCCTACCAGTAATGAGAAGTAGTGCAATAGTTCCAAAAATAAGCAATAGGTCTCTGCAGACAATAACCGTTGGAATCCAGTCCGGAAGCCTTGGTTCAGGCCATATACGATCAGAGGAAAGTATGATGAAAGATATTACCAGAACAAGTTTATCTGCAACGGGGTCCAGATACGTTCCCAATTTTGTTATTTCATTTCTCCTCCGTGCTATGTAACCATCCAATATATCGCTTAACCCTATAAATAACATTACAAGAATACATGCGTACCGATAATGGTTGTTGTGCTGAACTTGCATTATGCAAAATACTAATAGAGGAATAATTAAAATCCTGCTGATACTAATTTTATTGGGGAGTGATAACGTAGGTTTAAATTTCATTTAGTTTGATTTATATTTCTCCATTGTGACCAAGTCAATGTCATCGAGTAGATCGGGTTAAGCAAAGCTATATTCCACAAGATCCCCATTCTCTAAATGGATACAAAAGGGATTATGTTGTGTGCACTTCACTTTATCCAGCCTGCATTAAAAAGAGTTATCATTTCAATCCCTGTCCGCCGAAAACCTACTACCCGTCATTTACCTTTTTGCGTTCTTCATGCCATGCCACAAACAAACGGATACCTTGTTCAATGGATACTTTTGGCTGATATTTCAAAATACGCTCTGCCTTACCAATATCCGCATAAGTTCTTTGCACATCACCCGGCTGCTCTGGAAGCCTGTTAATCTGTGCTTTTTTGCCCAATTCTCGTTCAATGAGTTCTATAAGCTTTGTCAGTTTGATAGGATTTGAATCTCCCAGATTGATAATTTCAAAATCAAAACGCTTATCTATAGTAGAAACTACACCGTCAATAATATCAGAAATGAAGGTGTAATCTCTTTGCGTCGTTCCATCACCATACATAGTAATCGGCTGATTGCGGTCAATAAGTTCCGTAAATTTTCGGATAGCAAGGTCTGGCCTTTGCCGGGGGCCATACACGGTAAAAAACCTGAGACATGAAATGGGCAACTTATAGAGATGATGATAATTGTAACAGAAAAGTTCGCCTGCGCGCTTTGTCGCTGCATAAGGGGATATGGGTTCGTTCACAGGATTGTCTTCCGAGAATGGAACTTTTTTATTGTTTCCATAAACCGAGGATGATGAGCCAAAGATAAACTGCTTTATCTTATGTATCCTAGAAAGTTCCAACATATTCATTGTTCCCTTGCAGTTAACCTCTTCATACAACAGTGGCCGTTCGATAGAAGGTCTCACGCCGGCGTATGCCGCCAGATGAACAACTTTTTCTATGCAATGCTTTTCGAATATCTTATGACACGCAGTCATATCACAAATGTTGGCTTCGTATAATGTTAAATTTGAATTTTGAATAGCCGAAGAAATATTTTCTTTTTTATATGACGGCGGATAAAAGTCGTTAAAATTATCAATAATAACTATTTTCTCACCTTGCGTGAGCAATCTTTCAGCGAGGTGTGAACCAATGAAACCCGCACCACCAGTAACAAGAATTGTCATTAAATAAATCATCCTTTCAAACATTTATATATTATTGTGGTTCTGAAGTTTAATATAGCAGAGGCATACCCTTAGTCAAGCGAAAAAGAACTTTGCCTTGACACGCCCATTTTTTATATGTACGATTTAACTTCTTTATATTTAGCCAGTAAAACACTCAAGACTCAAATATTATACACAGAACTTCTTATTTTATTGTCTTTGTGCCTTAGCGGCAAATAGTTCTACTTTTTAATAGCATCCAAAGTATTTATGGATAAACAAAAGGCACTACTTGTCCTTGCAGATGGAACAATCTTTAAAGGTTATTCTCTGGGCGCAATCGGTGAGACCATAGGAGAAGTCGTTTTTAACACCAGCCTTATGGGTTATCAGGAAATCCTCACTGACCCGTCATACAAGGGGCAAATGGTGGTCATGACCTATCCGCTGATTGGTAATTATGGGATTAATGAAAAAGATTACGAATCACGCAAATTGTTTTTGGAAGGCTTTATCGTAAAAGAATGCAGTCCTTTCCCCAGTAACTGGCGTTCACAGATCGCCCTGGATGAATTTCTCAAGCAAAAAGGAATTGTCGGCATTCAGGGAATTGATACACGGGCATTGACAGCACACATACGGGACTGCGGTTCACAGCAAGGCATTATTTCCACCACAGATTTTGATGTTTCAAGCCTTATCAAAAAAGTAAAGTCATCTCCCGGATTAAACGGATTAGACCTCGTAAAAGAGGTGACATGCAGTGATTTGTATGAGTGGAAAGATGACGAAGCCCGTCGGAAGGTATCGAAAAGGTACAAGGTTGTTGTCTACGATTGCGGGGTAAAATATAACATTTTAAGGAAATTGAGCAGCGCTGGCTGCTCTGCGACGGTAGTTCCTGCCCAGACACCACCCCAGAAAATCATGGATATGAATCCAGACGGTATTGTACTTTCAAACGGCCCAGGCGATCCGGCAGCAGTCCCTTATATGGTTGATAATATCAAGGGTTTGCTGGGCAAAAAACCAATCCTGGGTATCTGTCTCGGACATCAGTTGCTGGCACTTACGCTGGGCTTAAATACCTATAAACTTAAGTTTGGGCATCATGGTGGGAACCAGCCCGTGATGGATCTCTCTACCAAAAAGGTGGAGATTACCGCACAGAATCACAGCTTTGCCGTATCGTCTCCGCCGCAAGGCACTGTACATAGAAGTCCGTATGGTAATGTGGAGATTACTCATGTAAACCTTAATGATAAGTCGGTTGAAGGGCTGAAATGCCACTCAATGCCTGTCTTCTCGGTGCAATATCATCCGGAGGCGTCACCCGGTCCGCATGATGCAAGTTACTTGTTTGAGAGATTTATTGGATTGATGAAATATCATAGTTAATATCTTGGGAATAAAGTGTTATAGAGTTTCTTGTGTTCGTAGGGTTTGTTGAGTTATGAAAATTACTAGATTTGAAGACCTCCAGTGTTGGCAGGAGGCGAGAATATTAGTGAACATGGTTTATGAAGCCATAAGGAATAACCCGAATTTTCAAAAGGATTTTCGATTGAGTAATCAAATAACTGGTGCAGCGATTTCTTCCATGAGTAATATTGCGGAGGGATTTTCCCGACGGTCAAATAAAGAATTTATTCAGTATCTTTTCATATCAAAAAGTTCGGCTACCGAAGTGCAAAGCGAAACGTACGTAGCATCAGATCAAAAATATATTTCGCAAGAGATTTTTGAAAAGATTTATAATCAAGCGGAGAAGGTATCCAAACTTAATAGCGGGCTTATAACTTATTTGCTTGAGAACGAAAAACAATATAAAAAACCTAAGAAACCCAATTAACCCAAGAAACTCAACTAACTCAAGAAACCCAAAATGCCCAAGAGAACAGACATAGAAAAAATCCTTATTATCGGTTCCGGCCCGATTGTCATCGGTCAGGCCTGTGAATTTGATTATTCAGGCACGCAAGCCTGCAAGGCGCTCAGGGAAGAGGGATATAAAGTCGTACTTGTAAACAGCAATCCTGCTACGATTATGACAGACCCAGAGATTGCCGACAAGACATACATTGAACCAATTACGCCTGAAATGGTTACAAAGATAATTGCAAGGGAACGCCCACAGGCTCTCTTGCCTACACTAGGCGGACAGACGGGTTTAAACACTGCTGTTAGTCTGGCGGAAAACGGGGTGCTGGATAAATTTAAAGTTGAACTAATCGGCGCCAAATTAGGAGCAATCAAGAAAGCTGAGGATCGTTCGCTATTTAAGTCTGCCATGAAAAAAATTGGCGTCTTAGTGCCTGAAAGCGGTTATGCCCGTTCTTATGAAGACGCAATGAAGATTATAGACCAGATAGGCTTTCCCGCAATCATACGCCCCTCCTTTACGCTTGGGGGCACGGGCGGAAATGCGGCATATAATATTGAGGAGTACAAAGAATATATTAAAACGGCATTAGAGGCAAGTCCTGTCCATGAAGTTCTAATAGAACGCTCGGTGCTTGGATGGAAGGAATACGAACTGGAGGTGATGCGCGACCTGAAAGATAACGTTGTGATTATTTGCTCCATTGAAAACTTTGACCCAATGGGTGTGCACACTGGCGATAGCATCACTGTCGCTCCAGCCCAGACACTCACTGACGTTGAATATCAAATCATGAGGGATGCGGCTATCAAAATTATCAGAGAAATCGGCGTGGAAACAGGCGGTTCAAATATTCAGTTTGCAATTAATCCAGAAAACGGCGAAATGCTGGCGATTGAAATGAATCCACGAGTGTCAAGAAGTTCCGCCCTCGCCTCAAAGGCAACCGGGTTTCCTATTGCCAAGATTGCAGCCAAGCTGGCGGTAGGCTATACCCTCGATGAAATTTCCAACGATATTACACGCTATACACCTGCCTGCTTTGAACCCACAATTGACTACTGCGTGGTAAAGATACCTCGATTTAATTTTGAAAAATTTCCGGATACAGATCCAACACTCACCATTCACATGAAATCTGTAGGTGAGGTCATGGCTATCGGACGCACCTTTAAGGAAGCTGTCGGAAAGGCAATTCGTTCCCTGGAAACCGGACGATATGGTTTTGATACTTTGCTGCCTCCAGGAAGCGACAAGTGGACTACAGAACAACGATACGAGTTCCTAAGAAACAAGTTAATGACCCCTAACCCTGACAGACTCTGGTATGTTGCTGATGCAATACGGACTGGTATAAGTCTGGATGAGATATATAAATGGACACACATTGACCGCTGGTTCCTATACAATATCAAGCAAGTGCTAGACATGGAGGTAGAAATAAGACAAAAATATTTGGAAGGCAGTAAGAGCGAACAGCCGTTCGCCCTTACCGGCCAGTTTATCATGGATAGAGAGATGCTTATTGAGGCAAAACAATATGGTTATTCTGATAAATACCTGTCTCTTTTATGCAACGTTGACGAAAAAACCATTCGCAAACACCGCCAGCAAGAAGGCATCAAACCAGTATTTAAACATGTGGACACCTGTGCAGCAGAATTTAAGGCTTTTACACCTTACTTATATTCCACCTACGAAACATCCTGCGAAGCTGAACCTACTCAGAAGAAAAAAATAATTATTCTCGGAAGCGGTCCTAATCGCATAGGACAGGGAATCGAATTTGATTACTGCTGTGTCCACGGAGTCTTTGCATTAAAAGAACTGGGTTACGAGACTATTATGATTAACTGCAATCCTGAAACGGTAAGCACGGATTACGATACTTCGGATCGGCTTTATTTTGAACCACTTACCCTGGAAGATGTTCTGGAAATAGTTGACAAGGAGAAGCCTGAAGGTGTTATCGTACAATTTGGAGGGCAAACCCCTTTGAAGTTGGCTGTACCACTAGAAAAAGAGGGAGTAAAGATATTGGGAACTTCTCCTGACAGCATTGATATAGCAGAGGACCGGGAACGATTTGCAACTTTAATGAACCATCTAAAATTACGACAACCAGATAACGGATGCGCCCGTTCTGCTGCGGAGGCTAAGGTTACAGCCAGCAAAATTGGTTATCCTGTAATGCTGAGACCTTCTTATGTACTTGGCGGAAGGGCAATGCGCATTGTTTACGATGAAATGGGCGTGGAGGATTATATCACTCATGCCGTACAGGTTTCGCCTGAACATCCTGTCTTAATCGACCGATTCCTGGAAGACGCCATAGAAATTGATGTAGACGCAATCTGTGACGGTAAAGAGGTATTTATTGGCGGCATTATGGAACACATCGAGGAAGCCGGCATTCATTCCGGAGATAGTGCCTGCTCATTGCCTCCTTACTCCATTGGAAATGACATTATAAATGAACTAAAAAAACACACACAGACCATTGCTCTTGCATTGAATGTGGTAGGCCTTATTAACATACAATATGCAATTAAAGATAAAATGGTGTATGTGCTTGAGGTTAATCCCCGCGCTTCCAGGACTGTTCCGTTCGTCAGTAAGGCAATAGGCATTCCGATGGCTAAAATTGCAGCCAAGGTAATTGCAGGAAAAAAACTTGCTGAATTAAATATCTCCATGAATATGAAACTAAAGCACATCGCTGTGAAAGAAGCTGTCTTCCCATTTATCAAATTTAAAGGGGTAGATACAATATTAGGACCTGAAATGAAGTCAACCGGCGAGGTTATGGGACTTGACATGGATTTCGGACGTGCCTATGCCAAATCGCAGATGGCAGCCGATTGCAGTCTTCCGTTAACGGGCACTGTTTTTATAAGCGTCAGAGACAGAGACAAAAAGGCTATGGTGCCTATTGCAAAAAAACTCTTACAAATGGGTTTTAAAATCGTAGCTACACGAAGCACCGCTGCAGTGCTTTCTGATAACAATGTTTCTGTCACACCTGTTTTAAAGGTAATTGAAGGGCGGCCTAACATTGTTGACCATATCAAGAACAACGAAATTCAACTTGTCATTAATACTACAGAGGGCAAAGCCTCTCAGGAGGCGTCTTATTCCATACGGCGCACGGCGCTTGTTTATCGCGTCCCCTATTTTACCACCTTTGCTGGAGCCGTTGCCGCTACAAAGGCAATTGAGGCGCTCAAAAACGGCAGCCTCGACGTCAAACCCATCCAGGAATACTACCACACATAAATTCATTGTACCAGTTCACCACCACCTAAACCTCCCCCATCAAAGGGGAGGTTTACAAGGGGACAATGAGTATTCCCCGCCCCTGGTGGGAGGGGTTAGGGGAGAGGGGTGAAATGTTACGATT
>Ga0209212_1002526_pt1 | contig 25750 bp, 21 predicted proteins | sample RifGroC2_FD_183996 | JGI IMG/M metagenome (GOLD analysis project Ga0209212, IMG submission 183996) | Groundwater microbial communities from Rifle, Colorado, USA - Groundwater C2 (SPAdes) (version 2) | ecosystem: Environmental > Aquatic > Deep subsurface > Groundwater | place: Rifle, Colorado... | reverse complement strand
CGGTGTTTTCGCATGCGGAAATCTTGCCAGATATTTCGAGGAGAGAAAACACCATAACCTCCAATTCCGTCAATACCTTAGGGAGATGAGCAGGGTAAATTCACCCACTCATTTCCACGAAGAGCCTTTCAAGAAGGAATTGCCAGTCCTCCTCCGGGCAATCCCTGGGTTTCGTGGGAATAACCACGACATCGCAGGCTCGTGAGAGGTGCCTGGAACCTGCGACCGGAATTACAGTGGCCTGTGTCCACCATGACAGCCATTTCCATCTTTCTTTCTCAATGTGGCTCTGTGCATAGTCCCAAAGCCTGGTCAATGCCTGGAGCTCAGAGGGACAAGGTGGCGGGGGCGCCGTCTGATCCTGGAGGCGTCCGAGGACGTCCGAGGGAGAAATGATCTGTATCAGATCCCAAGCCAAAAGACGTGTAAGGGCTGCCTTCGAAACCTCGTGAGCTAACAGCGCCTCTTTTTCGGGAGCGAAGACCGTTCGAGCAACATCGTCTCCCCATGTCGCCACTACTGGAGCCGGCAACGAAGCAGTATTGTTCTTCCCGCGAAGATTACCATCCGTGCAAAGAAGCACTCGTCTCTTAGAAATCTCCTCGCGGAAGGCTGCCTGTATAAACCGTGTACATGTTTCCGAAAGGCCATCGCCGACAACCAACGGAGTTTCGGGCAAGAGCCGATAGGCTTCGCTTCGCGCCATCATTGAAGGTTGTTCCTCGCTGAGCCAGATCAACATGGTCTTTGCGAGAGATGTCCCAAGGCGGCGAAGTAGCCATCGGTTCGTGGGTGATACCGATGGTTCCTTTATTCGCTCTCTTGCTGGATCTTGGACAAATGGGGCGTGGCATGACACGGGGAGCGGCAAAATTACGTCCGTCGGCAAAACAACAAAAAGTCTGTTCTTTGCCTCCTTGCCCGCCACCAGAATTACTTCACATGGGGGCAATTCGAGGTTTGGGTCCCCTCGCTCACTACGAATTTCCGCCAGGCAATCTGCCGGGAAAGGTTGCAATTCATCACGGAAGACGATGACCTCTTCCCCGGCCAGGACACGGCGCTCTGAGAATGGAGTCGGACCCGGCCCGAGGACCTCTGTGCGAATGCTCTTCTCTTTGAGTACCAACTCCTGAACAGACTGGAAAAACAGCAGCGGATGGGCACTTCTTCCCCATGCTTCGAGCTGCCCCTCAAGCTCCGAAATCTTTTCGGGGTCCGATATCGGAACGGAAATCTTTGTGTGGGTATTGATGGAAACGTCAGGTTCCCAGATGGGCTCGGTGAACCGATTCCGCTCGAACCGGATTGCCAGGGACGGCGCCGCTACCCTCACGACGTCGCCAAGCGAAAACACCGACCGGAATCCGATCCCACGGAACCCGATGGTTAATAAACGACGCTTGTTGGAAAAACCGAACCGGCAGAGAGAGCGGAATTCGTCCTCTGTAAAGTCGTGGCCATTGTGCTCAAAGACGAAGGTGCCATCCACGACAGATGCCCGTGCCCAAGTCGCGCCGGCGTCATCCGCGTTTTGGAGCAGCTCTGAAAGGACGTGACGGGGATTTTGTACCTGCCGAAAGAGTAGCCACCAAGGGGCTGCTATCTCCTCGTCACCTTCGAGTTGGTCCCAGCGACGCTGAGCGCTGTCTTGTATTTGCTCAAAGTAAGGGGGGCGAGTTAGGGACATACCCTCAACCAAAGGTATGGTTTGTCATCGCGAAGAGGGCCGATGGGCGGAGTGCCAGAATCAGTTGAAAATTGACGAAGCGGCTCTTGGTGTGGCGAAGTAGAAGCGCGACCAACCACCACACCACACGCAAAGGAGCCGCTCCATGAAGACGGTAAAACGGATCGGGAACCGGGTCAAGGCGACCCACACGATGAGGCTGGAAGAGATTTCGGGGATGGAGATCAACGCGAAGGTGGAACTGATCCAGACGCTGATTCCGTTGGGCTTGATGCACGTCGAAGAGGAACTGATGAGAGAGGTCGAGCGGCTGGCCGGTCCGCGACACAGCCGCAGGGAGGGCCTTCCCGGGCACGTCCGGTGGGGCCGCCAGGGCGGATCGGTCTACCTTCTCGACCAGAAGGTGCCGGTAAACGTTCCTCGGGTTCGGGACCGGGCCCGTGGGACGGAAGTTCCGCTGCCGTTGTACCGGAGCATGCAGTCGCCCCGCGGCGCGGACGAGGGGCTGTTGCTCCGCGTCCTTCGTGGCATCTCCTGCCGGTCGTACAAGGCGGCGGCCGAGGCGATTCCGGAGGCTCTTGGGATGTCGCCGTCGGCGGTGTCGCGGCGGTTCATCCGCGTGTCCGCCCGCAAGCTTGCGGAACTGATGGAGCGGGATCTTTCCGGGCACGACTTCGTCGCGCTGGTACTCGACGGGAAGGCCTTCGGGAAGAGCTGCGAGATGGTGACCGCTCTGGGGATCACCATCGACGGGAAGAAGGTCGTCCTGGGGTTCGTGGAGACGGCCACGGAGAACGAAACGGTTTGCAGCGAGTTCCTGCGGGGGCTTGTAGGCCGGGGGCTCTCCTTCGAGAAGGGACTCCTGGTGGCCCTCGACGGGGCAAAGGGTCTTCGGAAGGCCGTGGACCGTGTCTTTGCGGGGCACGCCTTGGTGCAGAGATGCCAGTGGCACAAGCGGGAGAACGTGGTCCGCTACCTCGGAGAGGCGCAAAAACAGACGGTCCGGGGCCGACTGCAACACGCGTACAACCGCCCCACCCTGGCGGAAGCCAAGGCGGCGCTGCTTCGGGTGAAGAAGGAGCTCTCCCTGCAGAACGAGTCCGCCGTTCGCAGTCTGGAAGAAGGGTTCGAGGAGACGCTGACCCTTCATCGCCTCGGCCTGTTCCGCGAACTGGGAATCAGCCTGAAGACCACCAACAGCATCGAGTCGCTCCATTCCCTCATGGCCTCCCGCACCGACAAGGTCGACCACTGGAAGAACTCCAATCAGCGGCAGCGGTGGGTGGCCACCGCGTTGCTGGACATCGAACCGGACCTGAGAAGGATCAAGGGGTTCCGTCATCTGCCGCTGTTGCGTCATGCCCTTCAGGTCGAATTGAACCTGGTTCCAAACCAGAATCAGAAATTGGCGTAGCCCACCATGGGCGCTTCGTCAGTTTCAACTAAGAATGGGATTGCGCCGGCCGATGTGGTCATATGCCTTTGCACCAGGGATCCATCATTCCTCTTCGAATCCATACGACTTGAATTTCAGGGTCCGGCAGTTTTCTGTGACGGTCCTCACCATGTTTTCCGGCGCCCCGTTGGGAATCTCAGCAGATATTTCGATCGTCACCTCGATCTTGGCGCCCACAAGCCCCGCCATGTGCTGAACAACCTCCTCGGCGACCTTACCGGCGTCTCTCCCCAACCGCGTCGGATCGACAGATACGGTGCCGTGAAAGCGCCGCATTATCTTCTGTCCCCCCGGTTGGGGCTGAGGCGGCGTAACACCGACTGGCTCATTCGTAGGAGACACTGATGTACCGCCCCCTGGAGCCACCGTCACTGTTACCGCCGCACGAGCATCCGCCTCGATCTGCTTGGCGGCGATGTCTGGCTTCACTAAGATACTCGACGAATCAAGGAGGATGGTCGCTCCGGATGTAGCGAACGAAAGGCCCTGGTACCTCCCGTCATCCCGCACCGCGGCGGCATAGCCAAAGAAATCCCGGCCGCGCACCCCATCTCGCATTGCATCCAACAGAACCTCCAAGTCCCGAAGCCGCGGGAGATAGAGGTACGTGCAAAGATACTCCCAGAGCTTTTTTACGCTTATGTGCTGAACATCTTTCCAGAGCCACCTATCCAAATCCATCTTCAACAGGGCCGGCGACCACCGCGTAATCAGTTGCTCCGACGTTCGTAGTTTCTTCGCCGCCCGGTTTACGTAACTCTCTGTTCCCCCCGCGATTCGAGTGATATCCCACGCCACAGGGCCGGTTCCTTCCTGTGTGGGAACAAGCAGCCAGCAGTACGCCTCCTGAAGTCGAACATGGACTGTTTCCTCACTCCGCGAAACACTCTCGGCCGCTTGACGCTTCTGATGGGCGTCCAGGTTCAGCGCTTCTGAATCACCAACCACAGATTTCCATGCCAGATATCGGCGTGTTTCCTGTTCCAGCGGCCCGACGAATTCCGTGTCCGAAGCCACAAAGACCAGCATGTTGCGGTATTGCCGTGGCGCCGATCCCCTCTTCTCCAAGATTTCAGACGCCTCCTCCAGCACCGGAGAATCCGCCCTTCCAGTGCGGTGGCCTTTTTTGACCTTCAGCACCACCAGCCGGGCCTCTTGCTCGTCCGGAACATCTGCGGAGGACGGACAAATGTGGACACCCTTGAAATCAGCTCGTTCTCTTACCTGTCGCAGGCGCCGCTCGATTTCCTGAAAGACTTCGTCTTCTTCTAACCGACTCGCCCGGTCTTCGACCGTGCGCCGCAGGTTCGGCTGGGTGTCATACCAGTACCGGCGGTTACCGGAGTAGAGATACATCAGCCTGTCCGTCAATTTGCCAAGTGCATCGTTAAATACAGCAACCGGCTCGCCCGGCTGAACCACCCCGAGCCTTGCCCTGATGTCTTCGACCCCCCGGACACTCTGCGCTTTGACGGAAGGTGCACTTCCCAAGAAGATCGCTCTTGCCATTCTCCGCGCCGCCGTGACAGCCCCAAAGCGTTGATTACCCTCGTCGATCTTCCGTGTCTCCGATCGCTCTCCATCCACATCCCGATCCACCACTGCGTTCCACCCCTCGGGCAGATATCGGGTCAGTTCGTCCCTCACCCTGGGTGCGTACATAGGAAGACTTCCGGGAAGGATCATTGGGGAGCGGTCGTTCTGGACCCAAAGCTCGTGAATTACTGCGGCCATCAATCGCAGGACCCCTCTGGTACGCTGAAAATTTTCCAGAGTCGACCAATCGTCGTAGAGGCGATCGAAAATCTCCGGGTGAATCGGGTAGGCAGCCCGCAGACGATCCAGGTATGTCCCCTCACGGCATTCCTGAGGGAAATCGCCGTTGCCATCCCTGTACATCTGAGAGAAGGCACTACAGGTGGCTTCCCGCCCCGCTTCATCCTTAACAGGAGAAAAGAGCCGGCGCCGAACGATTTCAAACCCTTCAGAGGGTCCGACAGGCTTCCAGACCGATTCAAGCCGGGCAAAGGTATTTTCGATGCGCTCCAGAGCTGCCCGGCCCCCCTCCCCACCGATCTCGATGCTCGACTCGGGGATCGAGGCCACCACCAGGCTAGCCTTGCTTCTGCGGGCCGCCTCCGTGAGCGATTGAACGAAGGTCATGTTGGAATCAAAGGATCCGGACGGAAGCCCCGTAACACCATAGATGTTCCGGGCGTAGGCCACCAATTCGTCCACAAGGACAACGCAAGGACCACATTCATCCAACAGGTCCACCAGCGTGTCCGATCCCGGCGACACTCCGGTTTCATCGGCAGCACGAACTTTCTCATATCCATCTGTACCGCCAAGCTGTGCAGCAATCTCCCCCCACAGTGTTCGTATCGTGACGCCCTTGGCCCCTTTAAGTTTTCTGGGTTTCGTCGGATCGAGGGCTGTGCCGACTACGACAGCAATGGCAGTCTTGGGCAAGGTCTTAACGCCGGCAGCTTCAAGAATTATTTCCGCCCCTGCCAGACGATTTGTCGCTATCCTCCCACCCAAGAGGTGATAGAGGGCCAACATCGTGTGCGTCTTGCCACCACCGAAGGCGGTCTTCAACTGGACAACTGGTTCTCCACCTTTTCCGGTGACACGCTCTACCGCCGTGGTAAGTAGACGGGTCATTCCGTCCGTCAAATATGTCCGCAGGAAGAACTCGGCAGGGTCCCCGTATTCCGCCGCAGCGTCACCGCGGAGGACCTGGGCAAGGTCGGCAGCAAATTCCGCCTGTTGATACCTTCCCGCAGCAACATCCGGGTGGGGATTTACAACTTCTCGCCAGGGTTTCAAGGTCACGGCTTTCCCTCCTAGGCAGTTCTTCAGCTATTGCCGTATCGTATCCGGAACACTTTTGGAACCGGAGGAAAAAGTCAGAACAGGGAGGTCTGCTCCCCCGGGCCCCCAGGAGCAACCGCTTTTTCCTGAATCGAAGGCCAAGAAACGACAAGAGAGTTATATGCGAATGCTTCCTCGGCCCATTTCTTACGTTCACATATGGAGTAAAGGCGGTAAGCCAGTGCCCGTGCTTCTTCGCTGCGACCACCGCCAAGCTTTGCAGTCAAGCGTCCCGCTGCTTCTTCCCCCCGGGCGTTCAACACACGAATCAGATGCTGTGTGCACTCCCAGATCGTGAGTCGCTGGTCGGTTAGCGGATCCCAATCTCCGGGTATCTCGTCCCGTGAAAGGAGTTTTACTTTCCCGCCCCGGGATGAAAGGACACCGACATCAACCAAACCTTTTACGGAAGTGTTCTTCGCGCGTGCAAGGACATCGGCCTCCCCGAAGGGACCTTCAGCAATCCCCCGCTGCTCGAACCAAGTGATGCAGAACCGTGTGTCAGGGTCGAGTTCCCCTTCCTGCTCCGTAAGGAAGGCATCCAGTTCCTGGTTGATGATCTGTAAGGCGGTACGGACCGGCATCGGTGAACCATCGGCTTCGAGAACCTTGGAGTAGCGGGAGAAGGCTGCCATCCCGGGACCGATCGACGCTTGCGCCAAGTCGACTGGAGCGACGTTCCCATGTTGGAGGTTTCGTAGGGCCTCTGGCAACTCCCGTTTCAACCCTCCGATGAACTCCCGGCGCGTCGCAATTGGGGCGTCATCCTTGCGGGCTCGACACGCCAACACGATATATGACGCTAGGGCATTGGTCCCCATCGAAACCATCCGCCATTTTTGTGAAGCCCTGACTGGCCACGTCGCCGTGATCTGGAAACCCGTAGAGATCAGGGCTTCCAGCAAGGTTTCCCATCCAGTAGTCAGACTGACCCTATCCCTATTCACATCTTCTTCCTCATCATCTTCGTCCTGCTTGAAAGCGTAATAGACAGTGAGAGGAAACCTTGGATCAGCTGCTTCCCTAAATGCGTGAAACGCTTTCTTGAACCCCCCCTCGAAATGATTCTTCGCCTTTTCCTTGTCTCCATCGAATCGGTAGGGGGTGGCCACGAGTTCTTGTGCTTTCGGGACAAGAAGGGTGCTGAAAATATCGGGATAGACTTTCCCGATTGTGCGCCGAAGCCAAACATAAAAGAAATCTGAAAGGTCGGCGTAACCAATATTGTCATAATAAGGAGGATCGGTACTGAACAGCAGTTGGGAACCCGGCGAAATGGCCGTAACCGCATCTCGTTGAACCACGGACCCAGCGTCCTTACCCCACGCGAGAATCACCTCAAGACATTCCGCCACATAATTCTTGCATGTCTTCCAAGCCCCTACTGACTGCGAAAGTATATTCGCCTCTGCATAATCCCAGACCATCGGGACGGCCTGCCTCCCGAACAAGTTCATCACTTTCTCGTTGCTCGGACTCCATCGGCAAAGAGAATTATTAAAATCGGAACACCGATCCACTGCAAACGCCAGATAGGTTGCCACAGCGTCGGCGTAAGCGGTCGCCCCGGATCCCCCATCATTCAATCGAATTCGATCGTCTGGGAAGCCCGCAGCAACCGATTCGGCATACACTTTCTCCTGCGCTTTAACTACAAGGTCACTGAATGTCGTCAAGGCAATAAGTTGGCGGGAAGTAAAAAGATCCCGATGACTTGTCATGCCATATTGTTGAACCCGAAATCCTAGGGCTTGCTCGGGTAGACCTGTTTCTGGAACTCCATCCGGCTTTGCTATGGCCATGGCACTTTCTTGGATTTCTGTCGGTGTTATATACATGCGTCCTCGTGGCCCCTCTGCTACGATGGCCATGAGCCGAGCACGCATCCGCCCTTCCTTCCCCTCCGACCGGACATGAGCAAAGGGAACCGATGCATCACAAACCACGCATCGGGCCCCACGGCGATTCACAGTCCCTTCCGACGGCTTTCCCTTACCGGTCTTCACGGCAAATCGGACCGATTTCGCCCCCACCTCTAAGACCGGTTCTACCCAGGCCTGCTTTCCCGTCTTAGTCGACAGGGAGAACGACCGCACCAACGGCATCGTTATCCCACAGGCCGGGTTGGGGCACTTCACCGTCCGCGACCAAATCCAAGCGATGACCGTGGCTTCACTGCCACCGTGTGACTTCGGGGGCTTCACCTTCGGGTAGAGATGACCGATCTGTTTCTCCGCTTCGTCGCGCATCCAATCGCCGTAGAAGCGCACATCCTCAGCCAGCCCCGATGCCCCTCGCCAACCCCGTGTAGAGAGAGAGTGACGGCTCTCCGGATTTACCGCTGGTTTGCCGGCGAACTTCGGTGGAATTTCGATGAGGGCCTTCGTGATCAACACCGCAATAGGGTTGAGATCGCTCGCGTGCGCCTTTAGGCCGAGGCGTTGGGCTTCTAACGGGATTGACCCGCCACCACTAAATGGGTCAAGGACGGCAGGAACACGTCCGCCGCAGGAACGAACGATTTCCGCATGGGCCGCCTCGAACACTCCGGGTTGGACGTGAATCTTTTTCTGCATTAGATTTCTAATTATTCCAAAGAGCCTTTCTCTTTCCCGATCCTGCTCCGCAATCGGTAATCCATGAAACTTCGGGTCCGACGAAGGGTCGTCCACGAGTGATGCAAACAACACGGCTCTTGCGCTCGGCAACGGCAATCGGGCCCACCATTGGTGCAATCCCTTCGGATGGGGACCGATTCCAGGCATCTTGTCATAGGCAGATGCATCGTTAATCGCATCCAGGGGCAGTGCCACCTCGATCAATTTCTTTCGGGGCCTGTTTGAAGTCACCGGGCGATGACTTCCTTGAGGCGTACCATGCAACGCCGAAGACTTTCCGACGAACGAGCGGCTGTGGGAGGACGCCATGCAATGTTCGCATACTCAACCATGCGAGAAGAGTAAGCCGGGCCGACTGTACGTCCGCTGCCTGGACGGGGCACCATATCCTCTCTGATCTCCCGCTTGCGCGATTGGCGGGCTAACTCGACCATTTTCCGTTTGGGATTATCTATTTCCTCGGGGTTTTGCGGAACCTTCATGAGCCCGACAGAAAGAAATCCTGCAATGGCTTCCCGGTCGGCGAGGAGCCACGCTTCGATTGCGTGGACCGCAATTCGGAAACACATCCCAGAGGTAGGTGACGATATCCAGCTAGTCCGCATCGGTGGAGCACATTCCGCCTCGTTGTCGAGATCGACTAGGACAAGCCAGGGGGCATGCCTTGCCGCATTGTTGTACGCGGAAATATTTCTTCGCAGATCGTCCTTTCCGTTCTTTCCGTGAACGTTGCCGACCTCTGCCATGCAATGATCGACCACAAGACGCCTTATTACAGCTTCGTCCACGTCCCCTTCAACCGCCGCTGTGATGACCGGAATCGGCTTCTTCATCGGTCCCAATCTCCGAATAAAGAAAGTTGCTCGACCGACTTAGGCCGGGTTTGAGGAAGAACTGAATCTGCCATCGTCAATCCGCCTTCCAGAAGTGCCTTGACCTCCTCAAATTCCCCCGCCTTTCGAACCTTCGTCCCCTCCCTACCAGGCAGGAGGAGAAAGACCTCATCCAGCCCAATTCCCTGATCCCGCAACATTTCCGGGGAGTGGGTGCTGATAAATATTTGGCGTCCGGTACGACGTTGAAGCCGGGCAAACATTTGCGGTATATACCGGACAACCTCAGGGTGCAACGATAACTCGGGTTCTTCGAATAACAGGGGACCCGCCCCTTCTAGCGCCGACCATAGAATCCCCATCAGACGCAAGGTTCCGTCCGAGAAATCCCCTTCTAATTGCCACGCCCCGTGGTGACGCCAGTGTTCGTATCTCCCTCGAAGGTGCGGAGTCCCTCTATCATCCCGGTACAGTTCCAATTCAAGCAATTGTGGGACTGCAACCCGCAAGGCATCCCTTATCCGTCTAAGACGTGCACTCCGAGTCTTTTCACCCGTATGCGCTATCTGCTCCAAAAAATCTCCGCCATAGGGGTCGTTCTGGCGGCCAACGGACCGATCGGGCTCGCGGATAAGTTGGGGCACGATATGCAGGTATCGGACTGCCTGGAAAAAGTTCGCCACATCGCGGAATTCCTTGTTAACGTTGACTTGCTCAAGGAAGGTCTGTTTCCGCCGCTCCGGGTCCTCCTTGTCCTGAGTATCGGGACGAACAAGGAGAGTCTCTCCGTTTTTTTTAACACATTCACTCTTCAGGACAGGCCGCCGCAAACTATCCTGGTTGAAAGACAACGTGTAACTCCAGGTTGACGGATTCCGTTCGTCGCCAATCATAATGTTAACGAGTACATCTGTTTGCCGGCGCGCGGCCAAGCTCCGAATCCGAGATACTCCCCCTCTTTTCCGGATTGCCTCCTGAAGACCGCCACCAATCGAAACGATGTCGTGAAGGAACCGAAATACATCTAGGAGGTTTGATTTCCCTGAAGCATTCGGGCCGACCAAAAATGCACGCCGCGGAAGATCGATTTTTATCTGTGTAAAATTGCGCCAATTCTCCAGACGAAGATGCGTCAGAAATAACGAACGAGGCTCCTTCCTTTTCATTGCGTCACCTCCACCCGCGAGAGAAGCTCTTGTAAATCATAATTAACACTTGTTACACCAAAATCTGGTTCCCGCTGGAACGGGCGCCGTATGTAAACCGGCGCTCGCGCTACCTCGCCTGCAATTTCAACAATCGCCAGGATATAGTCCTCCGGTTTGTTGAATGACGTCAGGATCTCGTTCTTTGTCACCGTTACCGTTCTCGCTCCCTCGACCCGCCCTTTTACCTCGATGAAGAGAAGACCTCCCCCTTCGGGCTTTAGGGATTCGATGTCGTATCCGCACTTGGCTCGACTCACATCAAGAGGTTCTCTTCCAGCGCGTTTCTCTGCCGCTATTACTGCGTCCATGGCGAGGCGCTCGACCTTCTCGGTTTCCCTTGCAAACATGGTCGGTTCCATCACGCGTTCCCCCTTAAGCCTTTCAATCAGGCCGGCGGGAACGACGAGCGCCCCACCAATGATTACTGGTGCTTGCGGGGACATGCGACGCTCTTGCCCAAGTTCCTCCTGCCGCTTACGCAACCTGTCCTCAAGTTCATCCGCTCGCTGGCGGGCCTTCGCGGAATTCATCCGGGCGTTAGTGCGGCCCGCCAATTCCTGGTCTTTCAGATCCTGCGCGCGGTGGTCCCAATATGCGATCTCTTTTGTGAGGCGATCCTGGACGGCTGCCAGTGTCCTATCGACCAGCTCCTCCTTGCGGGTTTTGATATCGGAGATGTGCTCAGGAACAATGTTCGCAACGGCGTACGTGCGCACCTGTCCTTCCAAATCATCTTTCAGCCAAGGTGCGTCAAGTGCAGTCCCAAGAAGGTCTTTTTCCTCGGTCGACGCAGGCCGGTAGTCTAGGTAGGGAGCATATCCAGCAGCGCGAACCGACCCCATGCCGTCGATTTCGACAAACTGCATCCGCTTGGAGACCAAGCGCCGTTGGCCAGACCGATCTACTCGGCCGTCCTGGATGGCGTGTTCAAGGTAGAAGAGCGCGCGAATCCCTTCCCTCCTGTCCGAAGGATCGATGAGGAGCGCCCCTTTCTTGAGCAGGTCGCGGTACCGCTCCAGGATCAGATCGATCACCGCGCCAAGGAGCGGATGTCCAGGGCAAAGGAAGGAAGCAAGTGGCTTCCCCTGGACGTTGATAAGATCCTTTTCGAATGTCACTCTCTCATACCGTGAGAGGACGGCCTCTCGGGTGCCGATCAGCCGGTCCCGGCTTCTAATAAGGCCGGGGACGTGGGTGATCTCATACCGCTTCAGTTCCCGCTCACGGATCGTTCCCCCAAGCAGGCGAAAGGCTTCCAGGAAGAAGGAGGCGATGAAGTGGGGCTGGAGGCGTCTGGCCTCGGCTCTTTCCATCTCCTCCTTGATCTTTCGGACCCGCGAAGAATCCATTGAATCACGGACAAGGGCTCGTTCTTCGAGCAACTCGATGATGTGGTCATGGTGGGTGGCGTCGACAATGGCTCGCCGCAGCCTTTCCTTCACATCCGGTCGGTCTCCGTACCGGATCGCTTCGATGAGAAGATCGCGAAGACGCTTATCCTGGAAAAGCCTACCCAGGACATCAAAGACTTTTCCTCCCAGTGCTTTCCTTTCTACCTCCAGTTTTTCGAGGAGCGTCCGGAAAACATCACCCTCCCGGGTTTCGTATGCGACGAGGTTCCACAGGTGACACACCTCGGTCTGACCAATTCGATGGATCCTGCCGAAACGTTGCTCCATCCGGTTGGGGTTCCAAGGAAGGTCGTAATTCACCATAAGATGGGCGCGTTGAAGGTTGATCCCCTCCCCTGCAGCGTCTGTCGCGACGAGGACCAGCACTTCCTTGTCCTGCGTAAAAGCTTCCTGTGCCTTCTTACGTTCCTCTCTTCCCAGCCCCCCGTGGATCACGACGACCGCTTCCTGGCGGCCAATCAGGGAGCGAATCCTCCCCGTGAGATAGGTAATCGTGTCCCTGTGCTCGGAGAAGATCACGAGCTTCCGGCGGTGTCCTGCGGAGTCGAAAAGATTCTCCGAGGCTTCGATGTTTCCGCTGCCTTGGAGTAGGCCGGATAATTCCTCCCATTTCCTGTCGGTCCCGCTACGCCGGACGTCCTGGGCCACTCCTTCCAGCCTTTTGAGTGTTTCAATCTCTGCGGTCAGTTCAGTGATAGTTCTGGCCGCGGAAGCCTGGTCGACAACCTCCTCCTCGATCTCCTCGATTTCCTTATCCGGGGCGTCTTCAAGATCTTCGAGGATCTCCTCGTTGATGTCGGTAAGATTTCCCGCCACATCAAGTTTTGTGTCCACCGCACGCTTGAGGAGCTTTTCCTCACGAAGCCTTTTTTCCAGCCGCTCCCGACGGCGGCGGAGCGATTGGTAAATGGCTTCTGGTGAAGACGCCAGCCGGCGCTGAAGGATTGTCAGGGCGAACCCGACGACGGTTCCACGGCGCCCCTCCCCCTCCTGCGCTAAACGCTCCGCCCGGTTCATCTCTTCGCGAACATAATCCGTAACCTGCTTGTACAGATCCGCCTCTGCCGGGGACAGTTCATAGTTGATCGTGTAGGCAAGACGTTCCGGGAATAGAGGGGTACCGTCGAACTTGAGGAGCTGCTCCTTCACATGGCGGCGCATAAGGTCAGACGTGTCGCAAACGTGTACACCATCCCGGAAACGTCCCTCGAATCGATCACCATCCAGCAACGCCATGAAGAGTTGAAAGTCCTCCTCCTTCCCGTTGTGTGGCGTAGCCGTGAGAAGCAGGAGGTGGCGAGTGAGCCGCCCAAGGAGTTGCCCCAAGCGATAGCGCTTCGTGAATTTGACTTCACCGCTGAAAAATGTCGCGGACATCTTGTGGGCCTCGTCACAGATCACGAGATCCCAGTCGGTCTGCTCCAGCTTGGCTTGGAGGTCCTCGTTGCGGCTCAGATGATCGAGGCGACAGATGATAAGGTTCAGCTCCGCGAAGGGATTGCCAGTGCGCGAGGACTCGATCTTGTCGCGGGTGATGATGTCGAAGGGAAGTTGGAAGCGTTGGTGGAGTTCATCCTGCCACTGGTCCACAAGACTTCCAGGGCAGCAAATCAAGCACCGGCGAAGGTCCCCGCGGACGATCAGTTCTTTGATGAGGAGACCAGCCATAATCGTCTTGCCGGCGCCCGGGTCATCGGCGAGCAGGTAACGAAGAGGCTGACGGGTCAGCATCTCCCCGTATACGGCCGTGATCTGGTGGGGCAGCGGGTCGAGGAGAGACGTGTGGACGGCAAGCAGCGGATCAAACAGATGTGCCAAACGGATTCGGTATGCTTCGGATACCAACCGAAGAAGGGCGCCGTCGCCATCGAAACTCCACGCCCGGCCGCCCTCCACGATCTCGATAACGGGTTCCAGGTCACGGTAGACGAGTTCCCTGGCGACGTGGCCGGTCGAATCTTCGTATGTCAACTCTATAGCGTTGGACCCGTGCCATTTGACATCGACAACCGTGATCAGCCGATCGGGGAGGATGCCTTTGACCGATGCACCGCGTTTCAGGTCTTCGAGTCGAGCCATCACGCATCTCCCGCGATCGGTATCTAATAGCTTTGAATTACTTCGAATTATCCTCTACAGGTCGTCCATAAGCGAACAGAATTGAAGACCTCCTTGCTGGCCTTAAGAATCACTCACAATCAGTCCTGTAAGTTAGCGAACGGCCGCTTACCGTAAAGGGACTTGAACTCCTGGATCAGCCGGCTCTCTACGTATTTCAGTTCCTCGTTCGGGGTAGGCATCCAACAGACCTGCAATTTATCCGCGCCCGGCAATTGCCAGATATACCGACCACCCCTGTGTCCAATCGGCTTCCCGGCGCCGAAATCCATGTACTGCTTGAGGCGGCTTCTTAGGGTTGCCTGCCCGCCTCCACCACCGGCCTTCCCGATGTTGAGTACGATTGGCCCGTCAACCCAGTTGTCGTGCAGTTCCTGAACTGGAACTGTGGGGTCGTTCCCCTTGAAAAAACCACCAACACTCTTCTTGAGAAATACAGGCTTCCGCTTCTCCGTTTGCAGAACAAAGTAGACCCCGGGGACCCTCGGCACGTCTTTGCAGCCAGTCGCCTGGAGGTGGGCAACAGTGTGAAAACCTTGGAACCCGAACCCCGTGATCCCCTCAAGGGTCTCAAAGTCCATTTATCCGCTCTATCTCGATTCGCCACCCTTCCATCTCGGGAACCTTGGCCAGTCGTTTCTTCAAACTTCCGAGGGCACTTGCCCCGTACGCCTGCGAGGAACCAAAAAGACGCGTTCTCCTTTCGGTATCCAGCCAATTCCATCGACCACCGCCAGCGACCGACCAGTTCGGATCATGGATTCCGAAATAACTACTTTTCTTCAGCATGTCGCCGCTGATTCCGAAGCGTTCCAACCGGCAAAATTGCTCCACGATGCCAGCATGGTATATGTTTTATGCGGACGGCGAGAGCACCGGGTAATCCGACCTCCGGGTATCGTCCCTCATGATGACGAACTTCCCGCCCCACCTCTGCGGAGTCCCCTCCCCTGTCCTCGCACTTGTCGAATCTTATCTTCAGATCCTTCGAGATGGTGATCTCCAACGCCCCCGAGATGGTCCCGGGGTTATCGGTTCTACGCGTTCACTCCCCAGATACCGTCGGCGGAGAAAGACTGTGCGGACATACGCCCCGTTGTATTCCATAAGGCATCGAATACAGGTTTCACCGCTCGATGGTAGTCGACGTCCGGTCCATACTCGTTTATCAAGCATTCCGGCAAAAAGAGGACCTCTCGTTCGATTGTCGGCCCCCGACCCTCGAAGTCGCGACGACGGACCGCGTAACGCACTCCTTTAACCCCCTCTAGTGTAAAAAGGACGACATGCGGCGGCGGAACACCTACGTCGCGCAGCCCGTTGAGGTAACCCGGGAGCACTTCAAATATGTCCTTTTCAAAAGCCTGTCCTGGGATACGCCTTTCTCCTTCGCCTTCGACGATGATGTCCGCCTGGGTTGCCTCAAGCACGCCGTTTCGAAAGATCTGGGTATACCCAAAGTTGCGGTCCCCGCCACGCTCGTTGATGAAACCCTCGAAATTGAAGCGAGGCGACATTCCCATAGTGTCGATTGGGCGGAACACCTGATGTATCTCGTGGACTTTCGCAAGGTTGACTTGCCAACGGGAAGTCACCGCAGCCAATGGCACGATATGAAGGATCAGCCGGCCGTTGCCTTGGAGCGGGCGAGCACTATTCCCGGAATTGATCTCGCTCAGCCTTTCATCCCGGAATTGATGAACACGATGAATCGCGTCTGCCCCAAGCGTGAACAAGGTCCTAAGTTCCTCCACGCTCGCCTCATGAGCGCCGCCGGAATTTCGAACCCAGAACCGGTTGGAATTCTGCGCGCTGACTCTATGGGGCGGATGCCAGCTTCGTGGGATGCGCAACACGAAACAACACGCGGGGTTGGCGAGCGGTACCGCGCGAATCCGCAGCCCCTGGATGCGAGGTTCTATGCCGGTACGGATTAGCTGCTCAAGTCGGAGGATGACGTCGTCCGGATTGACGTTCGCAACTCCAGGGATAGCGGTCGGGAGACCATTCTGCTCTTCGATCCCGATGATCAGATGACCCCCGAAGGCATTGGCAAATGCAGAAACGTCCTTGAGGGCCTCGCGTTTGTCGGCGTCGGAGTTTCCGTAAAGGTCTTTCTTGTAGTCGATGCGTAGTCCCTCGGGAACTTGAGCGGCGACGAGTTCGGAGAGGTCGTTCTCTCCGAGATTGTCGAAATCGAGACGATCAATAGGCATTGAGGTAACTACTCCTCGACTCTTCGTGAAGGCAAGGCACCCGCCGCTGTAGGTATCAGGGCGTGCCGAGAAACACCGTTGACGTCGTTTGTCTTCATGGTACTGCCCGCCGGCATTTTCATCAAACGATAGTCCGTCTTCCTCGACGTTCGCCAATGGACTTTACGAGATCCGAGTCCGGCCAACCCACCGTCCGTGCGACGGTCATTCTGGCCGACGCTGACGTCATGGGTGCTTCCCGTCTGCGGAATAGTTGCGGGGGTAGACCGCCGGAACAAGCGCCCCGGCGCGTATGTCCCGCCCAAACTTCGGGCGCATGCGTTCTTGTCTGAATGGGCCTATCATTCGTCTTCGTCGAGGTCCATGATTTGAGCTTCGTCCTTCCACCACAGCAGCGTCAAGACGAGGTCTTTGGCGACGCGCATCGAGTCTTCGTGAATCTCGTAATGCCCGGCATCAGGGTGATCAATCCAATTGTCGGCATCCACCTCCGCGCCGCCGGCATCCGTCTTCCCTTGTAGCAGATCGTACGCCACGGACCCCTTTCCAGGCGCCTTGAGAGGAAACAGCTCCTTCGGGACGTCCGGCCCCCTCACGAACCACAACCGCCCCTTGGGACCAGAACACACGACCATTCCCGGGAGTGATCCGAGTTCCACCAGGCGTATGGCCGTCGCGGTGACGCTCGTCCTGAAGGCTACCCCCAGGTCCCGGACCGAGGACAACGTGATCGGACGGTTGCGGGCGCGGGGGCGGAAGATGGGATCCGGAAGCAGGAGGTCCGCGGCGAACCTGTTCGCGCCGGACTCGCGGCCCTTGTCCTGCCAGCGGCCAGCCAGCATCTCCTCGGAGCACGCCGCCGCCACCCTCCCTCTGTCCCGTACCCAGTGCCCGAGTTCGTGGGCGGCGGAGAATCTCCTGCGCTCGACGGACGACGCGCTGTTCACGGTGATGATCGCCCGGTCGCCGTACCCTATCAGGCGCGCCTCGCAACCCGCCAAGGGCTGCTCCAGGATGGTCGCCCCGCAATGGGTCGCGAGCGCTTCGACGATGATCTCGCCCGGCTCCGTGATTCCGAGGTCGTCCAACAGATCGGAGGGACTCAGGTAGGCCCTTGGGGGCATCAGCCGTCGCCTTCCCGGAGCCTTGGGTCCTCCATAGCCCCCAGATGCGCCAACTGGACGAGATGCTGGCGGACATCCTCGTCGCTAAGTTCGGAGAAGTCCCTGTATTGGGCCGTAAGCAGCGCCGGTCCGTATTCCGGGACCAGGGTAAGTATTTTGGCGAGAAGCGCTCGCATCGCTGCGGGGGTATCAGGCAGACTGAAGTTTTGGTGGTGCAGTTCCTCGACCTGCCGTTCGTGTTGCTCGTGCGCCGCGCGGAGCTTGGCCTTCTTGAATGCCGTAACACCCCTGAACAAGGCCGAACGGACTTCTTGCGCCACTGCGGCCGGATCCTTCCCTTCCGCCCTCATGTCTTCCAGGATTTCGTCGTCGCTTGTTTCGGCAACCGACTCCGCGATGACTTCGAGGACCCTGCGGGCCTTTTCTTCGGCTATCTTGTCGTTCACAAACGCCTCCGTCACGAGAGAACCTTCGGCACGGCGCGCCGCAGCCTACGCATCGCGGTTTCCAGGTCCTTTTGTGAAATCCCCAAGACTTCCTTTATCTCCGGCCCGTTAAAGCCCTCTTCAAGCGCGCTTACGATATCCAGGACGAGGGGGTCGTCGCGGAAGGACCTCTTGATCGCGTCAACGGCGTCTCGGGTTTCCGTTATCTCTTCCGCAGTGGGCATCGGAGATATGGCCAATTGATACGGGTTGAGGGCCGGGTTTTTGGCTGCCCCGATCAGTTCGGACTCGGACATCGGCTCCTCGTTCTTTTCGGCCGTCAATTTTTCCGCCATCTCCGAACAGATGCTTCGCGACACTCCCATGAGATGCCCGACGAACGTCACCGCGTTCTTGTTCCAGGCTCTTGTCCCGGCGAGCGTCCTTGTTATCCCCTCCTGGAGGAGGTCTTCCCAATCTTTTCCGCGGGCCGCCCTACCGATCGCCGCAAGGCGCCGGATGGTGTACCGCTTGAGGCGTCCCGCATCCTGGTCGGTAAGAGAGCGTATCGCCTCTTCTATTTCCGCTGTGCTCGCCGGTTCCGCCATGCGCCTGACGCCTTTCACGGTTCCCTTCCGGGAAGGAAGACAGCAAGATTATCGACAATGTACATCCTCCCGGGGATCGGTGAAAAGCGTTCATTCGCGCCCCGCCAACAACCGCGGGCGACAGCTTCAACACGGCCCTTCTGTCTGTATATGCGGACTCCGGGAAAATTTCGGACACCGGCAAGAATTTTGTCCGAAAGCCGTCGGCACTCCGCATATACACGCATGGCGGCGGGACCCCGATCATCCGCCGTACGAACCCGATCAGGAGGAACAACATGACCCACCAAAACAAGATCACCCTCGTTTTTCTCATCAGCCCGAATTCCTATCCCGTGGAGGCAAATGTCCACGAGCCTCTCAAGGTCGCACGGGACAAGGCGCTTCGGGCCGCCGATCAGACGGGCCGTCCGCCCGACGAATGGGAAGTGCGCTACCAGGGCAACGTCCTATCCTCCACTGCGAAGATCGAGGAACTCGGACTCGCCGACGGAGCGGAGTTGGAGCTGACCTTGGGGTTCGGGGCAGGGGGCTGATCGGATGCGCGTCGATCCCCAGGTCACCGCCCGCAAGTTTCAGCGTCAGGTGGGCTTCTTGGCCCCTCGCCGTGATGCGTTGCGCCAGAAGAGGTGCCAGATCGTAAGGGCAGAGTTCCCCTATGTCGAGGCGCTAATGTTTCCGGTCAGGTCGGTTCTGCTTCCGGACGTGCCGGTATTGGTTCCTCATCCGGAAGGCCCGTATGTCCTCCCGAACGGGAGGTTTGCTCCCGGGAAGATCAGTCTCTTCTATCCGTACCTGGCGCCTCGATGTTTCGGGCTCCGCCTCGACTTTTCCGACTTCGATCAGCGCGCCCCTGCCGTTTCCTTCCACGACCCGTTGACGTGGGATCACTTGCCGCCCGATCAGGTCCCTCCGGCCGCCATCAATTCCGCGGAAGTCGGCGCCAGAAAGGTCCTTATCGACGGCCATCCGGAGACGCAGCGTCCGTTCTTGTGCATGAGGTACATACGCGAGTACCACGAGCACCCGCAACATACGGATGATCCATGGGTTTGGTACCGCGGACTTTTTTCATTGCCGAACCTCCTGGAACAGATCGCCAGCGCATTCATCCAGCCCATCCCCGTGGTTGGGCCCGGTATTTTCCCGCACAACAAACTTTTTGTGAGCCCCAAGGAGTAATCGGTCATGGCATATCCGCGCTTCTTCGATCGCATCTTCATAGCCGCCGGCCAAAGCCTGTCTATCACACGGGCAGACCTCGAACGTTTTCTCGGCGAGCGTTCCGTGGCCGTCCGCCTGGGACCCTTGTGCGGGAAGCTGGAGAACCCGAGATGGATCGCAGAGCTCCTCGTGAACATGCTTTCCCGGTTCTACCCCGCCTTGGTCTTGTCAGGCGACGACCGGACACTCGCTGCCGTCTCGGAGATCGCCCGTTCCATCAATCCCCTGGTGGAACTACGCGAAGGAGATCGGGGGGACGTGACGGTCGGAATCGGGTTCGATGAAGACATCGGCAAGGGGATTGTCACTCCCTCGACCAGCGGGTGGGTTGCGCGTCTGTCGGTCATCGGCTCCGCTTTCACCGATGGTCCGGCCAACCCGTACAGCGCCGCCTTCGCGGCCGCACTGGCCGCATCCGAGGTGTTCCGCCAAATGTTCATGGATTACCTTCCCGAACGGTACCGTCGCCCGAACCTTGATTATGCCTTCTCGCTTCTGGACCACGGGACGACAGCCGGGGCCGATCTGGTCCTTTCACCCCAAGACCTCGGGCTTGTCGTTATGGCCGGCATCGGGGCAGTGTCTAATCCCGCCCTGTGGGCGCTGTCCCGCCACCCGGGGCTGCGGGGAGAACTGCGGATGGTGGATCCGCAGGCCATCGACTTAGGCAATCTTGAGCGGTACGTCCTGGCGACCGATGCGGACGCGGAAGCCAAGACGTTGAAGGTTGATCTGGGAATTCGCGAGCTGGCCCGTAGCGGGATTAAGGGATACGCTGAACCGATTGCCCTGGATGCATTCGCCCGATCCAGCGGCGACGGTTTTCCATTCCCGACGATGTGCGTCTCACCGGACAGCGTCGATGTCCGCCGCCAAGCGCAGTCGCTGTTGCCCCGACTGCTCGTCAACGGGGCCACCGGAGAGGGAAACGCCGGCGCATCGTGGCACCGTTTCGACGCCTCGCGGCCGTGCCTCTGTTGCGTCTATCATCCGGGGGACAAACCGAAGAGCGAGACGCAGAAGGTCGCCGAGGCGCTGGAGCTGGATCACACGATGGCTGCCGCGCTCTGGGTCGGTAACAGACCCATCGGAGAAAACGAATTCGAGCAAGTCGCCGCGATGCTGGGACTGACGTGCGAGCAGAAGTCCGAATGGCGCGGGCGGTCGATTCGGGATTTCTATTCGGGATTCGTATGCGGGGCCGTTCGGATGGACCTGCCGGCGGCCAAGAAGGCCGCGTCAGTGCCGCTGGCGCACCAGTCGGTTCTTGCGGGGGCGCTAATGGCGGCCGAACTGGTCAAGCGGACCTCGCCCCAGTTGGAAGCACTGAGCCAGCAACTATCGGTGTTCCAGTGCAACGACGTGCGTGCACCGCTCGACACGCATTGGATCTCCGCGGGGATCAGCCGGTCGGTTCGGGACTGCATCTGCCAGGATTCGGACTACAGGGCTATCTATGAGGAGAAGTGGCCGTTAGGCCCAGACGGAGGTTGACCCCGGGCCGAATGAGGCTGGGGTCGACTCGACGATGAACGTCGAAGCCACTTCCCGCGGCGTCATCTCGGCCCAATCCCGCCCCTTAAGCCGGTAGACGGCCCAAGTGGCGATGTGCGCCGGCCCGGCCCCGAAGTTCGGCACAACCAGCGAGAATCCGCCGTTCGTCGTTACGACCGCGTAACGGTCATCGGCACTCGAATGGTAGGCTCGCCCCGGATGTGAGTGGACTTGGGCGACGAGTCCGACCCCCTTCCGCCGGCACTCCCTCGAGATCTCCGTCAAGGTTTCGCCCGACACCATATACCCGACGCCGGACTCGCTTCGAATCGGCGTCTGGGGAGGAATCCAAGCATCGCTGATTCTGGCCTCGTATCCAGACGAGGTTCCCAGCCAAAGAACCAATCCTTCGCAACGGGTTTGTCCGAACGACCGAAGGGCTTCAATAGTTCGCGTGACGAGATTTTGAGCGATAAGGACATTCTTCACGTCCCGCAGGAGCATCGAGGGCTCGTTTCTCCGGTCTTTTGACATTGTCTGACGTAGGTTTTATCGACTCCGCCGATCGCTTCGCCGTTCCGGACTGGAACAGGATATCAGATCAATCCCTCCAGAAATCCTTGAACCTCTCCGGCGACAGCTCCGTGTACCGGACGGTGTGCTGGATGTTCTTGTGCCCCATGTACGCCTGGATCGCCCGGGTGTCCTGCCCCTTGGAAGCGAGGTAGTACTCCGTGGCGTGCCGCAGCTGTGCGGGTGGACGGGAAACCCAATCCCCGTCAGTCTCCCTGCCCGGGCGACAATCTTCCTCGCCGCTGAGTCAGTCAGGGGCCCCTTCCTCTCCGTCGAGAACACGTACGGCGAGTCGGGGTACTCCCGGGTACGAAGATCCTTGTTCGTAACCCTCCGAGGGGGCAACTTTCCCGTTTTCGATGTCCGGGGGATCTCGATCACCTGCCCTATTTCCCTTGTCCCTCCTGTTTTCTTGCCTTCCGTCTTTCCCGTCATGGGCCTTTTTCAGGAAAGATCAATCTCGCGTTTCCTCCCCTTCCCCGTCCGATAACTCCTCGAACCTCTGTTCGAGGACCTCGTAGGCGGACGGTACGTCCACCTTGACCCCCGTCTTCTCGTCGAACAGCGCGAACGCCTTCCGGAGGTACTTCGCCGCGAGGTGGATGTAGAAGGGGTCGATGCCTCCGTCGACGACACAGGGAATCCGGTGAGGGCGGTGGAGGGGGTTGAGACATTCCTTCATGTTGTTCCGCCCCACGTGTTGCCACATCGAGTGAGTCACCCCGCTGAATGGCATGTAGACGTAATTGTAGAAGTCCAGACAGCCGGCCTCGTCTGCCATCTTCCGTGTGTTCGATTCCGCCCAACTCCCAAGGTTCACGTCCGTCAGATCAGGTATGCGCTGCGATTGGAGCCACTCCTCCTCGCGTTTGATATATGCCTCTTCCTGCGGGTCGGGCGGACCCTCCCCTCGAAGGGCCTTCCGATGCTCCAGATGGAGCTTCATCTGACCGAGGCCGTGGAGGACGAACTTCCTCGATCTCTCCGCGGGAGCTCCGAAGATCCAAGCGAGGTTTATGTACACGTCCGCCATAGCGCGGAGAAGCACAGGGGCCCCGTCCCCGTTCCAGATAAGAGGGTTTCTGGCGATCTGTACGGCCAAGGTGACCTGCCGGGCCATGAGGCCCCCCGCCACTTCCTGGAATTCCCGCTGGCCCATGTCCAGTTCCCATGCGTTCCAGCGGGCTTCCAACTCCGATCCGGCATTGCGAACGAACTCGCCGATGATCTTCTCGATGGAGCCATGGATCGGTTCGCGTTTCGTGTCAGTCATCTTCGGCCCCAAAATCGCATTTCTCCAACTTCAATCCCCGGTTCCAGAAATATATTGGCCAAGGCGAGGGGTTCTGATCCGCAGCCATCCCGAAATATGAGATCGCAAAAGCCCGGATTCCCGAAGCGATCTGCTTGGACAGGTCGGTGGATGGATACTTCTCGATTTCGGGGAACCTTGCGAGTGACAGACCCTCATTAACCTTCACAACTTCTCCCAGAAACCCGAGGTACATGAAGGTGGCCAAGGCGAAGACGGCCGGAATGGATGTCCTATCGTACAGTTCCCGCAACATCCGCTTGAACTCGGACAGTTCATACCCTCGGTCGTTTAGAGCCGGCACGCCATCCGGCCAGAGGAAGGACAATGGGCATTCCGGGTAGAAGGCAGCAAGGGGGTGCAATATCCGCCGGAGGCGTTCCAGGACGCCGGCAGCCTCCAACTTTGAGACGACGATTCCGCGCTCCTCCGCGGCGAGGTCGGCATACGCGCTGACATGTCCGAAGAACACTGCCTTCTCCCGGACGACGGAATCTATCGCCGCGCTGGAAAGGGCACGCGCGAGTTCCGCTCCTTCCTTCACGCCGCAGACGTGCTGCAACAGTCCGACCCAGACGATCTCGGGCAGGACCATATCGATGTACGAGGTGTCCTTGAACCCAGACAGCATGTAGTTGAACGGAGGCAGGAGCTTCTTCCCGACCCTTTTGTGGTCGGAGAGGATGCCCTTGCTTTCAGGCATCTTGCCGGTCGGTTTCCTCGTCATGTGTCTTTACCCGGCAGCCTCATGCAGGCAGCGAGGAGTCCGCCGGTCTTCTCCAAGCCCGGCATCCGCCTTGTCTCCGAATCGTGCCGCTTATGAATTTTCCCCTCCACTGGGCAAAGATAATTCAGGAGAGGCACGAAAGCAAATTCTGGCGAAATAATCACTTCCCGACGGGTTGAAGGGGCAAAAACACGCTTACCAAATGCGCAAACCGTGCGGCAAACGCACGGTTTCCCGAGAGGGAAGTAGCGGAAGCGCTTGAATGGATGCGCATTCCGACGATTTCGGCCACCTGATCCGAAGGGATTCCGGCCGTTGATCCGACACGATTCCGGCCACCCTCGGAGCGTCAGCGACGCCGGGAATTACTGTTTCTCACAGTGGCCGATTTCCGTCAACCTCTTCCCCTTCTTTTTCCGCATGGACTCGCCCTTGAGGGCGATCTTGTAGCCGTTGTGGAGAAGTCGATCCAGGATGGCGTCCGCGAGAGTTGGATGTCCGATGGCGTCGTGCCATTTTTCCACGGGGAGCTGGCTGACGACGATGGTGGATTTTCTGTCGTAACGATCTTCGAGGATTTCGAAGATGTCGCGTCTTTGCTCGTCGGAGAGCGGCGCCATTGCCCAGTCGTCGAGGACGATGAGGTCGATGCGGGCGAAGGCGTCGAGGATTTTGGCGTATCGGCCGTCGCCGCGCCCTATCCCCAGGTTTTCGAGCAGGCGCGGGAGACGGACGTAGGAGACGCTGAACCCCTCGCGACACGCCTTGTGCCCCAGCGCACACGCCAGGAAGGTCTTGCCCGCTCCCGTGGGTCCCGTGATGAAGACGTTCAAGTGCTCCCGGATGAAGGCGCAGGAGGCGAGCTGGAGGATGAGGGCCTTGTCCAGGCCGCGGGGATGGCGGAAGTCGATGTCCTCGACGGCGGCCGTTTCCCGCAGGCGGGCCGCCTTGAGTCGGCTCTTCATCCGCCGGTTCTCGCGCTCCACGCTCTCGCGGTCGATCAGCAGCCCCAGCCGGTCGGTGAACGAGAGGGAGTCGACCTCCGTGTGGGTGATCTGTTCTTCGAGTGCCCGTGCCATTCCGTCGAGCTTGAGGGCGGAGAGCTTTTCCATGAGCGGGTGCAGCAGCATGCGGTGTTCTCCTTTCGCGTGGGATCAGTGGTAGTACCCGGGTCCCCGGATGTTGTCGTGGAACAGGGGGAGTTCCGGGGCGGTCGCTTTCTTCCTGAGGGGCAACTTCTCGGAGCCGGTTTTGAGGATCGACTCGATGGTCTTGTACGAGAGGGCGCGGAGGGCAAGAGCTCGCTCGCAGGCGCTCTCCAGCCGCGCCTCGCCGTACTTTTTCCCCAGCCTCAAGATCCCCAGGCAGCGGCGGTATCCGTGGACGGGATAGGCTCCCGCGGAGAGAATCGTCTCCACCACCTCTTCGGTCCGGGGGCCGATCGTGGCGGCCCACGCGATCAGGCGGGAGGGCGGCCACTCCTTGTACTCGCGGTGGGAGGGGGGCATGTGTTCCGGCAGGGTCGTGTGCCCGCCCCTTTGGAAGCTGCGGACGTGGGACGCCACCCGCTTCCCCTTGTGGAAGATCTCGACGGTCTTTGTGTTGAACCGGGCGTGGACCTCTTCCCCGCGCAGGGTGTACGGGACGCTGTAGTAGTGCCTCTCGACGTCAATGTGATAGTCGATGTTTTATGTGCTCCAGCACATAAAACATCTTCTGTGGCCTTCCCCGTTATGTGGCGTTCCCTCCGGCACCGGAGACTGGACGTGTGGATTCGAGGACGGAAGCGCCACATAACGGGACTCGCTATAGGGATCGCAGAAACTCCATCAGAC
>Ga0209212_1002525_pt1 | contig 25756 bp, 25 predicted proteins | sample RifGroC2_FD_183996 | JGI IMG/M metagenome (GOLD analysis project Ga0209212, IMG submission 183996) | Groundwater microbial communities from Rifle, Colorado, USA - Groundwater C2 (SPAdes) (version 2) | ecosystem: Environmental > Aquatic > Deep subsurface > Groundwater | place: Rifle, Colorado... | reverse complement strand
GGGGGGGGCGGGGGCGGCTTCGGCGGGGGAGGTTCCTCGGGGAGCTGGTAAGTCGAACGATGCAGGATGTCCGGGATCGTCTTGTAATTTATTAGCAACGGAGTACCTCGTTATGACCAAGGCCAGCATCTTCTTCAACGATGCCGAAAAGTCCCGCATCGAGGCAGCCGTCAAAGCGGCGGAGAGTCACACCTGCGGCGAGATCGTGCCGATGGTCATCGATGCCAGCTATGATTATCCCCGGGCCGAGATCATCGGCGGCGGCTGTTTCGCCATGGGACTGGCACTGCTGCTGGCCTGGGTCTTCGGCGACTCCTCCGAGTGGGTCTTTCTCCCTTTCTTCATCGTCCTCTATCTCCCCTGCAAATGGCTCGTCCGTTTCGCCCCGCCCCTCAAACGCCTCCTCATCCATCCCGACGAAATCACCCTGGAGGTGGAAGAACAGGCCCTGGTCTCATTTGTCACCAACGGCCTCCATCACACCCGCGAAGGGACCGGCATCCTCATCCTCATCTCCCTCTTCGAACACCGTGTCCATGTTCTCGCCGACCGCGGCATCAATGCCAAAGTACCGCCGGGGACGTGGGACGAGATCGTCGCTACCGTCACCACCGGGCTCAAGTCGGGACAGGCCTGCGATGCCCTGTGCAAAGCCATCGGCCGCTGCGGCGAACTCCTGGCAGAGCCTTTTCCCCGCCGCGAGGACGACAAAGATGAACTTCCCAACCTGATTGCCTGACCCCCTCAGTGTTGGACTGATCCACCCTCTGAGGCCGTCGCAGTTCTTCCGGGCACCAGATCCTCCAAGCCCATAAATAATCAGGCCCGACGAAGACTTCGTCTTCGCCGGGCCGATGACAACACATGGGTGGATTGGCTTATTTGATGCGGGTGCCGATATCATCACCGAGCGGAGACACCGAGAAGATCGGCGTTTCTACAATTCCGTTAGGTCCGGCTGAAAGCACAAAAACCGGATCGGTCATGGTTGCGACAAAATTGTTGGCCGCCAGAAAGTAGGCATTGCCCCACGGATCGGTATTAACTACGGGGAGATAGGGACCCCTGTACTTCGTCGCATTGTAGCACCCCTCGTCATCCACCATCAGAACATCGCTGAAAAGGACGGTTGCCGTGGTCTGATAAGCCATGTCGGCAAGACCTCCGGGGAGATCGCCCCCACCGCGCAGAAACTGGGTATTTTCGCCGCACCCCGCACCCGAATGATTAGGCCACACACCTAAATCCTTGCGGAAGGCGAGAATCGCCGAGCTGATCGACTTACAATCGGCCTCGGCTCGCGCGAGCTTGGCGTCATCAATCTGGCTAAAGATCATTGGGGCCAGAATTCCCGCCAGGATGGCAAGGATGGCGACAATAACAATGACTTCGATGAGAGTGAAACCGGCGGCGTTTGGCTTTTCGATTTTCCCTGAAGCGATCATCATTTATTCCTCCTTGTGAGTGGATCAGCAGTTTCCATCCGAACTCTACTGGAATTTTCATTTGGCGGTGCCGGGTGCCAATTGCACCGGAGTGCCAACCACCGTCAATGGCGAAAAACATTCCTAGTAACCTACATGGATCGTGCCAAAACGATAAGACGGCATTAATGGCATGCGAAAATATGAGGCAAATCAGAATTTATCCAACAAAACATCGACTTAAAGAAATACCGGCAAGTTCTGAAGGGTTCACCTGCTTGGCACTGTAGGGCCTTTCTCTGTGCGGCATTTCACGTACCATGCTGAAACAGCCACATGGGAGAACCCTGCCGCTTGCTTCCATCATTTCAACGCACTCTTGACGAAACGGTTGATCCCCTCAGGACCCCAGAGTCGGCTTTCATGTTCTTTGCGAATATCGTCGATAGCGGAAGTGTTGAGGATATACGGTGTTAAAAATATTACCAGTTCTGTTTTGCCTTTCTTCTGATTGTAGTTGGAGAAGAGCCAACCGACAACGGGGATGTCGCCGAGAAAAGGGATACCACGCTTGACCGAGGAGGAGGTGTCGGAGATCAAGCCACCGATGACCATGGTTTGACCGGACTGGACATCGACAATCGTATCGATTTCACGGACGGTAATGACCGGCTTGCTGCTATTCCCATCGGGGGAAAAGGAGGGCTGCGGCTTTACCTCGGTGATGCTCGGATGAACCTGCATGGTGATGCTGCCGGATGCGGCGACGTTCGGGGTGACGTCGAGAAAGAGACCGACCTCGTCGATTTGCGCGGTATTGATGACCAGGTCAGCCGGCCCCCCGGTACTGCCGCGAAGGACAGACTGCACCCAGCTGACCTCGTTGGTCGTCCGTTTGAAGACCGCCTTCTGGTTATTCAGGGTCGAGATCTTCGGGCTGGAGAGCATGTTGACGTCGCCCTGCTCCTTGAAGGTGTCGAGCAGCACGTTGAAGTCAGGGCCCGAACTGTTGATGTCGATGACGAAGACATTCGAAAACGGCGCCGAACTCAGGCCCAGGTGTTGAGCGATACTGGATTTATGGGCACTGTCGAGAAAAGCCTTCCAGTCGATTCCGAGAGAGAATTCATCTTTCAGTTCAATTTCGACGATGTGGGCTTGAATCAGTACCTGACGTTTGACCTCGCGCTCAACATTGGCCAAAAAGACGCTGACCCGCTCCAAGGTTTCAGGCGGGGCGGTCACCTGTATCACCCCGGAAAGTTGGTTGGTGACAATAATGTTTCCCGTTGTACCGCCATCTTTTTTGCCCTGGCCGTAGACGATCGAGTCAAGTCCCTTGAGCGTCTCGCTCCAGCAGTCGTTACTACCGGAAGTGGTGACGCTGACGTTTCCCTGAGAACTTCCGGACGACGACGATGACGATGATCCGGCATCGCTGCCACTCCCCGACCCGGTGGAAATCGACGCCTTGGTGATGCTGCTTGAGACACGCTTGTCCTTGAGGTAGTTGAGGACAAAGGTCCGGGTAATCGGACGACTCGGTCCGACCACGATCATGCCGTCTTCAATCGTGGCGGTGTAACCAAGGGGCCGCAGCAAGGTGTAAAGCAGGTCGCCGAGGGGTTTGTCCAGAATATTCACGGTAACGCGGCCGGTCACACCAGGCTCGGCGACGATCGGAACGGGGCTGTCCTTGGACAGAATGGCCAGCGCCTGTTTCAGTTCGACATTTTTCAGGACCAGAGAAAACTTACCCTGGTCGATCTTGCTGGGGGCACGAGAGGTCTCCGTCTCAGCCGGAACCACCCCGGCCAACGAAGCGTCGGTTGCAGCGGAAGGCGGAGTGGGTAACGCCAGCGTGTTGGAAACCTGTGGCATCTCTGCGGCCATACAGCCGCTCAGGACCAGAATCATGAGGGGGGTGAACACCCTTTGCATGGTCATCAATACTCTCCCTGGATTATTTATCATGGAATATTTCGATTCGGCGGCGTCCGGCACGATCCTCAACGACGACCGCATAGAGGGTAATTTCCCGGATCATGGCGCCGCCGACCCGGTCACCCAGCCCAACCAGACGGCCGTCGTAAAGGGCCCGGTAGACCCCGTTGCTAACAATAATCCCCGACAACCCGCGGACAACCACGTCCGCAGGCGTTTGCGATTGACGGGCCAACCCTTGGGATGGACTGGCGGAAACGTGAACGCCATAGCGAAAGGGATCACGCTGCCACCGTTGCTCGTCGTTGTCACCAGCCAGGCTCTGAGACTCAGTACAGAGCAGGAGCTGGAGGAGAAGTGCTCCGGCGATTATGGTCGTTTTAGCGGACATGAGCGTCACCGAGAGAGTAGAGGTCGATAGTCATTTTTGCTTTAAGTTCTGTTTCGCCGGGAACCACAACTAGCCGGGTAATTTTTTTGCGCCCGTCGAGCTTCTGAACCCGATCTAGATATCCCCCGATTCTGCGGAACTCTCCGGCCAGGGAAACTTCCAAACGATGTACCTCGAGGGCGCCCCCCTTCTGCCGGTTGCGACCACCCCGAGCCAGCGTCTCTTCGCGGTAAAGATTGGTAATCACTTCGTGGTCGCGGATTCCTTCTTGGCGGGCGCAGTTATAGAGGGCTTCGGTAAAGGCCGGGATATCGGCCTCTCCGGCATAGCGCCGCGACAGCTCGGCAATTTCCGCCTCCGCTTGTTGCAGCGAGGTCTTTTCAGCATGCAGTCTCGCAAATTCGCTGCGCAACCGCTCCACCTGACCCTGGCGGTTGAGATAAAACCCTCCGGTCAAAAAGATTCCGAATACAACCGAAAGAATGATCCACTTTGTCATTAGTGTTCTCCTTCCGGCGGTATCAACCGACAACTCACCTTTAGTTTGATGAGCTTCTCTTTACCAAGGCGCAACATCGCGATATCTGGGTTCTGACTGCATTGCAAATGCGGCACGCCATAGAGGGATGCCATGAGAGAAGTAAAAATGCGCTCGTTGTGCCAAGGCGTTTTGTGCTGGGTGACGGCCAACACTTCGAGAGTACCGACCTCATCGCCCTGCAGGAGATTGATGCCGTCGAGCTGTACTTCCCGAGGCAGCCGGAAGGCAATTTCACTGAATATTACGGAGAGCGGCGGAGTAGCGACACCAAGCTGCTTGAGATATCGCAGACTCGCGACACGCCCTTGTTCCGCGGCGGCAGCGGCCTGCAAACGTTTGATTTCGGAACGCTCACGCGCCAGGCTCCGTTCCCAACGAAAAACCTCATAACTGGCTTTCCCAACCACGGCAATGCACAACAGGGCAACAAGACCTGCGGCAAAGAGAGCCAGAAGGCGGCGGCGATCCTGCGTCGATTTCGTAGCTTGCGCGGGCAGGAAGTTGACGTAGTCCTTCTGGCTTGACGCGCCAATAAGACCGGCTAATGGGCTGAAAGACCGGCTTTCTTCAATCTTTCCGGCAAGCAAATCGAGTGAAGCGACCTCGATATCCATGGCATCAACCAGCGATTCTTCTAGACCCGCAATCTCTGCCCCGGGGCCACAGAGCCAGACTTTCTCCACCGGCGAGAGGGGGTTGGCAAGCATGTATTGCGAATATAGACCATGAATTACATTGAGAACCGCGAAAAGTCTGCGTTTGAGTACCCGCTCAGAACCGGCATCATCATCCACTTCCGGTTCCCTGTCTGAATCGCGAATCGCCAGGGTTTCATGATGCAGGATTTCGGTCGGCGACAGGAAAGTCGCCGTAACCGCTTCCGGGCTGACATCAAAAATGGCATGGGCTTGAAGAATACCATCGCGAAATGGCGCAAATGCGGCGATATTTGCTTGCAATGTAGTGGAGATTGAGGCCAGGCGGATATGGGCTTGGGCAAAAAGCTGCTGGAGATGGGCCACCGTCGCCCGGGGGATCTGTTCGGCCAGGAAGACATCCTTGTCCTGCTGGGGGGCGAGTCGGGTCATGCGGAAAATAGGTTCCCGTTCGCCGGTCGCCGTCATTATGCTGCGCTGAATAATCTTTGCCCCGTCCGCGAGCGGCATCTCTTGCAGACGATAGGTACTCAACTTTACCTGGTCGGCAGCGATAAGGAGGTGCGCAAGATCCGGCTTTCGCCCCACTTTTGCGAAGAGTACCGCAACCAGTTCCTGCAAGGTGCTGGCGCTATTCAGGGGACCGGGAAGGACGGCTGCGGCCAGCACCCGTTCACCTTCGGTAATCAGTGCCCGAAGAGTCTGCCCACGCTGGTCGACGAATAATTGAACCGATTCTTTCATTAGTCGATCCTGTGATAGAGCGTCGGCGGGTTTAGCGATAACTCATTGAGCCCGTCGCTGACGAAGATTGCCATATCGTTAGTCTCTTCAAGCAAGGTAACGCAACCAGAGTCGCCGAAGAGTCGGCTGCGCAGGGTGATACGGCCGATCGGCAGGGTCACGGGAAAACTGGCATCGAAGGCCTGGCTGACGTTTTTCGGGATGCCCGACTGGACCAAGCCGACATTCAAGGCGAAACAGCCGGTAGTAGCGGTCGCCACACCGATGCCATTGCGGTAACCGGCGCGCAGCTGAGCATAATAGCCCGGCGTCGTTTCGGATGTCGCGGTCACGGTGAGGTTCAAATTTCCTCTGATCCTGGCGGTCGGCCAGACCTCCTTGCTCAGGATCTGCAAAGCCAAATCGCTATTTTCATCAATGTCGTCGCCGGTGCCAAAGACCCCATCCGGACCGGCACTACGCAGCGTCGCACTAATGGCTGCGCCTGACACCAGCAACGGGGAGTCGTGCACGTTGTAGGCGATGGGCCGCCCCCAAGCGTCTTCCTTGAAAGCAACGGCATCGAACCCGCCACTGAGATAGGGCCCATTCCAGCCGGGCCAAACCCCGGAATCCGAGATCAGCTCGTCGAGATTGTCCGGCAGTGTCCCGATATCGCCGACAAAACCGTAATGGCTGCGCACACCCTGCTGGTAGAGATTCGGCTCACCGGCGATGGCAATTTTGAGCTCAGCCATTCGCCCACGCGTCACAGCGATCTCATTGCTTTCCCAGACGCGATAAACCATCGGCACCAAGGCTCCGGCCAATATCGACAGGATGGCCATGGTGACGATTATTTCTATCAGTGTAAAGCCGTTCCTCTTCATCAGTGTCCCTTGATACTGCCGACAATGCCATAGAGCGGTAGAAAGATGGAAAGCAGGATAATCAGCATCATCGCACCAAGACAGATGATGATAAGCGGTTCGATGGCCGCGAAGAGTCGCTTGACTGTTTCACGCACCTCCTTATCGAAGATGTCGCTGGATCGAGCAAGCGCACCTTCGATATTACCGGTCTTTTCACCCAGGGAAACCATGCTGATGACCAGTTGCGGAACCGCTTTTGTGGCAACCAGGGCGGTGCCGACGGAACCGCCGCTGAGGATCGCTTCCGTCACACGGTCGAGACGAGCGCGCAGTTCGCTGTTGTTGACAACCGCGGCGGCGGTACTGAAAGTCGCCTGGATATCGAGCCCGGCCGCCTGCAACGTCGCCAGGGTTTTGAAATACCGCGACAGGCTGATTTTATTTACCAGTTCCCCCATAAGTGGGAGTTTTAGAAAAAAATTATCCACAGTCCTGCGAGTATCGGGATTTTTTATCAAAAAACGGTAGGTAACCGCGGACGCCGCGAAGAAGAAAACGAGGGACAGGCTGTAGCCCCTGACAAAGTCTGAGACCGCCATAACCATCCGGGTCGGTAGCGGCAGGTTGGCTTTGAGGCTGCTCAGTACCCCAATGAGGGCGGGAAAGACAAAAACAAAGAGGATAACGACGAGAATTCCCATAAAGCCGATGACGATGGCCGGATAGACGAGCATGGAGCGAATCGACTTCTTGAACTCGATCTGCCATTCAAGGTATTTCAGCAGATAGTCGAGGCTGTGTTCAAGTGTCCCAGAAATTTCTCCGGCGCGAACTACCTGGATATAGTAGTGCGGAAAGATGTCTGTCCTCACCTGCATCGCCTCAGAAAGGGACATCCCCGACTGCACCCCGCTAGAGAGGACCTGAAACGCCGGAGCCAACGTCTTCCGGCTACTGCCACCGGCAGCCACGTCCTGCAAACCGGTAACGAGAGAAATACCCGATATGACGATCTGCTGAAGGAGATAGGTCAGGTTGAGGAGGTCGATTTCCCGAAAGCTTGGGGCGAACAGCGATGCCAAGGACAGGCCGAGGATTTTTTTCGCTTCGATGAGGGTCAGCCCCTGCATCCCCAGAGCCTTTTCCAGAACGGCTTCGTTCTGAGCGACCATTTTCCCGAACTGGACGTTGGAGTTCAGGTCAACGGCTCGGTAGGAGAATGTCGCCATCAGAGTGCCGTCCTCACGATACTGCGCACTTCTTCAAGGGTGGTTATCCCCTGACGGACCTTTTTTAGGCCAATTTCGCTCATGCCGCGGAAACCGTTCTCAATGGCAGCATTGCGGATGTCGTCGATACTGGCACGGGAGTTGATCAACTCCCGAATCCTCCGATCGACCTTGAGAATTTCATAAATCACCGTGCGCCCCTTGAAACCGGAGTTGTCGCAGGATCGACAACCTGTGGAGCGGTAAAGTACCTGATTTTTCTGGTCGGCGCCAATCGCCCGATAGGCCGGGTCATCTTCCAGTAGCGGCTCCTTGCACTGGGGGCAGAGAACTCGGGCCAGGCGCTGGGCAACAATGGTATCGAGAGTCGAGGAGACGAGGAAGGGATCGATACCGATATCGGTCAGCCGCACGATGGTCGACACGGCGTCATTAGTGTGCAGGGTACTGAAGACCAGATGTCCGGTGAGAGCGGCGCGCACCGCAAGTTCGGCGGTTTCGCTGTCGCGCATCTCGCCAACCAGGATGACGTCGGGATCCTGGCGCAGGATTGAGCGCAGGCCGGTGGCGAAGGTCAGTCCAGCCTTGACGTTGACCTGGGCTTGACGAGCCAGGGTAAGGTGATATTCGACCGGATCCTCGATAGTGAACATGTTGCGGCTGACGCTGTTGATCATCGACAGAAACGAGTAGAGGGTCGTGGTTTTGCCCGAACCGGTCGGGCCTGTCACCAGAATCATGCCGTAGGGAAGAGCCAGCGCTTCATTGATGCGATCAATGTCGTCATCGAGAAATCCGAGGCTTTCTAGGCCGACCAGCACCTGCGACTTGTCCAGGATACGGATGACGATATTTTCGCCACCGAGCACCGGAAAGGACGAGATACGCAGATCGAGTCCGCGATTTTTGTAGAAGAATTCAGCCCCACCGTCCTGCGGTACACGAGTTTCGGCAATATTCATGCGTCCCATAACCTTGATGCGCGAGACGACCGGGTTGAGCAGTTTGCTCGGCAAGAACATGCCATGGTGGAGAACACCATCGACCCGGTAACGGATGCGTACCCCCTTCACATCGGGATTTATGTGAACGTCAGTGGCGCCGCGACGGATACCGTTTATCAGGATCTTCTCGACCAGGTTAACCAGGGGGGAATGGGGTGAATCGAGCTCGGCTTTGTGCAGATCGGCATTCTTTTGAAAGATCGCGCTGCTCTGCTGAACAAGATAGTCGATCTCCTCAGGGACCTCCTGACCGGGATCCTCGCGGCCGGGGGCATCGCGGCTATCTTGTTGCGTTGCAGAGAGAACCTTGAACAGAGCCTTCTGACTGATAAATCCCAGCCCGAACAGGATTGACCCGAGCAACTCGCCAGTCTTTTTCTGTTCTTCCAATGCAACCTGCAACTGGGCCTCGGTGATAAACCCGTTTTCCAGCAGGATGTCGCCGATGCGCTTGCGAGGTGGCATAAAAACTTCCCTGTTTTGTCGTCTAGGTAACAAATCGCAAAGCCGAGATTGATTATAGGCTCTTCAATTCTGATCGCAAGAGTTAATGTATAATGTCCATCTACTGAACAAGCACTTGTTTCGTAATCGGCTTCCGTCCAAATACCTCGACAGTTTTGTCCGGTCTCCAGCACCTTATGCCGTGCGGAGTTCGGCATCGGGTAGGAGGCGGGATTACTCCCGCCGTCCTCCCACACCACCGTACGTACGGTTCCGTATACGGCGGTTCACGTTGAATGCTGAAAGCGGTGAAACTGGTTTAACAGCGATATAAGTCCCAGTTTCCCGAAGTAAGATTGCGTGAAGGCTGCGTTCATGTGCGAGGCTCCTGAGTTCCACCAGGGGCCTCGTCCATTATAGGCACTTTTCCATGCCCGCTCTTCTGGCAATCCGCGCTGCATCAGTTTCTTGGCTCAGGTTCGGGGTTTCTTCCACTGCCGCCACAGGAGGCACCGCAGTTTCCGCCGAAACCAGCTATCGAGTTCTTCGAACGGTTTCTTCACTTCGGAGAGCTTGAAGTATGAAGTAGTTCGACCAGCCACGCAGGATCGGCGTGACTTCTTCGATGACTCGCTTGAGGTTTCTCCCTCTCCCCTTCCGACATATTTCCCGGAGTTTGGACTTGAACCGTTCCAGCGCTTTCTCCCCGACTTTGAGTCGGGGGGTGCGGTTGGAGGTCAGGCTGTAGCCGAGAAATTGCCGGTTCCAAGGACGGGCAACCGCGCTCTTCTCTTGGTTGACCGTGAGTTTTAACCGCTTTTCAAGGTAGGTGGTGATGGAAGCCATGACCCGTTCTGCGGAACGCTTGGTGCCGACGTAGATGTTACAGTCGTCGGCATAGCGGCAGAAGGAATGCCCGCGTCTCTCCAGTTCCTTGTCCAGTTCGTCGAGGAGGATATTGGACAACAGGGGCGATAACGGCCCGCCCTGTGGTGTCCCTTCCCCTCTCGGGGTGATGATCCCTCCCTCGAACAGGCCGGCTTGCAGGTATCTGCGAATGAGGAGCAGAACCCGCTTGTCTTTGATCTTGCGGGCGATGCGCGACATGAGGATGTCGTGGTTGACCCGATCAAAGAATTGGGCAAGGTCGATATAGAGGACTTGCACCTCCAAGTCACGATTCAGTCACCACAACTGAATCGATGGCGCTTATGCGCCACGCGCCCTGCCGGGCGCACACACAAAAAAGCCCCGCAGAAAATCTGCGGGGCTTATTGACTGACTACGCTTGAATCTAATATTAGATCTTGCGCACGTTGGCCGACTGGGGGCCCTTCTGACCATTGGTGACGTCGAAGGTCACGCGGTCGCCTTCGGCGAGGGATTTGAAACCGTCACCCTGAATGGCGGAGAAGTGGACGAACACGTCCGGACCGTTGTCCTGCTGAATGAAACCGAACCCTTTGGCGTCGTTAAACCACTTCACTGTACCTTCAGCCATTTTTTTGCTCCTTTTTCTCCCCTCTGTGGGGATGGTTCTGTTGCGTAGACCGACTTCCCAAATGAAAAACACACAGCTTAACAAGCTCTGTGTGCTCCGTTCGATCTGACACGCTGTCAATCTGTCGGGCAGTTGAAATCTACACAAACTTGCTTAAGTTGCGTGACGTTAACATAAAGCAAAAACGGAAAGCAAGTTATTTTTTTCATTATTTTTTGGAGCAACATTTCACAGCCGGACCGGCAGGAAGGCACCGAGGTGGTTGGCTGCGGGGGTGACACAGGTACGGCAGGCAAGGATCTCGACGCCGCCGGCCACGACTTCGCGCAGCAGACGGCCATAAACCGGATCGATGGCGTCGGCGGCAGTGAAGGCTTCCGCCTCGCCGCGCTGGATCAGAAAGAAGATGATAGCACGATAGCCCTGGCTGCGTGCCAGCAAAAGTTCGCGCAGGTGCTTCTGCCCGCGGATGGTGACAGCATCAGGAAAACAGGCGAGCCCGGGAACACAGCAGAGGGTAACATTCTTGACTTCGACGAGCACCCGTTCGCCGGGCCTTTCGAGGAGAAAATCGATGCGGCTGGCGCCGACAGTGTATTCGGGGGTGATCTGGTAGCCGGCAAGTCCCGGCACCGTACCGCTCCGCAGTCCTTCTTCGACGACGCGGTTGCTGCGCAGGGTGTGGGTGTCGACCCAGTGGCCGGCGACCTCGATCAGCTCCAGGGTCCAGAGGAGCTTGCGCAGGGGGTTGTCGGCGGCGGAGATGAGGACGCGATGGCCAGGGATGGCGCATTGCAGCATGCTGCCGGTATTGGGGGTGTGGGCGGTGACGAGGCGACCGTCGTCGAGTTCGACCTCGGCCAGGAAGCGCTGGTAGCGGCGGCGCAGCACGCCGGGGAAGAGCGGCGCGGGGAGCCTCAAGCGCCGATCTCCGCGATCTCTCGTTCGGAGAGGCCGAGGAGATAGAGGATCGAATCGAGGTTCTGCTGGTTGATGTGATAGTCGGCCTGCTCGCGCACCCGCGCCTTGGCGTTGAAGGCGATACCGAGACCGGCCTTGCCGAGCATCGGCAGATCGTTGGCGCCGTCGCCGATGGCGATGACCTGATCGAGAGTGATCCCCTCCCGGGTCGCAATCTCTTCGAGAAGGTCGGCCTTGCGCGCGCCGTCGACAATCGCCCCGCAAACCCGGCCGCTGACGGCGCCGCCAACGATCTCCAGCTCGTTGGCGAAAGCGTAGTCGAGGCCAAGTTCGGCCTGCAGCCGCTCGGTGAAGAAGGTGAAGCCGCCGGAGATGACGGCGGTGCGAAAACCGAGGCGCTTGAGAATCCGCACCAACGTCTTGGCCCCGGGGGTAAAGGGGATATTGCGATATACCTCTTCGAGGGCCGCAGCCGAAAGTCCCTGCAGCAATGCCACCCGCTCGCGCAGGGCGGCCTGGAAGTCGAGTTCGCCGTTCATCGCCCGCTCGGTGATGACGGCGACCTGCTCGCCGACGCCGGCGATGCGGGCGAGTTCGTCGATGACTTCGATCCGGATCAGGGTCGAATCCATGTCCATCACCACCAGCCGTTTGGCCCGCCGGTACAGGCTCTCCTTCTGCACCGCGATATCGACACCGAGACCGGCGCCGGCGTGGAGCAGGGTGCGGGTCATCGCCCGCATTTCCAGCTCGGGGGGGACGGTGACGAGAAATTCGACGCAGCGCAACTGCCCCTGGGTCAGCTTGGAGATGCGCTCGATGTTGACCTCATGTTCGGCCAGGATGGCCGAGATCCGTGCCAGCGCCACGGCATTGACCTCTCCCCCCATGATCGTCACGACATAGGCGTGACGGGTGCTCTTGCGCCGGTACTCGGCTTCGGTCAGAACCTGGAAATCAAGATCGAGGCCGAGCTCCTTGGCCAGGAAAAGGAGCTCCTTGATCAGCGGCTTCTGGTCACTGCCACCACCGGAAAAGTCGATGAGGATGGAGAGGGAGAGGAGGGTATGAGTGACGGTCTGCTCAATGTCGCGGATACGTGCACCGGACGCGGCGATATGGCCGGTGACGGCGGCAATGATACCGGGCTTGTCGGGCCCGGTCATTGTGATGAGAACCATACGTGGATCCATTGATGAACCTCCTGCGACAAAGAGGAGGCATTCTAGCCGGATCAATCTGTTCTGGCAACAGCAGACTACACAGCGATTACCGAGTGTCGGCAGGTCAAAAAAAGGCGCGCACCACAACCCGCGAGGTGGTGCTCCATTCGCTGTAATCGCCGCTGCTGTAACCAAATGCAACGCCATTCTGGCTCTGCGAGTACTTGTTCTTCCCATCACTGTACATCAGGCCGACGTCGCAGCCGAGACTGAAGCGTTCTGAGAAGAAGTACTGGATGCCAACGGTCGGAGCGATAAAGAGGGCGTGTCCTGTACTGTCATAGGTAAAAACGTCGGCGCCATTGACCGATGTGGTCGTTTCGTCATCGGATCTATAGCCGAGGCGTACACCAAAATAGCTTTCGGTGAATAGGACTAAATTTTTGCGTACGTAGATGCCGGTTCCAACCGAGAAGCTGGTTCTCTCGGTGCTCTCATTGCCTGCGATGGTGGCACCATCACTGCTGAAGTCGCTGAACGAGCCTTCAGGTTCTATCGTCAGGTTGCCAAAACGCATCGGCAAAAGAACACCGAAACCGATTCCGTCATCACTGAACGCATCAATATTGACCCCGATGCCGAGATCTGCCGCATACAAACTCCCCGGAAAAAGCAGCGTGACAAATGACAGCGTGATTAGTCTCTTTTTGAGCTTCATGTGACCTCCTCCAAATAATAAAGCCGAGCTATCGATGGGCGTTCGATAGCTCGGCCGTCTTCGTCCAGAAGACCCGTAGCTTTCTGCCCCTCCCTCACGAGAGGTTTAGCTTTTCGCGCGATTAGAGGCATTGCGGCGCCGCTACGAGTAAGCTACCGCTAATTTTCCTGATGTCAAACACCTGCCCCCCAACTTCGTCCAGCTGCGCAAGCTGCCGGCCAGCCACCTGCAGGGGGTCGGCACCCCGATCGAGATGCCGGGCGGACAGCGCAACATTCACCCTGTAGCGCAGATCGGCTACAATGTGAGAAAAACGGAGGCCGCCATGACCGAGACGCCGATCCTCGAAGTCTTCCACGACTACACCTGACCGTGGTGCTATCTCGGTACCGTGCGTACCGACCGCCTGCAACATGAGGAACAGCTGCGCATCGTCTGGCATGATTTTCCCCTCCACCCCGAGGTGCCGGAAGAGGGGATCGAGCTGGCCGAGCTCTTCGCCGGCCGCGACTTCGATCTCGCTGGCGCGCACGCCCGTCTGCGACAGATCGCCGCAAAAGAAGGGGTGGAGCTGGCCGAGCGCAGTCGCACCAGCAACAGCCGCCGCGCCCAGGAACTGAGCCACTGGGCCGAGGCGCAAGGATGCGGCGACGCCTTCCGTCGGGCCATCTACCGGGCCTTCTTCGTCGAGTCGCGCAATATCGGCCTGGTCGAAGAACTTGCCGCTATTGCCGCGGCCGTCGGACTCGACGCTACGGCAGCAAGAGCGGTCCTTCTGGGCGGAAGCCAGGCCAAAGCCGTCGACGCCGACTGGGAGCGAGCCTACGCCCTGGGGATTCGCGGCGTGCCGGCCTACCTCTGTCACGGACGCCTGATGACCGGATTTCACAGCTATGAAGATTATCTGCGGCTGGTGCGGGGGTGAGTGCGGTGGGAGCGGGAATGATCGGCCCTATCCGCTCCCTTCGAGGATGCGGCGCAACGTTTCAAGATCGCTGCGCACCTGGGCGGCATCGGCCGCGAAGGCGACGTCTGTCATCCCCTCCGTTTGGAAGAGGGTAAAGAGGACTTCACTCCCCCCGCCATTGGCGATGACCCGCATCGGGTTGTTAAACGTTTCGCCGGTGGCGAGGGTCACCTGATGATCGAGGACAGCGAAGTCGTTGCGAGGCGCAAAGGAGAAGACTACCGGGCCGTCGGGAGATTGCACGATCCACTTGCCATCGACCTCGGCGACGGACAGGCAGAACGACGGCACCCAGGCCGGGAGGTTGGCCGGATTCGCCGCGTAGGCATAGACGCACTCCGGCGGCGCGGCGATGGTCACGGAAATGGTTTGGGCGCGCATGCAAGCCTCTCTTTCCCTCCTTGCCGGTTACAGCTTTATTGTCGGCCCGGCACCTCCCCGACGTCAACCGCCGGCATCAAATGGGCGCTCCTTTCGCTCTGGATGAATATCGTCAACCCCGGTGCGGGGCGCCGGCGACGACAAGATCTGCACATCCCGGCGCGGGTAGGGGATTTCGATGCCATGCTCCATGAAGACCCGATAGATGGCGGTGTTGAGGGCGCTGGTCAGCAGCCCGCGGCGGTGGATGAGGGTGGTGCTCCAGACCCGCAGCTCGAAGCCGAGGCCGCTGTCGCCGAACTCCATGAGACGCACGGCGGGGGGCGGGGTATTGTGGACGTCGGGATTGGCCGCCGCCACGGCCAGCAGCACCCGCTCGACCAGACCGATGTCGGTGCCGTAGGCGACGCTGACGGGGATGCGGAAGCGGACCATGCGGTCGTTGTGACTCCAGTTGACCACGTTCTCGGTGACGAACCGGGAGTTGGGGACGATGATGCTGATGTTGTCGTTGCTCACCACCGTCGTGCTCCTGCCGCCGATGTGTACTACATCCCCCTCGACTTCGCCGACCACGACCCGGTCGCCGACCTTGATCGGGCGCTCGAAGAGGATGATGAGGCCGCTGATGAAGTTGTTGACGATGTTCTGCAGGCCGAAGCCCAAGCCCAGACCGATGGCGCCGGCCAGCACATTGAGGGCGGTGAGGTCGATACCGGCGGTTTCGAGGATGACGACCAGACCGATGGCGAGCATGGCGTAGCGGAAGATGGAGCCGGTGGCCTGGCGGGCTCCCGGCTCCATCTTCGTCCGCGGGAGAATATGTTCGACGAGCCAGCGCCGCAGCTTGCCGGAGAGATAGACGAGGAGCACCACCAGCACCAGCAACTGCACGAGGGCCCCGACGGACACGGGAGCATCCCCCAGGGTGAGAATGGGGGTTTTCAGGGCATGACCGATGTTGGCGAGAAGAGCGTCGAGCTTTTCCATGGTATCTCCGCTTTAGAAAGGCCAGAATTGCGGGATGAAAATGGTGGCCAGAATCCAGAAAAGGATATTGAGAGGGGTGCCGACGCGCAGGAAATCGGCATAACGGAACTGCCCCGGCCCATAGATCAGGGTGTTGGTCTGGTAGCCGACCGGGGTCATGAAGCTGGCCGAAGCGGCAAAGGTGATGGCCATCAGCAGGGGGCGGGAATCGATATCGAGGGTTTGCGCGGCGGCAATGGCCACCGGCGCCAGCAGCGCGGCGGTGGCGTTGTTGGACATCAACTCGGTCAGCAGCGAGGTGGCCAGATAGAGCCCCGACAGCAGCGCCAGCGGTCCCCAGGCGCCGAGACTTTCAACCAGGAAGTTTCCGAGCAGGCGCGCCGCGCCGGTGGTCTCCAGCGCCGCCCCCAGGGTCAACACCCCGGCCAGGAGGAAAATCACCTGCCAGTTGATGGCGCCGTAGGCCTCCTCCAGGGTGAGACAGCGGGTCATAACCATCGCGATACAACCGACAATCGCCCCGGCGACGATGGGGACGACGCCGCTGGCGGCGGCGAAGACCACTGCGGCGACGATGGCGATGGCGGTCAACATCCGGCTCTTCCTGAAGAGGGGCAGCGCCACCTCGGAGACCAGGACAAAGGTTTGGTCCTCGCGCAACTGCTCGAGATGCTGCTGATCGACTTCGAACAACAGGACATCGCCGGCGCGCAGCTGCAGATCTTCCAGATTCTCCCGCATCACCTGTCCCCGATGACGCACGGCCAGGGCCGTCAAACCGTAGCGGGAACGGAAGCGGACCTGCTTCAGGCTCTTGCCGTTAAGGCTTGAGCGGGGCGCCACCACCGCCTCCACCAGCACCGCCTCTTCTCCCGGGCCGGCCCCCTCTTCCTGGCGCAGGGCAATTCCCCGTCGTTCCCGCAGCTTGCGAAAGTTCTCCAGATCGCAACGGACCTTGAGGTGGTCACCCGCCTGCAGCACCAGCCGGTCCTGCGCCTCCTTGACCAGCACCCCGTCGCGGAAGACGGCCACGCTGCGGAGGGCAAGGTCGCGCAGCAGCGGGGATTCGCCCAGCACCTTGCCGACGGAGCTGGCCTTGGGCTGGAGAACGATCTCGATCTGATAATCGCCGCTGCCGAAGACCGAGCCGCGATCGGCGGTCCCGACCCGGTTGGGGATCAACCGCACCCCGATCGCCAACAGGTAGAGACTCCCGGCGCCAAAGAAGATGAGGCCGAGGCCGCTCATTTCGAACATGCCGAAGGGGGCGAGCCCATGCCGTTCGGCGATGGAGGAAACGAGGATGTTGGTGGAGGTGCCGACCAGGGTGCAGACCCCGCCGAACATGGAGGCAAAGGAAAGGGGCAGGAGCAGGCGGCCGGCGCTGACACCTGTCTCCCGGGCGATGCCCAGGGCGACGGGGAGGAAGATGGCCACCGCCGCCGTGTTATTGATGACGGCCGAGAGGAAGCCGACCAGCAGCATCATCGCCACCAGCACCAGCCAGAAGCTGATCCGGCCCAGTCGCGCCAGTCCTCCCCCCAGCACATTGACGGCGCCGGTCTTGAAGAGCCCCGCCGAGAGGACGAACATGGCACCGACGGTGACGGTGGCCGGGTTGCTGAAACCGCCGATGGCATCCTCGGCGGTGATAATGCCGGAGAGGAGCATGGTTGCCATGAGGATCATCGCCGTCAAGTCGACCGGTATCCGCTCCGTGGCGAAGAGGATGATGGCGGAGAGGACCAGTCCCAGTACCAAAAGGATATCCAGGGTCATAACGGGGACCTCGCGATCGGCGCGGGCGACGCATAATACCTGATTAGATTGTTACCCGCTGCGTCGCCCGCGTCAATCGGCATCCCCTGGAAAGCTGGCGCCAAAGCTTCATACAAACTTAAGCACTACGCCTGGAGTCATTTTTCATCTATGCTCTGACAACGGCGCGAGGCTTGCCAACGGCATCACCAAACCCCAGACAGGAGGAAGCAACGATGATACCGGAGAAACTGCGGGAAGTACTGAAACACGACGGGGTGGTGGCGATTGCCACCCTCGGCCCGGACGGGCCGCACATGGTCAACACCTGGAACAGCTACATTCGCATCACCGCCGACGAGCGCCTGCTCATCCCCGCCGGCTACATGCAGCACACCGAGGCCAACATCGCCTGCAACAACCAGGTGCTGATCACCCTGGGGAGCAGCAAGGTCGCCGGCAATATCGGTCCCGGCACCGGCTTTCTCATCAAAGGGACGGCGGCCTTCCTCACCGCCGGCCCGGAGTTCGACCTGCTCAAGGCCAAGTTCGCCTGGGCGCGGGCGGCCCTGGTCGTGACCATCGAGTCGGCGACGCAGACGCTGTAACTGGCGCCGGGATTATTGCTCGCCCTGCCGTCCTTTGGGTCATTGCTGCTCGCAGAAAAAAAGCCGCCCGCCGGTTAGCTCCGGTCGGGCGGCAAAGGTTGATCGTTACGGCTTTCCCCGCATCATCCCCCCCCCCGCCGCGCCCGCAGATTGAGACAGGGCAACTCAAGGGTCGGCAAAGTCGAGGTTATATATCGCTACGGGACCAGATCGACCCCTTCGGGATCGAGGCGCGGGAAATAATAGCCGGCAACCTTGGCCGAGAAGGCCAGACGCACCGGGCCCTTACGGTAGTGACGCCACAAAAATGGCCGATGTTGTGGCCGATCAAGAAATGAATATTATTAATGCAACTCGCTTTAGTTGCACAGGAATTTTCTTATGACCGCTATATTTCAAAGGCGTAGTTGCATATGTCTGCCGATATTTTATCCGATATCTGCTGGCGTAATAGATCTGCAGTTACCCTTTTCCTTCCCCCCGCCGCGCCAGCAGGTAAAGACAGGGGAGGACGAAGAGGGTCAGCCGCGTCGAAGAAGATAACCATTGAATGGAGCGAGTCAAAACAAACAACAAGGAATAATTGCATTTACAGATTTACCTGGAATACTATGCAGCCATGTCTCCCGAATGAGGAGAAGCGGATGAAAGTGCGCGATAGCGGCATGCCGGAAGAGGAGTGGTGGTCTACCTTCTTCGACCCGGAGACCATTCTGCGGATGTTCTCCCTGAGCAAGAAAACCGGGGATATCGTCGAGTTCGGCTGTGGCTACGGCACCTTCACCCTCGCCGCCGCCCACCTCGTCTCCGGTACGGTCCACGCCCTCGATATCGAGCCGGAACTGGTCGAACGGGTCGGCGACAAGTGCCGCAAGGAGGGGCTCGACAATGCCCGCTTGCTCCTGCGCGATTTCGTCGCCGACGGGACCGGACTGCTCGATGCCTCGATGGACGCGGCGCTGCTCTTCAACATCCTCCATCACGACGAACCGGTGGCGCTGCTCAAGGAGGCTTTTCGGGTGCTCAAGCCCGGCGGGATCGCGGCGGTGGTCCACTGGAACCATGACCCGACTACCCCGCGCGGGCCCGCCCTGGAAATCCGCCCCCGCCCCGAGCAGTGCATCGCCTGGGGACAGGAAGCCGGCCTGACCTTCGATGGGCGGGAGCGTTTCGACCTGAAGCCTTACCATTACGGGCTGCTGTTCAGAAAGCCCTGATCAATGCCGGAGATTTGCGCTTGACAATGGTGTTGTCGGCATCTATATAAGCGTATAAGCGTTTACTTAAAAGGTTTGCCGATGAAGGAAGTAGCCGAACTCTTCAAGATCCTTTCCGTCGACAAGCGGATTGAAATCATCGAACTCCTCAAGAAAGAGGCGATGAGCGTCAATGCCATTGCCAAAACCTTGGGTGTGACGCAGTCCGCGGCCTCCCAGCACCTGCGGGTGCTGAAGACGGCGGGACTGGTCAGGGACGAGAGGCGGGGGTACTGGATCTACTACTCGTTGAATCAGGAGGCATTGGAAGCCTGCCGCAAGCGGCTCAACCGGGTCTGTACCTGCGGTTGTGGCGGTGGGGGGAAGCCATGCTGAAAGGGCGCATTTTTTTTGGGGCACGGTATAAGTGTATATGCGGATACTTAATTGGAAGGAGGTGAGCGAGGATGGCCGATAACGACAAGCAGGCGGGCGCGAAGCAGCAAGAAGCCCCGAAGAAGCCCCAGGGCAAGTGCGGCTGCGGTTGCGTGCCGCAAGTCAAGAAGTAGTCAAACCCACTGCGGGAGGCGGAGCTATCCGCCTCCCGCGGTTGAACTCCAAGGAGAAGAACAATGAGTGAGTTACTGGTGGTGGTATTGCTGTGGCTGCATGCGGTAGCCACGTTGGTCTGGCTGGGCGGGATCGTTATTCTGCTGCTGGTGCTACTCCCCGCCGCCCGGCAGGTTCTCGGTGCCGATGCCGGAAAGCTGTTGGGGGAAGTCTCCCGCAGGTTCACACCGTTGGCAAATGGCGCCATCGTGCTGCTGCTGCTCAGCGGTGCAGCCCTCATGGTCCTCGGCAATGGCGATAGCAACGGAGGCAGGATGTGGAGCATGGGGCCGGCCATGCTGTTCAAACTCCTGCTGTTTCTGCTCATGGCGGCGGTGCATTTCTATCGCGGACTGGTGCTGGCCCCGCAGGTGGCCAATAGCGCAGCGGGCGAGGAGAAGGTGCGGTTGCAACAGTGGTCCCTGCGGCTGGTCAAGGTGAATTTCGCTGTCGGGCTGACGGTTTTGCTCCTTTCGGCAATCGTTTGACCCCAGGGTTTTCCACTGGTGACGACTTATAGGCGACGATCATTTTCATTTTTCTTGCTCCCTTCTTTTTTCCAGAATCAGATAAAGAGCCGGCAAGACAAACAGGGTCAAGATGGTCGAGGTCATTACCCCGCCGATGACCACCGTCGCCAGGGGACGCTGGACCTCGGCGCCGACGCCGCTGGAGAGGGCCATGGGGAGGAAGCCGGCGGCGTCGACGACGGCGGTGGCGACGACCGGCAAGAGCCGCTGTTTGGCTCCGCTGACCACGGCTTTGCTCAGGGACTGGCCGTCTTCGAGGAAGGCGCGGATCGCCGCGACCAGAATCTGGCCGTTGAGGACGGCAATGCCGGCGAGGGCGATGAAGCCGACGGCGGCGCTGACCGAAAAGGGGATGCCGCGCAGCCACAACGCCATGACTCCGCCGACGGCGGCCAAGGGGATGCCGGTGTAGATGATGAGGACGTCGCGCAGGTTCTTCAAGCTGAACCAGAGGAGGACGAAGATGAGGAGCAATGTCAACGGCACGACCAGAGCGAGACGCTTTTGCGAGCGCTCAAGGTTTTCGAACTGCCCGCCCCACTCGCTGAAGTAGCCGGGGGGGAGCTTGACCTCGCTGGCGACGACTGCCTTGGCCTCGGCGACAAAGGAGGCGACGTCGCGCTCGGGGACGGTGACCGAGACCTTGAGCAGGCGCCGTCCCCACTCGCGGTTGATGGTCGAGGGGCGCTGCTCCTCGCTCAGGGTGGCGAGAGCCGAGAGGGGGAGGATGGCGCCGCTCGCCGTCGGGATCAGGGTGTCGGCGAGGGCGTCGACATCGGCGCGGCGGTCGTCGGGGAGGCGCAGGACCAGGGGGAAGGAGCGCTCCCCTTCGAAGACCTGCCCGACTTGCGGGGTGCCGACGGCGGCGACGACATCGAGGACGTCCCGCGCCGGGACGCCGTAGCGGGCGAGCTTCTCCTGATCGACCTGAATCTGCAACGTCGGCTGGCCGGTGATCTGCTCGGCCGCGACCTCGCCGGCGCCGGGGACTTTCTTCAGCACCTGTTCGACCTGCTCGCCCAACCTCACCAACTCGTCGAAGTCGTCGCCAATGATTTTGATCCCGACGTCGCCGCGGATACCAGAGAGCATCTCGTTGACCCGCAGCTCGATCGGCTGGGTGAGGACGACGCGGATGCCGGGGAGGCCGGCCAGCTCCTGCTGGATCGCCGCGGCGAGTTCCCCTTGGGTTTCGGCTCGGGTCCACTGGTCGCGGGGATGGAGGGACATGAAGATGTCGGTGAGTTCGGTCCCCATCGGATCGGTCGCCGTCTCGGCACTCCCCAGGCGGCTCCAGACATGCTTGATCTCGTGCGGAAATTTCTCCAGCAGCAGCTTTTCCAGCTGGCCGTTGTAAGCCATCGACTCGTCGATGGAGACCCCGGCGAGGCGGACGACGCTGGCGACAATGGAACCCTCGCTCATGCGCGGCAGAAACTCGCCGCCGAGGCGCAGGGCGAGGCCGCCGCTGACGACCACCAGCAGCGCGGCGATGATCAGGGCGTTGCGGCGATGGTGCAGGACCCAGTCGAGGGCCGGGGCGTAGGCGCGCTTGAGCCATTCCTCCGCCTTGCCGGCGTGGCCACTGCACGATTGCGGCAGAAACTGAAAGGAGAGGATCGGCGCCAGAAAGACCGCCACCAGCAGGGCGCCGAGGAGGGCGAAGATGAAGGTCCAGGCCATCGGCTGGAACATCTTCCCCTCGATCCCCTGCAGGGTCAACACCGGCAAAAAGACCAGGGCGATGATCCCCATGCCGAAGGCGATGGGGCGGCCGACCTCGCAGCTGGAAGAAGTGATGGCCGCCATGCGTTCGGCCGGGGTCAGGGGGCGGCCGAGCTCCAGCTGGCGCTCGCCGAGGCGGCGCAGATTGGCTTCGGTCATGACCACCGAGCCGTCGACGAGGATGCCGAAGTCGATGGCGCCAAGGGAGAGGAGGGAGGCGGCGATCCCCATCTGCCCCATGCCGAGGGTGGCGAAGAGCATCGACATGGGGATGGCGGCAGCAACGAGGAGGCCGGCGCGCAAGTTGCCGAGGAGAAGGAAGAGGATGGCGACGACGAGGATGGCGCCGGCGACGAGGTTGTGCTCGACGGTTTCAATGACGTGATCGATGAGTTCGGTGCGGTCATAGACCGTCTCGATGATGACATCCGCGGGCAAGGCCTTGCGCACCATCGCCAGCCGTTCCTTGAGAGCGCTGGTGACCTCGCGGCTGTTCTCTCCCATGAGCATGAAGCCGAGGCCAAGGACGACCTCGCCCTTCCCCTGGAAGGAGACCGCCCCGCGGCGCAGCTCGTGGTCGATGCGCAGTTCGGCGACGTCGCGCACCCGCACCGGGGTGCCGTTATGGCTGGCGATGACGATGGCGCCGACCTGTTCCAGATTGCTGACCCGGCCGAGGCCATGGACCAGCAGGGTCTGGCCGGCGGTGACCACCTGGCCGCCGCCGACGTTGGCGTTGTTGGCCTGCAGCGCCTCGGAAACCTCCTTGAGGGTCAGGCGGTACTTGATCAGCGCCTCGGGGGCGACGATGACGTGGTACTGGCGCTCGAGCCCGCCCCAGGAGTTGATCTCGGCGACCCCGGCTACCTTGCGCAGCTCGGGCTTGACCACCCAGTCGTGCAGGGTGCGCAGTTCATCCAGGGTCCGTTTCGGGTTGTCGGAACGGAGGACGTAGTGGAAGACCTCCCCCAGCCCGGTGGAGATCGGCCCCAATTCCGGGCGCTCGATCCCCGCCGGGAGTTCGACGCTGGCCAGGCGCTCCATCACCAGCTGGCGCGAGTCGTAGATCGGCATGGCGTCGCTGAAGGTGACGACGACCTGGGAGAGGCCGAACTTGGAGACCGAGCGCACGCTGACCAGGTGCGGCAGGCCGGAGACGGCGAGCTCCACCGGCATGGTCAGCTGCTTTTCGATCTCCTCCGGCCCCAGGGCCGGGGCGATGGTGTTGATCTGCACCTGCACCGGGGTGGTGTCGGGAAAGGCGTCGATGGGGAGGCGCAGCAGCGACCAGGCGCCGACGGCAAAGGTGACGACGAAGCACAGCACCACCAGGATGCGGTTCTTCAGAGAGAATTCGATCAGGCGTTCGAACATGGCGTCCCCCTTAGTGGTCGGCGCAGGAGGCGCCGAGACGCGCCTTCAGCACTTCCGACTTGAGGGCGAAGCCCTGGGCGACGACGACCTCGTCATGCGGCGCGAGGCCGAAGAGGATCGTCACCAGACCCTGTTCCTTGGCCCCGACCTCGACCCGGCGCACCTCAAAGAGGTCCGCCGCCTGGCGGACGAAGACGTAGCTCCCCTGGTCGATGCTCTGCACCGCGGCGGCCGGCACCACCAACGACTCGCCGGCGGCGGCGGTGAGGAGCTTGACTTGGCCGAACATCCCGGCCTTGAGCTTGCCGCCGGGGTTCTTGATCTCGGCCACGGCTTGCAAGGTACGACTGCGCTCGTCGAGGGCGGCGCCGACCGAGACGATGCGGCCGCGAAAGAGGCTCCCGGGGAGACCGTCGAAGCGGGCTTCGACGCTGGCGCCGACCACGGCCTGGCCGACCCGCGTCTCCGGCAGGGCCAGTGCGATCCACAGCGATTCGGGGTCGGCGATGGTGTAGAGGGGGGTTCCCGGCGCGACGACGTCGCCGACCGCGACGTGCTTCTCGACGATGACCCCGGCCAGGGGGGCGCGCAGACGCGATTGGCTCCCTCCGGACTCGGCGACGCCGTAACCGGCGAGTTGCGCCCGCAGCTGCTCGGCTTCGCTCCGCGCCGCACCGAGATCGGCCTCGGCCTGCTGGAATTCGAGCCGCGACGAGATCCCCTTGGCGAAGAGATCCTTTTCCCGGGCGAAGGCGGCTTCGGCCTGAGCGAGACGGGCGACGGCGCTGCCGTGCTGGCCACGGGCGGCGGCCCCTTCCGGCGAGGCGATCTCGGCGAGGAGTTCCCCCTTGGTGACGCGCTGGCCGACTTCGCCGTTGGCGCGGCGGACGACACCGCCGCCGACAGCGGTGAGGCGGGCGAGGCGGTTGCGGTTGAATTCGCTGCGCCCGGTGAGCATCACCCCGGCTGCCGTCGACATCGACTGAGGTTTGGCGGTTTTGATGCCGGCCTTGGCCGCCACCTCGGTGGAGGCGAGGCGCACCTTGAGTCCCTGCCCCGGTTGCAGGGCGGCGATGAGCCCGGCCTGGCAGAGGGCATCCTCGCGCTCGAAGAGCTGATGCTCCTTGCAGAAGGCGGTCGGGTCGATCTCCTCATCATGACCGTGACCGGCATGGGGATCGGCAGCTGGGGCGGCGCCTTTGGCCTCATTTTCGTGACCGTGGCCGGCGTGGTCGTCGTGATCGTCGCCAGCGGCTTGAACCGGCGCGCCGGGGAGGGCGATGAGGGCAACGGTGCAGAGGGCGGCGAGGAGCAAGTGCGTATGGGTATATGTCTTCATGGAGAACCTCTCTCTGGGGATACTGCAAACTGAAAAAACTGGTTTCACGCGACGGCGCAACGACGCAACGTAACACCAGGCAACCGGCAAGACCGGGCAAACAAGCGGTTTTGGTACATCCCTGATTTGCTTGCCTTACGTTGCGGTCGTTGCGACGTTGCGTGAGACAAGGCCTTTACTGCTTTTCAAGGGTTGCTCTCCCTGCCAACAGGGGAAAGCGCCCGCGGAAAGTGTCGAGACGGGCGGCGACGACGTGACAGTCGACCTGCGCCGTCAGCAGCTGCGACTGGACCTCGCCAAGTTGCCGCTGGGTGTCGAGGAGGTCGAGCAATCCGAACTTGCCGGCACGATAGCCGTAGTCGACCGCCTCGAAGGACTGCTGTGCCGCCGGCAGCAGCTCCTCCCGCAACGCCCGCGCCTCATCGCAGCGGGCCTGGTATTCCTGCGTCGCCTGCCGCAGTGCGGCGGCAGTGGTCAGGCGGATGCTCTGCTCGGCGCTGCGCGCCTGCTCCAGGCGCGCGGCCGCGGCGGCGATGCCGTGGCGATTGCGGTCGAAGAGGGGGAGCGGCAGGGAGAGTCCGGCGACCAGGGCATGCTCGCCGTTCTCTTCGAAGCGGCGCAGACCGAGGCCGAGGGTGACATCGGGAATCGCCCGCAAACGCTCGCCGGCCAGCTCCCGGGCTGCCTGCTCGCGGGCGGCCGCCGCCAGGGCCAGTTGCGGTGCACCGGTTACCGCTGTATCCCCATT
>Ga0209212_1002524_pt1 | contig 25761 bp, 11 predicted proteins | sample RifGroC2_FD_183996 | JGI IMG/M metagenome (GOLD analysis project Ga0209212, IMG submission 183996) | Groundwater microbial communities from Rifle, Colorado, USA - Groundwater C2 (SPAdes) (version 2) | ecosystem: Environmental > Aquatic > Deep subsurface > Groundwater | place: Rifle, Colorado... | reverse complement strand
CACGCCTGCGACGGCTTCTCGCGGATAAGAGCGGGACTCCTTCGAGGAAATGGATTGAAAGCGGTATTTATAATGATTCCTCGGGATGTTGCGCCAGGTAGTCTCGAACTTTATCCCTGAGCTTCCGAAGATTTCTGCATTTTTCTTTTCCGGAATTTAAATTTAAAATTTCTGCGCGCGCAGAATTAAAATTAAATATAAATTCCCAAGGTTTTTTGAACTCGACGGAAAGCCGCCGCCTGCCTATACGGAAGTTCGAACCGATCTTTTTCAACTTTTCCCTGTTTTCCTCCGCTTTCCCGCTCTCCGCCAGTTCCCCGACGTGAACCGCCTCGCGGTATAACTCTATCTCCGGTTCGAACCGATTTGCTCCCTGCCGGGCAAAAGCTGCGAGTTTGTTTTCAATTTCCTTTTTCCCATTGACCAATTGGGCTTTACGCTCAGCGTATTCTGACTGCGTAAGGTGGCCTTGCAGCACCAAGTCCAGCAACTTGCCCAATTGGTCTGTAAGGAGAACCAAGTTATCTCGCAGCTTTTGCGCGGCACTCTCCCCGGCCTGGGCCGCCGCCGCTCTTTCCGCCTCCGCCTGTTGGATGAGCAAGGCGGCCAGGGCCGGGGGTAAGGAAACAGATTTTAATTCTCCTTTTATCTGGTCCTCGATAACTTCCTCGCGGACAAAGGGCTCGTCACAGGGCCCTTTGCGCTTGGTACAGCGCAAGTAATTGTGAGCCTTCTGTGTTTCCGTAGTGATGAAGCAACCACAGTTGGCGCAATGGAATACACCCCGGTAAGTGTAGGGCTTGAGCCTTGGCCCTTTAGGTTTGCTTTTGCGAAGCATTACCTCCTGGCATTTGTCGAAGAGCGCCTTTGCAATGATGGGCTCATGCCTGCCTTCGTGAATCTCCCCGTTGTACCTTATGACGCCATAGTAAGCGGGGTTCCGAAGCATGTACTGATAATTTGAAACGGAGAGCGGCTCCGGATGACGCCCCTTAAAGCCGGCCGCGTTGATGATGCGCCGTATCTCAGCCAGAGGATAATCCCCGGTAGCGTAAAGTTCAAAAGCCTTCCGGACAAAGGGCGCCCGCTCTTTATCCAAAATTATCGTCCGTGTGTTCTTGTCGTGCATGTAGCCGAGCGGGGCCGTGCCCGGGCAAACGCCGTTGCGCAGTTTCTGGCGAAAGCCCCGCTTGACGTTTTCCGCCAGGTTGTCCACATAATACTTGGATTGCCCGAAAGCAATTGAAAGCATGAACTTGCCTTGCGGCGTAGGGTCAAACCAAAAGGTAGGGAATTTTAGGGCGGTTATCTTGCCGGTGTCCACCAAATATATAAGCCTGCCGCCGTCGATACTATTGCGGCAAAGCCGGTCCGGGTGCCACGCGATTATGCCTTGGGCTCGACCGTCCTCGATAGAGGCAATCATGTCATTGAAGATTTCCCGGCCCGGCTCCTTGGCGGTTTTGCTTTCAATGAACTCTTTGACTATGGGGAGCCCCTCTTTAGCGGCGTACTCGCGGAGTTCAGCGAGCTGCGCCTCTATAGAAAGGATTTGGCGGTCCGGCTCGTCGGTGGATTTACGGGCATAAAGGAAATACCGCATATTAGGATTCTGCATACCTTTGCCTCCTTGCGCTTAATGCCGGTTTGGCCCAGCAGGGCGGAACCGGGCATTAAGGGCTATTCTGCAACTCTCCGCCGAGCGTAAGGCCGGCTTTGCTTACCAAAGCTAAGACGGCCTTACGTGCGGCGGTAAAGAGAAGATTGGTTCGGGAAACGCTTTAGCGTTTCCTCAGGGCGCCAGCCCTGAAACTTCCGTAGGGGCAGGCGGCGGCTTTCCGTCGAGTTCAAAAAACCTTGGGAATTTATATTTAATTTTAATTCCGCGCGCGCAGAAAACAACAATTTTTCTGCGGATTTTTTAAAAAGCAAAATTTGGCGGAGTCTCAGGAATGAAGTTCGAGACTACTTCGCCTCACATCCTGCGGATTCTTTATAAATACCGCTCCCCTGTCGTCTTTTGGAAGCGGTAGGCCGATCTTATCCGCGAGATGTCGTCGCAGGCGTGGCCACGAAGCGCGGCCCCGCACTGCTCCTTGCCGCGAGAAGCGGGTCCGCAGGCTCGCCCACACGCCGGCCCATCAGAGGGCCGGCTGCGGGCTCGCTCTGCTCCACCATAAGGTGTCCCGCTCTTAAACTGCTTTATAATTATTCCCCGCGCGCATAAATCTAAGATGCAGAACACCTTTCGTCCGTTTTCCCCACCGTTAGAACAGGGCGGACGGCTTTTCAGGGGTTTGGGTTAGGGGCTACTGGAAGAAAAGCCGTCCGCCGCAATTTTTAATGCCCCGGCTCCGACAAAACTGTCCGCCCGCCATCGCCAAGAACCTCATTGACAATTCTCGGCAGTTCCGTCATAGTGTGGGAGCCCTTTAAAACGAAATAGACCGCCTTACACTCGGCATAGGCTATTATCTCCGCGGCTGGGTCGGAACTAACTACGATTACTGGGAACCTCGGGCGCTCCGCCCCATTCTTCAGTACCACACAGACATCAACCGCGTTGCCGTCCTCCAGGTGGAAGTCCAGCAGAATGCAGTCCGGGTTGTGTTTCTCAGCCTGGCGTACCCCGTCCTCACAACTGGCAGCGGTATAAACATCAAAATCCGTCTCACCGAAGAGGCGCTTAAGAAGCCTGTGCCAGAACAGATTGTCGTCTATGACCAATATTTTCTTCCGGATAGCCATTCTTGTCACCCCGTTTCAGAGGAAAGCCACGGCGCCATGCCGTCCGGAAGATGCCTGAGGTATGCCCCGCTAACCATATTCTATATAGGTTTATAAACCCTGTCAATAGTGCCTATAATATCTTCCTACCTGTGAAGCAATATCTTTCAATTGTATCTATGGACAGTTTCTACACCGAAATAGGCGGCAGGATGAAGGCTGTGCGGTCGGCCCTGCGAATGACCCAGGCCCAAGTGGCGGAAAAAGCCGGGATAGACACCTCGTTCTACGGTCAGATCGAGCGGGGAGTCAATATCCCCAGCCTGAAAACGTTCGCCTCCATCGCCAGGGCGCTCAAAGCGGACCCAGGCGACCTCTTCCCCGGGCGCCAGCACGGCAAAGAACGCCTATATGAAGCCGCCATGGACAGGCTCTTGGACGGACTAGATTCAAAAAAGAAAGCCCTGGTGCTGGGGCTCCTCAAAGACATAACCACGCACTACAAAAAGTAAAACCGGGCCTGTTCAACAGGCCCGGCGCATCGCTCCAGCCAAATCCTCCCCCACCCAAAACCAACAGCCCGGGTTTCAGCCAGGCTGGCTCTACCGCCCGCCTCGCTTTCCCTTCGCCAAGACCAGGAGAGCGTCTTTAATGAAACACGCCAGACTCTCGTTCTCTGTTTTCTTTCGCATCAGGGCAAGAGCCTCCGCTGCGCCAACCACGCGCAGCTCCTGCACTTTTAAGATGGCGACATAACGCTCGTTATAGCTTCCATTGCACAGCCGGTCAATGAACAAGTCTATTTTTTCTTTTGTAAGCGGGGATTTGAGATACGCGATACACATCTGCCGCACGTACGAATCATTATGCTCACCGGCCTGTTGCAGCAGGAAATTCTGAGCGGCATTGGATTTGCACATCCCAAGCGCGGCGGCAATATCGGCGTCCCATCTCCCACCCCAGAGAGACATCAGCGCCCGTGCCGCCCCGCCTGCCCCTATTAGCCCGAGATTCCTGTAAATCGTAAGCGGCGGTGATTCGTTTACCGTGGCGAGACGCTGCTCATAGAGCTCCAGCAGGCGGCCTATAGCGCAGGGGTGCTCAAGCAGAACCATTATGTCTCCGGCCAGCTCACGAACTGGCGAGGGTGGCCCATACCGGACAATTGCTAATACCTGGTCAAAAAGCGGACGCCCCGTCAGTTCGCGGAATTCACGCCACGGCCGGGCCCGAAGGCCATCAACTTCAGACTCCACTGGCGCGTCACTGCGGGAGCGGCACCCCCCGGCCAGCACGGAAAGCTCCGCAAGCATCTCAAGCTTTTCGCGGTGGCTACAACCACCGAAATCCAGCACGCCAGGTTCAACAGAGCAGGCGCTCATATATTTTTTAACGCAGGATACCGATCACGGCATCATGCCCCCGTTTTAGGTTTGGTCGCAGCAAGACGCCTTAAATCCACAGCGTCCTGCTTCTTCTTTAACTGGTCCATGTACTGCTTAAGCTTTTCCACCTCCTTCAGCATATCATCCGGAGACGGCAATTCATGATGCAAACCGGAAGCATGGTCGTGCGCAGGCGTTTCTTCGGAGCTTTTCGACATGGCCGAATAAATTATCGCGAAGTCCTCGTCATCGATAACCACACGGGAGAGCCGCCTGGTTTCAACTCCGCTCCTGAATCTCAAAACAACCGCATTCAACAAAAGTTCCTCAACACTTCTTTCCCAGGTTGCACGCAGCCTGTCATAAAATTTGTCATGCACCCTCTGGTATTCCTCCCCCTCGGGATCGATGGCATACACCTTTTTCGCCTCGGCACAGATATCCGTCAGCACCTTGATCCTTTTCGACGCGGTTAACACTTCCCATGGGAACTCAGGGGAGCAATGTCCCGGGACATTCTCAAACCGGCGCAGCCATTCGGCATGAGTAGGGACACCATGGCTTGTCGCTTCTTTCGATAACCCGACCACGAAACTCACATTGTGCGTAAACACAACAACCTGCCTCTCCTTCGCTTCTTCAACCAGCCGGGAGGCGACCCGCTCCATCCAACGGTGATCAAGCGAACTGACCGGGTCATCGAACACTACGGCGTTTTTCAGGCCGGAAACCCGAAGTTCGGCAAGGAACGCGGAAAACGCGATCACGTGCTGCTCCCCCTCGCTGAGTATCTCGGAAAGCAGCGTGTTTTTGGGCGCTTTTGTATTCGGGACCTGCAACTGATGGCGTGTTTGACCCTGGCTCGCGGACTGCTTAAAATCCAGATGAACATTATTCATCCCGACTTTTTTAAGCTCGTCGGTAAACGCATCCTGCAATGCTTTAGTCAAGGATTTCTCGGTAAGCTCCTTGCCTTTTCTCGAGATCTCGGTCGTCTTTAGCGAGGCGATACAATCGCCATATTTTGAGATATCGATAAGCCTGGTAATCTGCGCAAGGACCACATCTTTGTACTTTCCCAGTTTCCGCCTGGCGGCCAACTCGTCGTACTCCGCTACGCATTTCGCCATTTCCTCCGGCTTGGCCAGGAGGACCTTCTGGTTGATGGTTTCCTCCAGAGCGGCATCCAGCGCCCCAAGCGACGCGAGTGTGTCTGAAAAACCCGAGACCGCCCCGGGAAGCGCGCCAGAAGTTATCGATTCCAGTACGGATTTAGCTTCTTCCCTGAATCGCGTCGGATGCTTCTCCAACAACGCAGCCAGACCGGGAGCCCTTTCGTTTATTTCCTGGATCAATTCCTGATCCGGGGAGAAAGGCCTGGCCGCTTTAAGAGCTTCAATAAGAGCATCCGCTTCCTTACGGGTCCGTTGCGCCTCCTGGGCGGTCTTGTCCACAATGAAAGCCCAAAATCTGGCCAGCCTTGATTTTGCATCCTCGGCCAGCGGTTGCTGACACAGAACACACCGACTGCCCTCACCGGTGAACGGGAACTTTTTATCCGGATATGCAAGCGCAGAATACTGCACCGCATATCTGAACAGTTCCTTCCAGGGATTGCTTCCAACTCCGGCAAGAGGCTCTTTATCGAACGTACGCGAGGAGGCTTCCTGCGCGGCTTTCCCGGCCAAGTCCGCGGCTTGCCACGCATTCCGCAGCTTCTCTATACATGGAGCGCCTAGAACTCCGTTATCCGTTTCGATCTGAGTTTTACACAGCGCCAATCTGCGGCGAAGACGACGCAGAACCTCCGCTTCTTTCGTCGGATCGTTAGCCTTTAACTCCGCTATACGTTTTTCAAGTTCCTCCAGGCGATTCTGTTCCGGCAAAGAAAGCGCCGCCAGCTTTTCGACCTGCCCTTTCGTAGTCGTTGCCGACAACTCTGAAACCAGAACCCCGACGCTGGTGGGGCCGCTCAATTCGTCCAAAATACTGTCCCGGCAATTCAGACGCTCCCTCTCAGCCTCCAAACTGGCCTTAAAGGATGTCAAAAGCCTCCCGAGCTTGGGGAAAACATCGAGGCCATACGGCGCATACGAGATTACAGCGGCCTCATCAATAAACAACCTCGAACAATTAGAATCCAGCACGGCTATCTCCGCCAGTTCCGGAGGTGTCGCCGTGCCCTCTTTCCAGTTAACCGGCACCGGGGGGTCAGCAGCAATTATAAAAGAAGCCTCCGGAAGATCATGCGGGCCCGCGCCATGGATATTGGGAAGAATCGCTCCGCCGCCGTCACGCGCCCTGCAGGCGCGCTTCAGGACACGCGCATAGCCGGACTTCCCGGTACCATTTCCGCCATAGATTATCGTTAGCCCTTTAGGTGCAAATGAAATTTTATGCCCCGGCGCCAGCGCATTCACATTTTTTACGTCCTGCATTGTGAGCAGCACTGTGGGATTAGCCTTGGCCGAACTTGTCGGCAAATGAGAACTCTGCAATGGTATCGGCGCCAAGGCCGCTTCCGGCGGCACCAATTTATGGTGCGCCTTAGCCATCGCAAGGATTTCTGCCTCGTCTCTGGAAGTCAACGTCCCTTGCGAAAACAATCTGCGTAGAGCATCGCTCTGCCACGTAGGTAATCCAGCGGCCCAGCTAACGATTTCCTGCAACAGGGACATTTTTCCTCCTAGCAAACTCTCACCCAGCAGCATTCCCGCCCCTAAACAGCAGGGCCAAGGGTTGCAACTTGCACCCCACAACTAAAATTTCTTTTTAAGAGTAATGCGCTGCGTCCCGCCCAGGTTACCGTCCGGCGACATGGCATAATCCAGTTCGGCGTTCATCACCCTTACCCCCGCCCCCGCGCTGAAAGCCCCGGCGGCACTCTGCTGCCCGCCGTTCACACCGCCGCGCAGGCTAAGCGCGGACATCGTCCCCGGGCCGCCAAACAGCATGTACTCTGTCCCGAGGCTGTACGTCGTGTATTTATCATAGACGTAGCGCCTCGCGTCGAAGTTCAGCAGAAAACCCGGCACCGGCATGAACGCAACCCCCGCGTTCACGGCCAACGGCAGTTTATCACGTTGCGAAATGTACTTTATGCCAGGCCCCAGGTTCTGCACAGAAAGCCCGACCGAAGCGGGGAAGTTCCTGAGCCCGCGTCTCATTCCCAGGTCCACGGCGTAGCCGCTGCCCTTTATCCCGGCTATGGAACTTTCAATGTACTTCACCGTCCCACCCATGCTGTAGGCCCCGTATTGCCGCGCCAAAGCCAGCGACGCGGCCTGGTCGTATGCGGAATAGCCGCCAGCGAGGTTCCTGGAGGCGGAACGCCCCTCTATCTCGCCGCTCGACAGCCTATTGAAGCTCAGGCCCAGCCGCCAGCCCTGGCTGCCGGGCAGCGCGAAACCAGCACCGGCGAAATCATGCGATGCGCCCAGGTACCATGCGCTATGGCTTAACACCGCCTCGCCATGCTTGAGTGACGCCAGGCCGGCCGGGTTGTAGTTCATGGCGCCTATGCCCATTGAAGAGGCCGTCCCCGCGGACGACATCGCCCCCGCCCGCGCGTCGGTGTCTATGCGCAGAAACTCCGCCCCGCTCTCCAATGCCTGGCTGATGGTGGCAGACGGAATTAGCACCAGCATGAACAGCGGAGCCAGCGCCCACGGCCTGGAAAGCAGGTAAAACACGCGGTTGGATATATCATGATGAGGGTTTTCATTGTTCATAATACCCCCTATCTAACGACTCCGAATTTGCCCGACTTTTTAATTTTCTGTCCGCCCTTCTCCGCCTCGATGTGGTAGAAATATACGCCGCTGGGGATAGAGTCCCGCCAGGTGTATTCATAGGCGTAGCTCAACCCGTTGCCGTCGTCAAGCGCGGCCGGCAGCCCGGTCAGCACGACCTCATGCGCCTGTCGCCCAGACACGGTATAGATGGTTAACTTTACCCTGTCGGCTATGCCGACCTCGACGTGGAACGCAGGTGCCGCGCCACGCAAAGCGGGGTTCGGGAAGACATAGACCTCCCCCAGCCTAAATTCAGCCGAGGGGCCGGCAAGCACGCCATAAGTTCCGTCCTGCGCCGCCATGGCCGACACTTTTCTACCGCCCCCGCCTGCCGGCACTGCCACGGGCAGGCTTTCCCCCGCCTGCAGAATATTGCCGTTGCCGCTGACGAAGGCGTTGTTCACGAAGTAGTGCCCGCCCAGCAGCGCGTTGCCGGAGAGGGTCAGCGTGGAATAAGGAGCATAGACATAAGCAGCCAGGCGGCCGCCGCCGGCGAAGCCCATGACAGAAACAGTGCTGAGGAAGATATTCAACCTTGAGCTCTGCCCGGCCGCGTTGAACGACGAGCCACCCGCTATGGAGATATCCCCCGCCACCAGTATATCCACCTTGCCGTTCAGTACCACGCTGGAGCCGCCTTTGAGATCAATGGCGGTGAAGTAGTACACGCCGGTGGACAGGGTCAGCTCGGCCTTGGCGTCCAATGCAAGTTTCCCACCCACCAGGTACTTGGCGGGAATAAGGACATTGCTATTGGTAGCAGAAGCTATCTGCACGAAGGCCGGCATGTAAAGCGGCGCGGGCGCCAACGGAGCCACGCCGGAGAACCGCTGGCCGGTTATCTGCGCGCTGCCGGAAACACTAATGGTGCTGGCGCTCACGTCGCCGAGTATCCTGGCATTGCCGCCTAGCGCCACGACAGCATTGGATTTTACAGTTCCCGCAATATCAGCGCTGCCGGACACCGAGAGGCCATCGACAGCGTCCAATGCGTCGTTTTGGAGGCTGCTGACCATAAGCCGCTGCTCTTTAGGAACACCAAAGTTGCCGGCGTTATCCTCCGCCCAGTAGCGCAGCGTGTAGGTGCCCTGCGCCCCCAGCTTTATGGGCGCGGTATAGGCCATCGAACCGGAAGTCCCACCCGAAGCATCCAACAGTTCGTAGTAGATAGCCTTAACGCCTGAGGCCAGCACGGCTTCGCCCAAGTCCGCCGCGGCCAGCGTGACCGGCGTGTCGGGAGTAATTATCCTCAACCCGAACACCTCGAATTGCGGTTCACCAACAGAGACGGAAGCTATTGGGGCCACATTATCCACTACGATGTCCACCCGGCGGAGCGTTTCCGTGTTCTGTACATTATCAATACTGCGGTACTCCAGGGAATGTTCCCCGGCCGAGGCGATGGAGAAAGTTGCGGTATAAATATTCCACGTTCCACCGTCCAGCCTGAACTTGGCAACCATAAGGCCGCTCGCCACGCCGCCGGAGCTCACGTCCACGCCGGCAAGACCTATGGAAGCCGTGAAGTTCATGTACAGCTTGCCGCCGGACTCGTAAGCGACGCCGCTCACGTTGTGCTGCGTCATCGGCGGGGTGTTATCCAGCGCGAAAGGCCATGCCTTACTCAACTCGACGTTCGCCAATATATCAACCGCGCCGTAAGACAGGCCATAGAGCCCGTCGGGCAGACCCGCGAATCCAAACGTAGAGGTGAACACCTCGCCCTGTCCTGGGCGGGCATTGGTGAAGGCAAGCTCTTTCAGCAGCACCGGCCCAGCATTAAGCTTAACATCCTGTGATGCCACACCGAGGCCTATCCCGTCTTGGACTGTCACAAGGTCGTCGAGGCTGCTCACGGTGAACACCGACGCCGAAGTAAGGTAGGCGGTGCCGGCAGACCTATAGACCGGTCCGGCCTGCGACACTGAACTTCGCGGCGGCAGCATGTCGTGTATCACCTCAAATACGCCGCCGTTCATGGCGGAGATATTGCCCGCCGCGTCGGCCGCGTTCAGTTCCAGCCGCCACATGCCGTCGTCTATATCGAGCGGTTCTATGGACTGCCCAGCCGTGACCGCAATCCTCGTGGGACGCGCGCCGCGCGAACTACCCTTATCTTCCACCTGCACCAGGTAAGCCCCCATCGACGGCGTGGGGTCCAGGTTATCCTTCACGGTAAAGTCTACACCTATGCCGCCCCGCGTGGCGATGTAGGTCTGTCCAGCCAGCGGTGAATTGATAGTCATCACGGCAGGGGTCAGGTCGATATTGAGAGTGGCAGCAGCGTAGGCCACATTGCCGGCCAGGTCGCGGCACCAGCCAGGTACGCTGACGCCGCGGCCTTCCATAGCTACAGTCGCGGAAGAGCAGACTTCGAGCCCGGAGAGTCCATCCTCGCCGGAGAAGACAACCGCCACGCCAGTATTGTTCCACCCCGCCATGTTGGGCTGCGGGGTATGGATATAACTGACGACCGGCGAGGAAGAATCAATACGGAATTCTGTCGTACGGGGCTCTTCGATGTTATCGGCATTGTCCACGGCATAATATTTCAGCGTGTGCATGCCTTCGCCAGGCACTAGAACAAGCCCTGAGTAAACCGCCGGGGCATTATTGTCGAGGACATAGCGGATCTCTTTTATTCCGGCCAGCGCATCCGTGGATTTAACAATGATTTCAACCGGTCCGGAATACCAGCCATTACGCGACATGCCTGACAACTCGACGGTACTCACCGGCGCGGTGCGGTCTATTTTTACAGCGCTTGCCAACACCAGCGACGCGTTGCCGGCGTGGTCAAAAGCTACAGCTCGGGTGCTTATATCCGCGTTTTCCCCGGAAAGCGTCACATCCGAAGGACAGTAGCTGACGCCAGAGAGCCCATCCACACAGGCATAGTTGATGCGGACATCACTATTGTTCCAGCCGGCCGCGTTAGGCTGCGGGTCGGCCGAGGCCGCAAGGCCGGGGCTGGTCATATCGATATTCACGGTCGCGGTGGCGTAGGCCACGTTGCCTGCCAGATCGCGGCACCAACCTGGGACCGGGATGCCCTGCCCTTCCAGCGTCACGGTGGCGGAGGAACAGGCCTCAATGCCTGACATCGTGTCCGTCCCGACAAAAACAATCTCCACAGCCGTGTTGTTCCAGCCGGCGGCATTCTGCGGCGGAGCCTGTCTATAACCTACCGACGGGGCGGCGGCGTCTATACGGAACCCGGCTGACTTGTACCCTTCTAGGTTATCCGCATTGTCAGCGGCGTAATACTTAATCGTATGCTCGCCGTCGCCGGCAATGACCAGAGGAGCGCTATAAACCGCCGGGGTGCTGTTATCGAGGACATAAAGTATTTCTTTTACCCCGGAAAGTTCATCAGTTGAGGCAATAGTCACCGTTACCGGTCCGGAATACCAGCCATTGCGCTGGGAGCCGGACAGTTCTATATTGCTGGCCGGTGGCATCCTGTCTATCTTAAGGCCGCTCACCGCCGCTTGCGCGAAGTTGCCGGCATAGTCTACCGCTTTTGCCGCCGTGGAGATGCCGGTGCCCTCGGCTGCCAGCGATATTTCCGCAGGGCAGGACATTACCCCAGATAGATCGTCTTCACAAGCGAATTTGATTGATATATCCCCGTTGTTCCAACCAAGGCTGTTCGCGGCGGGTATAGCTGTGTAGCTTATCCTTGGCGAGGAGGTATCAATATTAAGAACCAGCGAAGCCGTGGACGACCAGCCGGCATAATCCATGCAGTAGCCGGTAACGGCCTGGCTGGAGCCTTCGAGCGCAATAGCTTTCTGCGGCTCACAGTAGGCCAAGCCCGAGAGGGTGTCCGTTCCGGTAAAGACCACGCTTACCGCGCCATTGTTCCAGCCGTAGGTGTTGGCTTGCGGCGATGCCTGCGCCCCCACAGCCGGGGCCTCCAGATCAAGCTTGAATTCGGCAAGCTTCTCCACCTCTGGGTTGCCGGCCCTATCTACGGCGTAGTACCGGAACACATGCGCGCCGGAAGCGCCGACAACGACCGTAGACGCGTAAATATTGAACGAGGAGCCATCTACTGAATATTGCAACCCGGCCAAGCCGCTAAGATTGTCGGTAGCGTTCAGAGCCAGCAATACGGGCGAGACATACCATCCGTTACTGCCAGGGGAACCAGACACCGTCGGGATGGAAGCCGGGGCCGTGGTATCTATATTCAGACTAAAGCTGGTTGTAGAGGACCACCCGGCGTAGTCCCGGCAGTAACCGGAGACCGGGAGATTCAGCCCTTCCGCAGCAACAGTGAAAGAGGAACTGCAATATGACACACCCGACACTGTGTCGGTGCCAGTAAATAGCACATCAACAGGTCCGCTGTTCCAGCCATCTTTATTAGGAACAGGCGACAAGGAATAATTCACAGCCGGGGTTGAGATATCCATCCTGAAAGCCGCAGCGTGAATGTCGCCGATATTCCCCACATTATCAACCGAGTTAGCCTCAAGAATATGCGCCCCTTCGGCGACAACAGGGAATGAGGCGGCATAGATGGCAAAGCTGGCCCCATCCAGGCGATAGTACGTCCGCTCAACCCCTGCCATGTCATCCGCAAAGGAGATTGCGACAGCCACCGGCGCGACATACCACCCATTATCCCCGGTAGCACCCGGCAGGCTGATATCAGTTCTGGGCGCGGCGGTATCCACATACAGCGAGAACATTTGTTTCCCGCCGGCATTCCCGACATTGTCCTCGGCGTTGTAAGCTATGCCGTAGAACCCGGCGGAAGAGAGATATATTACTGCTTCAGTCGATACAGCACTGTAAGTGGCCCCATTCACCTCATAAAACAATCTGTTAACTCCGGATGCCGTGTCCGTGGACACAAACGTAACACTTGAGCCGCTCGCAACATAAACGATGCCATCACCAGGGAAGGACTTCCCGATAACGCTATAGGCCACATCTGGAGCAATCTCGTCCACGGTGACATTTAACAAATGTGTTTTCTCAATATTACCTGACTTATCCACGCTGCGGAACTCCACGGTGTGGGTCCCGATAGAAACCCGGAAAGGAGCCTCGTAGGCCGAGAACGGCGTAATACTGGAGGCGTCCAACCGGAACTCTGTAAACGCCACTCCGGAAGAGGTGCCGAACACGACCGGGTCATAAGCCCGCAGCGAGATGCTACTTGAGGCTCCGAGATAAAGACCGGCGGCGAACGGCCAAGAACTGCCTTCCACCAGGAAGTCGGTCAGCGGTGCGGCCGTATCCCTTACCGTGCCGAATATACCGAACAGCGAAGCTATACGCGTCACCGGCACCGTAATTTTATGCGCCAGTTTGTCATTGACTTGGCCATCAAGTTTGATCCAGCGGTCAGCGAAATGCTCATAAACCGCAACATCGTCCTCGGTCAGACCGACCGCAGAAAGTGCGGCTGTGGAATAACGGAAAGTCAGCAGCGCCGGCGGATTATAGTCCCCCTCTGGTGTTATCTCGAACATATTGCCGCCCAGCGTCAAGGACTGGCCGGCAGCCTCCCCGATAGCCAGCGTCCATTTCTCAGAAACGGTGCTTATCTGCGTTATGTAGGGCTGCACAGGGGAAACCATGGAAATCTCTGTGTTCCCATCAATGACGCTTGTGCTTCTCGCAATAAAGTACAGGAACAACCCGGGACTGTTGGAGACAGCAGAGATATTCCCCGTCTCGTCGCTCGTTTTCAGCGCGAAATAATAAGTCACGCCTGCAGCAAGCCCAGCTGCCGCATACGACTCGGAGGAACCATTTACCATTGGCGCCGGAACTCCGGCAAACTGCAATGCCTGGCTGAAATTCGCTTCACTGAGAGGTACTGTCGCGAACCTGATGTCATAGCCGGCGGCCTGACCGCGCTTTCCGTCGTCGCCCGGAGCGGTCCAGTTTAAGACCAGGGCGCCGGTGGATTCGTTAAAACTCACAGCGAGGTCGGAGACCGAAGCCGGCACCGTACGGTCTATGCCTTCGCTTCTGTTATAAACCAGCGACACGGCCTGCGGCGAAATCGGCGCGAAATAATGGCCTATCGCCAAGTCCTTTTTTCCGTCCTCATCGAAATCCCCGGCCTTTATTATCTTTACCGTGCTTATCCGGCTGTCGAGAGAAACAGTGAACGGCTCGACAAAAGTCCCGTCCCCCTTGGCCGTCAACACATACAGCTTCCCGCTATACGAGCCGAACACCAGATCGTCCAGCCCGTCATTATTCATATCAACAACAGCAGCCGCCTCCGCCGGCGACGTGGGCAACTGGAGGGACTGTATTTTCCTGAAAGTTCTGTTCTTTAATGAAGCGTAGATGTCCACGAAATTGGAGTAATTCCTGATACAGGCGATATCCCTGTTGCCGTCCCCGTTGAAATCACCGACGAGCGACCTCATACAGTTGGGATCAACGGTCAGCACGGTGGAGAAGTTCCCCTGCCCATCCCCATAGAGGGCAGTCCCGCCATTCACCAGGTCGGTATTGTTATCCGCATCCATCCCCGCGAACTTCACATTACCATCGCTATACACCGGCCGCGAGATATACTTCCTTGTAAAGTTCGCGCCGCCCTGCCCGCGCAGAAGGGCGATGTCCCGCGTGTATGTAGCGGGGTTGTAACCGACCAATGCCAGGTCGACGTTCCCGTCCTTGTCGAAATCTCCATATGTAATATCATCGGAAATATTCAAGCTATTAGGCAGACTGATAATGCTTCCGAATCTCCCGTCCCCCGAGCCATAAGCCCCGAGCAATCCGCCATAAAGGTTGCCGGCCACAAAATCCGCTTTCCCATCCTTGTTTAAGTCCGGATTTTCTACGCGGAACACGTGATTGAGAGTGATAAACACCGGATTAAGGAAGTTGAATTGTCCTGCGCCATTGCCGAGCGCGCTCACATAACCGCTACGCCCAAATATCAGCAGGTCATCATGCTTATCCCCGTTAAGATCCGACACGCCGAGGCCGCTGGACCCCACGTCATATTTTGTTTCCGTAGAGATCATTACCGGGGGGTCAAAAGTCAGCGCAAATGGCGGCTTAACCGCGAATTTACGATACATCCCAGCCGATAGCGGCACACCATTTTTCGCCACCACCGCCTCAATTTCATGCGTGCCTGGGAGGAAATTTATATTCCCGCTGACGAAGCCTCCGGCCTGGGCGGCAAGTTCCCCCTTAAGCGCCCCGGCCTCATATACCCGCAGACTGCAATTCTCGCAGATCCTTCCGACGAACATCGGCACCTCGGTATATAACACCGCATTATCCACCGGACTCAGCAACTTGGGAGTGGAACCGAATATCCCGCAGATAGTCGAAGTGCTATTGAGCGGAGCGATAATCTTGCGGTCCGCGGCATTTAAAATCTGTCCGTCAAGCCGAGACCATCCCACCTCCGGAGAATATTCATATATCCCGATTTCGCTCTCGAGGAGCCCCTGAGCGCTCAAGGCGGCGGCGGAATACCTGAAGGTTAAGACTCCGGAATAATCATACTCCGGGCCAAATCCTGTTTCGTACAGGTTGCTGACGGCAGAGAAATCCTGCGATCTGGCAGTTTGTGCCGCCAACGCGCCATCGCCAGAGGCCGTATCTATGAACGTCAACTCCGGATTGACTTTTGAGATTACGGAGATCTCCGCCTTTCCATCCACGGATTGCGTGCTTTTTGCCACATAATGCGCGAAGAACCCGGGACTGTTGGACAGGCCGGATCCATTCCCGATTTCATCGTATGCCTTTAAGGCGAAATAATAGGTAACCCCGCCGGTAAGCCCGCTGACAACAAACGCCTCGGCCACCCCGGCTGTCTTCGGGGCGGACAGGCCAGCCACCGCCCCGGCCGCAGCAAAACCGGTATCAGAGAGAATCGGGGTTTGCGCGAATCTCAAATCGTATCTGGTGGCTTTGCCTATATTGCCATCATCGCCGGGGGCGGTCCATGCGACTTTTGCCCCACCCTCGGGATCCGGGGACACGGTGATTACCGCCGCCGCCGGCGGCGTCATGTCCGGCACAAGAGTATTATTAAAGAAAAGGGCAAGTTCAGGAGTCTGGTATTGCGTATTAAAATGCAACGCAGTAACGATATCGTCACGGGTATCATTGTTAAAATCAGCTACGCTTAGGGTATCCAGCTGGCTGTAGTTATTCCCGGTAAAAAGCACTATCGGGTCTGGCACGAATCGGCCGTCACCATACCCCGGATATACAAATACTTTTCCTAAATCATTGTAGAGGCCCCCTACGCCAACAGCCAGGTCAGGGACTTTGTCCCCGTTGAAGTCGGAGATTACCGGCTTCCCAATCGTCCAATTGCCCAGCCAGTTCAAGTCCCAGGTGACCGGCTTGGAGAATTTACCGTTCCCAAGGTTGAATCGGATAAATTTATAGTCATAAATAAGGTCGGGAGCCCCGTCCGAGTTAATATCGGCAGACACAGACTTAACACAACTAGCACACAACACCTGATAGTTCTCCAGCGAGCCGGTACCGTCATTCCAGAAAATCCCCTGGCCATTAGCGACATCAACCGTCCCGTCCTGGTTAAAATCCTCCAGGGAGACCGCGCCGTTCGCGGACAGGCCGGATTTAAAGTTCGACAGATTAAATTTGCCGTCGCTCGCGCCAAACAAAACATAAAGGCAGCTCCCGCCGCTGGCCGCAGAGGTGCGCACGCTCTTGACGACGTCGGGGTAGCCATCTCTGTTAACATCGCCGACCTTGAAATCCGTATCAACGACATATTGCGTGCCACACGCCGGCATATATCCCGAATCCACCAACCTGAAAGTCCCATCACCATACCCGAGAGCCGTGAAGAGCCTTCCGAGCGAGGTCATGACAAAATCAAGTTTTCCATCCTTGTTGACATCAGCGGCCGCGGCTTCCCATACCGCTATTTCCTCCGGACTCCCTCCCCAGTTATAGGAAGCATAATTCACCGAAAGTTGCTCGTCGAAATTCCCATCCCCGCGGCCTAGCAATACGGTGTAAGACCATTTCCCGACAGCCACAACATCCTGCAGGCCGTCACCATTAAAGTCGCCGGTAGCCGTTGTGGTAGCGATTACCTGCGTGTAAGGATAGCCCCGCACGGGGATAGAGACTGGCTGCGAAAAGACCGGAGCCCGCAATGTCTGGACCGCCAAGTTAACACCGGGGGAACGTGCGGACTCAAAACCCAGATTGCTCTTGGCCTTTGCGCTTAGGACATGGTTGCCGGCAGCCAAGGAAAGCGTCGTGGAGAATTCACCTTCGAGGTTGTCCGCATAGCCGGATCCGGCAAGAGCATCACCGTCAAACACTTCCACCTTCTGGCCGGGAGCCGCCTGGAGATACACCATGACCTGATTATTAAAAACCCCAGTATTGCCTGTCGGGGAAACGATTCTGGGAGGCCCCGGCAGGGACTCCACTGCTTTATAAACGAACAGCTGATTGCTCTGTGGAATGTATAGCTTTCCTGACTCCTCATCGAGCTCCATCTTTGCGATAGTGCTGCCCAGAGCCGCGCCCGGCGTTGTGGGCGCCGACCCGAATTCCCCGATATAGGTCCCAGAGCTGTTGAAAACCATGATCTTGCTGCCGCTGGAATTGCCGATATCAGCAACATATATATTCCCGTAAGGATCGACCTCGATAGAAAAAGGTAAGTATGTGTTTGCCGGCAGGGCATAAGTTGCCAGCAGGTATCCGGTTTTTGAGAATCTCTTTATTGTTTTAGTGGCATTGTCGGCCGCGTATACATTCCCGGAAGCATCAATGGCCACATCGAGGCAATTGGAGACAGGCAGATTCCGCAAAACCGCACCCGTCGAGCTCAAGACCGCGATCTGCCCTGTTCCGGAGTCGGCCACATAAAAATTCCCATCCTTGTCGATGTCTAAACCTTGAGGGTACTGCAACGCGCCTTTTATAGTGGCGAGATATGCACCTGACGGAGCAAATTTCTGAATATTTTTATTGGAAGCGTCCACCGCGTAAATATTGCCATCCGGGCCAGCCCGAATACCCCAGATACTGCTGAACTGCCCAGGCCCGGATCCGGGATTCCCCCACTTCGTTATGAATGCGCCGGAAGGACTGTACTTCGATATCTCCCCGAAAGAGGCCACATAGATGTTCCCGTCCTTATCCCGTGTCGGGTAAAAACCGGAATTAATCTGGGACTTCCAGAAGAACTCGTATGCCATAGGGAACGGCATTTTTTTGCTCACAGAGAAAATTGCGGTCTTAATTACCGCCCTATTGCCGGCATTATCTTCGGCGGAATAATAGACTGTATGCGTCCCCAACGAAAGCGTGAACGGTCCGGAGTATATATAGTTCTGACAACTACCAACTGGCGCGGATGGCACTATTGGCCCTATATCCCCGCACGTATCCGGATTTATATCTATGAGCACATAGACAGCCTTTACGCCAGAACTCGTTCCGCCAAGCGCCGAATCCACCGCGCTAATAGTCACCAAATCGGTCGTGAGAACGGCCACGACTACAGATGAAGAAATAATATTTCCATTCAGCTCAATCGTTGTTTCCGGTGGAGTCGCGTCGTCGCTGCAATTTATCCTGATAGCCCTACCCCATCCGGAATTGCCGGCGTTATCCTGGCTAAAATATGAAATGGTATGTGTACCCGGAGGCAATGTAAACGGGGACTCATAGACGGGATTATCGCAAGTCCCCTGAGAGCCAGTATAGGTGGGGGCGCCAGCGCATTCAGCCAAATCCCGGTCAATAAGCATCCATGTCTGTTTAATTCCGGAGGCATCTCCCCCCACTATCGGGTCTGCCGCCACCAAGGCTATAGAACTGGCTTGAGGGATTACAAGCTCAGAGTCATCCTCCGGGACCCCGCTAATATATAGCGTTGTATCCGGAGCAATAGTGTCGATAAAAACCGCTTGCAGATTTATCTCCCCGGAATTCCCGGCATTGTCTTCCGCCCAGTACGCCAGCGTGTGTTTTCCGGCAGGAACATTCAACTGCGGGTTATATCCAGGATTTGCGCATGTTCCCCAAGGTTCCTGTGGGGCATATTGAACACCCGGAGGGCAATCCCCTGGCACCTTGTCCCACAGCATCTTTATTGTGCTTGTGCCTGATGCCACACCTCCGTATTCCGGGTCACTTGCACTCAGAACGATAGGCATGACACCGCCAGTATATAGAGTGCCATTGCGGATAATCTGATTTTCAAGTAAAGCCACCGCCACTTCCGGGCCGGAATAGTCAACATAGACCATTGCCTGTTTTACCGGCTCGGTATTTCCTGCCTTGTCGGTTGCGAAATAAGTGACAGTATGCGTACCCTCCAACAGACTAAACGTCGACCCGTATATGATAAACTCCGAGAAATTCCCCGTAGCTACCGCAGCGATAACCCCAGTAGAAAGGTCTGCCCCGTAGTAAATCTCCGACACGCCGCTCATTTCTATTCCGGGTTGAGCAGAATCATTTGCATAGATCTGCAAATTAACGTTCGGCCCTATGTACATCTTGCCATCCGAAGACACATAGCTTAATCCGCCATACTGCAACGAAGATTCTGGCGCCATCATGTCAGGGATTATCGGCTTTGTTGTTGAAAAGAGGCCGCAGACCTGAGGGACAACATCCAGACGCGCTGAAATATCACTTAGCCCGATGACCACTCCGGACATGGCCTGCAATCCACCATTTACCGCGCAAACCATGGTTAGGGTAGCAGGGCTAACGCCAAACCGCGACAATTGAGCTGGCAGGTATCGGAACCGGAGAGTCCCAGGAGGTGCCATTTCCACACCGCTGCCGGCCAGCACAAAAGCATTCGAGACCAGATATTTCCCCCCGGCCGCCTGCGACGCGACGAAGTCGGATACCGGAGCCTGATCCGTGGCTGCCGCACTTAGCGTTACTCCAGAAACGTAGGAGGACAACTCCGCCTCGGCTTCCGTGCCGATACGATTTGTGCTTTGGGCCGAATTGGGCTGCGGCGCTGTGAAGGGGAATACCAACGCCAGCCTGGTGAGCGTGGGAGATATCCCCGTAAGCCAACCGTCACCGGTCTGTCCTGTAATGTTCTGCCAGCCGACTCCCTCCATATATGCATAGAGCCGCGCATTTGCTTTTTGAGTTTGGCTGAACAATTCCCTACGATAATCTATCCGTATCGTCACATTCACGGAGAATATTGCGCTGGTTTTCGGGACAAAGCCGACGCCATACGGGAACGTGAAATACGCCCCCAAAATCTCCTGCGGGAGTTCGACCGGCACGGTATTAACAAAATTCATCCCCGCCGCAGTTACGGAACCATAACTGATATTAAAAACGAACTTCTCTTTACCATTGAAATTCAACACAACGTCGCTATCCCCAGATGCAGGGTCGGGGTTTAAATACTGAACGGTGTGGACGGATTCTCCTGTTTCAGGATCAGTGGCTGTAACGGAATGAATAGTAACAGGAAAAGCAGACAATGACCCAAGAGAATTCTTGGCATAGACGACATATTCCCCGGCCGGGATATCCTGCAGGACTACTGTAGCAGAAGACGCGCCATTACCATTAAACTCCCTGACGGCGCTTGCGGTGTCGAACGCTGAAGTGTCCCGGGGGTCAGGAACCGAGAAACTCGCGGGAAGAAGTTTTACAAGGCCAAGTCCCCAATGCGAGCGTACGGCCAGCGTAAAAGAATCGAGAAAGTATCCGCTAGAGATCTCCGCAGTTGTGAAAGTGGAGATGGCAATTTCCGGGGTATAATCGACATATATCTTGCCTGTCGTCGAGAGCCCGGACTTATTAAGCGTAGTTACACTGTACTGGCCCTCGGCGAAGTTCCCGCTATAACTTATCCCGCCGGCGGCCTGGGACATATATTCGGAGGAGAGATTCTGTCCGCTCGAGTCCGCTATCTGGAAATCCGCTATATCGGAATCCGCGTCATATGCGGTAAAACTCACCACCTTGCCACGCACTATTTTCGATAGTCCCTCCGATGGGAGTACTGTGGTAGAAGCGGCATAATTGAGCCACTGAGGCTGGATAACGGCAAGGGATGGAACACTGCCGTCAATTATAATCTTTTCATTGGCAGCAGGATACCAGACCGGAGGATAAACATTAGGACTGGAAAACACCACCTTGAACTTTAAGTCCGAAGTGCCAGTGGGGGCAGTCTCTGATACTGTGTAATCGATCAACAACTCACAACTTGCCCCTTGAGCAAGCGGTCCATGCGAAAGCACGGAGACCCCGCCCATACTGAACCATTGCGGCTGATTTTCATATACGACGTGCGGAGTATCAAGCGGGCCCACGCTGTCATTATAGTTTTCAACAGTAAAAAGCAACTCCCCCCTATCACCTGGCCTCAAATAGAGTTCAGAATGGCTGACCATTGGCATTTGAGCCAAGATAAGTGCAGCCCCCAATATTTTGTTTCTTAACCGCCCCATAGCATCCCCGTGCGACCAGTCTCAAACTTTTGTAAATAAGATTAATTCGCTTTTTGCAAATGCTTTAACGCCCTTTTGGCTGCGCGAGAAATTGGAAACACAGTTTTCTGCCCATCGATTATGCGGGAACATCCTCTGGAGTTGTCATAGTGAGATATTTTCTCAAGGATTGGGATGAAATCTGAATCTCTCATTTGCCCCATAACGCCAATAGCCCTATCGGCTAAACAGTCATTTTCCGACAACTCAATCAGTTTCGCTTTCACGCTATTATATAGTTGTGGCTGCAGCTTTTTGTTCTTTATGGCGGCATCTCCCAGAATTATCAGGAAACCACTCTTATTACGATTGCCACTATTATCGGGTTTTTTAATATCTTCTATTTTTACAAAAGCAGCTTCCGTTGACTTTTGCAGATATCGATTAAATGTTCGTGGACCAGGAAACAGGTCGACCAAAGATTCCTCCTCACACGAGTCCATAAAATCCTGCAAATTAGCCAAATACACCCCGTACCCCTCCTTGTCGGACAAGTAGCGCATTATTTCTTTCTCTTTCTTGCGAGCATGAAGCTCTTTGCCGCTGACTTTCACACCATATCTCGCAAAATAATCCTTATCAAAATCAAAATTAATTTCCTTTCTTAATAGTTGCCCTAGAAGTATTTTTACCTTACCGGTGTTATCAGAGTTAAACTCGCAAGTATAAGTAATCTGTCCTGAAATAACCGCTGGCTTTATCAGGTCATAAAAGCCCTTAACCCTATCATCAGGATTATCACTCTGAACCATTTCCAGCGGGCCTTTTGGTAATGCTTCAGCATTTAGTTGAGCAGTAAGGAACGGAAAAACAACGGCCACAACCATCGTATTCCTAGAATACATAAAGGCACCTCTCAGCATTTAATCCAATTCACAAGGAACAGCTCCATGAGGCCAAGTGCTACGACATGCCGGGGCTAATATGGGCCAGCCCATGTGAACCCATCCCGAAGATATTGAATGTGGTTCAACACAGGCTCCGTGCGCAACAGCTATATCACACAACTCAAGCCATTCATCGTCCGTGTCCACATCAATATCAGCCGCTTCCCCGTAAATATGTGGGCTGTTTCGATCTGATTTCGGGAGACTAGCATTAAATCTGGGGTTCCTATACCCGCTTGACGTCAGCATCACGCCACCGTATTCATTCCGTATGTCTTGCAGAATTTGACCTATGGAAAATACTGCCCAGTGATATTGGCCGTAATTAATCTTGCTTGTTGAGTTAGCAAACGGGAAATCCCCGGGATTAACATATGTGGCTGCATTAGTAAAATCAGCTCTGCCTGGTTTTGTCAGTTTATTCATGTCAACATATTCTTGCCTACATTGATCCAGTTCATCCTGCAAGATGCTTTTACCTGTCGACCCGATTGCGCCACCATCCTGCTCCACTCGCGCGAAAACACGGTAGCCCAAAGGGCCGGGGCGACCAGACGGCCAAGCCGGGATTGGTGGGACACTAACCCTGAATCTTGACGGATTCCCCCCCACAGGCTCCGAGGGGCGCCCACTTTGCGTATTCATGCCCGCGACTGTCCATCGGACATTGCCGTTAAGTTCCGGCGCCACCCGCGCCGGGAGAATTTCAGCCAAGATAAATATAGAGTTCTCTGATGACAGGGTCGTAAAACTATCCTGCGCCGTTGTCCTCCTTTCATTTGTCACAGTCTTGACATTCACATCGAAGGCGGTGAACTTTTTGCTCCCGAGGTAGTAGCGTTTCTTATATGCACTGCCCCCCATGGTACTGCCGATTCTTCCCACCTTATCTCTTGCATAAGCCCGTATAGTGTAAACCCCGCTTCGCAGGTTATCTTTGGTTAATCCGGAGTACTCCCATTCCGTTGTTATTTCGCCAGCACCGCCTGCGACCGCAATCAATGCGCCTCCAGCCACCCAATCGCTACCATCCCAATATCTGTCAGCCGTTTCATCCTTTATCGTAAGCCAGATTTTATCCAATGCGATATCATCACTAGCGTTCCCTCTGATGACTGGCTTTAATGGATCTGTCCATCCATCTCCAGCAGGCTCATTAATGGAAATTACGGGGGCAACACAATCCACGTACATAGAGTGATTCACTTCCGTAGTATTACCTACGGCATCCGACAAGTAAAATGTTGCCCCCTGAAGAATTCCCTTGCAGGTGGTCACAGCAGAGACCGGAAGTTCCCATGATGCGCTCCGGAGGCTGTCATCATTAAAATATATCGTGCCGCCATCGTCGTGCCCTGTCCTAGTCCCGAGAAATGAATAATGCTGAGCTCCGCCGTAAATAGCCCCTAGCTGATAGTCATCAGTCGCTTCGCCACGGATATTATCCTCTATCTTCACGATTCCGCCGCTATCCGGGAAAGAGATAGTGGCCTGGGGATTACCCGCATCCACCAAAATGGAGAAAGTCGGGGAAGTGGCTGTTCTCGGATATTCACAGGTCTCACTTTGTAGATTGGCCGTATAGGTAACAGCCCCCGAAGCAAGCCCTCCAGCCGTAATACTGCAAGACCAGTCATGTCCACTCCAGCCACATACCCCGACACCGCCGGTCACGCACCCGAATCCGGCTCCTTCCGTATGCCCGCTTACAGACCCAGGTGACTTCTGAATATATCTTGGATATTGCCCTCCAGAGCCCACGGTTACCTTTGTCTCCAGGCAATAGTACGATGGTTCATACGGAGGGCAATCCACACCCAGAACCAGCCCCGGGAAGGAGGTGATAACTGCGGCAAGCAATGACGAAAAGAGCACCTGCCTCAAATATCCCAACATGGGACGAGTGGATACTCGGGTATTATTCGTGTATCGCCTGACTGGTAAACTCATATTCCCAAACCCCGTAAAGATGTCAAAGTTAACGTCATACAACAGCAGCAGGTCGCTATAAAAACAAAAAAAACGCCGAAAGACTGCTGTCCAGTCCCTCACCAGTTACAAATGGCCGCCCCACGGCCAGGCCACGCCACCGCTAAAGCAGTATCACACGTTGAAGTCCCAGCGCGCCCGGATATAGCTTGGCAGAGCGTTGCCACTTTGTCAATGGCGCGCGCGTCATTTTGGAAAGGATTTTACGTCGGGGGAAAGCGTGTTGCGGAAACGGCCCCAAAACCAGCTAAACAGCCGTTTCGGTATACAGCCGCGGCTGTATATACACCCAGCCGCGCCCCTTTTTGCGGGCGATCCTGCGGCCATAGGGATGGCCGAGCGCCTTGCGTAGTCTGTATACCAGTGCGGCAAGCGCTACCGCCGGATCGCGCGGGGATTCGGTGAATACCTGCGCGATAATTTCACTGCCGGGAACGCAGCGCGGCCGATTCTCAAAGAGAAGCGAGAAAAACTTAAACTGCTCCAAGGAAAGTTTAGCCAGCGGCGCGCCGGCCCTGATTACCCGCAGCCTTTTATGGTCCAGAACCAGGTCGGAGGGCTGGGGCTCGCACGGCCTGCCTACACGGCGCAATTGCCGCTGTATCGCGGACAAAGCCGCTTTGTAACCGTGCCCTTTCAGCACGAAGGCATCCGCCTGGCAGCTATCATAGCAATCCGCGACTTGCTGATCATCGCCGCTGAGTATTATTATCGGGGCTTCCCGGAGTTGCGCGCAACCGCGTACGGAGAGGCAGATAAGAAGCGCGGTCTCATCGCCAAGGTGGTAATCGAGCAAAAAGCAATCCGGCAGGTGCTGGAAGGTCAGTTCGACAGCCTCCTGGCAATTGCCGGCGTAATATACCGTAAAACCGGAATCGGTGAAGTATTTCACCAACGACTTGCGCTGGTGCGTGTCATCTTCAACGATCAGAATCGTGTTGCCCATAGCCTAACCTCTGATTATTCTACAATAATCGCCAGGCATGTTATAGGCTGGTGCGCTATGCGGCTAAGGCGGATTTCCGCCATAAGCCGGGCCAGGCCGGAGGCGGCGGCCTCCCAATATCAGCCGCTGCCGGCCTGGGCCTACCTTATGTTCTTTGCAGATTTCCGCCTCTCCCGGTGGCGACAAAATTCAACAAAAAGACCGCCGCGGCGGCCGCGAAGCGGCGCCGGGGCGGTGTTTTATCAAATCGGGGCCACCGGCATAAGAGCAGTTGATATTATCAGGAACAGGCCCACGCCGCGAGTGGCTTCAGCAGAAGCCATTGGCGGCGCGGGCGAATCTGTAATATAATAGGTTCAGCTCTTTTCTTTGCAGTGCGCGCGGGGAATAATTATAAAGCAGTTTAAGAGCGGGACACCTTATGGTGGAACAGAGCGAGCCCGCAGCCGGCCCTCTGATGGGCCGGCGTGTGGGCGAGCCTGCGGACCCGCTTCTCGCGGCAAGGAGCAGTGCGGGGCCGCGCTTCGTGGCCACGCCTGC
>Ga0209212_1002523_pt1 | contig 25772 bp, 22 predicted proteins | sample RifGroC2_FD_183996 | JGI IMG/M metagenome (GOLD analysis project Ga0209212, IMG submission 183996) | Groundwater microbial communities from Rifle, Colorado, USA - Groundwater C2 (SPAdes) (version 2) | ecosystem: Environmental > Aquatic > Deep subsurface > Groundwater | place: Rifle, Colorado... | reverse complement strand
CTCTTCGTCAACAGCCTTTTTTTTAATCTCGATGAAGAACAGAGCCTGGCGCGGTATCTGGCCAAAGAAGGGTTTGACGTGTGGAACCTCTCCTTGCGGGGCACGGGCCGGAGTCTTAACCCCCTGAAGGGTGGCCCTAAGAACTGGAGCCTGGATGACATCATTGATCGGGACCTCTCCGCGGTCATCCGCTACGTGCAAAAAGAGGGCGGCAGTTCTAAGGTTATTTGCCTGGGCTATGAAATGGGGGGGCTTCTACTCTACGGATACCTTGAGAGGAAAGGCGACTCCGGCGTGGCTGCTCTTGTGACCATTGGGGCGCCGGCAACCTTTAACCATCCCCAGCAGGAGCCCTTAAAGAGGCTTCTCAGTCTGGAGGGAAGTCCCACGCTGAAGAAGCTTTTCCTCTTCCTAAACAGCCCTTTTTTCGCTCGCCTGCTGGTCCCGCTTGTGCCAAAGATAGAGAGGCTCTTCTATAACCCGGAAAATATCGAGGAAGAGGTTAAAGCGAAGGTTTTAGAAGATGCCCTGGCGGAGATCAATCCTGGAGTTTTGGATCACCTTCTGCAGACGATCAAGCGGGGCGAATTTGTTTCTGCCAAAGAGGATTTCAGCTACCGGAAGAATCTTGCCAAGATCCATCTGCCGGCGCTTTTCATAGGAGGAGAGGCTGACATGCTGGCCCCGCCGGAGGCGATTCGTGGAGTGCGCAGCGCGGTGAGCTCAGCGGACCGCACGTTGAGGATCTTTGGTCCAGGCTCTAAGGATTCGGCAGCCTACGGACATATGGATTTGATTTTGGGCAAGAAGGCAGGAGAGGAAGTATTTCCCGTGATTGCAAGGTGGCTCAAAAAGAGAGACGGAAGAGAGTAATGCCCCACGATCGTTTTTCTCTTCTCCTCTATCGCACCTCTCTCTCTGGTTGTCTCTTGGGCGGAACCGCTACCCTCTACTTGCTCGGGGGAGTGAGCGGGTTCGTAGGAAATCCCCTTCTCAATATCGCTGCGGCTGCCGGCGTTTCTTTGGCGGCGCTTTTTTTTCTCTACATTTTTTTTATCTGGATGCTGGAGAAGCGTAAGTGGAATTTGCTTCTCTGGCTTGTGATCCTGCTGGTCCTGTCGGCTGAGGTTGTCCTTAGCCTTCTTCCCCCCACGGCACGGGACGAATTGACCCACCATTTGGCGATCCCGAGGCTCTACGTTAAGGCGGGCCGTATCTACGGGATTCCGTTCGCGCCTTACTCCTATTATCCCATGCTGTTAGACATGCTCTATATACCCTGGGTCCGCTGGGGATGGGATTCCGTGCCGAAGCTTATTCACGCTCTTTACGGCTTTATGACAGCTCTCCTGATTTACGCATATCTAGCCAGGCGTCTAAGCCCTTTCTACGGCCTCTTCGGCTTTTTCTCTTTTATCTTTGCCCCTGCCGTCCTTCGTCTGAGCAACTGGGCCTATGTCGATCTAGGGATGACATTTTACTCCGCAGCATCCCTGCTTTGCCTCCTGCGATGGTTGGAGGCCAGGGAAATTCGCAATTCGCAATCCGCAATTCGCGATTTTCATTCTCGGTGGTTGATCCTTGCAGGGCTTTCAGCGGGGTTTGGCGTGGCCACTAAGCCTAACGGGATGCTTGTTGTACTGCTCCTCTTTCTAATGTTGATATACGCCTCAGGTAGGGAAAAGGGGAAAGGCCTCAGGGAGACCTTATCTTTTGTCTTTCTCTTTCTTGTCCTGGCAGGGACCGCTGTTAGCCCGTGGGTTTTAAAAAATCTGCTCTGGACTGGAAATCCTTTTTTTCCCTTCCTAACAGGTGTTTTTGGGAGTGGGGGCGGCGGGGGGGTATCGGTGGGGGAGGCCTCGGGGCTTGGAATCTTCACCATGCGCGAGCTTCTGTACGGCGAAAACATATGGCAGATTCTCGCCTCGCCAGTGCGGATTTTTTTCACCGGCCGGGATGACCAGCCGCAATATTTTGACGGGGTCCTCAATCCGATCCTGATTCTATTTTTGCCCTGGTCTTTTAAGGGAAAGTGGAGGGAAGAAAAAAGGCTTCTTTTCGCCTTCTCCTTTTTATATCTCCTCTACGCCTTTTTTCTCGCCGACCTTCGCGTCCGCTACATACTCCCGATCGTTCCCCCGCTGGTGATTCTTCTTGTTTACGCCATTCATAATATCTACCTTAGGATAGTTCATCCGTCCTTTCTTTACGGCGCGGTGGTTTTACTCTTGGCATTGAACGGGGTTTATTTATGGAATTACTTTCAGGCGCTCTCACCGCTCGGCTACTTTACGGGGAAGGAGAGCCGAGAGGCCTATCTCAGCAGGATGCTGCCTGAATATCCGGCCGTCCAGTACATCAATCATAGTACGCCCTCTACGGTGCGAATCTATTTTCTTTTTGTCGGGAGAAGGGTGTATTATTGTGAGCGGGACTATTTTCATGATGACGGCGACAACCCTTGGGTTCTCTTGCGCATCATACAAAGCGCCCGGGAAGGTAGTGACATTCGAGCGAAGCTCGGAGAGAAAGGTTTAACTCATTTGTTGGTTCGGGAAGAGTTGCTGGGAAGATTTTTGGCCAACAATCTCACGTCCGAGCAGTCGAAGGTATGGGGTTCATTTGCCGGCGGTCATTTGAGGAGACTCTTTCACTCCAAGGGTTATTCAGTTTATCAAATCTATGGCTGATCATTCCGGCGTTTCAATCATTATCCCGGTCTTTAATGAGGCCAAGAACCTCGGACAGCTCTTAGATCGGCTCCGGCCCGTGCTGCTTCCCAGCTGGGAAGTCATTGTAGTAGATGATGGCTCCACAGATGAGAGTTCTGAAATCGCGGAGAAAAGGGGGGCCAGAGTCCTCCGGCACCCCTACAACATCGGCAACGGGGCCGCGATTAAGAACGGGATCCGGGCTGCGCGGGGCAGGCTGCTGGTTTTTATGGATGGCGATGGTCAGCATCAACCGGAGGATATTCCCAAGCTTTTATCAGGGATGAACCGCTACCACATGGTCGTCGGAGCGCGCGCGAAGGGATCGAACTTGCGGTTTCATCGCTACGCGGCCAATATGATCTACAATGCCTTTGCTTCCTATGTTACTCGTTTCAAAGTGCAGGATCTCACCTCCGGTTTTCGCGCCCTTTCGCGCAAAGATGCCATGAAATTCATTGATCTGTTGCCCAATACCTTTTCCTACCCGTCGACCCTGACATTGGCTTTTCTGCGCTCCGGGTTCACGGTCCAGCACGTTCCCATTCAGACTCTCTACCGAAGCGGCCAAAGCAAGATCAGCCTGATCGCAGACGGAGTTCGCTTCTTGCTGATTATTACCAAGATTGCCACACTCTTTTCTCCCTTCCGGGTTTTCCTCCCTGTGAGCGCCTTCTTCTTCTTTAGCGGTATCGGTAATTACCTCTACACCTACATAACGGAACATCGTTTCACCAATATGTCGGTGTTTCTATTGACCGCCGCCGTGATTATTTTCATGTTGGGTTTGGTTTCTGAGCAGATCGCGCTGTTGAGAATGGAACAGCGATCGCTCCTCCCTCCTCAGAGGGACGAAGAAGAAAATTGACCTTCGAACGGGCTAGCTGACGATTCGCTTGAGTCGTTTGCAGCAATACAACATGAAGTAGCGGATCACGTTCAACGCCACCCCGATAGGGTGCAGACCCTTGATCGGGTAGTGGAACCTGAAGATGGTCGTGAGGTCGCGGATGTTTCTATGCGATCGCGGCACCATAAGGGTTCGCAAAAAGTCCTTGAAGCTCATCTCTTCTAGTCTTCTGGCCACTGTCGTTCGGGTATCATCCACATAGACCCTCGCATCCGTGGCTATGAAGAGCGGGATGCCGCGACTCCGGCAGCGCAGGAAGAAGTCAAAGTCGGCGTAATAGCTGGGAAGATTGACCTCGTCGAGTAATCCCACACGCTCAAACGCGCTTGTTGGGACAAGGACGCCCCTCCCTCCCAAGATAAGCTTGGTGGGCAACAGCCCGGATTGGCCTAGATATTTGTTCTTTTTTAACGAGGTCGTAAGGGGAAAGCCGAGGAGAAAACATGTCCTGGCGATAGTCGGGAGCGGTTGCCTGGTGACGTAGTCAAGCAGAGCCGGCCCGATGAGCGCGTTGGCTCTTTGTTCGGCATGCGCGACGATTTTCTCGATTGTATCCGGCTCGACGTAGCAGTCGTGATTCAGGAGCATGATTTTCTTCGCCCCTCGACTGATCGCCGCGCGGATGCCGAGGTTGGTGGCCCCCGCCCACCAGAGTCTCGGCTCTCCCCTAATAATGAGGACTTCGGGATACTGGGTTGGCAAGGCCTCTCTGATTTCTTCGTCAGTGCCGTGATTCACGACGATAATTTCCAGGTCGCGGTAGCTGCTCGCTCTTAAGGCATCCAGACAGGTCTTAGTCTCTTTCCATCCGTCGAATACGGGTATGATGATATAGATCTTGTCCATAGATTTGTTTATCAGCACCCTACCCCCTTACCAGTTTTTCATAGAGCTTGATATATTGAGGGATAATGAGGTTTTCAGAAAATAGCTCCTCTGCGCGACGTCTCGCTGCCTGCCCATATTGACGCAGGATTTCCGGATTATCGGCCAATTTTCGGCAGGCAACGACAAAGGATCGGATATCGTCCGGTGGACACAAAATGCCAGTAACGCCATCCTCCATGACTTCAGGAAGGGATGAGATATTGGTGGAGATTACCGGTTTTCCGCATGCCATAGCCTCCAAGACTACTAAACCAAACCCTTCGAATCGACAGGGAAAGAGCAAGGCGTCACACCCTCGATAGGCCTCGGCGAGTTTTCCATCTTCGGTTAGCCGGCCCAGAGGGACCATGTTTTCTTCCAGCCGCAGAGTCTTGGGCCGCTTTAAGCCGGATGTGAAATAAAGCTCGAATCCCGGACCGAGCTGCTTCATTATCGGGGCCAGCAAATCTGCGCCTTTACGCCTGGAGAGATTGCCCACAAATAGCAGGCGGAAAGGCCGTTGGCCTATATATCTATTTTGGTCCAGCGGCGAAAAGACTCCAGTATCGATGCAATCATAAATCGTTTGGGCCGAGTGAATCCGGAAGGTCGCAGCCAGGCTCAAGGTTGTGAAGCGGCTAACTGCGGTTATGGCGGAGGCCGCTCGGAAAGAGGCGGTGACAAACCTGCGGATTAAGATTTCGTGGTAGATGCGCTGGAGGAGATTCTTGTAAGGACGATATAAGGGATCTAATACATTCAGGTGTTCCGTCACAACCAGCGGGATCCCCGCGCGCTTGAATGCGAACCCGTTCCAAGAATTGGCGTGTGTGACGCTGGTTCCCGAGGGAGGAGCCGCGGACGTGAGCAAAGCGGGAGCGAACTGATAAGAACTGGGGAACCAGGTGATTTCTGTGGCTATACCGCGACGCTCAAGCGCATCAGACAACCGGCGTGTAAAGACGTCTGTTCCACTGCCCCCTTGGATGACGGGAAACCACAATTTCATTTATAGGTATCCTCGCCTTGCCTGGACTTTAAGACGGACAGGTAAAGGTCGCCAAAGTCCTGAGCAATTTTTTTCCAGTCGTAATGTTTTTTTACCTTGGAGAAACCATTCTGGGCAAATTCCAGGCGCAGACGCTCATTTCCTAACAGATTGCTCATGGCAGCAGAAAGTTCCTGGGGGTCGCGTGGCTCTACCAATACCCCTGTATGTCCGTCCTCAACGACCTCGCTGATGCCGCCTACCCGTGTGGCGAGGACGCATAGGCGGGCGGCGAAGGCTTCCAGGAATACAACCCCCTGGCCTTCGGAGCTTCCCGTTGCGGCTGCAAACGAAGGAGCAACAAACAGATCTGCGGCAGCGTAAAAATCCGGCAGGCGATGATTATCAATCGAACCCCAAAAGCGAGTCTTATGGCTGATACCTAATGTTTGGGCGTATTCCTGCAGTTTAGAGCGCTCCTCGCCATCTCCCACCACCCACAAACTTGTTCTGGCACGCAGATCAAGCGGAAGAAGGGAAAAGGCTCGCAGGAGATCTCGAGCCCCCTTGTTCTCGACCAGGCGCCCGACGAAAAGAACAAGCAATTCATTTTCCGGCAGCCCTCGGCGCAAGCCGACCCGATTGCCGCTGCAGAAGTGATCAACATCAACACCCATCGGGATTATATGAGGCTTGGGCAGAGAAGAAGGTAATCCCAAGGCATCGGAGGTAGCGCGGGTATTCGCTGTCCAGGCATCGCTTTTAGCCACTACAAACTGTTTGAGCCGGCGCATAAGACTGTTCCGGAGGGCGAAGGCATCGCTGCCGTGGGCAGTGCTGATGATAGCAATTCTAAAAAAAGGTTTGGTCAAAACCGCGACCAGGCCTTGGGGAAGAATCCAATGAGCATGAATGATATCAGGGCGTTCCTTCCAGAGGAGGCGTAGCAAGGAGGAGGTCATAGATAGGAGAAAGAATGGAACCTGAATCCAAAGCCAGGGATTGCGCTTCAAGTTCGGCAATATCCCGGAACCGTAGGCCAGTTGCTGCAAAGCTGCGGGGAAATACTGAAAACGGTGGACGGCAACTTTATTCTCAAGGCACCTTCCTCCTTTTTTGTCTGACGGTGCCAGCACATGTACCTCGATTCCACTTTGACTCAGCCTCTCCGCCAGATAGCGCAAAAAAATGGCGGCGCTATCCTCCGCGCTACGCGGGTAGCTGGACGCGAGCATCGCCACCTTGAGAGGTTTATGCGGGTCCATTTCGAATTTAGGGCCACGCCTGTTGGATTGAACTTTCGTAACTCATTTTTACCATAATGCAGAGATAAAATTAACCGGCAAAGAGATACCCCTGGGCAGGATTCCTAAGCGGCTGCGAATCTTCGTCCGACCGCAGGCAGGGGTCTTTGAGAAATTTGTGAAAAGGGGGAAGGTTGTGTACAATTCTCAGAGATAAGGGGTTGGCCTAGGATTTGCTTGTTTACAGGACTGTTTCAGAAGATGATAGCAAGGTGCCCGGTGATAGCAGAGGAAACGGTTCCTATTGATGGGAATTGATCTGGGGAGGCGGCTTCTTTCGCCGCGGGTGCCAAAAAACGTAACCGATAAACCGGGCGGAGTTTGTTAAAGTTAGAGAGAAACAGATGGGTTTTGGGCTTGAAAGGTCGCAGTCACCTGTCCTCGTGATCAAACCCACCTACGGGTGGGTATCCCTTGGCTTGCATTCCGTCTGGGAGCACCGAGAACTACTTTATTTCCTTACCTGGCGAGACATTAAGGTTCGGTATAAGCAAACTGTCCTCGGGATCGCCTGGGCTGTGCTTCAGCCCTTTTTGTTGATGGTGGTCTTTAGCGTCTTTTTTGGTCGTTTAGCCAAAGTGCCTTCCGATGGATTTCCCTATCCGCTCTTTACCTTCTGCGGGCTTCTCCCCTGGCAGCTCTTTGCTCATGCTCTGACAGAATCCAGTAATAGTCTTGTGGCGAATGAAAGGCTGATCACCAAAGTTTACTTTCCCCGTCTTGTGATTCCGCTTTCAGCAGTGCTTACCGGTCTCGTCGATTTTATCTTTGCCTTCTTGGTCCTCCTTGGAATGATGATCCACTATGGAGTCATGGCGACAAGCGCCCTATGGACGCTGCCGTTGTTTATTCTAATGGCCGTCGCAACCGCGCTGGGGGTTGGACTGTGGCTCTCCGCCCTGAATGTCCAGTATCGCGATGTGCGTTATACCATCCCGCTGATCACGCAGTGCTGGCTTTTTCTCAGCCCTGTGGCATACCCGAGCAGCATCGTGCCTGAACCATGGCATTTCCTTTACGGTGTTAATCCAATGGCTGGCGTAATTGAGGGTTTCCGCTGGGCCCTGCTGGGCAAGGCAGATCCCCCCGGAACCATGTTGGCAGTTTCTGCAATGGTAACGGTCCTGTTGTTGATCGGCGGGCTTTTTTACTTCCGGCGCATGGAAAAGAACTTCGCCGATGTGGTGTGAGAAATGAGCGACATTGCCATTCGGGCTGAGAATTTAAGCAAACGCTATCGCATTGGTTCCCGGGAGCCTTACAAGGCCTTACGCGATACCATTACCGATGCGATGTGCGTCCCCTTCCGCGCTGTGGCATCTGCGCTCAACGGTCGGCGGTCAGCGGCCAGCAGTCAGCCATCGGATAACATTATCTGGGCCCTTAAGGATGTTTCCTTTGAGATCAAGCAGGGCGAAGTAGTGGGTGTGATTGGCCGCAATGGGGCGGGCAAGAGCACGCTGCTAAAAATCCTCTCTCGTATCACCGAACCAACGGAGGGCTACGCCGAGATTCACGGACGAGTCGGTTCGCTGTTAGAAGTCGGGACCGGCTTTCATCCGGAACTGACAGGTCGCGAGAACATCTATCTTAATGGCGCTATCCTTGGGATGAAGAAGACGGAAATTGACCGCAAGTTTGATGAGATTGTCGCCTTCGCCGAAGTAGAGAAATTCATCGACACCCCGGTGAAGCATTACTCCACCGGAATGTCCGTGCGCCTGGCATTCTCCGTGGCTGCCCATTTAGAGCCCGAGATCTTGCTTGTGGATGAGGTTCTGGCAGTGGGCGATGCGGCATTTCAAAAAAAGTGCTTAGGGAAGATGGGTGAAGTGGCCAAACGAGGACGGACGGTGCTATTTGTAAGCCACAACATGTTCGCTGTGCAGGGCCTCTGCCAAAGAGGATTGCTGTTGGAGTCGGGCCGGCTCCGATTGGATAGCGATGCTGCTGCGGTTATTGGAACCTATCTTCATCTCGGGGTTGAAAAGGGTGGGGAGGTAAATTGCAACTTTCCGGAAGACGCTCCCGGTGATGAAAGGGGGCGCCTTAAGGCGGTAAGAGTTGTTTCCGAAGGGGGGGTTACAGGTCAGATTGATATTTCCAAGGAATTTTCCATCGAAATTGACTACTGGAATTTGAAACCGGAAAACCGCCTACTCGTATCGATTCATCTGCATGACGGGATGGGAATTTGTGTGATGACTGTTTCGAACCTTCCTTCTGCTTGCTTGACTCCGGACGCGTGGTACTCTCGCTATTATCCTATCGGATTATTCCGTACAGCATGTACGATTCCTGGAAACCTTTTAAACGATGGCACCTATACGGTGTCTGTTTATGTTAATGAAAACAACTTGCCTAGGTTGCTCGACAGCGACAATATTGTTTTCGTCCCGCATGTGCTCTCGTTTGAGGTGGAAGATACAGGAACCATGCGCAGGGAATATACAGGGAAATGGCTCGGCGTAGTGCGGCCTATGCTGGCCTGGCAAACCGTTCAGATCGAATAGCCGTCGGTTGGCCTATTGAACCGGGAGACCCCTAAAGGTTGGCGAGGAGTGAATATTTGATGAAGGGACCTTCACAATGGACTCGGCGTACAATCTTCAAGACGTTTCAGTTGTTATCCTAGCCGGTGGCTTAGGAACTCGGTTGCGGGCTGTTCTGCCGGATCGGCCAAAGGTTCTCGCGGAGGTCCGGGGAAAGCCGTTTCTTGCATACGTCCTGGCCCAGTTATCGAAAGTCGGCGTCAGGCGGGTAGTCCTTTGTACTGGGTATTTGGGAGATGTGGTCAAAAATGCGTTGGGAGAATCTTATCATGGTATGGAGCTGTTATATTCAAGGGAAGCATCGCCGAGGGGAACCGGAGGGGCTTTGCGGCTGGCCTTGCCATTGCTGGAGTCAGATCCTGTGCTGGTTATGAATGGTGACTCATTTTGCACTGTGGACCTTAGGGCTTTTTGGGCTTGGCACGTCGAACGAAAAGCCGGGGCAACAATACTCTTAGCCAAAGTTCATGATACTGCATGCTACGGTCGGGTGCGATTAGATGCTATGGGCCGCCTCAACACTTTCGAGGAGAAAAGCACTGGCGGTCGCCCGGGATGGGTCAACGCAGGAGTTTATCTGATGAGTCGTTCCCTAATACATTCGATCCCCGATAACCGGGCTGTGTCGCTAGAGAAAGAGATGTTCCCTAATTGGGTAGGTAACAGACTCTTCGGGTATCGAAATGACGGCGCTCTTATTGACATAGGAACACCTGAAGGTTATTCGTCAGCTCCCCCGTTCTTTTGTGAGCGCCAACTCGAGATCGGGAGGTCAGCACAAAAGATCTAAGCAGGTGGTAGGAGTTCTGGGACAAGCGGAAAAGAAGGGTCCGATTCTCTATGAAAGTATTGATAACTGGAATAACCGGAATGGTCGGCAGCCATCTGGCCGACTATATTTTGTATAATCATCCGGAGGTTGAAGTTCATGGACTGATACGCTGGCGCAGCCCGTTGGACAATATTCGAGGCATCGAGGGAAGAATCACGTTGCATCACGCAGAACTTCGTGATCTCAATTCGCTGGTCCTGCTATTACGCAAAGTTAGACCCGTTTGTATTTTTCATCTAGCTGCCCAATCCTATGTGGGCGCAAGTTTTATTGCGCCGGCTGATACCATCCACACAAATGTGATTGGAACTACGAATCTGCTTGATGCTGTTCGCATTGCTGGCATCGACCCTAAGATCCATATATGTAGCTCATCGGAAGTCTATGGACAGGTTACGAAGGATGAAGTTCCCATCCGCGAGACGAATCCATTCCGGCCTGCCAGTCCCTATGCGGTTTCGAAGGTTGGCGAAGATATGATTGCTCTACAATACTTTCTCTCCTTTGGGATCAAAACAGTTCGGACGCGCATGTTCACGCATACTGGTCCACGGCGCGGCGATGTTTTTGCGGAAAGTTCCTTCGCAAGGCAGATTGCTGAAATCGAGGCCCGAAGTCGCCAAAATCCGGTGAAGGTCGGCAATCTGGATAGTGTGCGGACAGTTGCTGACGTTCGTGACGCTGTCAGGGCATATTGGTTATTGCTGGAAAAGTGTCCTCCTGGGGAGGTTTACAACATTGGGGGGAATCAGACGATGTCTGTCGGGGAGATTCTCGAAAGACTTAAAACAATGGCGAAGTGCAAAATAGATCATGTCGTAGATCCGGGCCTCCTTCGACCCTCGGACGTTACGCTTCAAATTCCCGATACATCCAAGTTCCGAGCTGCCACGGGTTGGGAGCCCCAAATTCCTGTTGAAGTGACTCTCCGCGATTTGCTTGAGTATCACAGGAACCGCGTCGGTGGTCACAGGTTGGCATAGGAATGATCATTTCAAAAACTCCATACCGCATATCGTTCTTTGGAGGCGGGACCGATTACCCTGAGTGGTATCGTAAAGAAGGTGGCGCGGTTCTATCTACCACCATTGATAAGTACTGTTATTTAAGCTGTCGATTCTTGCCGCCCTTCTTTAATATAAAACACCGCATCGTATGGTCCCATGTCGAGACGGTGTCCTCCATCTCGGAGATACTTCATCCTGTTGTTCGTGAGGGTCTACCCTTTCTAGGTTTTGATGACTCCGTAGGGCTTGAGATTCACCATCAGGGTGACCTTCCGGCTCGCGCCGGGATCGGGTCAAGTTCATCGTTTGTGGTAGGCTTGATCAAAGCACTGACTGCTTTGCAGGGAATGTCCATTCGGAAACACGAGCTTGCTTTACGGGCAATTGAACTTGAGCAGAATGTAATGAAAGAAAATGTCGGATCACAGGATCAAGTTGCCGTTGCGTACGGCGGGTTTAATGTCATCCATTTTCTCCCGAGCGGAGATATTGAAGTGAAGCCAGTCGATATTCTACCTTCGAGGCTGTTGGATCTTCAGTCACACCTGCTGTTGTTTTATACGGGAACGAGCAGGTTGGGTCCCGAGATAGCTAAAGGCATCATTGAAAAGTTGGGGAGCAGGCAAGCGGAATTGCATGAAATACGGCGGATGGTTGATCAAGGTTTGTCGATTCTATCCGGCAATGGCTATATGGACGGTTTTGGCAGGTTGCTTCATGAGGGCTGGGCGCTCAAACGGGAATTAAGTCCAGCTGTGACCAGCCGGGCTGTAGATAAAATTTATAAAATAGCACTGGAGCATGGGGCCTTAGGCGGTAAGCTATTAGGTGCCGGATCTGCAGGGTTTATGGTTTTTTATGTTCCTTTAGAAAAACAAAAGCACGTCATCGACGCTCTTTCCGGTTACTTGCATGTTCCCTTCAAATTTGAAAACGAAGGGAGCAGTTTGATTGTTAACGGATCTAATTTTGTGAGCGAGGAGCAATGACAAAAACGAGCTTTGAGGATTGCGACGATGGATGAGCTGAGTCTCGATCTATATAAGAAGATGTACATGATCAGGAAAGCGGAAGAACTGATCATCAAGCATTATCCTGAGGACGAGATGAAGACGCCCATGCATATGTCAATGGGTGAGGAGGCGATTGCTGCAGCAGTGTGCCATGCCCTTGGCCCGGAGGGCCAGGTTTTTGGCTACTATCGCAGCCACGCTATTTTCTTGGCTAAAACAAGAGATCCGGATATGTTTTTCGGCGAACTCTACGGCAAGGTTACAGGCACCGCACGCGGAAGGGCAGGTTCGATGCACTTGGCGGCGCCAGATAAGGGATTTATGCACGCGTCAGCGGTAGTCGCGAGTTCCATTCCTGTCGCTGTTGGGGCCGCCTTCGCAAACAAGCAGAAGCGAAACGGGAGGCTCTGCTGCGCCATCTTTGGCGATGGCGCTCTCGAAGAGGGAGTCTTTTGGGAAAGCCTGAATGCGGCTTGCGTGATGAAGCTTCCCGTTCTGTTCGTTTGTGCCGATAATGGCCTGGCAGTTCACTCGAAACCAGAGGTTCGACACGGGTTCAAAACCATCACCGAGGTACTTACCAACTTTGAGTGTAGCGTCTTCCAGGAAGATTCGACGGATGTTGAAGTCCTGTATGGCCTAATGTCGGAAGCTATGGAATCCGCCAAATCAAAAGGTAAGCCGTCATTCCTCACTCTGAGATATTACCGGTACCTCGATCACATCGGGATCGCCGAAGACTTTGACGTCGGCTACCGCTCAAGAGCCGAGTTCGAAGAATGGCTCAGGAGGGATCCGCTCGTTCTCCAGCGGAAGCGACTATTAAGCAACGGTTGGACAGAGCCTCTGCTCGCGGAGGAGGAAAAACGGATTGATACGCAACTGGAAGATAGCGTTCGCAAAGCCAGAGAAGCGCCATTTCCTCCTCCTAGTGAGCTCTATACAGGAGTCTTTTATGAGGCGGATTGATTTTTGCGGGGCGATCCGCGAAGCCATGTGGCAGGAAATGGAGCGGGATCCCAGCGTTTTTGTTTACGGCATTGGAGTTCCTACGCATGCCAAGATTTTTGGTAGTGTCACGGGCCTCACCGAGAGGTTCGGTCCCGACCGATGCTTTGATACACCAATTAGTGAGGAGGCGATGACGGGATTTGGCCTGGGTGCTGCCATCAACGGAATGCGGCCGATCCATATTCATATCCGGGTTGATTTTCTTCTTCTTGCCATGAATCAGCTGGTGAACATGGTGTCTAGCTACATTTATTCCACTCGTGGGCAACAGAGGGTCCCGCTGGTCATTCGAGCAGTAGTAGGTCGAGGGTGGGGCCAGGGATACCAACATAGCAAGAGTCTCCATTCCTATTTCGCTCATATTCCCGGCTTGAAAGTGGTCTTACCGACGACCCCCAGGGATGCTAAGGGACTGCTCATTTCGGCGATTCGAGATGACAACCCCGTGGTCTTTATTGAGCACCGATGGTTGTATTGGGCTGTAGATGAAGTCCCGGAAGAGCCGTTCACTATTCCTCTGGGAAAGGGAAATATCCTACGGCACGGTAAGGACATTACAGTTATAGCGACCTCTTGGATGTGCGTCGAGGCTATGAAAGCCGCTGATATTCTGGCAAGGGAGGGAGTCAGCATGGAAATTATAGATCCGAGGACAATTGCACCATTCGATGATTCCCTCGCGGTTGAATCGGTTCGGAAGACAGGTCACTGCATTGTGGCTGATAACGATTGGTTAGATTGCGGATTCAGCGCCGAAGTGGCCGCAAGGGTATCGGAAAAATGCTTCGGCCAATTGAAATCACCGGTCAAGAGGATCGGATTCGCCCCGACGCCGTGCCCGACAGTCCGCTGCCTGGAGAATGAATTCTACCCCAATGCGGCCAAAATCATCCGCGCCGTCGAGGAGAGACTCAAACTAAAACCGATTGACCTCTCTAAGGAGGACTTCTATAGCCACGAGCGCAGATTTAAGGGCCCGTTCTAGGACTGGGATGGAAGGACCGTGGACGAGAGATCAGGAGTTGAATCCGCAGAGTACGGCGCTGCGCAGTCTCGGCTTAGAGGACTTTGCCCGGTTATTTGGTACGTCTGTTGAGCAGCTTTCGGACCGCTGTCGGACCCTGATCGCTCAGGGCGATTTTCGATACCGGGTGCTCTCGCCTGAGGAGCGGGATCAGGTCTTGCTCGGCGTCTTGAAGCGGATTGATTCCGGGCAGTTCACCGAGGCTGGCAAGGAGGGAAAAGGTCGTTGGGAAAAAGGATGGGCGGAAAACCTGAAAAGCTTTAGAGAGCACGGCTGGGATCTCTCCAAGCTCGTGCCCAAGTACATCCGGCCCAATCAACCTTTGCGGCTCTATCAGAACTACGTTATGCCCGTCGATCCAAACTTCGAGATCAACTGGTACGAGATTTTCCGGCATTGGATGTTCACGACCTACTTCAAGGAGGCGAAGGTCGTGTATGAGTTCGGCTGCGGGTCAGGCATCAATCTCGCGGCACTCGCCAATTTGTATCCTGAAAAGCGCTACGTCGGGTTGGACTGGACCGCTTCTTCGAAAGAGATCGTAGACGAAATGGTCCGGGCATACGGTTGGAACATGAAAGGGCATTGTTTTGATTTTTTTGACCCGGACGAAAGCTTCAAGATCGAAGAGAGAAGCATCGTCTTCACCCTCGGTGCGCTGGAACAGACGGGACGCGACTACGAGGCCTTTCTACAGTATCTGCTCCGGAGGCCACTGGGACTGTGCGTAAACATCGAGCCGATTGTGGAGTGGTACGACGAGAACAGCCTGGTGGACTACGCAGCCATTCGGTTCCATAGGATGCGCAAGTACTGGGAGGGCTTCCCGAATCGCCTGAAGGAGTTAGAACGTGCAGGCCGCGTCGAGATTCTCAAGATGACGCGCTCCTATTTCGGCAGCCTCTTACTGGACGGCTATTCGCAGACGATTTGGAGGCCTACGAGGAAGTCATGAATCTGGGCTTGCAAGGTAAGATCGCACTGGTGACGGGGGGGAGCCATGGGATCGGGCTGGCCACAGGCCGCGCGCTGGCCGACCAGGGCTGCAATGTGGCGATCTGCGCGCGCAGCGCGGATCGCCTCAACGAGGCCGCCGGCGATTTGAAGTCCCGTGGCGTCGAAGCCCTCGGAGTGGCCGCCGACGTGTTGATTTTGGACGATATCGAACGGGTGATGAAGACCGTCATCGACACGTGGGGAACTATCCATATTCTCGTAAACAACGTCGGCGGAGGAGGGCGCTGGGGAAGTCCCGTCGTCGAAGAAACGTCGGAGGACGTCTGGATCGATGTCTACAACAAGAATGCAATGGCAGCAGTTCGTTTCACAAGGCTTGCAATTCCATTTATGCGGAAACAGAAGTGGGGTCGTGTCGTGACTATCGCCTCGATTCACGGCCATGAGGGTGGTGGTCAACCATGGTTCAACATGGCCAAAAGCGCCCAAATAAGCTTTATGAAAACACTGGCCATGACGCATTACCTGGTCCGGGAAGGCATTACCTTCAACACGGTCGCGCCCGGCAGCATCATGATCCCCGACACAGGATGGGAAAAAGAGAGCAGGGAGGCCCCGGAATTATTTGCGAAAAAGCTGGACGAAGATTTCCCTATGAACCGGTTAGGGAGACCCGAAGAAGTTGCTGCTGTAGTTGCCTTTGTGTGCTCGGAGAAAGCTACGTTGTTAAACGGCGCAACCATCGTCGTGGATGGTGGCGAGAGCCGGAGTTTCTGACTAAATTCGGTGGACGGTTATTGCTACGAAGGAGGTGTTGGCTTGATGAGGATGAGGGAGAGCGCCCGTGAGACCAGGGTTGGACTTGTTCAGATTAATAGTAGTTTCTCAGGACAACATTACTTTCCGTACTCCGTGGGCATCCTGCAGGCCTACGCCATGAAGCATCTCCGTGAACCGGAGCGCTACAAGTTTCTGCTGCCCATTTACAGGCGGGTTCCGGTTCGTGAGGCGGTTGAGCAGCTGAGGGATGCGGAGATTGTATGCTTCAGCGCTTACGTCTGGAATATACGACTCTCGCTTGCTATTGCCGAGGCACTCAAGCGCCTTAATCCGGAGACCCTCATCGTCTTCGGAGGGCCCCAAGTTCCGAAGCGAGACCGCCCGTGGGCGGTTGAAGAGTTTCTAAAGAGCAATCCTTTCGTAGATCTAGCGGTCCATGGCGCGGGTGAGGGGCCACTCGTCGCGATTCTTGAACGTAGTATTTCCGGAAATTGGGAGCAGATCCCTTCGGTCAGTTTTCTCGAGAAAACTGGTACCCTCTGCCAGACTCAAATGGCCCCCGGCTTCAAGGATTTGTCAGAAGTTCCCTCCCCGTACGTGACGGGTGTGTTCGACCCGCTAATGGCGGCCAATCCTAAGGAAAAATGGATCGGGATGTGGGAGACAGATCGGAACTGTCCTTTCAGCTGCACTTTTTGTGGGTGGGGGTTGTTGGAGAGTAAGCCGATCATGTGGGATCTGGAGCAGGTGTATCGGGACGTCGACTGGTTCGCAGATCATAGGATTGAGTTTATCTTCTGCGCAAATGCCAACTTCGGTCTTTTACCGCGCGACATCGCAATCACACGTTATGTTGCCAAGGTGAAGGCAAAACGTGGCTACCCTCAGAAGCTCTCAGTACAGGATACAAAGAATGTTAAGAAGCGTGCCTATGAAGTTCGAAAGATCATTCATAGCGTGGGACTCGGCACCGGCGTCGTGATCTCTCTACAATCGGTAGACCCCCGAACCCTTAGAAACGTTAGGCGGGAAAACATCAGCCTGAATGACTTTTTTGAAATCCAGAGTTTGTTCGCTGCCGAGGGCATCGAGACAATGACTGATCTAATCCTAGGTTTGCCAGGCGAAACGTATGAATCGTTTGCAAACGGCGTGTCTGCGATCATCAAGAACGGGCAGCATAACCGCATCCAGTTTAACAACCTTTCTATTGTACCGGACGCGGAAATGTCCTATCCGGCGCAGATGGAGCGTTACGGGCTCCAGACGGTGTGCTCGAAGATTGTAAACATCCACGGCCTCATAGAACATGACGAAGTGCCGGAGATGCAGGAACTTGTTATTGCCACTGATGCTATGCCGGCTGAGGACTGGGTACGGGCTAGACGTTTTGCCTGGACCGCAGCGCTGCTCCACTTCGACAAAGTTCTGCAGATTCCGCTTATCGTGGCCCATGAACTGGGTGGTGGTACTTATCGCGACCTCATTGAGCTTTTTTCCGAAGGCACGCTGGATCCTCGCTCGTTTCCAACCTTGACCGATGTTCAACGGTTCTTTACAGCAAAGGCCCACGACATCCAGAATGGCGGCGTAGAATACTGCCATGCGGCGGACTGGCTCAACATCTACTGGCCGGCGGATGAATACATCCTCATTCAGTTAGCTGTAGAAGGAAGGCTTGCACAATTCTACGGAGAAGCCGAACAGGCGATAAACTTTCTCCTGAAGTCTCGAGCTATCGAGGTTCCCTTATCGGTAATTCACGACGCGGTCGTGCTCAATCGGCACCTTCTTAAGCTCCCGTTCCAAGCCACTGACCTCGAGATCGAGTGTTTCGCCAACGTCTGGGAGTTCTACCGCTCTGTGGTCCAGGGGAGGCCCATAGCTCTGGAACGTAGGCCTAGCAAGTACCGAATTGATCGGACCACCGAGCAGTGGCGCTCATGGTACGAGTGGTTCGAGAAGGTTATCTGGTATGGCAACAAGAAGGGGGCGTATCTTTACGGGACGTGTTCTTCTAACGCTGGTGAGCTTGCAGGACACTATTAGGGCGTGGCCTGCCTTGTTGTCTTGAAAGAGGGCACGCCGTAGCGATGAGTGGGAGCAGCGAGCGAGTTGTAGGGAGATGAGGAGGACATGGCAGGGACAGTGCTGGTGAGGGAAAACATGTTTAGGGGAAAGAAAGTCCTGGTTGCTGGTGGGACGGGTCTCATTGGGATACCCCTTGTGGAAATGCTCGTTGCACGCGGAGCGAAAGTAAGGATCGCATCCCTGGACGATCCGTCCCGAGCCCACCCACAAGCGGAATTCAAGCAAACCAATCTGTTGACTTTCAAAAACTGCCTGGAGGTGTGTAAGGGAATGGACTACGTCTTCAACCTTCTAGGAGTAAAAGGCTCTCCGGCCATGGCTGCTGGGAAGCCCGCGAGCTATTTTGTTCCGACGCTCACTCTCGACACAAATCTCATGGAAGCAGCGCGTCAGTGTAGTGTTGAACGGTTTCTTTTTTCCAGTTCTATAGCCGTTTATGCTCCAGCGGAGGTTTTTCGGGAAGACGACGTTTGGAGGCGTTTCCCGTCTCCAAATGATTGGTTTCCAGCTTGGGCTAAACGGATGGGTGAACTTCAAGCTGAAGCCTATCGCATAGAGTACGGTTGGGACAAGATCGTTATCGTGCGGCCAGCCAACGTTTACGGACCGTACGACAATTTCGATCTCGAGAATGCGATGGTTATTCCCTCGCTTATCCGTCGTGTTGTATCTGGCGAGAATCCGCTTCGTGTCTGGGGTGATGGCTCCGTGCGACGCGATTTTGTTCATGCAAACGATGTCGCTCAAGGGATGCTGCTGGTCTTAGAATGTCTCCCTCAAACGCCGATTAATCTTGGCGGTGGGTTAGGAGTTTCAATACGCGAGTTGGTCGAGATGGTTTTGCAATTTGCGAAAGAGAAACCAGAAGTTGTCTGGGATCTATCCAAGCCGACGGGGGATCCTGCTAGGGTGCTCGATATTTCTCGAGCTCGCGCAATCGGCTACTCACCAACGATTTCTCTAAAAGATGGCATACGTGAAACAATGGAATGGTATCGCCACCACCGCGAAGATGCGCGCAATCGTTATGATGTTTTCTTGCCTGGGCGTGCTGCGCGCCTGCTCCAATGAATAGGGGTGAGAAGTAGCGAAGACTTATGACGGCCCTTCAAATTTCCCAGACGAGACTCGATGGCGTCCTGCTTATAAAACCACCGACCATATTTCAGGACCGTAGGGGCTCCTACATCGAGACCTACAACGAGGAGCTTTACAAAGAAGCTGGAATTACATGTGTATTTGTCCAGGATGACATTTCAACTTCCCATAGAAACGTGCTTCGAGGTATCCACGGCGATCAGCAAACATGGAAGCTCATATCATGCCTGTACGGCGAGTTCTATCTAGTTGTGCTGAATTATAATCCGAGCTCGCCGCAATTTGGGCAATGGGTGAGTTACACTCTTGCCGCCAGCGACCCACTCCAGGTGCTTATTCCGCCGCAGTTCGGCAATGGGCATGTTGTTCTCAGCGAGACCGCCATTTTCCACTATAAGCAATCCGCTTATTATAACCCAGCCGAACAGTTCACTGTTTTGTGGAACGATCCTCGGTTTAAGATTCGATGGCCTATCGAGAAGCCAGTCCTTTCGCCGCGAGACGAGGGTTCAGAGAGTGCTTAACGGAGCGAAAGTTCTGGTGACTGGTGGAGCAGGATTCGTTGGCGCAAATCTCATCTTGCGTTTGATATCGAAGGGTTGTGAGATCCGTGCGACTTTACATAGGCGTCCGGCGGTTGTCAACCATGAGGGGATAGAGTACGTGAAGGCGGACTTGACTTTGATGGAGGATTGCAGGCGGGTCGTGGAAGGCGTTGATTACATTTTCATGTGTGCAGCGAACACTTCAGGCGCTGCGGTAATACGTGCTGCCCCTTTAGTTCATGTCACGCCTAACGTTGTAATGAATGCCCAGATGCTGGAGGCGGCCCATTTTGCGAAGGTAAAGAAATTTATTTTCATTAGCAGCAGTGTCGCGTACCCCTCAAGCGGTGATCGACCTGTGCGTGAAAGCGAAATGTTTGAAGGTGAACCATACGAGACTTACTACTGTGCTGGGTGGATGAAACGTTATAGCGAGATACTCTGCAAGATCTACGCAGAGAAAATAGAGGATCCCATGCCCACGGTCGTCATACGGCCATCTAACATTTATGGGCCTTACGACAAATTTAATTTTGGCACTTCTCACATGACGGCGGCTCTGATTCGACGGGTTGTCGAAAGGCATAATCCGATCGAAGTGTGGGGAACGGGCGACGATATCAGGGACTTGATATATGTCGACGATTTTCTGGATGGAATTCTGCGGGCCTTCGAACGAGTCGATGACTATGTTGCAATAAACATCGCTGCCGGGCAAGGGTATTCTGTTAGGCAGGTGCTGGAAACCATTCTAGAGGTGGATGACTACTTAGGAGCTGAGGTCCGTTTTGATTCTAGCAAACCAACCACTATCCCGATTCGACTGGTCGACACAAGCTTCGCAAGAAGGTTTCTGGATTTCGAGGCGAAAATTCCCTTGCGTGAAGGAATTCGCCGGACGGTTCAGTGGTATAAAAGGTATTTTATGCGCAGTCACCGGCCGAGTTCTATGCGAAATGGATAGTCAGAAACAAGAAATGACCTGCCCAAAATTAAGCGGGGCAGTACAACTGGGCCGTTAACTTTTGGACAATCTTCTAGGTGCTATGAATCATCCGAAGAGAATACCATACTTGAGCGTCGTCATGGTATCCCGCAACGATAACCACGGGGGCAACATGCTGCGACGTATGCAGGTCGCCATAAGTGGTTTATTGGAACAACTGGAAAGACACCAAATTGAATCAGAATTGATTCTTGTGGATTGGAATCCTCCAAGAGACAAGGCTTTGCTCAAAGACGTGATTCGATGGCCATCTTTGCTCAAGTATTGTACAATTCGCGTCATTGAAGTAGATCCCTCAATTCACCAAAGATATCAATATCACAACAAGATACCCGTGCATGCGACTGTGGCTGTTAATTGCGGTATCAGGCGTTCTCGTGGAGAGTTCATTTTGCCTGGGACAATAGATCTTCTTTACTCAAATGAGTTAATGTCCTTTATTGCTTCAAAGGTGCTGAAACCCGGTGAGAGATATCGGGTTGATCGCTGCGACGTTGATAGAGAGGTGCTAAAACTTGATGCCTTGAGGGAACAATTAGACTATTGCGGGAAAAATGTCATTCAGGTTCACTCCTCTCAGCCATATTTTGAGGACGGCCTTCCTGGTTTGCATACAAACGCCTGTGGTGATTTTCAGTTAATGTCAAGGCACTTTTGGTGCTTGTTACGGGGTTACACTGAGGATAATATTGCACCGGCACATCCTGACAGCCTGCTGTCTTACGCGTCATATGCGGCTGGAGTGAAGGAAGTGGTATTGTGTGATCCGATCCGTCTCTATCACATCGATCACGATGGGAAATTCAACGATAGGCTAAAGAGCCACCCACCATTTTTTGAGGCATGGGCTAGTTCCCGTTTCATACCACGGCCTCTCAGTGAAAAGTTAATAGCCTTATATCGTCGCATCTTTGGCGATGAAACAAGAGTCGAACTGGATGGCGTACCTACGCTCTCCTTCTCAGAATACAGGAAGATTTGCAAGGGAATAGTTGCCGGGAAGCGATCTTATATTTTTAACGATGAGACATGGGGTTTGGGGGAGGAAAGGTTGGAGGAAACTTTGATTGCAGTGGCCGAATGGGATAAGGGCTTTGTCCAAAGTTAAGTGCCAGCCCGCGAAAGTTTTGTAGGGGTCTAAAAATAGTCACTGATGATTTTGATTGAACACTCACTGCGAGATCAAATTGAACTCTGGCTTGTCCTTAGCTCCTCCGATTACGATATCAGCATACTTGGCATCATAATGCCCTCGGGAGAAGTTCCCCGGCCTTGGAACGGCTGCCCTAAGGGTACGAACATTGTTCAATCTATCGGATAGAAGTGAGGGGGCATGTTTGAACATGTCGCAGGTAAACGGCTGACACCAACGAGCGGGACAGGAGGATTGCCTCGCGTCTCTGTTGTCATTCCCTGCCTGAACCGAGCACACTTTCTGGTACCGACGATTGAGAGTGTATTGCAACAGGACTACCCGCGTATCGAGTGTATCGTAGTAGATGGAGGATCGACGGATGAAACATTGGGTATTCTTCGCGGCTACGGGGGGCGGATTCAGTGGCTCTCTGAGCCGGACGGTGGTCCGCCGGATGCGATCAACAAGGGCTGGCGGATGTGTAGCGGCGAAATCCTGGCCTGGCTCAACGCGGACGACATGTGGGCCCCCGGAGCCGTTAGCAAGGCCGTAGCATATTTTCAAAATCATGCGGAAGTTGATGTGGTTTACGGCGACTGCGGGATCATCGATCAAGCTGGAAATCTTGTCAAAACAGTCCGTGTCCGAGAATGGGATCTCGAGTATGCAGTTAAGCATTGTGATCATATTATCTACCAGGCGGCATCTTTTATGCGGCGCTCCATTCTCCAGCGTGTAGGCTGGCTTTATCCTAAACTATGCCATGACCATGAACTCTGGCTACGAATAAGCCTAGCAGGCGGAAACTTGCAACATCTCCCATTCCATCTGGCCGATGCTCGAGACCACCAGGGAAACCTGGGTTCACGGTCCGATATTGTCGTACCCCTGAAGCTGGACTTGACTAGAAGTTTCTTTGCAAGGCCAAACCTGTTACTCCACCTTTCTGGGCTTCGAGATCGTGCCATGAGCAATTCCTATCTTCGAGGCATCGATTATATCCTTGGGGATAGATTGAGTTGGCATCAGTATTGGCCTAGGATTTTTAGGTTGACTTGGCAGGCAATTTGGGCAGATCCCAGTAACCTTGTGCGTATACTCAAGCGCTTTTTAGAGGCCCCCCTTGTGGTTTTTCTGAGAACTATTCGTCCATACCTCCCAAAGTGGCTTCTACGGGCGCTTCTCGCCTGGAAACAACGCCTTCATGATAACCCTTCTGATGGAAATTGAGGCTTAAAGATATGCAGGATGGGCCTATAATAGAACGGGTAGAAAACTTCTGGGACCGGCGTCCGTGTAACATCCGGCACTCTCCCAGCGAAGTTGGGACACGGCAGTATTTTGACGAGGTTGAGGCGCGCAAGTATTTTGTCGAGCCGCATATTTCGAGGTTTGCCGATTTTAAACGCTGGCGCGGCAAGCGGGTGCTTGAGATCGGATGCGGGATAGGCACCGACACGATCAACTTTGCCCGGCATGGCGCGATGGTGACGGCCGTCGAACTTTCTCAACGCTCGCTGGAGATTGCCCGCCAAAGGGCTGAGGTTTACGGGCTGGAGAACCGGATCCGGTTTTACCGGGCAAACGCCGAGGAAATGACCCAGGTGGTGCCGGTTGAGCCTTACGATCTTATTTACTCCTTTGGCGTTATCCATCATACCCCGGATCCCGAGCAGGTGGTTGATCAAATCAGGCACTATGTGCGGCCGGGGAGCACGATCAAATTAATGGTCTATAACCGCCATTCGTGGAAGGTGTTGTGGATTATCCTGAAATTCGGCAAGGGACAATTCTGGCGACTGCCCGAGGTGGTTGCGCGCCATTCCGAGGCGCAGGAGGGATGTCCGGTAACCTTCACCTATACGAAAAGGGGGATGCGGCGACTCCTGGACCATTACGCCTTCAAGGTCACTGAAATGTGGGTGGACCATATCTTTCCATATCGCATAGCGGATTACGTGGAATACCGGTTCAAGAAAGTCTGGTATTTTCGTTGGATGCCCCGGCCCCTGTTCCAATGGATGGAGCGGGGTTGGGGCTGGCACCTCTGCGTAACAGCAGTGGCGCCCGGCCGGCCTGGCGGTTTATCTGAGAAGGAGTGAGATCTGCAGGTGATGTCATCCAAAAGTGAGCGCTCGATAAGTATTCAAGGGGTCTCCGTGATAGGTCTCGGAAAGCTGGGCATGCCGCTCGCTGTCTGCCTGGCCTCCAAGGGGTTTCGAGCCATAGGGGTGGACGTTGACAATAACAGGCTGGAGTTGATCAACAAGGGAATCCCTCCCGTGTTTGAGCCCGGGCTAAAGGAGTTGATGCAATCGTGTCGCGGCAAGTTGAGCGCAACAGGGGATTATGAGGAGGCGATTCAGAATTCCGAAGTCACCTTTATCCTGGTGCCCACACCCAGCGATGGGCAGGGCGCTTTTTCTCTTCGCTATGTGATCCCGGCCTGCGAGCGGATAGGTGATATTCTCCGCAAGAAGTCTGCTTTCCATCTCGTTGTAATGACCAGCACAGTCTTGCCCGGCGCGACTGAAAACGAGATAAGGCCCGTGTTGGAGCAACGCTCCGGCAAGCGGTGTGGGGAGGGATTTGGCTTATGCTACAACCCCGAGTTTGTTGCTTTAGGGAGCGTAGTCAATGGTCTTCTCAACCCCGATTTTGTCCTTATCGGAGAATCGGACCCGCGCTCGGGCGAGATGCTGGCCTCTCTTTACAGGCATCTATGTGAAAACAGCCCTTTTGTGGCGAGGATGAATTTCGTAAACGCAGAGGTAACCAAGCTCTCGGTGAATACCTTTGTGACGACAAAAATTACTTTTGCCAATATGCTGGCGCGGATCTGTGAACGCCTTCCTGGAGCGAACGTGGATGTGGTTACCTCAGCCCTGGGATTGGATAGCCGCATTGGCAGAAAGTATTTGAAAGGCGCGGTCGGTTACGGCGGTCCCTGTTTTCCGCGAGATAATTTGGCGTTGGCGTTTTTGGGCCGTATACTGGGTTCAGCGGCAACGCTGGCGGAAGCTACGGACTCGGCAAACAGGCAAGAGGCTCAACGACTAGCGGGGCTGGTGAAATCCAAATTGCCGAGAGGCGGCGTCGTGGGCATCCTGGGAGTCGCCTACAAGCCGGATACGGATGTGGTTGAAGAGTCCCAGGGACTGTTGCTTGCTCAGTCGTTATTGGCTGAGGGGATCTCGGTTAGCGTTTATGATCCGGCAGGAATGGAAAACGCCCAAAAGGTATTGGGCGGCTCAGCAGTGTTTGCAGGGTCCGTAGAGGATTGTCTTCGAGGAGCCGATGTCGTTGTCATTGCCACCCCCTGGGAGGAATTCAAAAGCATATCACCGGAGAGCCTGAGTCGCCAAAGCACTCGTCGGGTCTTGGTAGATTGTTGGCGACTTCTGGACCCCGAGGCGTTTGCAACGGTTGTGGATTTTGTAGCTTTAGGTATTGGACCAACGTAAAAAATTAAAAGAGGACTAAATGAACTGGAAAGGACTCAAAGTTCTAGTGACGGGGGGCGCATCTTTCATCGGCTCCCACTTGGTGGACGCTCTGGTAAAGCGGGGGGCAAGAGTTCGTGTTGTGGACAACTTGAGTAGCGGGACGATCGAGAACATCAAGGAACACGTCGAGGGGGGAAAGGTCGAGTTTCTCAAGGAAGATCTTGTTGCCGCCGGGGTGATTAGCCGCGTCATGGCCGGGATGGAGATTGTTTTTCATCTCGCGGCGGACCATGGAGGGCGCGGTTATGTAGATCTGCATCAGGTCGAGTGTTCCACCAATTTGATCCTGGACGGAATGATATTTAGGACTGCCCACGAAATAGGCGTGAAAAAGGTCGTTTACGCTTCGTCGGGTTGCGTCTATCCCAATCACATGCAGATGAACCCTGACGAAGAGCTCTACCTTACCGAGGATATGGTCGGCCCGCCGTATGA
>Ga0209212_1002522_pt1 | contig 25776 bp, 22 predicted proteins | sample RifGroC2_FD_183996 | JGI IMG/M metagenome (GOLD analysis project Ga0209212, IMG submission 183996) | Groundwater microbial communities from Rifle, Colorado, USA - Groundwater C2 (SPAdes) (version 2) | ecosystem: Environmental > Aquatic > Deep subsurface > Groundwater | place: Rifle, Colorado... | reverse complement strand
GCGGCAGGGGCGCAGGCCGTTACGGTCCAGAACCGCCCCGATGATCCGGCCGTCGGTGAAGGTCAGGGCGGCCGGGCCGTCCCACGGCTCCATCAGGCAGGAGTGGTACTCGTAGAAGGCGCGCTTCTCCTTGTTCATGCTCTCGTGGTTTTCCCACGGCTCCGGCACCATCATCATCACCGCATGGGGGAGGGTGCGACCGGACTGAATCAGGAGCTCCAGGCAGTTGTCGAACATCGCCGAGTCGGAACCGTTGGCGTCGATCACCGGCAAAAGCTTCTTGATGTCGTCGCCGAACAGTTCGCTGTTGAACATGGACTGGCGCGCGTGCATCCAGTTCACGTTGCCACGCAGGGTATTGATCTCACCGTTGTGGGCCAGGTAGTGGTAGGGATGGGCGCGGTCCCAGCTCGGGAAGGTATTGGTGGAGAAGCGGGAGTGAACCACGCCGATGGCCGTCTCCAGCGCCGGATCCTGCAGGTCGGGGTAGTACTGGTCCAACTGGGCCGGCATCAGCATACCTTTATAGACCATGGTGCGGCTCGACATGCTGGCGACGTACCAGTAGGGATCGACGCCGTTATCGCGGATCTCGTGGATGGCGCGCTGTTTCACCAAGTAAAGCTTCCGATTGAAGGCGTCTTCGTCGGCGCAGGACTCATCCCGCTTGAAGAAGATCTGGCGCATCATCGGCTCGCCGGCCTTGGCCGTATCTCCCAAAAGGGAGTTGTCGGTCGGCACGTCGCGCCAGCCCAGGAGCTGCACCCCTTCTTCGGTGACGATCCGCTTGAACACGTGCTTGGCGGCGCTGCGCTCGGTCGGGTCGGGCGAGGTGAAGAGCATGGCGACGCCGTAGTGGCCAGGCGCCGGCAACTCGATGCCGATTTCCGGGCAGACCTTGCGGAGGAAGGCGTCGGGCATCTGTATCAGGATGCCGGCGCCGTCGCCGGTATTGTGTTCGCTGCCGACCGCGCCACGGTGGTCGAGGTTGGCCAGGACGGTAATGGCCTGCCGCACGATCTCGTGGGACTTCTTGCCCTTGATGTTGGTGACAAAGCCGACGCCGCAGGCGTCATGCTCGAACTGGGGATCGTACATCCCTTGCTTCTTGGGTAATCCGATAGTTTTCATATTGCAACCTTTGCGGGGTGGTGGTGTTTAAATAACCGAGAAAGTCCTTATCTAAGCAATAACGATACCAATTTAATATATGCAGTGTTTTAAAATGTTTACGGTATAAATAGCGAGATTCACGGCGTGACCCTTAAATTGATTCCTGAAGCTAATTGCCCGCGCCCGGCCCTGAAGATTTGCATTTGTACTCACCTGAGTACTCAGCTCGTCGATTCGATGCCGCATGAGGAAAGTGGAAACAAAGGGGGCGGTCTTTGAGGTCCTGGTATTCTCACGAACCTGTCAGGTGGCTTAGGGGCAAGGTGGCAAGGTGGTAGGGGGGGAGGGGACTTAAGGCGTTCGAGCCCTGCCGGCGAATCCTCGTTCATGTTCAGGCGGTGGCCTCTCCGGCCCGCTTCCAGCGGCGGTGCACCCAATACCACTGGGTCGGGTGGGCCACCACGAAGTTGTCCACGAAGCGCGACAGCGCCTGGGTCTCCTTTTTTACCCCTTCGTCGGTTAGGTCCCCGCTCATGGTGTGCTCGGGATAGAAGGTGATCACGTGCCGTTCCCCTTCACGATGGATGAAGACCGGAACCAGGGGCGCTCCGCTTTTTCGGGCGATCAGCACAGGTGCCGTGGAGGCCCAAGCCTTCCGACCCAGGACATCTACCAACACTCCGTCCTCCGGGCTGGCCGCCTGGTCGGCAAGGATCCCGACCAGATTCCCCTTCTTCAGCGCGGTCAGGATGCCCCGGAGAGCCCCTTTCTTGTAGATCACCCGGCTGTTGTAGCCCATGCGCATCCGTTCCACCATGCGGTTGAAGTAGGGGTTCTTCTGGGGCTTGGCGACTACCACGCCGTCGCCGAAAAGCCGGCTGAAGGTGAGCGCCATCAGTTCCCAGTTTCCGCAGTGCCCGCTGAAGCAGATCATGCCCTTGTCCTTGCCCCGGGCCGCTTCATAGTGTTCGCGCCCACGCAGTTCGATGCCGGCGATGAGCTCGTCCCCTTTGCCGTGGTAGAGCCTGCAGATCTCTATCAGCGACCTCCCCAGGTTGTCGAAATTTTCCCGGGCCAGTTGCGCGATGTTGTCGGAGTGGGGAGACCAGAGCGGATGGCCCTTCAAGTAGGGGAGGGCGCCTTGCATGTTGCCCATCACGATTTTGCGGCGCCCCGGGACGGTGCTGGAAATGACGAAGCCCACCATGGCACCCAAGCGGCCTGTCAGCGCTGCCGGCAGCTTGGCGGCCAACAGGGTCAGACAGTAAAAAAGCGCCGCCTGGATGATCCAGAAAATACGTATCATAAACTTCACCTTCTCCAACCAAATTCAATACGCTGGTGCGGGACGGCGCTGCCCCGCTACCCGGGGGGAGCAGCATCCTCTTCAGCTTCTTCCGCTTCCTCGGCTTCCTCGGCTTCGGGAAGTTCGTTTCCCTCTGCTCCTTTATCCTGCTTGCGCAGCAGTTTTTCGTCCTGCTTCTTTTTCCGGTCCAATTCTTTCTGGCGCTTTTGAAACTTGAAGTTTGGCTTTGCCATGTCGTCTCCCATAAAAATCCGTTCCATTGTCTATGACAAATAGACTAATAGCAAGGTGATTTGATTTCATTGGTCATCTTAGAGCTTCCTCAGTCTCAATAGGGGCGCCAACTGGCTATTATCAGTGATCATATTTCAGAATATGCCCAAGTTGTCTGCCTGCGAAATTGCAATGAAAACGTATCACTGGAACGGGGTGCGCTATCGAAATACCGTCGCGGCAAAAGTCAGGTAGTTTCTTGCTATGCCGTCATAAACTGCTATTCTTGACCAGGATTTGGAAGCGCTCACGAAAATCAAAAAAAAGGAAAACGATGTTCATGAGCAAATGGAACGGTGCAGTGGTTTGGCGAAAACAAGGGGTCTGGTTTACCGGGCAGGATGATGGCGACGACGTTTGCAGGGCTTTCGCGCCGAACGTTGCCGGCCGAGTACGGGAGGAAAGAATGTCCATCAGAAGAGGTGACGTGGTGAGCCATTGCGGGGCAGTTCAATGGGGTGTCGGCAAGGTGATCGAGGTGGGACCCTACATGGTGTCCATCCAGTTCAACGATGGATGCACCAGAAAGATTGCCAGCTCGCATTTCACCAGCCTTTTGCCGGCCGAACCGTCTTTGTTTATTCCGACTCTCCCCCCGGTCCCGAAGGGAGCGACCAGGGCGGCCCCCAAACAGAAAAAAGCGCCAGGCAGGAAGCAGCCCCTCTCTTGATCCCGGGGGTGAGGGACCAGGAGCTGTAGCAATGTCAAAAGGCATCAGGTGACTCTGGTGCCTTTGCTGTTTCTGCCTCAGGACTGGTATGGCTCGCTGGCCGCCTCGGTCTGGAAAGGTGGTGATATTAAGGATAAAAGATGATACATTCCCCAAAACCAGATGACGAGGAGATCGGAAATGCAACTTGACGTTCGTTGGAAGCAGCGCTTCCAGAACTTTGATCGAGCAGTTGTTCTTCTGCGCGAGCCAATCGAGCGCGACGTCACGACCCTCTCGAACCTTGAAAAAGAGGGGACGATTCAGCGATTCGAGTTCGCAGTGGAACTTGCCTGGAAGACGCTCAAGGATTACATGGAAAGCGAAGGGAAACTCTTTGTCCCGGCTACGCCGCGTAGCGTCATCAAAGAAGCCTTTGCCGCACGCATCCTTTCCGATGGGCAGGTTTGGGTGGACATGCTCGACCATCGTAATCTTCTGGCCCACACCTATGATGAGGCGACATTCGACCAGGCCGTTCTCGCCATACGTGATCGCTATCTGAGCGCTCTCGAAGAGTTGCATCTTTGGTTGATGGAGCGGAGGTCCTGATGGGAAATGCCGGTCTCGATCCTCGAGCCTTACAGCTTGTTTGCGGAGTGTTGGCCCGTCACCCCGCGGTAACCGGCGCAATTCTATTTGGTTCGAGAGCCAAGGGGACGGCAAGTCCATCATCTGACATAGATCTGGCATTGGAGGGAATCGAAGATCCTCTCCAAGCAGAGGCTATAGCTAGTGAGCTGGAGGAACTTCCACTGCCGTACATTTTCGATGTGAAGGCATTGACAGCTATACGCAGCAGGCTGTTACGCGACCATATCGCTAGAGTCGGCGTAAGGATTTATCGCCGGCCCTAGCCGTGATGATTTATGCACCATACTCTCTTCATTTCCCCTGCCCGTCGCACCCCTCTTTCAAGTTGACCCTCCTTGTTCAAGTCGTTAGAATCCCCCATTCTGGAATAAAGAATGGCAGAGCGCTCAAGGCGCTTCCAGCCTCAGCCAAAGAGACTCCATGAAACATGAACTGAGCGAAACCATGAAAGGCAGGAGACGGCTGGCGCACAAGATCTCCCTGGAACTGCTCGGGCCGATCGTCGGCAAGATGCCGAAGTCGAGCATCGAGTCGCTGGAGAAGCTCTCCTACCAGCCCAACATCAAGAGTCACATCCTGGAGATCATCCACTTTGCCGATGCCCAGATCGTGAGACACGACGTGGATGCGGACTTTCCCCCCTTCTTCAGGAGAGAGGCGGTCTTCGGCAAACGGAACCTCTACCTGCTGCAAGACGCCGTGGTCTCGCCGCATTCCGGCATGGTCTGGATCGAGAACAAGATTCTCGAGGAGAGCGTCGGCTCCCTGCGCCGCATCATGGACTGGGGGGACATGCTGCATGAGCCGCTGCTGCCGGTGACTGAACTGCAACTGCAGGAACCGGTGCTGGTCTGCCATCCGGCCGCCGGCTACTATCACTGGCTCATGGAGGTCCTGCCCAACCTCCTGTTGGCAATCTCGAAATTCCCCGAGACCAAAATCGTGTTGCCGGAGCACTGCCCCGAGTATGTCACGGATGGTTTGTCGACCGTACTCGGTGCCGAAGTAGCCGAGCGCTTCATCTTCTGCTCGACCCCCGTCAGGGTCCAGACCCTGGTGATGCCGCAGTATCACAACAAGCCGGAGTTCACCTGTCCGCAGGTCATGGGACTTTTGCGCTCCGCCGTGAAGTCCAAGGTGATCGGGGAGGGGAGTTGCGGCGCCGTTCGCTCTTGCGGCACCAGGCTCTATATATCCAGACGAAGAAGCAGAAGGCGCCGCCTGGCGGGAGAGGAGCAGCTCGAGGCGAGGCTGCGGGAAATGGGTTTCATCATTTTGCACCTGGAGGAGCATTCTTTCCAGGAACAGATCCGCATCTTTCACGAGGCTGAGACGGTAGTGGCGACCCACGGCGCCGGCTTGAGCAATCTGGTCTGGTCCGAGGCGCCTTGCCGGGTCATCGAGATATTCCCCAAGAACTACATACTTGACTGCTTTGCCTGGTTAAGCTTCAGCCTCGGCTTTGACTATCGCTACGTGATCTGCAGTACCGGGCACAAGATAGATGAGGATGCCATGGACGCCGTGTTGGGGCTGCTGAAAGTTGGAACTGAAAAATACTGAATTTAAATGTCTTGCTTTGTAAGGATCAAGCTGTTAAGGTGACTTGTGTTCGGGAATAATCCCGGAAAAAAACTGCAGAAAGACATCAGGAGAAGGTAAAGTAAATGGCAAACGGTACAGTAAAATGGTTTAATGACAGCAAGGGTTTTGGTTTTCTTGAGCAGGAAAGCGGCGAGGATGTTTTCTGCCACTTTTCCGCCATCACCGGCGACGGCTTCAAATCCCTTGTTGAAGGCGATAGGGTAACGTTCGACGTCGTGAAGGGACCGAAAGGTCTGCAGGCAGCGAACGTGACCAGGGTCTAACCATAGATTCCAGTCAGTGTTGAAAAAAGCCCCGGAGCAATCCGGGGCTTTTTTTTGTGACTCCGGCCGGGCGCGTGACGCTCCCGTCACCCCCTCCCTAACCCGGCCAAGCCCCAATAACTGAAAAGCTTGAAACGCAAAGACGCAAAGACGCAAAGTCGCAAAGAGAACCCTAAATACTGCAAAACCTGAAACACCAAGTCTTTGTTTACTGCTTGAACCGCAAGGCGCAAGTACGCAAAGAGAACCCTAAATACCGCAAAACCTGAAACTTCAAGTCTTTGTTTACCTGGCCACACGCCCCGCCTACTCCTGTGCCTTGCCTTTCTTTGCGCCCTTCGCGTCTTTGCGGTTCAAAGTTTTTGGGCGTATTCCGAAAAAGTCGCTAATCCGGAATACGATGGCCTGCTTACAACCGCCTGCCGAACTCCATTCTGGCGTTGCTATGATATCCTTGTCAGGGCCTATAACGTGGCTGCGAAATTGAAACTGCAGCAGGCGGCATGCACGGCAGGGTTGTCGTCACGATCATACGGAGAAACCATGGACTCATACGCACTGTTGGAGAGGCTCTGCAACGCACCTGGCGTGAGCGGTTTCGAGACGCCTGTGCGCGAGGTGATCGCGGAGGTGGTCGCGCCGTTCGTGGACGAGATGCGCGTGGACGCACTGGGGAACCTGATCGCCACCCGGCGCGGCAAGACCGATTTCACGCTGATGCTGGACGCCCACATGGACGAGGTCGGATTCATGGTGCAGCGGGTCGACGGGGCTGGCTTCATCAGCCTCACCCCGATAGGGGGCTGGGACGAACGGCTGCTCCCGAGCCACATGCTGACCATCATCACTCGTGACGGAACCCGCATCGAGGGGGTGGTAGGCACGCAACCGCCGCATATCCTGAAGCCGGCCGACCGGGAGAAGGTGATCCCGCTGGACGACATGTTCCTGGATATCGGGGCGAAAAGTGCCGAGGAGGCTGCCGAGATGGGGGTGCACGTGGGAGATCCGGTGGTCGCCCACTACCCGTTCCGCTGCATCGGCAGGGAGTCGGTGATGGGGAAGGCCCTGGACGACCGGGCCGGGTGCGCGGTCATAATAAAGGCACTGGAAGCGCTGCAAGGCATCGACCTGGAGGCGACGATCATGGCCGCCTTTGTCGTGGCCGAGGAGCGCGGGATGATCGGCGCCCGTACCGCGGCTTTCCAGATAGAGCCCGACATGGCGCTGGCGCTGGAGGGAACGGCTGCCGCCGACATCCCGGGCGTGGCGCCGGGACGCTCTCCTTCGGCACAGGGGAAGGGGCCTGCCATCACTGTGGTCGACAACAGCTTCATCGCGCCTCAGAAAATCGTGCGCGCGCTGGAGGATATCGCCGGCCGCGAAGGGATCGCCTATCAGTACAAGACCCCGTCCTACGGCTCGACCGACGCGGGCGCCATCCACCAGTCCCGCGGCGGCGTGCTCACGGGGGTATTATCGGTCCCCTGCCGCTATATCCATTCGCCCTTCAGCACCTGCCGCCTGAGCGATTTCGACAACACCTGGAAGTTACTGGCGGCCTTTTGCAAGGATGCTCACAGTGTGGCGACTAGATGATTCTGAGCCGTGCTGACTATTTCACGGGCATCCCTTGAGCGCCTGCACAACTTACCGGCACTTTCCGAGCCCGGCTTACCTGGAGGATTTATAACCCCCTGAAAACGCGGCTAAGTCATGACTCTTTAAATTGGCATGCACCGTGTAAAAGGAAGCCCAAGAGGTCATGTTATGAGTAATCTACTCGGAGGGGGTGACATCATGAAGCTGATAGAAGCCGTAATTCAGAAGTTCAAACTGCAGGAGGTTCGGACCGTTCTCGATGACATGGGTGTCGTTGATTTCATGGAGAGTTCGATCATCTGTCATGGTGAGCAGAAGGGGCAGGTGCTGAGCTTTCGCGGCGCCAAATTCGTGGCCAATGTCGCCGAGAAGGTGAAGCTGGAGATCGTTTCGGCTGACGACGCGGCCGACAAAATCATCGAGGCCATAGCCCGCATTGTAAAGACCGGACGCCGGGAGGATTGCCGGATCGCCATCCGTCCCTACCTGGAAGTAATCTGACCCCCCCTCGACCCTCCTGCTCCGACTCGGAATCGAAAAGGCATCCAGCATCTGCACGCTGAATGCCTTTTTCTGTTGCGCCAGGGATCGGCGTGACGCGTGGCGGCCCCTTCCCGTCGCTGCTGACAGGCCGTGCTCCTGCTGAGTAAACTCCCGGGAGCGCGGCTCCTCCTCAAGCCCTTTGCGGGACCATAACCTACCGGTGCCTGCCTCGCCCTCTCCGAACTCAACCCCACCCCTCACCTCCAGCAACTGTAGTGAGAGAGTCGTTCTCTGTTGTATCATTAAAGGGCCCGGTTAGTACTATCTCCCGCTGATCTTCTCCCCCTTCTTGATGGGAGGGGGCGGGGGGAGGGTGAGGCTCCTGCGAGCTTGTCACCCTCTCCCCAACCCCAAGCTCATCAAGGGGGAGGGGGTGCTTGTGTGGCTTGCGGGAGATTGGTAGTTTGCCGCAGGACTGCCGGTGCAAGAAATATCACTTTCTCGGGAACCTTTTGGCAGCTGCACGCATCTACTGTAGTGAGAGCGGTAAACGGAGGTAAGAGATCATGTCCCCGATAGGCGCTTTGGACAGTGCGAACGCGCTGTCCGATCTGGAAATTGTCAGGCAGGTTCTTGACGGCGATACCAGCCGCTTCGAGCTCATCATGCGGCGCTACAACCGGCGCCTGTACCGCATCGCCCGCGGCCTGCTGCGCCGAGGACGCGGTGCAGGACGCCTATCTGCACGCCTATGAAAAGCTGCGGGACTACCAGGGGCGGGGACCTCTGTCGGCCTGGCTGGCCAAGATCACCGTGAACGAGGCGCTGGGACGCCTGCGCCGCACCGATAGCGTTGGCGACAGCATCTCGTTCGACGATCCGACACAGAGCGAGGAGGCGAACTTTATGGCTCATGTCACTTCCAATCTGCCCAGCCCCGAACTGCTTGCCGCGCGCGGGGAAATGCGCCGGCTGCTGGAGTCCGCCATCGACGCCCTTCCTGAGGCCTACCGCATGGCCTTCATCATGTGCGGTGTGGAGGAGATGTCGGTGGCGGAAACGGCCGATTGCCTCGCCGTGCAGCAGGCCACTGTGAAGACCCGCTACCACCGGGCACGCAAGATCCTGCAGCAGCAGGTGCTGGGGCTATTGGACGCCAGCACCGCGGAGGTCTTCGCCTTCGACGGTGTGCGTTGCGACAGAATCGTCTCCGGAGTTTTGCGGAGACTGCAGGACCGTTACCGGAGTGGGGACGCGTAGCGAAGCGCGTGACCTGCCGCGGTTGACGGAGTCTGGAAAGCGGTTGCAGAGGTCACCCACCCTGCACCGGAAAGGAGAAACACCATGTTAAGCAAAGCCTTTAGAGCGGTTATGATACTTTCAGCGCTGTTGCTGTTGTCTGCTACACCCGGACTGGCCAAGGAGAAGGTGAAGGTGATGACGGAGTCTCCCAAGGCCGTGGAAACGCGGCAAGCGCTGCGTGACCTCTGGCTGGGGCACATCTTCTGGGTCAGGAACGTGGCATACGCCACCAAGATGGGGGACGCGGAGGGGGCCAAGGTCGCCGAGGAGAACGCGGTCGCAAATGCCCGCTCCATCGCGGATGCCGTGATTCCGTTCTACGGTAAACCGGCGGCCGACAAGCTGTTCGGGCTCCTGGCCGGCCACTATGGCGCCGTGAAGGAGTACCAGGGCGCTGCCTATGCGGGTAACAGGGAGGGGCAGGACGCCGCAGTGACCAAGATCAAAACCAATGCCACCGAGATCGCATCCTTTTTGAGCACGGCCAACCCGAAGAACTGGCCCAAGGACACCTTGGTGGGGCTGCTCTTCGCCCACGGTGCGCACCACATGGAACAGATCGATGCCTTTGCGGTCAAGGATTACGCCGCCGAAGCCAAGACCTGGGAAATGATGAAAGGGCACATGTACATGATTGCTGACGCCCTCGCAGGAGGGTTGGCGAAACAGTTCCCGAAGAAGTTCTAAGTTAGCCGGGGAAGAAAGCGGTAAACAAGGTCGAGGCCTGCCAGAACATCGGCAGGTCTCGCTTTTTTGTTATTACAGGATTATGACGGGGGCGGCAAAATCTTCCAATACCAAAAAGTCCTGATTACTACTGATCTGCCGCTGATCTTCTCCCCCTCCCTTGAGGAACTTGGGGGCAGGGGGGAGGGTGAGGGCGTAGTCGAAGAACGAGACGCGAAGCAGGGATCTTTACACTTTCTTTATCCCAATCCCTCTCATTTTAACGACAACTTTACACCGATTCGGATATCTTGAAGCGTGTCGAGAAGGGTGATTCAAGCAAGCAATTGCCATCTGTATAACGCTTAGGAAATCACGTCGTGCGAGCCTACTATTTCAGCCCGGAAACGGGTCTCTATCAAGGCGAAACCTTTCTGGATCAGGGTGACCTGGAGACGCTGGAAGGTGTCACCACTGTTGCGCCCCCTGTCTACGGCAAAGGGGAAGTGCCGCTGTTCGACTCGCATGCCCAGTGCTGGAGATTGCGCAACATACAACAAGCTTCAGTGACGTCTGGTGACATGAAGCGCTCCATAGCGCTGGCAAAACCCTCTGTGAGCTGCTACCCTGTTCAGAACCTTGAAAGGAAGAAACAGGTAGCGCAGGTGAGCCTTCTTGTTACAGCACGCGGTTATTTCATAGGCCTACTGCTCGTTGCCGCCGCAACGGTGGCCTGCGAGTTCATCAGGCCCCACCTGATCCCGACCAACATGGTCATGGTGTATCAACTGGCGGTCGTTGTCGCCGCGGTGAAACTCGGCCTGCGACCGGCCATAGCGACCGCCTTCTTCAGCGTTTTGGCCTTCGACTTCTTCTTCGTGCCGCCGCGCCTCACCTTCAGCGTGGCGGAAAAGGAGTACCTGGTCACCTTCCTGGGCTTTTTCGTGGTCGGGGTGATCATAAGCTCGCTGGTGGCCAAGGTTCGGGAGCAGTCCCGGGAGCGGGAGCGCCTCTCCGCGGAGGCCGAGAAGGCCAGGATCCTGCAGGCCCAGGAAAACCTGGAGCGGGCCCTTTTGAACTCGATCTCCCACGATCTGCGCACGCCGCTGGTCTCCATCAAGGGGGCGCTCTCGGCCCTGAAGGACGAGGGGGACCGCCTGAGCAGCCAGGCGCAGCGGGAACTTCTGGAAACGGCCAGCGACGAGGCGGAACGCCTGAACCGGTTCGTTGGCAACCTTTTGGACATGACCCGGCTCGAGGCGGGGGCGATGCACCCGAAGGTCGAGCAAAGCGACGTGCAGGAACTGGTGGGGTGCGCCCTCTCGGCCATGGAGAGCAGGCTCGGCGAGCGCAACGTCTCGGTCTCGCTGCCGCCGGGGCTGACCCTGGTGCCGCTCGACCTGGTGCTCATGACCCAGGTGCTGGTCAACCTGCTCGACAACGCCAACAAGTACGCGCCAGCGGACAGCAGCATCGAGATCGAGGCCAAGGTTTCCGCGCAGTGGCTGGCCCTGACCGTGGCGGACCGCGGACCGGGGACGCCGGAGCAGGAACTGCCTCACATCTTCGACAAGTTCCATCACGTCCGGGTGCCCGAGAAGGCGGGGGGGACCGGACTGGGGCTTTCCATCTGCAAGGGGATCGTGGAGGCCCACGGCGGAAAAATCAGGGCGAAAAACAGGGATGGTGGCGGGCTGGTGGTCGAGGTCCTGCTCCCTGTGGCCGCCAGGAGCGAGGAGCTATGAAAGCAAGTCCAGATGCCGGCAGCCAGCACCGCATTCTGGTGATCGACGACGAGTCGGCCATCCGGCGCTTCCTGCACTCGGCGCTCTCGTCCGAGGAGTTCACCCTGCACGAGGCGGAGTCGGGGCATAACGGCCTCTCGGCGGCGGCGGCGCTCAGGCCCGACGTGATCCTCCTGGATCTCGGGCTTCCCGACCTGGACGGCATCGAGGTGATCCGGCGCATCCGGGAGTGGTCCCAGGTGCCGATCATCATCCTGTCGGTGCGCGAGCGCGAGGATGACAAGGTGGCGGCCCTGGACGCTGGGGCCGACGACTACCTGACCAAGCCTTTCGGGGTGGGGGAACTTCTGGCCCGCATCAGGGCGTCGCTGAGACGCTCCATCACCCAGGCCTCGGAGCCGGTGTTCACCAGCGGCGAGCTCAGGGTCGACCTGAACCTGCGCCGGGTCACGCTGGGGGGGGACGAGACCCAGCTTACCCCTACGGAATACGACCTCTTGCGCCTGCTGATCGTGCACGCGGACAAGGTGCTGACTCACGGCCAGATCCTGAAACAGATCTGGGGGGTCGCGCACCAGGAGCAGCCCCAGGTGCTTAGGGTCACCATCAGTAACCTGCGCAAGAAGATCGAGCGCGATCCGTCCCGACCGAGACACATAATTACGGAGCCCGGCGTGGGATACCGGCTTAAACAGGTGGAGTAAAACCGTTCTTTGCCACAAAAAGGCGCAAAAGACACAAAAAGTAAACCTGGAATCTTTCCTTTGCCACAAAAAGGCGCAAAAGACACAAAAAGTAAACCTGGAAGCTAAAGGGTGAAACCGAGAGTCTAAAAAGGGGGACAGGCACCTGCGGAGCCAGTCCCCTTGTAGGGTGAAACCGAGAGTCTAAAAAGGGGACAGGCACCTGCGGAGCCAGTCCCCTTGTAGGGTGAAACCTAGAGTCTACTGCCTTTTTAGGGCTGAAAAGTTAACGCCAAAATCCGTTCCGCAGAACGGATACGGGGGACCCAAGATGTGGGGGCGCATTCCGGCCACGGCCGGATAGAGGACTTTCAGCCTCGAGCCCGTCAGCTAACCTCGTCGGCTCACTGGAAGGGATGACGTGGATCTCCCCGTCACACCCTCCGCAAACCGTTGCAGGAGGAACATGCAGTGAGAAATACGGAAGCACACGGCTATTGGAAAGGTATCGTCAGGGCAATGGGACTCGTCTTCGGCGACATCGGCACCAGCCCCATCTACACTCTCACCGTCATCTTCGCGCTGACCAAACCGACCATCGACAACGTCTTCGGCATCCTCTCCCTGGTCTTCTGGACCATGACCATCCTGGTCACAGCGGAATACGCCTGGCTCGCCATGAGCCTGAGCCGCAAAGGGGAGGGGGGCACCATCGTCCTGAGGGAGATCCTGGCCCGGCTGATCAAGCCGGGACGAAAGATGGCCTTCGTCGCCTTCCTCTCCTACATCGGCGCCTGCCTCTTGCTGGGCGACGGCGTCATCACCCCGGCCATCTCGATCCTCTCCGCCGTGGAGGGGATGGTGCTCATACCCGGCCTGGAAGGGACCGGCCAGCACACCCTGATCCTGATCGCCGCCATCATCGCGGTGGTGCTCTTCCTGGCCCAGTCCAAGGGAACCGACCGGGTGGCCGGCGCCTTCGGCCCCATCATGATCGTCTGGTTCTCCACCCTGGCTGTTTCCGGGCTGGTCTCCATCAGCACCATGCCCTCCATCGTCGCGGCGATCAACCCCTGGTACGCCCTGGAATTCATGCTGGACAACGGCCTGTCCGGCTTCTTCGTGCTCTCCGAGGTGATCCTTTGTGCCACCGGGGGGGAGGCGCTCTACGCCGACATGGGGCACTTGGGGCGCAAGCCGATCCTGCGCGCCTGGTACTTCGCCTTCACGGCGCTCATCATCAACTACTTCGGCCAGGGGGTGTTCCTGCTGCATCACCCCGAGGCCAAGAACTACCTGTTCGGCATGGTGCAGTACCAGGCCGCCGTGCTCTACATCCCCTTCCTGCTTTTGACCATCGCGGCCACCATCATCGCCTCCCAGGCCATGATCAGCGGCGTGTTCTCCGTGGTGTACCAGGGGATCAACACGCGGATCATGCCGCTTTTGCGGGTGCAGTTCACCTCCACGCACCTGAAGTCGCAGATCTACATCGGCTCCATCAACTGGCTCCTGATGCTGGCCGTGCTTTTCATCATGGTGGTGTTCCAGAAGTCGGAGCGGTTGGCGGCGGCCTACGGCCTGGCGGTGACCGGCACCATGACCATCACCGGCATCATGATGATCATGATCTTCAGCCGCACCACCAAGAAGTGGAAGGTGCCGTTCGCGGTCGGCATAACCGTGGTGGATCTGATCTTCTTCCTCTCCTGCCTGAACAAGATCCCGCACGGCGGTTACTGGTCCATCGTGCTGGCGGCGGGCCCCTTCGTCACCATCCTGGTCTGGGTCTACGGCCAGCGGGCGCTGTACCGGGCGCTCAAGCCGCTGGACTTCGAGACCTTCGACGTCGCCTACCGCCAGATCTACGCCAAGGGGAAGAACATCCCCGGCACCGGCCTTTTCTTCGTCAAGGAATGGAACGTGGTGCCGCCGTACGTGACGCACTGCATCATACGCAGCAACATCATCTACGAGCGCAACGTGCTGATCTCCATCGTGCGCACCGACGAGCCTTACGGGCTGGAGACCGTGCTGAAGGAGAACCTGTCGGTGGGGCTGGATGACATCGAGATCAGGGTGGGGTACCTGGAGATCATCGATATTGAGACCATATTGAAGGAGAACGGCATCAACGAGAAGGTCATCTTCTACGGCATCGAGGACATCGTCACCGACAACCCGGTCTGGAAGCTGTTCGCCACCATCAAGCGTCAGACCCCGAACTTCGTTCAGTTCTACCAGCTCCCCCCGGCCAAACTGCAAGGAGTGGTGACGCGCGTCGAGATGTAAAAAGTAAACGCCACAAAAAGGCGCAAAATAACACACAAAACAAAAACATCTTAGCCACAAAAAGGCGCAAAATGCACAAAAGGTAAGTCTAAACCTTAAAGGTTTAACCCCTCAAAAGCTTCAGGCTTTTAAGAAGTAACCTTCTTAGTTTTCGTCTTTCTTTTTGTGTCTTTTGCGCCTTTTCGTGGCTAAGGTTTTCAGTTTATGTCTTTTTTTGTGTCTTTTGCGCCTTTTTGTGGCTAAGGTCTTAATTTTTGTGCCGTCCTTTATCGAGGACGTCCCGTATCTTCTGCACCAGGTCGAGCGGCTGCACCGGCTTCATGACCAGTTCGATCTCCTCCTCGGCTACGCCGCGCTGGTGGATGAAGTCGGCGGTGTAGCCGCTGGTGTAGATCACCTTGACATCGGGCTCAATCCGGCTGATCTCCCTATACGCCTCCAGCCCGTTCTTCTCCGGCATGATCAGGTCCATGAGGATCAGATCGATCCGGTCCCGGTTCTCCAGGAACTTGTCCACACACTCCCTGCCGTCCTCGGCCAGAATCACCCGGTAGCCGAATTTCGTCAGCACCGCCTCCACCATCTTGCGCACCCCGGCCTCGTCCTCGGCCACCAGGATGGTCTCGCTCCCGCCGCGCGGCATGCTGCGCTCCCTGGGCTCCTCGTTGGCCTCACGGTCGAATTCGGTGATCGGCAGATAGATCCTGAAGGTGGAGCCCTGGCCCGGCTCGCTGCTGAATTCGATGAAGCCGTTGTGCTGCCTGACGATGCCGTAGACGATGGCCATGCCCAGGCCGGTGCCCCTCCCCACCCCCTTGGTGGTGAAGAAGGGCTCGAAGATCCGGGCGCGGGTGCTCTCGTCCATGCCGCAGCCGGTGTCCGAGAGGGTGACCACGGCGTAGCGTCCCGGCTTGCCGAAACCGTGGCTGTGCATGAAGGCGCTGTCGAACTCCTGGCGGCTGGTCTGCAAAAGCAGCCGGCCGCCGTTGGGCATGGCGTCGCGGGCGTTGGTGACCAGGTTGACCAGCACCTGCTCGATCTGGCCGGTGTCGACGGTGACCGGCAGGGTCGAGGCGTTGAAGACGGTGCTGAACTGGATGTCCTCCCCGATGGTGCGCACCAGGAACTTCTGGATATGATGCACGATCTCGTTCAGGTCGGCATGATCCGGGGCTATCACCTGCTTGCGGCTGAAGGCTAACAGTCCGCGGGTGAGCTGCGCCGCCTTCTCCGCCGCCGAGAGGACCTGGTCGATCTTCTCGTTCTGGTCCGCCTCCAGCCTTTTTTCCAACTGCAGCAGACTGCAAAGCCCGGTGATCACGGTGAGGATGTTGTTGAAATCGTGGGCGATCCCCCCTGCCAGCTGTCCCACCGCCTCCATTTTCTGCGACTGGCGCAACTGCTCTTCCAGGTGCTTGCGCTCGGTGATGTCCCGGCCCGCCACCACCGATCCCACGATCTCCCCTTCCTGGTTCCTTATCGGGGCGAAGCTGTAGCTTCCCACCCAGGTCTCGCCGGTGTCCTTGCGGCGCAGGGTGTACTCCTCGTTGCTGCCGGTCTCGCCGCGCAAAGCCCTCGGCACCGCCCACTGCTCCACGGGGGCCGGCTCCCCGCTCGGGAGGAACACCTCCAGGATCTCGGGGTACTCGGCGAAGGTCTTGGCGCACTCCTCCTTGTTCCTGAACTTGTGGAAGGTGGCGAAGGCGTCGTTGAACTCGATGAAGTGCCCCCGGGCATCGGAGATGAACACCGCGTCCCTCATGCTGGCCAGGGCCACCTCCAGCTTCCTCTTGCTCGCCGCCAGCTCGGCCTTGGCCCGCCTTCTTTCCGTGATGTCGATCAGGGTGACCACGATGCCGTCGATCTCCCCCTCCCGGGTCCGGAACGGCAGGATCCTCTCCAGGTAGCAGTGCTCGCTGTCCAGGGTGCTGACCTCCCGCTCGGCGAAAGGCTGGCCCGACAGCACGGTTTCGGAGTCACGGGTCAGGGTGGGCCAGTCGATCTTGCCGGCGAAGTGCCGGAAGGTGCGGCCGATGTCGCTGGCGATCAGGTTGAAGATGGCGGCGGCGGCCGGGGTGAATCCCCTGATGTTGAGCTCGCGGTCCAGGAAGATGGTGGCGATCTCCGAGCTGGCCAGCAGGTTCTCCATGTTGCTGTTGGCCAGGTTCAACTCCTCCACCTTGGCCTGCAGCTCGGCGTTGACCGTCACCAGCTCCTCGTTCAGGGCCTGCAGCTCCTCTTTCGAGGTCTCCAGTTCCTCGTTTATCGACTGCAGTTCCTCGTTGGCCGACTGGAACTGCTCGTTAATCGACCTGAGCTCCTCGTTGGCCGACTGGCACCCCAGGTTGGAGCTCTCGAGCTGCTCGGTGGTGGCCTGGAGCTGCTCGTGGGTGATGCGCAACTGCTCCTCCATCTGGCGGATCAGAAGCTCCTTGGGGGGTTCGGAGCCCGTCTCCTCCTGCTCCGGGGAGTGCGGCACCAGCTCGGCCAGCGGGGCTCCCGGCTCGAAGACCACCAGGAGCAGTTTGTCCGCCGACTGCGGCGTGGCAAGCGGCCGGACCACCAGGTTCACGGTGCTCTCCCGGCTCCCGTCCCCGACCCTGATCCCCCGGAAGGCGACCTCGCTCCGGTCGGAGCAGCATTTGAAGAGTGCCGCGCGCAGGGCCGGCCTGAGCTCCTCCCGGGCCATCTTCAGGATGTCGCGGGTCGGCTCCCCCTCCGGCAGCGCCAGGAAACGGCTGGCCCCGGAGAAGAGATGCACCACCTCGTACCTGTCGTCGACCACCACGCTGGGAGGAGCGTAGCTCTCCAAAAGCGCCTTCTCGGCCAGCGCGGTCGGGGAGAGCTCCGTGGTGTCCGGCTGGCGCACCGGAGGGACCTTGCCCGGCAGCCGCACCGAGGTGCTCAGTTGCGGGGGGACGCCGCTGTGGAGCACCCCTTCCCGGCGCTGGAATATCTTCCATTTCTTGTCCACAGGGAAAAAGAGCTCGAAGTTGGCCCCCACAGATTCCGCGGCACCCAGGAACAGCAGCCCCTGGGGCTTGAGGACCTGGTGAAACAGCGAGATGATCCGCTTCTGCATCTCCGGGTTCAGGTAGATCAGGAAGTTGCGGCACACCAGGAGGTCGAGCCGCGAGAAGGGAGGGTCCTTGATCAGGTTGTGGTGGGCGAAGACGATCATCTCCCTGAGATGTTTCGCCACCTGCCAACCTGCCGTTTGCCTGGTGAAGAAGGTTCCTAGCCTCTCCTCCCCGAGGACTGCGCCGATCTCCTCGTCGTACACCCCGGCCCTGGCCTGGGCCACCGCCACCTCGTCCAGGTCGGTGGCGAATAGCTGCACCTTGGCGTGCAGCTGGTTCCGGTCCAGGTGTTCCCGGATCAGCATGGCCATGGAGTAGACTTCCTCGCCGGTGGCGCAGCAGGCGTGCCAGATGCGCACCGGGTCGTCCGGGTCGCGGCCGGCGAACAGGCGCGGGATGATCTCCTGGCGCAGCCTCTCGAAGGCCTCGGGGTCGCGGAAGAAGCCGGTCACGCTGATCAAGAGGTCCTGGCACAGGGCCTGGGCCTCCTGCGGATCGCTCTGCAGCAGGGCGAGGTAGGAGGGGAGGTCCGCCGCCTCGTTGGCCAGCATGCGCCGCTCGATGCGCCGCAGCACGGTGTTGGTCTTGTAGGAGCTGTAATCCTGTCCGGTCCTGGCCTTGAGCACCGTCAGGACCTGGTGCAAAAGCTCGCCCAGGGGTGGCTGCTCCGCTGGCTGGCTTTGGGGGGGCGCTGCGGCGCCGGCGTGAGGGTGGGGCGGTTGCGCGGCTCCAGCTGTTGCGGCGCTGTCGCCGGTGGGGGGAAAATCGTCGGGGCCTGAAGGGGATTTTTCTTTTGGGGGCATGTAACAACCTCGGCCAGCGCCGGATCAAGCGCGGTAAGTGACGCCGGCACGGAAGATACCGGTGCTGCCTGGCTGGGTTGTGGCAGCAGGGCATTAATTAGCACACAAAGGGGTAAAAGCCAATCATTAAGCTAGCGATAACCAAAGACTCTCTCAAGCCTGAGCAGCGCCTCCTTGCGCTCCACCCCTCCGGCGTACCCCGTCAGCCTGCTGTCGCTGCCGACCACCCTGTGGCAGGGGATCAGGATGGAAATCGGGTTGTGCCCCACCGCGCCTCCCACGGCCTGCGCCGACATCGATTCCACCCCGGCCTGGCGTGCGATGGCGCGGGCGATCTGGCCGTAGCTCGTGGTCTCGCCGTAGGGTATCTTCAGCAGCTCCCGCCAGACCGTCATCTGGAACGGGGTCCCCTGGGGCGCCAGGGGCGGCTGGTCAGCCGCCTCCTCCCCGGAGAAATAGCGGGACAGGGAGTGCCTGAGCGCCTGGAAGATGGGGCGCTCCGGCTCGCAGCGCCAGTCGCCGGCAGCCAGTGGGTAGTACTTCTGCCCCAGGAACCAGAGCCCGATCAGCGCGTCGTTTCGCGCCGCCGCGGTCATGGCCCCCAGGGGTGTCTCGATGCTGCAGCTATAGGTGATCATTTCATGCCTCCGCTTCGTTAGGGACTTTCTGGGACTGGGGACGGGCCAGCCAGTTCCAGAGGGTGATGGTTCCGTAGGCGCGCCAGGGGCTCCAGCTTTGCGCCAGCGCCGCTGCCTCCCGGGGCGGCAGCCCGGAAAGCGCCTTCCTGACGCCGTAGTCGGTACCGGGAAAGGCGTCGGGCCAACCCAAGGCGCGCATGGCCAGGTAGTTGACGGTCCAGGGGCCCAGGCCCGGCAGCTTCAGGAGCTTTTCCATGACGGAAGCGGGGTCGCCGTGGGGCGAGAGGGTGGCGGGGTCGCTTGTCAGGGTCTGGGCCAGGGCCAGGATGGTGCGGGCCCGGGCGCCGGTGATCCCCAGGGGGCCCAGCCGGTCCTCTACCGGCGCCTCAAGCGAACAGATCTGCTCCGGGAGGGGGAAGCTGCGGCGCAGCTCCGGGAACGGTGTCTCGACACCGGTGCCGAAACGGTCGGCGAGGCGGGTCGCCAGGGTGCGCGCCGCCTTGACCGTGATCTGCTGTCCCAGGACGGCCCGGGTTGCCATCTCGAAGGGATCGAAGCAGCCGGGGAGGCGGATCCCGGGCACCCGGATCCCGGCCGCGACCCGCTCCATGCTCTCCAGCTTCTCCTCGACGGCCAGAGGGTCGCAGTTCAGGTCGAAGAGATGCCTGATCCTTGCCAGCACCTGGGGGAGAACCGGCAACAGGGTTGACGCCACCGTCGCCGCCAGCGCCTGGCGCTTGGGGAGGTGCGAGACCGAGATCCAGCCGGCATGGAGCGCCGTCCCCTTCCTGATGGCGACGCTGCGCCGGTAGGCCTGCGGGGTCACCCATTCCACCCCCGGAATGGCGCGCTGGGCGAGGAAGGAGATCAACTCGTTCCAGGCATAGGGGGGACGGTAGGCGAGCAGCAATGTGATGGCGTCGTCGTCACCGGGAAGCGTCTTCACCCGGCTTCTGAAGCGCGCCGGAGCGAGCCGGTAGCGCTTCAGGAACAGGTCGTTGAACCTGCGGATGCTGCCGAATCCCGCCGTCATCGCCACCTCGGTCACGGCAAGCCGGGTGTCGGTGAGCAGGTTTTTGGCCAGAAGCAGCCGCTGGGTCTGCAGGAACTGGACCGGTGCGACGCCGAACTGCGCCGCGAAGACGCGGCGCAGGTGCCGGTCCGATACCCCAAGGCGCTGCGCCAGCCCGGCGATGCTGCCGTCGCTCAGGCAGTCCTCCTCTATGAGCCTGGCCGCCTTGCCGGCCAGACGGGCCGGGGAGTCGGCCGGCGCAAGCCCCGGCGCCAATTCCGGACGGCACTTGAGGCAGGGGCGGTAACCGGCCGCCTCGGCTGCGGCGGCACTGGCGAAGAAGCTGCAGTTGGCCTCCTTGGGGAGCTTCACCCGGCACACGGGGCGGCAGTAGATGCCGGTGGAGGAGACGGCGCAGAAAAAACGGCCGTCGAAGCGGCTGTCGTGGGCGCGCATGGCGGCATAGCAGGCGGCTTGGTCCAGCGTCAGGGGTTGCGTGATTTCCGGAAGCATCTCGTTCACCTCAGTTTAGTTATATAGCACGACCGCGCAAAAAACTGGCCATTTTCGGACCTGAGGAGGGGCAGAGCAAAAGAGTTGAGCCACAAAAGGGCGCACGAGGCACAAAAGGGCGCACGAGGCACAAAAGGGCGCACGAGGCACAAAAAGAACCTGTGACATCGTGCCGAACCAGGGGACATTTCCTTTGACAAGAAACTGCGACTACAGCTAGAATTCCGGCCACTGCGTCGACTGGCGTTAGCAAACATCATGGGGGACGGGTGATGAGATTTTTTTTTGTTGTGGCTATGTTATGTCTCACCTTGGCCGGTTGCGGCGAGGTGGAGTGGTTCCCCGACTCTAACCTGACGCCAGGCGTCAATGACGACGTGGTGGTTTCCCCCTTCTCTTTCACCCCGAGAACCAACGTGACAGAGGGACTTCAGACTTCCGACCCGGCCACGATAACCATAACCGGCAACGGTGCGGCGGCGATCAGCGTCTCCGGAGCAGGCAGCTACCGGATCAACGGCGGCTTCACCACTGGCAACGGCTCCGTGAGGAACGGCGACCAGGTCGTGGTGCAGCATAACCATCCGGCCAGCGCGGTTCAGGTGGTAACGACCGTGACCATCGCCGACAAGAGCGCCACCTTCACCACCAGCACCGCCAGCAGCACGGATAACGTCCCCGCGTTCACCATCGCTGCCAAGAGCAACTCCGTCGTGGGGGCCGAGGTCACCTCCGACGCCATCACCGTGGCGCTCGGCGGCACGACTCCGGTGGCGATCAGCGTCGCCAACGGCTCATACTCCATAGGAAGCGCCGCCTTCACCACGGCAGCCGGGATCGTGAACAACGGCGACCAGGTCCGGGTGCGCCACACCGCCGGCGCCGGACGGACCGTCACCACCCTCACCATAGGCGACCGGAGCGCGACCTTCGTCAGCAACACCACCTCGGTCAGCGCCTTCACCTTCAACACGCTTACTGACGTCCCGATCAATACCACGCAGACCTCCAATGTCGTCACCCTGACCATCACCGGGGGGAGCGCGCCGATCACCGTTTCCAGTAACGATAGCTCAATGTACTCGATAAACGGTCGCGCCTTCACCGCTGATCCGGGGACGGTGAAAAACGGCGAACAGGTCAGGGTGCGGCACATCTCGGGCAACACGGCGGGACGTGCCGTCAGCACCACTTTGACCGTCGGCGACAAACGCGCCGATTTCATCACCGTGACAAGCAACTAGTCCGCAGCGACTGGACCGTTGCCGTATCTGTAACGAAAAAGGTAGCCCCCTGCGGGTTACCTTTTTTCGTTGTGCGCCCGGCAGGGCGCGTGGTGCGTAAGCGCCATACAATCAGCCGTGCTGGCTGGTTGGTGACTTGGCGGGTTACGGCACCCGCGGAGCCAGTCCCGTCCAGGCCCCTGCATTGCCAAGAGGGATAGGAACTGGAGTGGATTTTGCTAATGATAAAGCGCCGCACGGCCGAGGGTGAGCCCGGGGTGGTTCTTGCGGGCAGGCGGGGAGAGAGTGGCGGGTCATAGCGTGTTGTTTGGTGCGGCGAAAGCTATGTTTGGCGCGGGTCCGGCAAAATGACGGGGGTGCATCCCTGCCCCATTCATTGCTTGTGTATGCAGGGGAAATTCATTATAAGATACGGTCGCATCGATGTTATGAACTGCCCACCAAAGGAGGTTTCTCATGATGTTGTCCAAACTGTACCGCCGGGTGGCGCTGCTGACAGCAGCGGCCCTGCTGGGTGGCGCGGCCTCCGCCGCGGCCGCGACCATCAACCTTTCCTACGCCAACTTTCCGCCGGCCGCCACCTTCCCCTGCGTCCAGATGGAGCGCTGGGCCAAGGAGCTGGAGAAGCGCACCGCCGGCAAGGTGAAGGTGAACACCTTCCCGGGCGGGACCCTTTTGAACGCCAAGAACATCGCCGAAGGGGTGGCCTCGGGGGTTGCCGATATCGGCAACTTCGCCATGAGCTACCAGCCCGGCCGCTTCCCGGTCTCCGAGGCGATCGACCTTCCCTACGGCTTCACCAGCTCCAAGACCGCGAGCCTCGTGCTCTACGACCTGATCCAGAAGTACAAGCCCAAGGAGTTCGAGAAGGTCAAGATCATCACCGTCTTCACCTGCCCTCCCACCAACCTCATGACCAGCAAGCCGGTGAAGAGCCTGGCCGACCTGAAGGGGATGGAACTCAGGGTGGCCGGCACCGGCACCGAGATCGCCAAGAGGCTGGGGGCGGTGCCGATCGCCATGCCGCAGTCCGAGACCCCGGAGGCGATCCAGAAGGGGATCGTCAAGGGGATGATCTCCTCGCTTGAGATCCTCCAGGACATGAAGTTCGCCAGCTACACCCCGTACGCCACCGTCGCCAACCTGCCGGTGGTCTCCTTCGCCGTGGTGATGAACAAGGCCAAGTGGGACAGCCTGCCGGCCGACGTCAAGAAGGCGATCGACGACCTGTCGCGCGAGCAGGCCGCCTGGACCGGCGAGTACGTGGACCAGCACGTCCAGGAGGCCCTGGCCTGGTCCAAGAAGAACTACAACCACCAGCTCTTCACCCTGCCGGCCGCCGACCAGAAGAAGGTGTCCGAGCTGCTCCAGCCGATGATCGACGACTACGTCAAGAAGGTGAGCGCCCAGGGAATTCCGGGCAAGCAGATCGTGGCCGACGTGCTGGCCCTGAAGAAGAAGTACGAGGCGCCGGCGGCGAAACCGGCCAAGAAGAAGAAATAAAAGGAACAAGGAACAGGTTACATGGATCGTTTCATGGGGTTACTTTCCAAGTCGTTTCTGGTGGTGGCGGGGGGGGCACTGCTCCTTTTGGTGCTACTCGCCACCGCCAACGTCGGCTTGCGTTTTTTTCACGCTCCCTTCGCCGGCACCTACGAGCTGGTGTCCTTTCTGGGCGCCCTGGTGACCGCCGGTGCCCTGGCCCACACCCAAAGGCGCAAGGACCACATCGTGGTGGAGATCCTTTCCGAGAAGTTCCCGCCGCTGGTGAAGCGCTGCCTGGACGCGGTGAACTACGCCGTGACCAGCACCCTGTTCGCGGTGATCGCCTGGCAGGTCTGGGTCTGGGGGGGGAAGATCAAAGAGGGGGGAGAGCTCTCCGAGACCCTGAAGCTCACCTACTATCCCTTTGTCTACCTGGTGGCTGCGGGGTTCGCCCTGCTCGCCCTGGTGCTTTTCGTTGACCTCCTGAAGACCATCGTGCGTCCGGAGGTGACCCGATGAGCGGTCCCATGCTCGGCATCACCGGCATCCTGGTGATGTTTTTCATCCTGTTCGTGCTGCGCATCCCGGCGGCCTTCACCATGCTCCTGGTGGGGTTCGTCGGCATAGCGAAGGCGACCTCGCTCGACGCCGCCTTCGCCATGACCGGCTCGGAGCTTTGGACCATCTTCTCCAACTACGGCCTCACCGTGATTCCGCTCTTCATCCTGGTGGGCGAGATCGTGCACTACGCCGGCTACAACAACAGCCTGTACCACGCCTCCTACCGCTGGTTCGGCCACCACCGGGGTGGGCTGGCCATGACCACCATCCTGGCCAGCGCCGCCTTTTCCGCGATCTCCGGCTCCAACACCGCCACCGCCGCCACCATGAGCGCCGTGGCCATCCCGGCCATGAAGGAGTACAAGTACCACCCGCTTCTGAACGCCGGTTCCGTCGCGGCCGGCGCGACTCTCGGGGTGCTGATACCTCCCAGCATCGTCCTGGTGGTGTACGGGCTTTATACCGGGCAGTCCATAGGGAAGCTCTTTTTCGGCAACGTGATCCCCAGCGTGATCCTGACCACGCTGATACTTTTGACCGTGGTCTGGATCTGCCGGCGTCATCCGGACTGGGGTCCCTCCGGTCCCAGGAGCAACTGGAACGAGCGCTTCGCGGCGCTCCCCGAGGCGCTGGACATACTGCTTTTGTTCGGCATCATCATGTACGCGCTTTTCACCGGCGTGGTCACCGCCACCGAGGCCGCGGCGGTGAGCTGTTTCCTGGCGCTGGTCATCTGCACCCTGCGCCGGAAGCTGACCTGGAAGAAGCTGGGTGGGGCCTTGGTGGACACCCTGCGCATTTCCTGCATGGTGTTCATGATCGTGGCCGGGGCGGTGATCTTCGCCAAGTTCCTGACCATAACCAGGCTGCCCTTTGAGACCGCGGCCTGGATCAGCGCACTGGATCTGCCGCGCTGGATGGTGCTTTGGGTGATCCTTTTGTGCTACATCCTGGGTGGGTGCATCATGGATGCCCTGGCCTTTCTGCTGGTGTCGCTACCCATCTTCTATCCGCTGGTGATCGAGCTCGGTTACGATCCGATCTGGTTCGGGCAGGTGATCACCATCGTCACCACCATGGGTTCGATCATGCCGCCGATCGGCATCTGCTGCTACGTCGTTTCCGGCATGTCCAACATCCCGCTGGGGACCGTGTTCCGGAGCGCGCTCTACTACATACCGTCCTACGTGATCTCCATCGTGGTGCTGATGGCCTCCCCCTACTGGACCGTGCTGGTGCTGTCCAACCTGGTTAAATGACGGCACAAAAAAAGACACACCAACAACTTTTAGCCACAAAAATGCGCAAAATACGCAAAAAGAACCAGGAACGGCGAGGAACAGCAAAAGGTTGAAAAAAACAGGGAAGCTTGAAACAAAAACACCTACTACTTTTAGCCACAAAAATGCGCAAAATACACAAAAAGAACCAGGAACGGCGAGGAACAGCGAAAGGTTGAAACAAAAACACCTACTACTTTTAGCCACAAAGATGCGCAAAATACACAAAAAGAACCAGGAACGGCGAGGAACAGCAAAAGGTTGAAACAATAACACCAACTACTTTTAGCCACAAAGATGCGCAAAATACACAAAAAGAACCAGGAACGGCGAGGAACAGCAAAAGGTTGAAACAAAAACAGGGAAGGTGAAACAAAAACAGGAAGGTTGAAACAAAAACCCCGAAGGTGACAACCCTCGGGGTTGGGGGTGTAAAAAGGTTTGTGTAAATTGTCATTAGGGGGTACACCAAACTACCCTAAGGAGTTTACATTGGCCAAAATCACCGAACTAGACGCCGCAAT
>Ga0209212_1002519_pt1 | contig 25799 bp, 22 predicted proteins | sample RifGroC2_FD_183996 | JGI IMG/M metagenome (GOLD analysis project Ga0209212, IMG submission 183996) | Groundwater microbial communities from Rifle, Colorado, USA - Groundwater C2 (SPAdes) (version 2) | ecosystem: Environmental > Aquatic > Deep subsurface > Groundwater | place: Rifle, Colorado... | reverse complement strand
CTATTAGATATTTTGATGGACATTTATAGTCTTTTTAACCTCAGAAAAAGCTATAAATATCCTCTGAAGGTAGGAAAAAATGCATACTCTGTGCAAATTGGCACAATATTTGTAAAATATAACACATCGTAAATCCAACATATTAACTATGTGGGGGATTTGCTATTTAACCATTCTTCCATTTTTAGTTTTAAAATACCTGCAATATCCTTTTTAATATTATATAGGTTATTTTCTTCTTTAGAATCTTCAGAGATTCGGTAAAGCTCATAAGATTCTGTAATCATTTTTTTAGAATTTGTATCAAAAATCTCTTCCCTAATCAATTTCCATTCTTTATTCCTGATAGCTGTTATAATTGAGAGTCCACTGAAAAAAGGATTGTTCTTTGCATTATATTTAGAAGCAGCATAAATATATTCATTTATCTCTTTTTCTCCAGTAATAGCAGGAATCAAGCTTTTACCCTGCCTTTTAGTTTTTTGCTTGTCTTTTAGATTAAAAATATCAAGTAAAGTTGGCATTATATCGATAGTCTGAACCAGAGGTTTAATTCTAAGTGGCTTATTTATTTTAGGATGTTTTATTAATAATGGAAAATTAATTACAGGATCATAGAAAGTCCCCCGTAAAGGGCCTCCTCTCATAAATCTGCCATGCTCACCAAACAAATCACCATGTTCTGACATGAATACAAAAACTGTATTATTTTCTAAGCCTAAATCCTTAACTGTCTTAAAAAAATCTCTTAAATAATAATCTGCCTGAACAATCTCCCCATCATAGAGGGCAATCATATGGTCAACATCCCTATCACTCATCTTTAAATCCTTAATCCCTTCGTTGGAATACCATGTCTTAAGCTGCCAATATCTCACATCATTTTTATACATAGGATCAGTTTGCTTAAATGTCCACAGACAAGTTGAAAAATCAATATTACCTTTATAATCTGGGTCAAACTTCTTATCAAACGGCTTTTTAGGGATGAATGGACAATGGGTATCATATCCCTGAAGGAATAAAAACAATTTATTGTTTTTATTCTTCTGTATCCAATCAATGGTAGGAGGTAATATCTGCTCAACTCCTAAATATGCAGAAGGACCAGGCAATGCCCCTTTATTTCTTAAAATGTTAAAATCTTCATAATTCTTTTCATCTACATAAAGGTCAAAACCTTGTGAGATATTAAAACTTCTATTATAATCACCTCCACCTGTAAAACCTGCCGTCGTGTAACCATTTTCCTTAAAAATTTCTGTTATTGTCAAAATACTATCAGAAAGTTTACTGCCGTCATACCTATCCATAACTCCGTGAGTATAAGGAAATAAAGAGGTATACAGGGAAGCTGAAACAGGTAATGTCCACGATGCAGGTGCAAAGGCATTTTCAAAAACCAAAGAATTTTTAAAAAACTTGTCTATGTTGGGGGTCGTGTCTCGCTTATATCCATACATACCAATATGATCCTTTCTGGTATTCGTCAGTGAAATAATGACCAGATTACAATCTCTGCATTTTAGATTTTCCTCTGATGAAATAATACTGCCATTTATTAATCCTGACGGAATGCCAGTCAAAATAATTGCCATCCCAAAAATGATTAAACCTTTAATTTTTGTATTATTCATAAGATTCTCATTCTACCAACACTTCTTTTCTTTCCCTCTCAAACAAATAACATAACCCTTTACTTTATTTCTTCCATCGCTTTGTCTACAAAATTATTATCAAGATATTTCTCTATATTCACCTTTTTATCAATCTCTCCATACTTAAATAACAAATCCTGCACTTTTTTAAGTAACTCTGGTTTTAACTTCGGCGGCATGTCATAGGCGGGTATGCTCATGTCCTCGAACTCGCCTTCCATCATCAGCCCCTTATCCCATGAACGGTCTTTCCGGGGTTCCGGCAGTTGCTTCTCATATCTGACCCTTTTCATATACGCGTTGACTATCTTCTGCACCTCTGCCCTATGATTGTCAAGATAATCCTTCCGAAATACAAGAAGAGCGTGCGATAGTCTTGAGTCTATCCAGTCCATGGGCTGATATATATAAGCATCGCCTGATTCAACGAGGCGTTTGGCGACAAAAAGGTGATACAGTCCGCCGTCTACCTTCTTTGTGCGAAGCCACTTCTTCGCGTCATCGTCTGAAACATGGTCAATGATATTCAAGTCCCTTTTCGGGTCAAGGCCGATTGCCTCTATAAATTCTCTCAGGAAGATTGCGTCCCCGGGGCCCCCTCTTCTGGAGATGAGCGTCTTCCCCTTGAGGTCAGCAGGCTTATCAATCCTGACACCTTTTCTTATGATTATCGCTTTGCCAGGCGTTGAATTATATCCAAGCATCGCCACGGCAATTATGGGTATCTGTTTGTTGACGGCATAGACAAATGAACTCTCGCCTATTGTTCCTCCGTCAAAATCTCCCCGAACTATCCTGTCAATTATTTCAGTACCTGAAACCTTGCCGACATGCCGGTTGCCACCAGGAATCTTTTTCATCCCATCGTTGCTTTGAGGAACATCGTAAAACTTATCTTCCTTCAGATTTTTTGTGTAGAGTTTTACATTGACCCCTTCACGGCTGAAAAATCCGTTGATATACGCCCTGTATATGATATTTACCCTGCCGCCATGGAAGTAGCCAATGCGGACTACCTTCTCTTTTACATTTGAATAAACCTCTATACCTGAGGCAGCAAAAATAATCCAAAGAAGGAACAAAATTACTTTTATATAGACACCTCGCTTCAATCTTCTTGATTTCATGTCCATCTGCTATGGCGATATCACAGGGTTATTCCTGTATCTTTTCCATTTGACGCCGTCTTTTGAAATGGCGCGACCTACGGCATCTACATTGCCGTAGCTCCTCTTGCACAACATCTTGAAGACGCCCTCCTCTACAGACTATGGAAAAAATACATATTTAAGCTAAATGATTATCTGAATATTCCTGTATTGCAGTTCTTCTTCCCCACTGAAGACATCTCTTTAGTTTGTTAAACTGAAAATAGCACTTGGCCATTTCCTTCCGAAAAACATCGCCACACAGGAACCTCTCCTACCAATAACCCCTTTTTTTCGCCTCTTCAGCAACCTCGGAAGGGATGACCTTTGAACCGGACTTAACTTTAAAATTATAACATTCCATCACCCATTTCTCCAGAACAGCCTTAAGCTCCTTTGCCTTGGGTGCATCCTTGTCAAATATGTTCTTCATCTCGTCCGGGTCATCATTGAAGTTGTAGAACTCGTATGTATCATCGAGAAACTTGCCTTCGTTGGTAAACCTTTTCTCGTGGATTAGCTTCCACTCATCGGTCATCACCGCTTCGTTCTCGCTCCTATACTTGTAAATTTTACGCGACGCTGGACGTTGAAACCAGCCGAACCTTGAACCTGCAAACCCATAGCTGTGCGCAGGCCTGTCATCGGTTATCAGTCCGACAAGGTCCTTTCCCTGTGCATCGGAGGGAACGGGAATATCAAGATTTCTTAAAACAGTCGGCATCACATCAATGAGCTGGGCAAGCCCTTTTATTCTTTTCCCCTTCTGCCCCGGAAGTCTTATAATCAGCGGCACGCGAAGCACATCGTTGTACATTGTTCCCCTTACTGCCCCGGCCCTCCCAAATCTGCCATGTTTTGCAAACATTTCTCCGTGGTCTGAAAAAATAATGATAATGGTTTTATCTAAAACGCTTTTATTTAAACTTTTTAAAAAGTTTCCAATTAGTTCATCAAGAGATAAAATCTCCTCATCATATAAATCTTCTAAATAATCTATATCATCTTTTGTAAGAACAACTTTTTTTTGACCTCCCCTATAATAATAGGCTTCATAATTCCCATTTTTTGAATTCTCATATCCCCTCAGACATTCTTTATTATCAACAGTAATATTCTTTCCTTCGGCATGAGAAAATCTCCCTCTAAATTTCTCGGGAGGGTTAAAAGGGCAATGGCAATCATAACCATGCAGGAAAAGAAAGAATTTACCGCCATGATTTTGGCTCAGCCAATCGGATGCTTTTTTTAAAGAATAACTGAAGCCGGCAAATTCAATAGCAGAATTATAATCCATTGCCTCATCAACATATTCAAACCCCCGCATATGTCCAAATTTGTAACTATAATCAAGCCCACCGACAAATGCCGCAGTCCTGTAACCACTGTCTCTTAAAATTTCCGGCAATGTTTTTATATCAGCATCCAAAATATTTTCATTAAATCTATTCATAATCTTATGAGTGAAAGGATAAAGAGAAGTGAATAGGGAGGTTGCTACAGGCAATGTCCATGAAGACTGAGTAAATGCATTATTAAAAACAATTGCATTCTCCGCCCACTTATCAAAATTTGGGGTTGTTAGTCTTTCGTATCCATATAAACTCATATGTTTAGCGGAAACATTTGACAGAGAAATCATTATCAAATTACAGTCTTTGCATTTTAAATCTCCCTTGGTTGCCTCCATCCCTTCTTCTATACTAATCTCTTTCTTATTTCTATTACCAGTATCATTAGATGGAAAATAAATGTATAATAAGAAAAATATGGGAGATATGATTAAAAATAAACCCATAGGAATTAAAAATTTTTTTATCATGGTTTTATGTTTTTGTCATCCTGAATGAAACGAAGAATCTAATTTAATATGGCGGGTATACATCAGATTCTTAGTTAAAAATTGATTCTTATAAATAGGCTTACACCATTTCCTTTTGGGATATTTTTATTATCAATTCCAAAATTTCCTACAAGCTGAAAATGCAATCCCTTTGAAACTGTATATCTGATATGAGATGAAGAGTTTAACAGAAAATCTCCATTATCTTTAATAAGGTCTGTAACTCCTGTTATAAAAATAATTCTATCTGTAATCTTGCCACCTATTAAAGGGCCTCCAATATATATTTCATCGGGGGGATTGACTCTTTTTTTATTCTCTCCTGTATAAGTATATTCTATAATCCAATCTATCTCAAATCTCTTATCTGCTATAAAATATGTGGATAACCATGCAAGCCTTGCATCATATCTACCATTGCCCAAAGCATTTTTTTTCTCTGTATCCCCTGTTGGAAATGTCACAGCACCATATAAGAAGTAGTGATAGTTATCAATTCTACCCCTCGGACCAAATCCGGCTGCCATATCCCCTAAACCATCATCTGTTCCTTTCTGCGAATTGATAAATTTATAAGGCAAACTGACAAATCCCCATTTTCCAAACCCATCACCATCCCAATACTTGAGTATGAAATTATTTGTTGTTGCCTCAACATTTATCGTTGTTTTATTATAAATTATCCTATCGTCTATCTGCCAGAGCGTCGGTCCCCTTACTCCTTTAGTAATCTCATCTGCATAAACATTGCTTGACAAAATTATTGTTAAAGTCAAAGAACAGACTACAGCAAATATTTTTAATAGCCTATCCACTATTTTTATCCTCTTATCTTAAAACCTCTGTCAATACTCTCCCCTGCACATAATCGGGGATTTTAACACCAAGGAGGTGTAAAATTGTCGGCATCTGGTCAATATGAGAGATTGGTTCTTTCATCTGAAAGTCCTTTTTAATACCAGTGCCCATAATAACAAAAGGTGTCCACATACCTTTATTGTTATCAGGATTTATCGCTTGTTTGTATCCCGAATTAAGTGACTTTGTGAAAAGCTGCAAATCTTTCGTCACCTCTTCTTGCCATTGATAGCCCGGCTCAACCTCAAGCACAATATCCCCCACTCTATCCGCCGGCAATTCAAAATATTTTGGTGCGTCTTCCCATTTTGCTGCGTGCACAAGCGGTTTCACACCATTATCATCTTGAAGCTCTGAAATAGCTTTTATCACCTCGTCACGCAAATTGTCATATTCTTTTCCGGATGCACGGCGCCAATCACCATCAAGACCATCAGAATTCACATAAACATGAGCCATCTTTAAATAAATTGCTTTTGTATTTTTCCAGTCAATCAAAGGCTCACCGGTTTTTTCATCTATCGTAAATTTAAGCCAGCCTTTTTGCGCAAAAAGATTATTAATCCGCACTTGTTTATAAAGCGGCATAATGCCGTGGTCGGAAGAAAAGACGAACAAAGTTTTCTCATCGGCATTTTTCATCGCCTCGCCTAAAATTGCATCTACGCCTTGATACATTTTCAAAATATCATCCCACGCTTCTTTTTCTTTTTTGGGTCCGGCATAATCGGGGTGTTTTCTATCTATATAACGATGCCACCAGCGAGATTCAAGCATTTGATTGGGAGTATAAGTATCCTGAATAAAAGCATCAGTCTGGTATTTTTTCAGAATAAATCCGGCTGCCTTTCTGTGCCATTCTAAACTATCCATTGCTTCTTCAAAAAAGGTATTTTTGTCTTCGTTTTCATAAATCAATTGCGCCGGCCAATTATCCACAAAATCAACCATGGGTCCGATATTTTGAGTTATCTCTTGAGCAACCTCCGGCGGCTCAACAATAAACTTGTTCATATTATTGAAAAACAATCTTATCCTAAAGTTTCCATTTTCTGGCCATAACTTTATGATTTTTATCCTGACCTGTGAATCAAACGACTGCTCTTTCCATTTCAATGACACATTTTTCCACTCACTCCACAATCCTTGTTTTAAAGTCAGAAGTTCTGATTTTTTATCAAGAGAAAATCTTATGGAGTCGTAATTTACAGATTTATCATCTGACGAATCAAATATATATACATGAATTGGTAATCCATAGCTCTCCAGTTTTGCCTCTTTTGCCTGACTGAAAGACTGGGGGGTATTTTCCCATCCCGAGGCGACTGATTTATCAACAAACTCAGTTAATTTCTGCCCAAGATAGAAAAGCTTAAAAGCCCGTCCGGCCTCTTTTCTTTCTATTATTTTTTCTGTCGGCTCAAAATTGATAGCTGGCGTATCTGCACCCCATGGAGCCCATCTCCCACGGATTGTGATGCCATTTACAAGCTCAGGGGGGGTAGAACCGGGGATTGCAAGCAAAGCTACTTTTTTGCCGGCATCTTCAAGTGCTTTCCAAATAGGAGCTACCTTTTTACTGGTTGATGCAAATCCCGGAGCAGACGGCTTGAGTAAAGGAAATCCCTCTACATGCATAGGCCCATCAGCAATGCCGTGCACTGTCGGATGCGTGCCAGTGAGCAATGAAGCAAAATTCACTGGAGTATGACCTGGAAAATCAGGTATAGAATATCCGTAGGCACCATTCTCCATCATCCTTTTTATATTGGGCAATTTCCCTTCTTCAGCCCATTTATAGATTGTAAAAATATCAGGCTCTGCCCTTACTCCGTCAGGAATAAACCAGTAAACCTTTTCTGCCTTAATCGTTTCTTTTTGAGAAGAAAAGGAATCAGAGCCAATCAAAACTGAAATTATAACTAAAAGAAAAATTATTTTTTTATTCATACTGTTTTAATGCTTGCAGTTAAACGACTCGTTTAAATTTATCAACTTTTTAACATCTTCGTTTTTAGGGACAAAATACTCAATTTTATAAAGACCATTTTTCTCAGGACAATAGAAAAATCCCATACTTGCCTTATATTCAATTAAATCTTCTACGCAAATCCCATATCCAAACCGTTTACCAGCATAGAGCAGATAATATTCTCCATAACGATTCTTCTTGCTTATAGGCTTGTATTTCTCATCGCATCCTGTCTCTTTTGTTAAAAATTCAGGGTAGGGCGGAAGCTGCGATTCAAAGAGCCCATTTAGTAAAGCTACCTGTTCCCTAATATATTTTCCTGCCTTGTTCTTATCAAAGTTGCTCAAAACCTTTATCTTGATTATTTCTTTATCTCTCTCAGCAATAATATTGTTACTTTTTCTATCTATTATCTTAAAATTTTCAACATCATCTATAACTATACCAATTTTTCCCAACTGGTAATACAAATCAGTGCTATTTTCATTGGCTTGGGCGGCAAGAGAAATTACAGCAACAGAAGTAATTATTGTTATGATAATACCCTTTTTAGCAATATAAAATCCTTTCATTGGCCGTTATTACTCTTTTTTTAATATCAGCCAATCCCATTGGGTCGCTGTATGTTTGCGTCCCTTTCCTCCATTTGAACCATCCCAGTTTGCAAATGATATCGGTATAAGCCTATCTGTTTCGAACTGAAGGTTATTCTTTGGATTTGAAGTCTTTAGGTCCCTTTTTAACAGCACTTTCCATATACCGCCTTTATATTCCCCTTTCCCTTCTAAATTAACTTTAGAACCTGGCTCAATCCTTTTATCTTCAATACTATTTGAATATATAACATTTGTCAGCTGGGGAACAGAGGTCGTTCCGCTATTCCAATACCAGACATTTACACCAAACTCTTTATCCCCGTGTCTAATTGACGGCAACTGCTCTTGTATTGGTATTCTGGGTAATATTGCCATAGGAAACTGAACTGCAATTGCATCTTCAAACACATTCCCTTCACTCATCTTCTCCGCCTCAGTATCTCCAGGAACACTCTTTGTCCTATCATCCCACTCCAGCAAAAATGTTATATCTTTATCATTAAAGAGCGCCCTCACTGTAATTCCATCATTAGTGGGTTTAAAATACTTCTCATTTGCCTGGTCCTGCGGGTATAATTTAAGCGCCTTAAATGGCGCCCCTTTCCATTCAGGGGCATTGACATCCAATGGCAATTCCCCATTTATATATTTTACCTTTAAAGGCTTATCCTCATCTTCCTTTCTAATCCTCCTCGTCTCATCTGCAAGAGATATCACATAATTTACTATATGCCATCGCTCATCCTCATTCAAATACTTTTGACTCTTTTTATCCGCAAAAGATGGCATTGGTGTTCCCGGTATGCCTATTGTTATTCTTGCAAAGATATTCTTTCGTTTATTGCCGCCGTTGTATGTCCATGGCTTTGTCAGATTCCTCGGCCATTCTCTGGTTCCCCAGATATCTTTCAGCTTTTTTATACCATCTCCTTTGCCGCCTTCACCATGGCACTCAGGACATCCTTCCCTTTCATAAAGCTCCTTACCTTTAATGACGCTCTGTTCCGAAAAAGAAACTTCTTTACCATAATCTATCTCTTCAGGCGGTTTTTCTGTTTCAAATATATCTGAAAAAGTCTTTTCATAGGCAATTACGTCCCTCTTTTCCTTTTCAGTCATTAAGTCTCTCCATGCAGGCATAGATGCCTCGCCAAATCCCTCATTTATAGTTCTCAGCAAATCTTCATCTCTTGGAACCTGGTCCCCAGGAGAAGTCTTATACTTAAATGTACCCCATGTAAAATTTCTTGGCGGAGGATACACCTTATCTGCAACCCTGCCATTCCCCTCACCCTTCTCGCCGTGACACTGTATACACCTTCTCTCAAAAACCTCTTTTCCAGCTACCTTGTCACCCTGTTCCGCATAGACAAACCCCGCATTAAGGATTAGCAAGATACAAGATGCAAGTAATACTTTGTAAATCATGACTTCACCCTTTCCAAGTGTCTGACTCTCTATTTGCTGAACTTATAACTTTTGATTACAACTTCAGGGTCAAGGCCGATATATTTTGCATAAGCCCTTAAGAACCCCTTTGAAAACACTTCTGGCGGCAGTTGTTCAAAATTCTCATCCTCAAGCGCCTTAAGATACGACACCCTTATTCTTGTCTTCTGTGCTATCTCATCCAATGCAATCCCCTTTACCTCTCTTATATTTTTAAGGTGAACACCTCCAAATACAGCTAATTCAGCATATCTAAATCCATTTTTTACCCTTTCTGTTTCTGACTCATTGACTATTATATCCCGCCTCTTCGCAAAATCCTTGCCATTATGAGGCATTAATTTATTATTTTCTTTAGCATCTATCTTTAATACCTCTCTATCATAAAAGAGTCTCTTGTTTTTATCTACAAGTGTTGTATAGGCAATCTCAATTTTTTTTATCATATTTGTCTTTTCTTCTTCTGAAAGAATACTGTGTGCAGCCAATGAGTCCCTGCTGTATGCTGATACAGCAATAAAATATGCCTGCTGTATATCACTTAAATCTGCATTCTCATCCAAATTCAGCAATTCATAGTAATTAAGTTCTTCAAGCCTTTTCATTTTTTATCTCCTCTCCATTAACCGGCTTGCTGCTGTTTAACAGCCTTTTTATTGCCAGATTCATGCAAAGAGATGCACTGCAATTTGGATAATCTATCACAAGGGGTTTAAACATTTTTATGGATTCAGAAACCTTCTCATCATATGGAATATATCCAGAATAATCCAGATCAACACCAAGGTATTTCTTTGTAATATCTTTTATGGAACTCCCAAGTGTTATATTATCATTTTCTTTGATCTGATTCATAATCAACTTTAGAGAGAATGTATTTACCTTCTTCTTTAAGTCAGAGGCTATTGAACTATCCATCTGCTCCACCCTCTCTAAAAGGTCATAAAGGGTTTTTATAGATTCATTTCCCCTTGCCTCTGCTGCCAATCTGAATATATCCTGAAACCTTGAATTGTTCAGGGAATTATTAAGCCTCCTTAAAATTACACTCTTTATGAAGCGGTAAACATTTTCCACAGAGGTCGGCTCAGGCATGGCCACAAGTATATTGAAATCCGACATAAGAAAAAGGTCAAGGACATTAAACGATGTGCCTGCACCAAGGTCAAGGATTACATAATCAGAATCGAGATTTTTTATATATCTCATAAGTTTTTGTTTCTGGGCGAATGGAATATTTGCTATGGTCAGAAAATCATTGGCACCGCTTATAAGTCTTAGATTTTTTATGGGGGTATCTAATAGTAATTCATTTAGAGAATTTACCTTTTTTAAAAGAAAATCAGCGATTGTAGTTGAGGGGTGTCTTATTCCAAGACAGGTATGAAGATTTGCACCGCCAAGATCGGCATCAATCATAATAACTCTTTTTCCCGCCTTCGCAAGGAGTATCCCTATACTCGCTGCAACGACTGTCTTTCCTGTTCCTCCTTTACCTCCTCCCACCGCCCAAATCTGTTTTTTGGGATAGTCGGAGGTTAACGGCATATTCATCCGGCACCACTTATTTTTCTATCGGTTGTTGTTATTTATTAAAGATGAATATAACAGAAAACATTTGACAAATCAAGCCTTATATCTGTATCATTTCATAAAATATGAACCTATTAAAAGAAAAATTTCTACATTTTTTTAATACATTTGACTTATCTGACCTGTTAAACCTTGTAAGCAGTAAAAGCACACTTAATTACCTTCTGAATTGGAAATTTATTGCAGTTATCATTGTATTGGGCATAATATCTATTTTTGAGAAGTGGAGGGAAATCCTTTTCAGCGTAATATATAACATTGCCATTTTCTCATATATATTTTTTGTTTTGGTTATTCTTAAAAATTCAGATATTGGCAGTGCAACTGTCTTTTTATTTGCAATTACAAATCTCGCAGGGGGAATTGGTATAATTATTTACAGATATTTGATGAAATAATATTATGAAAAGCAAAGTCTTCTTCACAAATTTAAGGGTTACACCACAGCAGAATATTTTTAAAAAACTTGATAAACTACTCGTAAAGGCAGAGATAAACAGCATAATTGAAAAAGGCGACCTTACAGCTATAAAACTTCATTTTGGCGAAAAAGGGAACACATCCTATGTAAAACCAATCTATCTGAGAAGGATTGTTGATAAAGTTAAAAGCCTTGGCGGAATGCCGTTTCTTACCGATACCAACACGCTGTATGTCGGCAATAGAAAAGAATCAGTTACACATATAGAGACTGCAATTGGAAATGGCTTTGATTATTCGGTTGTCAATGCACCGCTAATAATAGCCGATGGACTTAGAGGAAAATCGTATGAAATGGTCAGAATTGATAAAAAGTGGTATAGCGAAGTGGATATTGCAACTGAAATTCATAATGCCGACTGCCTGATTGTAGTTACACATTTCAAATGCCATGAATTAAGCGGAATTGGCGGTGTAATAAAAAATATAGGTATGGGATGTGCGACCCTGAGAGGGAAACTAAATCAGCATTCAAATGTTAAGCCCTTTGTTGTAATGGATAAATGTACAGGCTGTATGAGATGCATACCATGGTGTCCTGCAAAGGATGCCATTATAAAAATTGAGAACAATAAAAAAGTAAAGATAGTCTCTGAAATTTGCATAGGCTGTGGTGAGTGCATACTTCCGTGCAGGGATGGCGCTATTAAAATAAAATGGGATGCAGATACAGGCAGTATGCAGGAGAAGATGGTTGAGCATGTCTATGCGGCATTACAAAAAAAGAAAGATAAATACATCTTTATAACATTTCTTACCCAGATAAGCCCCGCCTGTGACTGCTATCCCGCAAGCGATACGCCTGTTGTAGAGGACATAGGAATATTGATTTCAAAAGACCCCGTTGCAATAGACCAGGCATCAGCAGATTTAGTCAATAATCAGTCAGGAAACAGAAATTCCAAATTGACCTGTAATTTTGCACCGGGAGAAGATAAATTCAGGGGTGTATATCCTGACATTGACTGGACTGTCCAGCTTAAATATGGCGAAGAGATAGGGCTTGGCTCAAGAGAATATGAGCTGATAAAGGGTTAGTGCCGTTGGACGAAAAATACAAATGTATTTTTCAGGTTAAAAATGATAAATTATTTATGCGCCGAAGTGGCGGAATTGGCAGACGCGTTAGATTCAGGGTCTAATGTCCGCAAGGATGTGGGGGTTCGAGTCCCCCCTTCGGCATCAAAAACAAAAACCTAATTTTCACCACAGAGGGCACAGAGAAAGACAAAAAGATTAATGAAATATCTATTTAAAATTATAATATTCCTCTTTTTATCAGTCTTCTGCATTGCAGGTTCAGTTTATGCAGTTGACCTGCCGGAGGAATCCCTCTACTATGACATTAGTTTCTTATGGTTTAAAAAGGCTGCTGAAGGAAAAATAACATTTAAGAAAAATAATAATGATAGTAATTATACTGCTGTATTAGAGGCGGAGACACTTGGGTTTATAGGCTTCATCACGAGTTATCGCAAATATTTATACATCTCACATCTCAGATATGATGAGAATCTTAATAGATTAATATCCACAAAATTTGAAAGGATTGAGATTGTAGGAAATAAGATATGGCAGTCTGCCACTCTTATAGACTATGAAAAAAATAAGATAAACTGGAAGTCTTCTTTCATGCAAAAACTCTTAAAGGAGACTGTTGAAGAGATACCTTCTGATACAATCTATGATGATATTCTTTCTGCACTATTTAATTTCAGATTTGGATTCCTCGGGAATATTGAGAAAGGAAAAGATTATATTGTTAAAGGAATTCCTGATAAGGGGATTGTGAACTATTCCATTCATGTATCCTCTCATGGAGAGGAGATTCCTGTAAAGAAAAGATTGGGCATAGAAAAAGAGGACGGTTATATGCTTCTGGTAAAGGTCCCCAGAGCGATATTCAAATCAAAAGGGATTGTCTGGATATGGTTTACCAAAGACTTGCTTCCTATAACAGCAACAGTTGAAGATGCTGTTATATTTGGCGATATAACAGGCGTATTAAATAACAATAGGCAAACCAATCTCTCATTACTATAATTATTGGAGGATATATGGGATTAATGGATGGTAAAAAGGGTATTGTATTTGGTGTGGCAAATGAGAGGAGTATTGCATGGGCATGTGCCAAGCAATTGGCAGATGGAGGGGCTGAGGTTGCATTTACATATCAAAATGAAATTTTAGAAAAAAGGGTAAGACCATTGGCAGAGAGTGTTGGTGCAAAAATTATTGAGCCGTGCGATGTAAGCAAAAATGAGCAGGTTGAGTCAGTTTTTAAAAAAATTGGCGATAGTTTTCAGGGGCTTGATTTTATGATTCATTCCCTTGCATTTGCAAATAAAGATGAGCTTTCGGGGAGATATATCAATACAAGCAGAGAAGGATTTTTACTGGCAATGGATGTAAGTGTCTATTCCCTTACCTTATTATGCAGACATGCAGAGCCTCTTATGAACGGAAGAAATGGGAGCATTGTTACATTGACATATTATGGGGCAGAAAAGGTAATACCAAATTATAATGTTATGGGGGTGGCAAAGGCAGGGCTTGAGGCGAGTGTCCGCTACCTGTCATCCGATATGGGACAGAATGGCATCAGGGTGAATGCAATATCTGCAGGACCAATAAAGACACTTGCCGCATCAGGCATTGCAGGGCTTAGAACTATGCTGGAACATTGCGTTGAAAAATCACCATTAAAAAGGAATATTACAGCCGAAGAAGTTGGTAAGACAGCACTCTATCTATGCAGTGACCTCTCAAGCGGTGTAACTGGCGAGATTATATATGTTGATGCAGGATATAATATAATAGGCATGTAACCCCACACACACCTATCCCATGTGATGCCCTGCTGATGTAATCATTCCATTTATTATAAGTCCAGCCATTATCAGGAATATTATAATAAATACTGCAATCGCTGTCTTTCTTTCCCCGAGCTTTATTGAACTGTTTCTGTCAAAAAAAGGTAAAAGGATTAGTGGTGTAAATATTATAAAAGGGGCAAATATCAGAGAATATACCCAGATATTTTCCAATGAATATAGCCATAGGAACATCCATGGCGGTTTTGTAACCTCAATCCCTTCTACTGGCTCCCCCCCAAGCGGAGGTTCTATTATAAGGGCAAGGATAGAAATAATTAACATTGTAAATAGTCCATATTTTATCAACTGCCTTATATGGGAAGTAAAATCTACCATTCTTTCTTCTCCTCCTGACGGAAGAGGAGAAATTCTATGTATTTTTATAAGAAAAATATGGACTGATAACAAGAAGATAGTAAGAATTGGCAGTATTGAGATGTGAAGTGTATAAAACCTCCCCAATATATTGACCCTTGAAAATTCTGAAGAAAATATATTTCCAATAGCTCCAAGTTTTTCCATCGCCCACAGATGATGATGCAGTGCCTCATAACCCTCCTGGTCCCACTTTAAGACAGTCCCGGTAAATATAAATCCTCCTGCTATTGAAAGAAGTAATACACCGCTAAGCCAGGTAAATTCCCTCGGTTTTTTATATGATGCGGTTAAAAATACCCTGATTAGATGCAGCGATGCTGTTACAGTAATTATCTGAACTGCCCAATAGTGTATCCCTCTTATAAACCACCCAAGATATACTTCATCCTTTATATATGAGATACTTTTATTGGCATCTGAGACAGCAGGATTATAGAATTGAGTAAGAATAAAACCACTTATAAATAGAATAACAAGAGATATTAGTGTAATGCCTCCAAGTGTGTAGGGTATTTTGTTGGCATGGGAAGGAATTTGATAATGAAAAGAATTTATTCCTAATGACTCTTTAAATTTATCAACCATCTCTATCCCTCTCTCTCCAATAAAATGAAACTAACCCCCAAACAACTGCATTAAATCCTGCAAAAACAACTGCAACATTATAACCCTGCTTCTCGCCAATCTGGATTGCATTAAACGAGCCTGTCTTTACTATTTTTGTGTGCCCATGTCCCTCATGTGAAACAGGAGGTAATACAGCTGCCTTCTCCTCTATGCCTTTGTCCTTTGGTTCTGCAACAGTTTCAGTAGTCTTATCCACATGTTTTTCCTTTCCATGCGGATAGGCATCTTCTGCCCATATACATGCCATACAAAAAACTAACATCATTAGAAGTATTTTATAACTCTTCATATATCATCTTTCCTATTTTGAGTCAGGATGGCATTCTATACATCTGTTATCTTCAAAAGGTTTATGAAGAATTGTATGAAGAAGATTCTTGTTTTTAGAGAAATGAGACTCGTGGCATGAGGTACAATTCCCCTCCTTTAAAGGAATATTTCCGTGCCGCTGTATAAAACCTTTATCTGTTTTTTCATGACAATTTGAGCATAGTGTCAGGTTATCAGACAACAGCAGATTTTCCTCTTTTGCATAGTGGGGATGGTGGCATTTCAGACACTCGCCTTCATCAACTGGCTTATGAATAAAACTGCCAGGGGCCGCCAGTTTATCAGCAATATCTTTATGACAGGAGAGGCAGAGGACTTTCACAGACCTCTTTAAATAGCCCTTTATCTTGCCTCCATGAGAATTATGACATATCATACATTTACCCTCTGATAAAGGGATATGGGTATGTTTCATGGCGGCAAGCCCTACCTTTGTATTTTTATGACAGCCATAACAGAGTTCCGGTTCGTCATCTATTAATTGGTTATTTCTATTGCTGGCATGCGAGTCATGGCAGCTATAGCAATTCCCATCTTTATATGGACCATGCACAGCATCCTTTCCCCATTCCTTTTCCATATTGGTATGGCAGCTAAAACAAAGGTCCTCCTTTTTTTGCGTCAGCATCCCGTCTATATTAGAGCCATGAGGTTTATGACACTTTGCACAATCCCCATTTTTTAGCGGAGTATGGGTGCTAAATTTCTCAGATTTTTTCTTTATTTCGTTATGGCATTCATAACAGATATTCCCTTTCTCTGCAATAAGGCTATTTTCAAAGTCCGAGGCATGAGGGGAGTGGCATGCAATACATTTTCCTTCAGCAACAGGAGTGTGCGAAACCGTATTTTTAAAATTATCTTCTTTGTGACATTTGTAGCAAAGCATTCCGCCTGTATATTTCAGCCCCTTCTCTTGTTCGGAGGCATGGGGGTCGTGACAATCGGAACAATTGTTTTTAGTCAAAGCCGTATGAATATATTTTTTCTTATGTTCTTTTTTTTGTTTTTCATGACAGCTATAGCATAGTTCTTTTTCAGGGCTTCTCAATCCGTTCTTATAATCTGATGCATGCGGACTATGACAATACAGACAGCTGCCATCTTTGACTGGGGCGTGGATATGCGCCTTTTGAAAGGACTCTTTCTTGTCGGAATGACATTTATAACATAGGGCATCTCCTTCTATCTTAATCCCCAGAGGTAATTTTGAGTCTGAAGGATTATGACAGGAATCGCAATTTAATTCGGCAAAAGGCTTGTGAATATTCTCTCTTAAGAGTTTTTCATTTGACGAAGAATGTGATGCATGACAGCCTGTACAATCGCTATTTTCAAAAGGGTAATCCTTATGGGCTGCCTTTAACTCTATATTTACCTTGTGACAGTCCAGACATAATTGTCTAACAGGCATAGTGAGCCCATGGGGACTATCCGATGAGTGAGGGTCATGACACTTTACACATCCATCTTCCTGAGGTTTATGAATCTTTTTTTTCTGATAATCCTCTTTACTGTGACAGTTAAAACAAAGGTCATTCCCGGCTATGCGTAATAACTTCTTTGTCTTTGATGAGTGTGGGCTATGGCAAATTAAACAGTCTTTCTTTTTCAACGGGTCGTGCAGGTTTTTCTTTTCAAGCCTGCCTTTATCTTTTTCATGGCAGCTATAACACAGGGCAGACCCTTGATTTTTTAAATAAAGTGCACCTATGGCACCATGAGGGATGTGGCACCCTTCACAAAGCTTCTGTGTTACAGGGATGTGCTGACTCTCATCGCTGGAAAATTTCTTATATTCTTTCTGATGGCAGTCAACACATGTCCTCCTTACAATGGACACCTTTGGAGGTATGCAACTGTAAGACACAAGGAGCAGGAGGCAAAAAGCAAGAAGCAAAAAGCCAGACTTTTTGCTTCTTGTATCTTGTTTCTTGCATCTTGTTTCTTGCATCTTGTTTCTTACCTCTTGCTTCTTACTTTTTGCCTCTTGCATTAAGACCTCTCATAAAAGATTTATTTATTCTAATCTTTGAAACCGCCCTTAATTTCATAAGATAATCAGACATAAGCTGCTCATACTTTTTTTTACTCAAGGATTCAATAATGCTATCTCTAACAGATTCAAAATCTCTAAATTCCCCTTCCTCTTTCCCAGTGAGCTTAATAATAATAAAATCTTTTTCAAAATTAAAAGGCCCATATATTTCCCCTACCTTCATCTTATTTAGCCCATCTTTAATATCAGGAGGCAGCATATTAACATATAACCAGCCTGTATCTTCCCCTTTTGAGACATCTGAATTAGACATATCAGAGGCAGTTATATCAAAATCAGCACCTTTTTTTAACTCGCCGATAATCCTCTCCGCCTTTTCTTTTTCCTTAATCTTAATTGTGCTCATTCTGATTTTTTCAGGTTCTTTAAAGAGCTTTTTGTTATCATCATAATACCTTCTGATTTCCTCATCATCAACTTTAATTGCAGCAGCGATAATTTTATTTTTAAAAAGCCTGTTTAAGACAGCCTCCTTTGCAATTAAGAGCGAATAGCTAAAGTCTTCATTTTTCTCATAATTTCTTCTATCAACTTCCCTGTCAAGAAGCCTCTGGTTAATTAGACTGTCTATAACCAATTTTTTTAATCTATCCATCTCATCTTCATCTCTTCCCAAAGGTGCTGACCTCAAGCGAGCCAGAACTTCATCCTTTTTGATATCTTCCCCTTCTACAGTCGCCGCAATCCCTTTTCCCCCATCAAATTCCTCATCCCTTTTGATGTTTTTCAGTATATCCTCATTGATGGTAACTTTTGCCGTCTCTCTTAATTTTGTCAGGTATTCCTTGTTTTTTTCTCTTTCTTTCTCACTAAAGATTACCCTCTCTGTTCTTTTTTTCTCCTTGTCGGAAATTGTTTCAGCCGGCACTCTTCTTTCCTCCAATTTGATTATATGAAAACCATGCGCTGTATTGATCAACCCGCTTATTTCTCCTTCTTTCATGCCAAAGGCTGCATCCGCTATCTCCTTTGGCAATTCATCTCTCCTTTTAAAACCCACATCACCGCCTTTTTTCTTTATCCCATCAGAGTCTTCTGATTCCTTCTCTACAAGGTGGGCAAAATCAGCTCCTTTTTTTAATTCGCCAACAATCTTCTCTCCCTTCTCCCTTTCTTTTGTAAAGAAATGACGCAATCTCACCGATTCGTAAAGGATCATATAACGATTCTTTATTTCTTCATCTGTTACCTTGACCTTATCAATAACTTCTTCTTTTTTTAGCATATATAGAGAGAGATTGAGTCTGTAGAGTTTATAATCCCCTGTAAATTCAGGTGTCTTATCAAGACCTATTTTAATAGTCTCCTGAACAATCAGTTTATCATCTATCATCTCATTTAGTATTTTGAGATAGTCAACATTCGCTATATCTATATGCATCTTATCCCCTATATCCTTTATTGTATGAAACCCTTCAAGTCTTTTTTTGAAATCATGTTCTGTAATTGTATCATCATTTACTTTTGCAACATACCTATCTCTCTGTAGCCAGAATGTTCCTCCACTACAACCGCTCAAAAAACAAAAAACAAGAAGCAAAAAAAAAGCTGAAAGTCTTAAACTTTGAGCTTTGAACTTTGAACTGTCTCTTGCATCTACACTCTTGCTTTTTATATCTTTCATCTACAATTCATCTGATTGTCTCAATTATCTCTGAGACTACCTTTTTCGTAAGGGCGCTTATTGACCTAACCCGACCAAAACCAAACACAGTAATATAGTCGTCACCACTCTTTTTGTGCCTGACCATCCATAATACCTTCCCGCTTCTGATATCAATTAATTTAACGCGGATAACTACTACAGGGGTTGTCAACCTGCCCCCCCAATCTCCACCTGTAAATTCTTCTACAACACCGATGAAAACTGCATCAATTTTTAATCTCATCCCTAATCTTTTTAACTGTTCCATATCCATAATTTGAACAGATTTTACCTTTTCACTAATTAGAAACTTTTCTATATTACCCTTCTCCTCTATTTGAAATATATTGCTTTTAAATAATATGGTATTAAATGTATTTGTAACAATCTCTCCTGCCTGCCGTTTTTCACTTTCATTTACAAATGGGAGCACCCCAACCCTCTTTATTTCAAATAGTCCTTTTTCTTTATTAAGATCAGAATAAACTACAACAGAAGAAGAACATCCATGAAATAATAATGGCAATATAAGGATTGATATCAAGAACAAAAAACTTATTAATTTGCAGATTTTGCCAACACCATTCCTGCCCCTGCTTTTGCAGGGGTAAACTTGTCCCTGCAAAAGCAGAGAGCAGAAATTTATTTCCTTATACTGATTTTTGTTTTTCACTCCCTTAATAACAGTTGGGCAACTTTAATCCCGAAGTGGAAATTCTTTTTATTAGCAATACCAGTGAGTTTATAAAATGTGTTAATACTTTCCAAAAAATGTTGCAAATACCTTTTTTACTACTTCGTTGCTTAATTCAATCTCACCTTTTTGCTCAATTCCAAATATTGATCTCATTAAGCTGCTGCCTTTTTGAGAATGAAAACCCCGCCACAATGTCAGCCCTGAATTTGACTCTACCAGTCGAAGAGATAGGGAAACAACGGCATACTGTGAGCCTCCCCCACGGTTTTGACCGTATGACTCCACTGAACCAATAATAATCGCCTGTACCCCAAGCTTCTCAGAAATTCTCTTGATGCCCTCAATGTCCAATGCAACAAGTTCTCCCTCTCTGAACCCCATTTCCCTAAAAACATCAACTACCACCTTATTAACTTCTCCATCTTCCGCCACTTCAAAAACACCGCTTTCAAGTATATTCATTACAATCGTACTCTTAAGTTTCTCGCCAGCATACTTGTCATCCGTCAGATTATTAAGAGGAAGCACTGCAACCTTTTTAATATACTGAAAGTTTACATTAGTCCTGATATATTGTTTCGGAGATGCACCGCACCCGCTATGAACAACTAAAAATCCAAATAAGGGAATCAGTAAAATATATTTTATATGCCATTTCTTAATTTCAACATCCCCCCTTTCTTCATTAATTTTGTTAAATAAATTGTATTAATGTATCACTTTTTTATAATTTATTGAAATATTTTCTACCGTTTTTTTTGAATTTCTTCATCTGCGGATTAATAAAGCTATACTATATAAATTACTGCGGTCTCCTGTGCTGTTGTGAGTCAAAGTCGTAGTATAGCTTGAAGAAATATACAGATATCTGCTTATATTCCAGTAAATACTGCCTCCCATTGTCTCTGCGCCTGTTTGTGAAACATTGTAATTAATATTCATTTGCAAACTGCCCGGCAGCCGTGTATTTATAGAGTAATTCTGCTTCGTCTCAGGGAGATGCTGAATATTGGCAGACAAATTTACAAACCTTGATGGAGTTATATTTATCGTTGATGTTAAAGCTTCAGATGTAGAACTGCTCGTTTCTCTCCCGGTATCAGATGTGGAAGATGAAAATGCGCCATTAATGAGGATGTTTATGCTATTTTTCGGTATTAAGGTTAAATTTCCGTTAACTGAATTAGTTGCCGTTTTTGTTCCACTGATAAGGTCATCTGTTTTGCTTGATGTAAAACCTGTTCCAAGGTCAATACCAGAATATAATCTAAAGAACATATTTATATTTTCAGAAGTTGTTTCCGAAGTTTTATCATCCCCCGAAAGGGATTCAAAACGGCCAAGGGCAATTGATCCATTCATAGTTTCCATTGGGTTTGTGCTTAATGAAAATGTATAATTATTTGAACCTATACTTTTGCTCGATGTTGATTCAGTTTTCTGACTTTGATAGTTTAGAAAGAATGAGGCATATTTAGACATTGCATAGGACAATGCTATCCCCTGATTGATATTCGTATCTTTGCGGTCAATAGGAGACTGTTTTGATTCATCATAATTTATATTGTATGAAATACCCGTCTTCTCCGTTGGTCTTAGGCTCAGATTCATCCCGCCATATTGTCTATCAGTAATTGTCTCAACTGTAACGCTGGTCTTTTTAGAGATTGACCCTATCGCCTCTATCTCCGTAACACTTATCTTCTGGGCTGAAGAATCATAAGTTGTATTTACCGCTTTAAAAAAGAGTGCATTTATAGGCACTGAAAAAACCAGTTTAAATCGTTTATTAATCTCATCATAGGAACTGTCCGATACAGTTGCAAAGCTCCAGATAAGCCCTGAGAGGTCATTACTATAATAAATATTCCATCCGAAATTCATATTTGCTATATTGCTATCCAATGTGTCTATATATACATAAATAGTGTTTATTGTATCTGCATTTTTTAATTTCAAACCTATATTTCTATAAGAACCGTTTAAGTCAATTCCTGTATCCGAAGATTTATTATCATCAATTAAAGATGGGTAATCGGACAACTGCCCGTCACCAGGCAGGGTATCTATCGCATAAAGCCCGTTGCTTGCATCTTTTTTATCAGGAAAGGTCTGAGGCACACCAGATAAACTTATACTTGTAGAGGTTGAGTTTGTTACACCAATATTTGTGCTAATATTCAACCTGTTATTAAAAAAGGAGTTATTATAACTGACGGTTCCCAGATGTGTCGGGTTCTCTTGTTTTATCTGTGAGACAAAATCATTCAATGTTGAACTGCTATAATTATACAACAAATTAAGACGTTTGATTGTATAATCTGTGCTGGCACTCATATATGACTGACTTGAATTAACAAGAGAAAATCTGTCTTTTGATTGCAATTCATTATAATTAAATCTCAAAGAGGGAAAACCAGCAGGGGCTGTTGAGAAAATGGCATTTTTTGAGGTAGTATTTATACTGTTACCTGTTGCAAGAAAACGATCATTTACCTGATACCCAATATTTGAATTAAAATATTTATTATTCATATCCAAAAATAAAGAGGGGGCAATTGTGCTGTTTTCAGTTGAATCCACCTTGTTCTGAGATGTCCTTATATCCCCAGACAACCCCATTGTCCCTGTAATTTTTTTATTAAAAACAAGTGAATAAACCTGAGATAAAGTCGACCTGGTGGTCATCTTTCCTGCAAATTCATTCTCGCTCACTGTATAAATTACATCTCCATTCAAAGACAGACCATCTGCAAAACTTCTATTTAAGGAACTTATTAAAAGATATAGAATAGTTATTCCTGTTATAGTACCAACTCTTTTTATTATTTTCACTCAACCTATCCTGCCTCTCCTCATAAACAAAAACCTGAAAGTGCCACAGAGATACAAAACTCTGTGCCTAATTTAAATATGCCTAAATATTATTTTACTGAAACAATTCCATAAGGCTTTTCCCCTACTATAATTACCTTTTCTAAAACTTCGGAGACAGGATTTATAAGTATCACCCTGTTGGAACTGTAATCAGTGATATAAAGATGGTTTCTTCCTTCATCAATTGCTAGTCCTATCGGCTTGCTTCCGGCATTTATGCTTCTCGTGATGACTGCAGACGACGGAATTAAAAAAGAAACCTGTCCAACACTATAATTTGAAAGATAAATTCTGTTGTATTTTTCAGAATAAATTCCCTTTCGCGGATTAATACCTGCCTGTATTCTCCCCTTAATCGTTTTTGTAATGGTATCTATAATTGTAATACTATCTGATTCGGCATTCAGGACATAAATGTTATTTCTTACAACTACAACATCTACAGGTGTTCTGTCAACATTTATGGTAGCCTTTACTTCATCTGTTATAGAATCAATAACTGAAATGGAGTTTGACCCGCTGTTGGCTACATATACTTCCTGCCTTTCTGGATTGGCGGATACTCCAAGCGGGGCATTGCCAACCCTTACACTCTTTATCTGAGATTTCATAAATGTATCTATAGCAGTAACATCATTAGACCCCCGATTCGTAATATATAGTTTTCCATGATTTTTCCTGTCGCTGTACGGAATCATAGCCATTTCAACAGGTTCAATTCCTGAACTAAATTGTATTCTGTCCCGGACAAAGTCCTGCGATGTATCAATAATTGATATGCTATTTGACCTGGAATTTAAAACATACAATCTCTCTTGTTCCTGGCTTAAAACAAGACTTGTAGGATTCTTTTCTACACCTATTACACCAACTACTCTATTTTCAAACCTATCAACAACCGACACATAATTTGAACCGCTGTTTGCAACATATAAAAGCAGTGTCTTTGGAGAAACTCTTTGAGATTCAATAGTTATTGAAGGGCTAAAAAGATAGTTATTTGAGACAGATTTATCAGGTTCCCATGTTAAAAATATAGCCCTGCTCTCACTGCTTCCTATACTTATAATATCCCCTTTGAGTTCTACCTCTCCATTCGGTTGAGGCAGTGCCAGTGTATGAAATTTTTCATTTCTCCTTACACTGGCACTGGAGATACGTATCATAACCCTGTCATACTCTCCTTCCATTATATTTGATTCAGTTAACAGAACTTGATCCTTTGCTATATCAATGGACTTTATTGCAAATGGTTTTTCTGATAATTTAATCCATCCCCCATCCCTTTGTTTGATTTCAATCTTCTCAATTGTAAAATTTATATCCTGCTGGTTAGAATTTGGAAGATAAAGGTAAATAATCAGTGTCCCCTCTGACACTTCTTCTTTTTCAATCTTCATCCCTGTACAAGAGATAAGGATAAGAAGTAAGAAGCAAAAAACCAGAGGACAGAGGACAGAAGACAGAAGACAGACTTCTGACTTCTGGCTTCTAACTTCTGGCTTCTGGCTTCTGACTTCTGGCTTCTGGCTTCTATTCATTTTTTATTTCTTTCACCTTATCCTTTTGTGACCGCTCCATATGGCACCTGTAGCATTCCCTTAAAGAAAAGGCTATTTTACCATGACATCTGCCGCAATACTCTCCACTTAAAATTTTCCACATGGTCATCTCCGGGTTACCACCCTTCTTCTGAACAAAGATAGCCGGATGACAAATTTTACAACTTAACCAATATGTATGAATACTGTGAGGAAAGATGACATCCGTCATAAATTCATTCTTAGCCTTGATTGGTATAAGAAGGTCAATGGGATCATCATCTTCCTGCAAACCATCAATTGATGAAAGCGGAGAAATTATACCACTCCTAACAGCCCCTGCCCAGTCAATTAAATCGTATTTGTCCCTTGGTAGAAGTGTAAGAGGAACAGCCCTTTGCTGGAGGAGAGATTGTGCTGTCGCCTCACTCTCAGTTTTATACTTATATTCGTAAAACTGCTCTATGTAGCTATTTAAGGATTTATAGGAAGGGTTATCCTGATTTTCAACTGCATAAGATGGTGATATTATAAAACAGATACTTAATTTACCACAGAGGACACAGAGAAAGAGGAAAGAACAAAGACCCGACCTTAGCCGCAAAGGACACAAAGGTAAAAACAATTTTAGGGTTTTAAATCTCTGTGCTCTCCGTGCCATTTGTGTTTAAATTTTATATGCAAGAGCAAAAAACTAATTTTATCGCAGATGACTTTGATTTAAACAGATTTTCACTAATCTAAAAATCTCTCGCCCCCCATCCAAATTGTAATTTCTCATTTCTCTTTGCAAACTTTTCTTTCTCTTTCTTTGAGAAAGCAATTGTCTGGTTTGAGGTTTTAAATATGTTTCCTGCTTTATCCACAGCCTTAAAAGTATACATTATTTTTCCACTACCTGTTGTCACTTCTCTGTTTTCAGATATTAAAGGTATAATTAGTTTTTTAGCTACATTCCCTTTTCCGCTTAAATTCTTTATAATTTTTGAGTCCTCGCCCAATATTACAAATTCCCACTTTTCCATCATTTCATTTTCTTCATAGGCAAGGTTAAAAATTACCACATCATTATCATCAGTTGCTTCAGCCTCTATTTTTACTGCCGGTGGTGTTGCATCCAGTATTATCTTCTTTTGAAAAACCCCTGCATTTCCTGCAGTATCCCATACCGT
>Ga0209212_1002518_pt1 | contig 25803 bp, 23 predicted proteins | sample RifGroC2_FD_183996 | JGI IMG/M metagenome (GOLD analysis project Ga0209212, IMG submission 183996) | Groundwater microbial communities from Rifle, Colorado, USA - Groundwater C2 (SPAdes) (version 2) | ecosystem: Environmental > Aquatic > Deep subsurface > Groundwater | place: Rifle, Colorado... | reverse complement strand
CCTCGTCCAGATTGAGGTAGCCTGATGACAACGGACACTCCCACTTGGTAATATGCCGAGGGGGAGGGCAACAATGAAAAAGGATCAGCGATACACTCCAGAGTTCAGGGCCGAGGCGGTCAAACTCGTAACGGAACAGGGACTTTCTGTTGAAAGAGCAGCTAAGCGTCTTGGGATACCTCGCGGCAGCTTGGGAAACTGGGTAACTGCCGTCAACAAGGGTTCCACACTGGGTCAGGCGACCCCAGGATCCCGTTCAGCGGCGGAACTGGAAGCTGAGAACGCCCAGCTACGCAAGGAACTCGCGGAGGCCCAAATGGAGCGCGATTTCCTAAAAAAAGCGACGGCGTACTTCGCCAGGGAGTCTCTTCCCGGTACGCGGTCGTGAAGAAATGGCGGCCCCATTTTCCTGTTCAGATGATGTGTCGCCTGCTTGATGTCTCGCGCAGCGGCTACTACGATTGGTTGTACCGGAAACCGTCGTCACGTTCCCAGGAAGAAGAACGGCTCAAACTAGCGATAAAAGTCGCGCACAAGCGCACTCGTGAGACTTACGGTGCCAGACGATTGCAACCCGAACTAGCTGCTGATGGCTTCACTGCAGGTCGTGATCGTATCGCCAGGCTACGCCGTGAACTAGGCATTCGCTGCAAGCAAAAGCGCAGGTACAAGGCGACTACAAACTCGAACCATAACCTGCCAGTAGCAGATAATTTGCTGAATCAGACGTTTGCTCCCACCGGGCCGAACCAGGTCTGGGTCACTGATATCACCTACATCACAACCGGTGAGGGATGGCTCTATCTCGCTGGTGTGAAGGATGTATGTACCTGCGAAATCGTCGGGTACGCCATGGGTGACCGAATGACGCAGGAATTGACCGGCGAAGCGCTGTCTCGCGCTGTTCAGCAGAAGCGCCCATCCGCAGGTCTGATACACCACTCAGATCGCGGCAGCCAGTACTGTGCTCATGATTACCAAAAGCTTCTCAAGCAGTTCGGAATGACAGCATCCATGTCGCGCAGGGGAAACTGCTACGACAATGCACCTATGGAGAGCTTCTGGGGAAGCCTCAAGAGTGAGCTCGTCTATAACCGTCGATATGCAACCAGAAAAGAAGCTGAAGCCTCGATCCGAGAGTACATCGAGATCTTTTATAACCGCCAACGGCGTCATTCACGTCTTGGGTACCATTCACCAGCAGCATTTGCACAAAAATTCACTATGGAATCGGCCGCTGCTTAAGTCGGAGTGTCCGTTATTGACAGGACACCTCAGCTCGGCAGGGACGAGGAGACCGGACAGAGCTATCTGAAACTCCCCCTGCCCCAGCCCGAGCTGCTCAATCAGGTGATGTCGGGGCTGGGCGCGCTTCTGGCCGGGCTGGTCAACAAGTAGCCGCCACTACGACGCTTGCTATCAGCCTCCAGCTTAGGAAGTTGCGCAGGAGGGAAGGGGCGTTCCCCTTGTGCCATTGTGGCACAAGCCTGGGAAGATTCGGTTGTGCCGTATGTCTGCGCGCATATTCCCGCGAGACAAAAATCCTTCCTCAGTTTGTAAGACAGCGCTGGTATTATATTTTTCACCAATGAAGATTCGCGATGTTATAAGATTGATTGAGGATGATGGTTGGTTCCTGGCCGCCACCAGGGGAAGCCTCCGCCAGTACAAACATGCAACTAAGCCTGGGCGAGTGACTATTGCGGGTTATCCAGGCGATGATATTTCCCTCGGTGCCCTCAACAGCATCCGGAAACAGGCAAAGTTAGAAAATTAGAAAAAGGAGAATGGAAAGATGCGGCGTTTTCTCGTTGTGATAGAAAAAACCGACGCAGGATACTCGGCGTACTCTCCGGACCTGCCCGGCTGCATCGCAACCGGCCAGACCAAAGAAGAAGCGAAAAAGAACATGTACGAGGCCGTGCAATTTCACATCCAAGGACTAATTGAAGATAATGTAACAGTTCCTGAAAATACTTCCTTCGCAGAGTTCATGGAAGTGGCATAAAGCTAGTACCGACCGCCTTTTACTTAATACAGCTTCGACAGGCTCACATGCCATCATTTCATTTGCTCGCGGCAGACGGAGTATGGATGAATTCCTGAAACTTCTCTGACGCACCAACCATCGGTTCACCGGCTACGACGCTTGATGTCGGCCTCCAGCGCCTTGTTATACATGCGCTGCCACTCCTCCTGTTCCTCAGGAGTCTGCACCTTTGGCTTGAGCGGCCCCGGATCCTTTACCCCGTGTGCCAGCAGGAACTCCTTGCATTTGCGCTGCCATTCGTAGCCTTCGGGGAACTCGTCCTTGTTGATGTGATAGTTGAAGACGTCATGGGAAATATCGAACCCGCCCATGCTCTTCTTCCTGAAATCCGCCCCACGCTGCAGCATGTCGTAGACGTGCTCGAAATCGGCAAGCCGAGCCATGATCATAAGCAGAGTACTCTCGCTGGAGTCTGTAGCATCTATGTCGGCGCCTCTTTTAAGCAGCATGTCTATTCCTGCATAATTACCTGGCTCCATAAAAATCATTGTTATCAAAATAGGTTGTCCATCACTGTTCTTGGCATTAACATCGCCACGGTAATCTAAAAGGATTTTTAGATACTCGTTGTCCGGTGTCCCTGCCACAACGGTGACTGCGGACTGATCTTTCATTCCTTCTGAAGCATGCGATGCAGTGATGCGCATGTTCGGATCTGCACCATTCTCCAGTAAAGTCACCATTGCCTTCTTTTCGCCAACGCCATACGCAAAAATGAGCGGCGTCATACCTTCTCTTCCAATTTGGTTGGGATCAGCACCTTGTCTTAGGAGTGCTTCTATCTCTCCGGCGTCGCCTTTTGTAATTGCGCGAGCTAATGCCAACATCTGCCCATCAAAGAAACGTTCGGGTGTCAAGATGCCTCCTTTGGAGTGGCACGCCTCGCATGCGAGAAAAAGTAACAATATGAAAGAGACACAAATTATTCTCCTAATCCCTGTAGATGTTTTCATGTTACCCTCCGAACTGCAGGGACTGTTTCAGTGTCGTCTGGTCTTTCTTTTTTTGCTCTTCTATGCAGGATACTACCGTATTCATTAAGTGCTTTGTCACAAGGTCGGGAGTGCTGAACTCCGCTTCAGCAGATAACTTGTACCTTTGCCCTACTTGAGCTGGAACTGATGAAAGTTGCACACCAAATACAAGGCTTGCAAGACGAGCAGGAGCTAGAAATGGAAGTCGCGAGGTCGCAGCAGATAGCATCATCTCTTTACCTAACATGTTTGCAGCATCCTGACCTGAATTGACAATTTCTCCGTCTACTACGTACGCAGATACAGTTGAGGCGTCGGTCGTTAAATTCTTGTTCCTGCCTGCCACTGTGTTCACGTGTAGCCCTGCGGGGTTAAAGACCGTAGTCTGACAACCGGTAACGACCCCGACCGCAGATGCCATACCGCCTCCGAGCGAATGTCCAGCCGATTCGAACTTGCCGCCTGTGCTCTCACTTAGAGCCTTGCCTAAGTTGATGGCATTTCTATAATAAACGTTCGCCTTTCCCATAGCTTGATCGAGATCGGCTTTGCAGTCCTCCAGACAGGTCAAGTCCGTGCCTTTGAATGCAATGATGGGCTTAGCATCAGGGCCGAAGACCTCTGAATCAGGAATATAAACCTCGGCGCGGAACTTTGAGTCCCTTGGCTGCAGCATCTCCCTTGATATCCCGTACTTTTTCAGTATTTCCGGATTCTCGCTTCCCCGCAGATACCCTGTCGGTGCGCCTTCGGATTTCATTGCGTTGTCGGTGTAATGATAGGCATCCCTGCTGAGAACGGCTTTTTCCGCAGCATCGATGTTGCGGGTGAAGTCATCGGCAGCCCTCAAGACGCTCCTCTTCTCCTCTCCGTCCGGCATATTGGCTGCCTTCGCCCTCGCGTTGCTTATCAGCGCGAAGCGCTCTTTTCTCCGTTTCTTTTTACCCTCGAGGTCCAGTTTCGCCCGATATGATGACGGCTTCTGCTGCTTCCTGAGCCCCGCGCCACACTGAAATAACGGATCTGAAGCTACTCTTAAGGCGCCGTAATAGAGTGGGTACTTTTTGACATGGTCGAGCAGCGCTCTCTTAATCGGGTTCATCTGTTGCCGCTGCTTCTCCGTCTCAGCCCGGACCAGTTCCTCCCGTATCTCCCTTTCTTTTCGCAATGTTTGCAGCCGGCGCTCGGACTCCTCCTGCCGCCGTTGCGTCTCTCGCAGCCGAGCTGAGCTTCCCGGTTCACGTAAGGCCGCCTGTTGCCATTCCCGGCAGTTGCCGATGACCTTCATGCGCCGATCCAGGCTCTTTATCGCTGCCGCATTGGCAAGGCAGCAGACCTCACTCATGGTCCCAACCCTCCGGATAAAGTGGCGCGCCGTAGAGCAGTGTGTCGATCTCGAAGACCTTCTCCAACTCAGTCAGCGTGTCGTCCTCCGGCCAGAGCGGCCAGAGGGTCAAGTCTTGAATGTTGCTAATCTTGTTGTGGGACTCGTATTTTATTTGCACCAGAGGCAAAGGAGCCTGGGGACAGGTCTTGTTTCTTGCTCATAAAAGGCAGTAAGAGTGCAGACAGCCAAAAGATTGGCAGAAATATATATCTGATTCTCAGGCCCATTCAAGATAACCATCAGTTCACCTGCCACGACGCTTCATGTCTGCCTCCAGGGCCTTGTTATACAACTGCCGCCACTCCTCCTGTTCCTCTGGAGTCTGCACCTTTGGCTTGAGCGGCCCGGGGTCCTTCATCCCGTGGGCCAGCAGGAACTCCTTGCATTTGCGCTGCCACTCATAGCCTTGGGGGAGCTTGTCCTTGTCGATGTGGTAGTTGAAGACGTCATGGGAGATATCAGCCCCCCCTATGTCCTTTCTCCTGAAGTCGGCTCCGCGCTGCAGCATGTAGTACATGTGCTCGAAGTCGGCGAGAAGCGCCATATTCATAAGCAAAGTGCAGCCACCGGAATCAGTGGCTTCCATATCTGCTCCCCTTTCCAGAAGCATTTTGATCCCTTCATAATTTCTTGGTGACATGAATAGCATGGTTATCAATATTGGCTCACCATCGGTGTCTTTGGCATTAACGTCACCACCGTAATCCAGCAGGATCTTCAGGTACTCATTATCTGGAGCGCCTGCAACAATTGTTACTGCTGAACGACCTTTCATACCTTCAGAAGCATGGGTGGCATTGATGTGTAGATTGGGGTCTGCACCATTTTCAAGTAGAGCAACCATTGCCCTTTTCTCTCCCACAGCACAGGCGAAAATAAGTGGGGTAATACCCTCTTTCCCAAAACCATTGGGGTTAGCGCCGGACCGTATGGCTGTAACTATTTTTGCTGCGTCATCCTTTTCGATGGCGCTCGCCAGTTCCAGCATTTTGTCATCGAATAAGCGTTCTGGTGTCAATTTGCCTCCCTTGGCCTCGCATGCGCCGTAAGTGCAAATGAGTGATGACAGCAGTAGCACTTGTATTGCTCGGTTAACCCATGCTTTCAGCTCCATACATCACCCCCGTTTGCTGTAAGTGGGACCAGTGGGGACATTGGTAAGTTGTATAAATGTAGAGAAGCGAGGCGATATCTTACACAACTGCCAGCGTCCTCCCCTCCCTCTGACGCACCAACCATCGGTTCACCGGCCACGACGCTTGATGTCGGCCTCCAGGGCCTTGTTATATATGCGCTGCCACTCCTCCTGTTCCTCAGGAGTCTGCACCTTTGGCTTGAGCGGCCCGGGGTCCTTCATCCCGTGGGCCAAGAGGAACTCCTTACATTTGCGCTGCCATTCGAAGCCTTCGGGGAACTTGTCCTTGTTTATCTGATAGTTGAAGACATCATCGGAAATGTCGAAGCCTCCCATGTCCTTTTTCCTGAAGTCGGCGCCACGTTGCAGCATGTAGTAGACGTGTTCAAAGTCGGCAAGGCGTGCCATGACCATAAGGAGAGTACTCTCGCTGGAATCTGTGGCATCTATGTCGGCGCCCCTTTCAAGAAGCATGTTTATCCCTTCATAATTCCTCATAAATATCATCGTTATAAGTATTGGCTCCTCATCGCTGTCCTTGGCATTTATGTCACCACCATGGTCCAGTAGGATTCGGAGATAATCGTTATCGGGAGCCCCTGCGACAATTGTTACCGCCGACTGCCCTCTCATTTCTTCACTGGCATTGGGGGTAGTGATACGCTTATTAGGGTCGGAGCCATTTTTTAACAGAGAGACCAGTGCCCTTTTTTTACCGATGCCACATGCGAATACCAGTGGGGTCATTCCTTCCTTTCCAAAACCATTGGGATCAACACCTGATCGTATCAGTGCTTCAATCTCTGTTGTGTTGTCTTGTGCAATGGCGCGCCCTAGCTCTAGCATCTTGCCTTGGAAAAATCGCTCTGGTTCCAATTTGCCTCCTTCGGCCTTGCATGCCATTAATGTGCAACATATTAAGAGCAGAATCCTCATTGCTGTACGACGCCAGATTTTCCAGTACATCGGCTATCCTCCTTCTGATTTTAGGAAGTGTTTCAGTGTCATGTGATCTTTCTTTTTCTCTTGTTCGATAGAGGTAAGGACAGTATCCATGAAATGTCTGGTGACAATATCTGGAGCTGTTGAGCCTGAAACGGCTGGCAGATTTACTCTCGTACCAACTTGGGTAGGAATTGAAGAAAGCTCAAGACCTGCTGCAAGAGGGACAAGTCGGACTGGGCTTAAAAGTGTCAGCCTTGATTTCGCCGCGGCTTTGACCATTGTGGTACCCAAGCTGTGTGCTGCATCTTGGCCTGAATTAAGGACTTCTCCTTCAACTACGAAAGCGGATATTGTTGAGGTGTCAGTCGTAATTTCCTTGTTATATGGACTAATCGTTTTGCGATGCAACCCTGCAGGATTAAATACGATAGTTGAACAGCCTGTGACTGCCCCTGTTGCAGAAGCCATACCGCCACCGAGGGAATGTCCTGCTAACTCCAATTTGCCACCGGTGTTGTGTTTCAAGATCTTGCCCAGGTTGATCGCTTGCTCATAGTATTTACTAGTCTTGCCGGTTGCCTGATAGATGTCTGCTTTCCAGTCCCCCATGCAAGAGGGATCTGTTCCTTTAAAAACAAGGATAGGTTTAGCATCAACGCCGAAAATGGCAGGGTCAGGAATGTAGAACTCGGCACGAATTTTCGATTTCGCAGGTGCCAGTAAATGTCGTGAAATTCCATATCGCTTTAGAATTCCTGGATTATCACTTCCGCGAAGATATCCTGTCGGTGCGCCTTCGACACTTATTTTGTTGTCGGTATGGTGATAGGCATCCCTGCTAAGGACTGCTTTTTCCGCAGCATCGATGTTGCGGGTGAAGTCATCGGCTGCCTTCAAAATTACTCTCTTTTCCTCGCCGTCCGGCATCTTGGCTGCCTTCGCCCTCGCGTCGCTTATCAGCGCGAAGCGCTCATTTCTCCGTCTCTTTTTACCCTCGAGGTCCAGTTTCGCCCGATATGATGACGGCTTCCGCTGTTTCCTGAGCCCCGCGCCACACTGAAATAACGGATCTGAAGCTACTCTTAAGGCGCCGTAATAGAGTGGGTACTTTTTGACATGGTCGATCAGCGCTCTCTTAATGGGGCTCATCTGTTGCCGCTGCTTCTCCGTCTCAGCCCGGACCAGTTCCTCCCGTATCTCCCTTTCTTTTCGCAATGCTTGCAGCCGGCGCTCGGACTCCTCCTGCAGCCGTTGCGTCTCTCGCAGCCGAGCTGAGCTTCCCGGTTCACGTAAGGCCGCCCGTTGCCATTCCCGGCAGTTGCCGATGACCTTCATGCGCCGACCAAGACTCTTTATCGCTGCCGCATTGGCAAGGCTGCAGACCTCACTCATGGTCCCAACCCTCCGGATAAAGTGGCGCGCCGTAGAGCAGCGTGTCGATCTCGAAGACCTTCTCCAACTCGGTCAGCGTGTCGTCCTCCAGAATGTCTCTGAAGAACTGCCACTCAGGATCTGTCAAAGCTTCGTCTCCATGGTCGAGACGCCAGTAGGTATACCGGCCCAGAGTGTACTCATAGCTGAGCCCGTAGCATCTTGCTTCCTCCAGGTAACTTTGTACCAGCTGACGTAATCCCGCTGCGCCCTTCATCCAGACCACTTCGGGATACGCGGTGGCAGCCATCCGGGTCAGTTCGTCTATGAACTGGTCCTCCGCCTGGGTAGAAAGCTTCACCCACTGTTCCGGGCTTATCTGCAGCATGGGTGATCTCCTCTCTGGTAATTCTTAGAGATCTGTAGGAACTGCGGCACCAGGGGCATTTCCTTTGCGAAACGCAACACTTCCCTGAACGGGTGTCGCCCTGGGGCCATGGCTGGTTCAACAAAAATGGCAGATATGGGTCCGAAGAACTGCGCGGCTTCTTCTTCCTGGAACCCGGGAATTGAGTTGCGTAAGACCCGTGGATCGTAGAAACGAAACAGCGCCTGCCTGCCGTCTGGAAGTTTCACGGCGAGCAACCGGCGCAGATGGCGGCGTACTGTTGCCAAGTCTGCGGGAGTGGATAGAAATATCCCCCAACTGTTGCCCCATCCCATCTGGATCAGGCGCTCTAGAAACGGATTTCCCCGCGGCAGGGCGACGAGGTAGGGGCCCACTCCATCCATGGCTGCAGCAAGTCGCTCGCCGTACAACATGCGGTACTCGCAGCCGCTATCTTGAAGGAGGGACCGTATCCTTCGGTCTCTGGCGCTATCGAGCACCGCGTAGAGAGGCTGGATGATTCGGTCGAAAAAGGCATGCAGGTCCTGAACGGCAGGTACTATCTGTCCGGCAGATGCTGGATCGAGCCCTGTCATCTCTGGACCTCCACCAATGGGCTGCCTGCGGCGGCAGCCTGCATCGCGCAGCGGCCCCGACAACTGGTGCCGATCAGTACGGAGCCGCAGCCGGTAACGATGGCTCCGCCGTGGGCCGTCTTGTCTCCGATCCGCGCGGCCGCTTTTCCGTTGATGAGCACGCTCGGCTCTCCTTCGACGATCGTGTCATATGCGCCGTTGCATTGGAGTTTGTCGCCGACCCGGGCTGCGGGCAGGCCGCCGATGAAGACGTCGACCGAACCGTCCAGAATAGGGCCGCCTTCGTGACTCCTCCCGTTTTCCCGCATCGGGCAGGTGTGAAAGTCTCCTGTGCGCGCTGCCGGCATTCCCATGTCTTCTCCAGGATGAGAACAGCAGATTTTGAAGGTGTTTCACGCGTTCAACCGAATCGGGCTGCCCTCTATTTGCACCGCACCGTTGCCGGTAACCAGGACCTCGGAGCCTTCGATGACTATTTTGCCGCTCTGGTCCAGGACGATGCTGGCATTGCCACAGACCAGCTTTATCTGCTCGCCTGCGCTGATCGTTGCGGCTTTGCCAATCTGCATTACCAACATATTCCCGACGCTTTTCGACTCGCTGCTCTTGACGGTGATGTTGAAGTCTTTTTCGCAGTGAATATAGACCTCCTCGTCGCCCTTCTGGTCGTCGAACCGTAGCTCGTTGAACCCGGTGCCTCTGTGGGTCTTGGTTCTGAAGCCGCTTTGAGTGATGCTTTTTTCGAGGTTGTTGACCGGGAGGTTGTCGCCGTTGTAGACACTGCCGGTGACGATGGGGCGGTCCGGGTTCCCATCGGCAAACTCGACCAGCACTTCGTCTCCGACCCGTGGAATGTACTGCGCTCCCCTGGCCAGCCCGCCCCAAGTCTGTGCCACACGGATCATGCAGGAGGTCTGCCCCTGATATTTGCCCGGTCTGGCCCAGTGAAATTGCACCATAATCCTGCCATGCTTGTCGGTATGGATCTCCTCACCCTCGGGGCCGACCACGGTTGCGGTCTGGATGCCATATATCACCGGCTTGTCGGCGACCAGCTGCGGACGGATGGCCACGTCGGCCGGGATAACGACGAAGGTGTTGTGGTAAGAAAACCCGCCGCTGCCTGCCTGCTCGCCAAGCACCTGCGGCTGCGATCCGCTGTGGCTGACGCCGAGTGTCACATACTCGCCGGCGAAGTCGTAGTTGGTAAGGGTCCAGACAGAGCAGGGGGCCAGGCGCGGACAGTTGCTGATTCCTTCCGCCGTTTCGCCCATGCTTTGTATTCTCTCCTTGTGGATCTGCGTGGACAACTCGCCTTTCTTCTGTTTGAAATAAAGGCCCGGATAGTCATATACCTCCCTGCTGGAGCGCTTCCTCGTCTGCTTAGCGATGGTGAGGTCCAGATTGAGCCGCATGTAGTTGTAGTCCCGCTGGACAACTTTGCCGGGGTACAGTCGGTGCGAATAGACAAACTGAGAGACGCCTTCCTCTGCGGGTACCGTACCACTACCGAGGTTGAATTTGATCTCTGGCTCACCTTCCATCCGGAGATAGGCCGATGGGTTGTCGGCAAGAACCATTACATGCTTTTTCTCACGGTGTTCGAAGAAGTAGAATATGCCTTCCTCCTCGAGGAGTCGGGAGACGAAGTTCAAGTCCGTTTCCCGGTACTGCACGCAGTATTCCCGTTTCCGGTTCGCATTCTTCAGCGCGATCCGTACATGTTGGTGGTCAATACCACTTTCCTTGAGAATCTCGCAGACAATGTCAACGGTTTCCATGTTCTGGAAGATACGGCAGTCCTGTTCCAGAGAAAGAAGCCATAAAGAGGGGGCCAGTTGAATCAGGAAGATCGAGTAGTCGCCGTGGTCGCCCAGACAGGTACATTCCTTGACGATGCCATGAAAGTGCCGTCTCGATAGGCCGTAGTCGATGGTCAGTAGTCCCTCCTTGTCCAGTAACTCCTCAAGAACGACCTCGTCCTGCGTCGCCACTGTCACGTTTATCTCGTACGGGCTCGAAACCTGCTCTTCAACATTGAAGCTGACAACCGACAGGTCACACTCGGAGCCGTAGATCTCGAACAGGTAGCTCGCAGTAGCGCCTTGAGAGATGCGGGCTGCCATTGCATGGGCTTCAGCCAAGGTGGACATGGGATCTCCTATTCTGTTAACGGAACCAAGATGACGGGTTCTTGGCCAAACTTGCCACCGTTCGTCCTAACCAGCGAGAATAAGGCTCCCCAGTACGCCGAGGAAGAGGCTTCATCAGGACGCTGCTTGTCGGAAGTGCTTTCGGCACAGGCGGAGTGATTGGTGGTCTACCCTCTCCAGCAAGCAGGCGAGTAGCGAATTTTCCCTGATTCTTATCGTTTCCTATTGGGTGCTCGGCAGTTCTCGTCACCTTGATAGTGCTTTTCCCTTTTGCTACTTTTTGAGCATTTGGACCCAGGTATCCTAATGTTGCCCATCCCACCAGCAACTCTTTACTTACTTCAAAGTGCATCGAATCTTCTCTGGTTTGCAACTGTCCTGATTCGGTCATTTTGGGTTTGTATAAGCCGCCCCAAACCCAGCGATGTGTTGTGAAGATCGGACTGATAAGAAGCAGCCCATGCTGGGTCTGATCATCTCTAAAGGGATCCAGTAGCCCGTCAATTGTAAGGTCTATTGCACATCCCCAAGCGTGATTACTGATGGTTTTCTTACCTGCCATGTAACGTACTGATCGCATTCCGACAGTACCAATCCTCGAGTATATATCTGGATATGTGCTGTCAATGTCTGCCATTATTGCTTTCAGGCTTTGCACTGCCAAAGCAAGTCCTGTTACCCAAAACGGACCTACATCCTCGCATACCTGTAACTTTTCAATCTCCAAGTTGTCTAACCCTTTGTCATATTCAGTGTAGTCTTTATTTTTTCGAGGTTCACCAAGAAGATCTAGCATAAAACTGTTGATAGGGCTCGTGTAGGCTTTTATACAGTTCGGTAGAGGTTCCAACTCTGAGTGTTTTGACCTGCTTTTGTAATCGCTACCCGAGATGTTGTTCTTTGAACTTGTACTTTTTGTAGACATGGATGTCTCCTGATTGGTTAGCAAGGGCAGTCATGGAAAGTAGATTCCTCAAAAAAACGGTTAACACCGTTGTGTCTTTTTCCATCAATAAAACCAAAGCCTGTTAAATATTCGCCGATATAATGGAATTCTGGTATTCCATCATTGTTCGTATCAGTCGCATAATCAGGATCCTCGTCCAGATACTTCACCCATTTCAGTTTCTGGCTTTTGGCAGTCTCTACCACCTCCCACAACGATCCCAACATACCTCCGTCTCTTCCACAAAAAGGTTCTCCGGCGATTATAAACATGGATACCCACGTTGAATTCTTACCATTGAAAGGTAGTGAAAATTTTCTGACATTTGTGCTCTCAATTTCATTTTCAAATGGTTTGATCTCTTCCTTATATAATGGCAACGCTCTGAAGGCAGCGACAATTTTATTTCTCAACGTCCCAGTCGCTGTTTGATTTCTAGATATGGGAACATGTGGGAGTTTTGCATCTGTTGCGAAATCGCCTGAGCAATTCACAGTTGTTGCAACGAGATGGACCTTTCCTTCTGAAAAAATAGACCTAGCGATCTTTTCATTCGGTGTTTTTTCATCCTTCCATCGTTGGACGTAGCCGAAATGAGGTACGTCTTTGCTTACTATCTTAAATCCATTTATGGCAGACTCACATGACCCTTTTGAACTATATAATCGTACCTTCATTCCAAGTAATGATTTCAATTCGTTTGGCAGTAGATCAGTATTTACAGAAGCTGTCGAGACATGATGAGGTTCTTTAGTTGTCAGAAATGGCTTTCCTTTTACCAAGTCTGAATTGGCAGATATTTCTTTTACAACTATTCCTTCTTTTATTGAAAATGCGAACTTGAAATTGGCTGGGCTAAGAAAGACATAATTTTCAGCTGCTATTTTTGAAGCAAGCATTTCTTCTCGTGCAATCTTTAAACTTACTTTGTCACGAATCAAATAGAGGTACTTGTTCCCTTTGTCTTTGTAGGTGTTGCTTTCCCAAGTCTGCTCGAACTGAATAGTGGCAGTTTCATCAGATATCTGTACTTTTATATTGCTGGCAGTCACCGTCATTTTATTGCTGAACATCCGTTTTCGATCGTCGAGCCAAGAGCCATGATCGTATCCGTACGTCCGGCTACCTGAGCGTTTGATGCCGTGGAATTTTGCGGCATACATGCCTGCATAGTTCGAAAAGGATCCTGTGTTCTGTGCCTTCAACCAGGTGTCAAAGAAGGTTCTAACCTCGGCTTCACTTATTTCTGAACCGAAGGCTGATTTTACCGATAACACCACGAATAAAATTATTGTCAGAGTTTTCATGATTGTTTCTCCTCTTTGTAAAAGCAATTTTCTGTCACCTACAATGAGTGCCTCCGCCCCATCTTCGCCGGCCATTGATATTCTGTCCCACTCTGCACGTCTTGTACGATCGTTCTGGTAAAGCACGTTTCACTGACAAAACCACGCAGGAACTGGTCCAGTAGCGCTCCGAACATGTAGAGCTCACCGGGCGAGGCGGGGGAAACTGGATCGAGTTTGATGCTGATTTCCCAGCCCGGAAGGATCGTTCTGTCTATGAGCCTGTTGACTGGCTGGATGTGGAGCTGGGATAGGGTCTGTATTCGCTCTGCGTCAACTTTGGCTGTTGCATGGCTGCGAAAGTATGCCTGTGCGCATTGCTCAAGCATCGCCCGCAGACTCTTCACTGTGAGCTGTGCTAAGGGGGCGATGAGGGAGGAATACCGCTTCCAGAGAATGTTGTTCCCAACGCGCACGTCTCCAGACGGACTTACTTCTTTACAGTTCCTGAAAACGGCAAAGTTCGGCGTGCTGTCTGTGCTTTGGCAGATGTCTCCAGTACGAAGCTTGTCGCTCAGGGGTCCGTTGGTGCACAAGAGGTCAATTTCGACTCTCATTTTGCTGAGATTCTTCTTGGACGGGTTTTCTATAGAGATGTAGGTGTCCACGCCTTCATGACTGTCAGAGGTGGTGTGACTTACGTCGTAGGTCGGAACTTGAGAGAACAGCGGGTTGCCAACGCTGGGCCTGAACTCCATCTTTTCCGATGTTTGGTCCAGATATCCAACGACCCGCTCAATCGAGTAAATGACGGCATGATCGGAGGTGTCTTCGGCAGGTATGGCCAACTGTTTTTGCCGGATGTCGTCATAGATGAACGGCCTTGCTTTTTGTCGGTACAGGTTGACTGCCGGTGTCGCAAAGAGGGCAAAATCATTCTTGTTCACCTGGTGCAGCGGAAAAGGATGCGTCTCCAGTTCAAAGCGGATTTCGAACTCGCTCCCTTCTCCGCGGCTGCGCCACTTCTCCCAACCGTGCAGGTCAACGAACAAGAATTTCGCCGGTTGAATGAAGTATTCCTGCATTAACTGGTGGTGGATAGCAACGGAGGATGTGCTAGGGAACAGGAGCTCGGAGTCCTCAAATCCCGCCGCCTTCAGGTGATCAGCATCCAGAGTGACCGGTTGTCCACTTTCAGCAGCGGCTATCTTTATTGCTTTCACATAGCGCATCAGCACAAGATTCAGATTTGTGGCACTGCTCTTCTCTCCCGCCAGAAAGAATCGCAGGCTTTTGGGGTTCCACTCGGCGAGTTTCATCGCTGCTAATCTCAGACGGATGGTTATGACTGGCACCTTCCCGGGAGGCTGAGCAAACGATGCATCCGTTATGGTCAGGGGATGTATTTCCACCGGATAACTGGTGGTGAAACAACAGCAGGTTCCCTCAACCGGAATCGATATTATCTCGGTTCCGACGGGGATGACCTTGGTGGCTGTACAGTTTGGCTTCGGTTCGAAGACGATGATGGTGGTAGCAGGCAACGGCCGCAGGTAGTTGGGAGTTACGGCGTGAGTGACAGCATTGATAAACTCGGGAAAATCGTCATCCAGCTTGCGCTGCAGGTGCGTGTTGACGAAGGCGACCTTCTCGAACAGCTCCTCCATGCCGGCCTCGTCCTGTTGGCCGCTGGCCAAGAAGGACAATTTCGGGTGGGCCTCGGCATACTTCGCCGCCAACTCGTGTATCCGAGCCAACTCCTGCTGATAGTACTCCATCAAGGTCAACGGGCTGCATGTCTCAGGCTCAGGGTCGAATTCAGCTGCAACTGGAACGGGTGGCATTGTCGCTGCCTGCGCCAGCGGAAATAGAGCGCTTTTTTCTCCCAGTGTCCCGCCGGAGAAGCACCAGCTGTTACACCCCAACTGGTGATCGTTGGGGGCGCCCAGGCAGATCGGCCCCGCTTCGCCCGCAGCCAGCGTAAGCCTAAGATCGAAGTCCAAGTGATCGGAAATGTACAGCCTGACAAAATTGGCTAACTTGACGTACTTGGAGGAGCCGGGCAGAAAACTGTCGAACTCATTTTTCGAGAGGGGGCCGATGTGAATGCGGAACTTGCCCATCAGGTCCGGCATCTCGCTGCCAAGGACGGTGTCGACTCCGAGACGGTTGCTGGCGGATGCCAACCGCGTCTGCTGGTCCTCTGGAATTGGAGCCTGCCGTGGAACGCACTGCTCCACCTCCAGCTTGCTTACTCCCATGGCATCTCGCAGCAGGGTCTGCAGCCCCAAGGCAGATCGGGGTTGGGAAAAGAGCCCGGCATAGCGCAGAAGCTCCCTGGCTTCTGGCACGCGATCCCGCAGTTGGTTAGTATTCAGCCCGATCAGGCAGCAAAGCCGCTCCATACCAACGGAGTCTTCCTCCTCATCTAAAGATAGGTTGAGCCGGTACTTCATGCAGCACTGAAAGTGGAGGTGGTAGAGCCGCTGATGGAATATGTCCAGAAGGTCTCGGCAAGCTGAGAACCCGTCTGCGGCTTCATCTAGCAACTGCTCGGTGTAGTGGTTGGGGAGGGGAGATGATGTGCCGTACAGCCCCAGAAAGGTGGTGGTGATGAGCAGGTCGACGCCGTCCTTTCCTGCCCGGTCGACTCTCGCGACGTCGGCTGCAGGAAAGGCCAGCGAAAGAGCTGGACGGATGCGCACCCGGTCCTGCCACGGGATGCCGGGCAGTTCTCCCGCGCCTCCTGCGCCAAAATGGTTCCGTGCTATGCGCATGACCTGGCAGAAGGAGAACTCGTGCCCCCGGGTGAGCAGGTCGTTTATCAGCGGGGAGGTTGCAGGACTCGTTGTGTCGCCCAATGAGGTTCTCCTTCACAATCCACTTTTTGACCTATCCCCACCCCCGGCTGACGGGACAGGCGGAGTTCCCCCTCCCTAACCCTCCGCCTCCGGGGGAGGGGACTTGAGGCGTCGGGTCTCATGGGGGCAACTTGCTCAGAGCGCCAACAAAGTTGTGTCTGGGTAGGTGACCTGGAGCTTAACCCCGGCTCACTGCTCGGTCTTCAGCCAGCACCTGAGCATCTCGGCTACGCTCCAGGCCTGGGCTACGCACCCTTTGGGCTTGTAGGGCTCCTCGGCGTCGTAAATTTCGCTGATCGAGCCTATGCAGTGCTCTTCCAACTGATAGGCCAGCCCCTCCAGGAAACCGCGCGCCTGCGCTACCTGATCGGGGTAGACGCGCAGCCAGGCGTCGACGAAGGGACCCATGAGCCAGGGCCAGACGGTGCCCTGATGGTAGGCGGCGTCGCGCGCCCTCAAGTCGCCGCTGTAGGTGGCCTTGTAGTCGGGATGACCCGGCGCGAGGGTCCTCAGTCCCACGCGGGTGAGCAGGCGCTCGCGCACCGTGGCGAGCACCGGGCCCCACTTCTCCGGTTCCAGCACCGGATGGTCCAGCGAGATGGCGAACAGCTGGTTGGGACGGCAGGCGGTATCGTCGCCCAACTCTCCGTCCACGACGTCGTACAGGTAGCTTCCCTCGCCGTACCAGAAGCGCTGGTTGAAGGAGCGATAGCTCTGCTCCGCCAGCGACCCCAATTGCTGGGCGTACCCCTCGTCTCCCTCCTCGTCGCTCCACTTCTGCAACAGCTTGAGCGCGTTGTACCACAGGGCGTTCAGCTCGACGGCCTTGCCGCGCCTGGGGGTCACCACCCAGTCGCCGACCTTGGCGTCCATCCAGGTCAGTTGATACCCCTGGGCTCCCTGCCTGAGCAGCCCGTCGGCCGGATCGACCCCGATGCCGAAATGGGTGCCGGCCAGATGGCGCTCGACGATCTGCCGCATCTGGGGCAGGATCTGGCGCAGCGTGTTGCGATCGCCGGTCACCTCCAGATAGCGCCCCAGGGCGTGGAAGAACCAGAGGCTCGCGTCGGCAGTGTGATAGAGCCCCTCGTTCTTCCCTTCCGGGAACAGGTTGGGTATCAGGCCGTCCTTGACATAGTGGGCGAAGGTGCGCAGGATCCAGCCGGCCTCGGTGTGACGCCCGGTGGCGAGCGTCAGCCCCTCCAGGGAGATCATGGTGTCGCGCCCCCAGTCGGTGAACCAGTGGTAGCCGGCGATCACGGTGCGGATCTCGTCGCCGGTGGCGTGGGCGCGCACGCTGTCCTCGTGCCTTCCGGCGGGGCTTATGATGAACTGGTCCGCTGCCAGGACCAGCTCCGCAGCCAGCCCCTGGCGCGCTCCGGGGTGCGCTGCGGCGATCAGGAGCCTGCGGCGCTCCCTTTCCATCTCCAGCGCCTCGTCCGGCGTCAGGGCGTGCATGGTCTCCCAGCTCTCGGTCGAGGCGATCAGCGCCGCATCCTGGCCCGGGCCCAGATCGACCGCGAAGTAGCCGGGGCTCCAGATGCTCCCCAGCGAGTCGTAGCCGCGGGCATGCTCCACGGCGTAGTAGATCTCCGTGGTCTTTTTCTCCTCCAGGGTGAAGGTCCCTCTCTCCCCCACGATTACCATGCGCAGCTGGGGCGGGTTGCTCCCCAAGGCTATCTGGTAGCGGTTCCCCACCGCAGAGAAGATATAGGGCTCGTCCAGGCTCAGGTCGACCGGAGAGTCGTGGGGGCGGAACTGGAGCGCCGGCTGCAGCTTGAGCCGCACCTTCTCCCCCCCGGAGACCAGCCGGTACATGATGTGCACCGTGTTCTGGCCGTGCACCAGGAGGAGCCTCTTCTCGATCACGGTGTCGCTCATCTGGTAGCGCCAGACCGGCAGCCCGTCCTCCAGTTTGAACCCCGCCAGATACTCCATGCCGTGGAACTCCAGCGTCCCCCCCTGCTTCTGGTCTCCGCCGAACCTGAGGGCGCTGCCGTCGGCGAACCTGATCACCTCGGTGAGCCGGTTCAGCACCACGGTGCGCCCGAGAGGGGAGGGGTAGGCGGCGATCAGAAGCCCGTGATAGCGCCGGGTCAGGGCGCCGCACACGGTCCCGGAGGCGTACCCCCCCAGGCCGTTGGTGACGAGCCACTCCCGCTCCAGAAGCTGCCGGGTCCGTTTTTCGTCCTCAGAATCTAACCAGATGTCGCGCGTTACTGTCGTCATTGCTGTCTCCGTCTGGTCCCGGTATCAACGCCACTGCGGCATTGCCCTGCAGGCGCCAGAATTTTTCCGTCTCCAGTTTTGGGGTCCCCGACCCGCCGTAATCGACCCGCTCGCTGGTCCAGAGGATCTCCCAGCGCTGCCTCTCGGGTGGGGCCAGCATCGGTTCCGGGGCCGGGGCCAGGTGCAGTTCGCGCCCCAGGTTGATCAGTAACAACCGTTGCTGGTCCCCCAGGAAGTAACGCAGCAGAAAGCCCGCCGACCCGAGCACCGCCCCTTCGATATGACAGGCGAATGCCTCCCTGAACACCGGGTCCTCGCGCCTTAGCTTGATCAGGTCGCGGTACAGGGCGTACATCTGGCTGTGGCGCTCGCGCTGGCTCAGGTCCAGCCTGGACTGGATGAAGGTGTCCAGCTCGTAGGGCTTGTCGATGGTGTCGATCACCTCGGGGGAATCGATGTTGGTGAACTGCTTGAGGAATTCGATGCGCCCCGTATGCACCTGGCGCGAGATCTCCGGGCTCAGGTCGGCAAAGTAGAGAAAGGGGCTGGAGGCGGAGAACTCCTGCCCCTGGAAGATCATCGGCGTCTGCGGGGAAAGGAGCAAAAGGGCGGTCATGGCCCGTAGCGAGGCCGGGTTGGTGAGCCGGTGCAGCCGGATGCCCCAGGCCGAGTTGCCGATCTGGTCGTGGTTCTGCAGGAAGTTTATGAAACAGCTGGGACTTGTGCCGATGGTGGGGGAGCCGCGCCTCTTGTTCTGCCAGAAGTAGCGCTGCCCCTGGTACAGGTAGCCCCACTTGGCGCTGGAGATCAGCTCCTGGGCCGAACCGTAGTATTCCGAGTAGTAGGCGTCGTGGTACCCGGTGAGCGCCACGTGGACGCTGTGGTGGAAGTCGTCGTTCCAGACCGCGTCCATGCCGAAGCCCCCCTGCTCCTTGGGGCGCAGGCAGCGGATATCCTGGTCCTCGTTCTCGGCGATCATCAGGACGCCGCGCCCCCCCGCCACCTGCCGGACCCGTTCGGTGATGCACCCGAGTATGTGTTCCGGTGAGGTGTCGAATATGGCGTGGGTGGCGTCGAAACGCAGCCCGTCCAGGTGGAACTCGTCGATCCAGTAACTCGCGTTGGCGATGAAGAATTCGCGCACCGGCCCGTTGTTCTTGCCGTCGAAATTGATCTCCTTACCCCATACGTTGGACTGCTCCTGGCCGTAGTAATCCAGGGAGAAGCGCTCCAGGTAGTTCCCCTCCGGGCCGAAGTGGTTGTAGACCACGTCCAGTATCACCCCGAGCCCAAGCGAATGGGCCCGGTCCACGAAGCCGCGCATGTCGTCGGGCTCGCCATAGAGCCGGGTAGGGGCGAAGTGGTTCACCCCGTCGTAGCCCCAGCCGAAGCGCCCCGGGAAATCTGCCACCGGCATCACCTCCACCAGGGTGATACCCAACTCGGCCAAGAGCCGGAGTTGCTCGGCGGCGGCCTTCCAGTTTCCTTCCCTGGTGTAGGTGCCGATGTGCATCTCGTAGATCACGTGCCCCTCGCGGCCGACGCCCCGCCACTCCCCGTCGCTCCACTGGAACGAGGAGGGATCGACCACGCAGGACGGACCGTGCGGCCCCTCCGGCTGGAAGCGCGAGGCCGGGTCGGGGAAGCTCTCCCCCCCGTTGAGCCGGTAGCGGTACAGCGTCCCCGCAGCCGCGTGCCCGCAGAACGCGGAGTGATAACCCTCCTCTTCCTCGGCCATCTCCACCGTGCTTGCGGCCCCCTCTCCCTGAATAAGCAGCTCCACCTTATGCCCCGGCGCCCAGATGCGGAAGTGGACCCCCTCCGGCCCCAGCTCAGCCCCAACCGGATATTTTCTCTGCCTGTCGTTCATGGGCACCCTCTCTGTCGGAGCAAAATTAGCTTGCTCTAAGTTAGCATATTCTTCCGGTTTTTAAACCCGACCCTGGAGGCTGTCAGGGAAAGGGGGAGAGGTTCCCTCCTTGGCGCTCCGGAAGCCGTGCCCCTATGAGCGGCCGTTACCGACAGCAGGGAAGCTGTATTGAAAAGGGGAGAACAATCTCTTTTAACTGAAGAAAATTGACACAATGAGGCGCACTGCTAATATTGCCTCTTGTTGCCTTAAATGGTTTTAAGTTTAATTAGAGGCCTCGGTTGAGCACCAGCGAGGGTAGGATGAGTAAAAAAGAGAGGTTGCCCAGAACAGGTTTCCGGTCACAGGAAAAACCATGACCCAAACGGCGCTGACACATTCTGAGGAGCACACGGCGCGGCAGAGGGTGCCGCGCCGCATCCTGATGACCGCGGACCCGATCGGCGGCGTCTTTAGCTACGCACTGGAGCTGGCGCGCGGCCTGGCCGGGCACGGGGTGGAGATCGCGCTGGCCACCATGGGGCGCCCCCTGTCCAGGGAGCAGCAGCGCGAGGTGGCTGACGAGGGGAACCTGACGCTGCACGAGAGCGCTTTTCGACTGGAATGGATGGAGGAACCCTGGCAGGACGTGGAGCGCAGCGGGGAATGGCTGCTATCCCTGGAGGCGCTGCTGCGACCGGACCTGGTGCACCTGAACGGTTATGTCCATGCCTCCCTCCCCTGGCAGAGCCCCTGCATGGTAGTGGCCCATTCCTGCATGCTTTCCTGGTGGCAGGCGGTGCGGCGGAACGAGCCCCCACCGAGCCTGGAGCAGTACCACAGGCGGGTGCTGCAGGGGCTGTCCGCAGCCGATCTCGTGGTGGCGCCCACGGCCGCCATGCTGGATGCGGTGCAGAGGTTCTACCTGCCGCTCCCCAAGGCCCGCGTGATCCACAACGCGTGCGGCCGCACCAGGTTCCGCCCCGGGAGAAAGGAGGATTTCATATTCTCCGTGGGGCGCATCTGGGACGACGCCAAGAACATCTGCGCCTTGGCCAAGTCGGCCTACGACCTACCCTGGCCGGTGTACGTGGCGGGTGAGCAGAAGCATCCGGGCGGGGGAGGGACTGCCAGCTTCGATGGCGTGAACCGCCTGGGCTTCCTGGAGCCCGAAAGCCTGGTCCCCTGGTACGCCGCCGCCTCGGTGTACGCCCTGCCGGCACGCTACGAGCCCTTCGGGCTCACCGTCCTTGAGGCCGCCCTCTCCGGTTGCGCCCTGGTGCTGGGGGACATCCCGAGCCTTAGGGAGCTTTGGCAAGGCGCCGCCGTATTCGTCGATCCGGAAGAGACCGAGGCGCTGCAGGACGAGATCCGCGCCCTGTGCGGTGACCGTCCCCGGTTGGCGGGCCTGGGCGAGAAGGCGCTGGAGCGCAGCCGCAGCTTCAGCGCCGCCAAGATGACTGAAGGATACCTGGCCGCCTACCGGGAGATGACCGGAGGGTAGCAGGGTCAAAAGCCTCAAGATTTTTTTTACTCGTTCCCAAGCTGGAGCTTGGGAACGCATCCGCGCCGCAGGCGTGGTCGGAGGCTGATCCGAAAAAGGTATACAGCATACCTGATTTTTCCGGTTGCAATTCGTTATGTGATTTGTGATATAACGATACCGTAAACAGGATGCGGCACAAAGAGGTGCGGACTTGGGTCAAGATCTGAACAAAGGCGTCGAGCTCAACGGAGCTTTGTGGTTGCACAAGGCGGAGCAGAAGTTCCTCGGGGGCGACCGGATCGCCCTTCTGGAGAAGATCGACGAACTCGGCTCCATCACCAAGGCGGCCAAGGCGATAGGCATCAGCTACAAGAATGCCTGGGACCTGGTCAACATGATCAACAACCTGGCCGACCGGCCGCTGGTTGAGCGTCTGACCGGCGGCAAGGGCGGGGGGGGCACCACTGTCACCGCCTATGGCAAGGAAGTGATCCGGCAGTTCAGCGTGCTCCAGGAAGAACACCGGAGATTCCTGGAGAATCTGGAGGGGAAGCTGGGAGATACAGCGAGCCTCTATCAACTGCTAAGGCGGATATCCATGAAAGTGAGCGCCCGTAACGTCCTGGCCGGAACCATCAGCAAGATCACCAAAGGAGCGGTCAACGCCGAGGTCGCTCTCACCCTTACCGGGGGGACCCCGCTGATCGCCGTAGTCACCAACGGCGCGGTGGAGAACCTGGCACTCAAGGAAGGGGGATCGGCCTACGCCATCATCAAGGCGAGCTCGGTCATGGTGGGGAGCGACCTGCACGACGCCAAGATCAGTGCCCGCAACATCATGTGCGGCACCGTGTCGAAGATCGTCGAGGGGCCGGTCTCGACGGAAGTGGACGTCGAGGTGGGAGGCGGCAACACCATCAGCGCCGTTATCACCCATGGCAGTGCGAGCAACCTGGGACTCAAAGCCGGGGGGCACGCCTGCACCCTCTTCAAGGCTTCCAGCGTCATCCTAGGCGTAAGTTAGTCAGCTTGGCTTTCCCCCTTGATTCTTTCTCCGCGTCCCTGCGCCTCCGCGTGCGTTGAAGAATCATTTTTTTGGCATCTCGTTGTATCGTTAGTGCTATAGCGCACCTGCATTCAAAAAATAAGGAGTCCGTCGATGAACCGAATTTCCAGAATGTTGTCCGTTTTCGCAGCGCTGCTCGTGCTCTCCGTCGCCGCCGTCCCGGCCGGCTGGGCGGCGCAGAAGACCCTGATCCTCGCCACCACCACCAGCACCCAGGATTCCGGTCTGCTGGACGTGTTGATCCCGATGTTCGAGAGGCAGAGCGGCTATTTCGTCAAGACCATCTCGGTCGGCAGCGGCCAGGCCATGAAGATGGGGGAGCGGGGAGAGGCCGACGTGCTGCTGGTGCACTCGCCCGAGGCCGAGAAGGCCTTCGTGGCCCAGGGCTTCGGCGTGAACAGGAAGCTGGTGATGCACAACGACTTCATCGTACTTGGTCCGGCCAAGGACCCCGCCAGGATCCGCGGCACCAAGACGGCGGCTGAGGCCCTGAAGAAGATCGCCGCATCCGGCGCGCTCTTCCTCTCCAGGGGGGACAACTCGGGTACCCACGCCAAGGAGAAGGGGCTCTTCAAGGGGGCCGGCATCACACCGGAAGGTCAGAAGTGGTTCCAGCAGACCGGCTTGGGCATGGGCGAGACGCTGAACGTGGCAGCCGAGAAGGACGGCTACCTGATCTCGGACCGCGGCACCTACCTGGCGCTGAACAAGAAAAAGCAGCTCGGTCTTGAGATCCTGGTCGCCGGCGAGCCCAAACTGCTCAACATCTACCACGTGATCGAGGTGAACCCGGCCAAGTGGCCCAAGGTGAACAGCGCCGGCGCCAAGGCCTTCGCCGACTTCATGGTCTCCAAGCCAGCCCAGGAAGTCATCACCACTTTCGGTGTGAAACAGTTCGGCGCGCCGCTCTTCTTCCCGGATGCAGGCAAGAAGCCGGAGTCGCTGGGGCTGTAAATGGACCTGATTCTCGAAGGTGTCATAAAGGCGTTCCAGCTCCTGATCTCCCTCGATGCCGAGGTTTGGGCCATCGCCCTGCTCTCCCTCAAGGTGTCGGGGCTGGCCACTCTTTTCAGCCTGGTTATCGGCGTCTCGATGGGGACCCTGATCGCCCTCACCAGCTTTCCGGGGAAGAAGCTCCTGGTCAGCCTGGTCAACACCGGCATGGGGCTTCCGCCTGTAGTGGTTGGCCTCTTCGTCTCGATACTGCTTTGGCGCAACGGTCCCATGGGTTTCCTGGAGCTACTCTACACTCCGAGCGCCATCGTCATCGCACAGACCGTCATTGCCACGCCGATCGTGATGGGAATCACGGTCGGCGCCATGCAGAATCTCCCCTCCAACCTGAGGCTGCAGATCCTGGCCCTGGGCGCGACCCGGACCCAGATGGTCTGGATGCTGATCAAGGAGGCGAGGCTGCCGCTCATGGCAGGCGTGATGGCGGGTTTCGGCGGGGTGATATCCGAGGTCGGCGCATCGATCATGGTGGGTGGCAACGTGAAGGGGTATACCAGGGTCCTCACCACTGCCACAGTGATGGAGACCGGAAGGGGCAATTTCGACATTGCCATTGCCCTGTCACTTATACTTCTGTTATTCTGCTTCGTGATCAATTACATTCTGACCTACATACAGCAGCGGGAAAGGCCTAGATGACACAGGCGCAAAATGTGTTCGACCTGAAAGATCTGAGGGTGGATCGAGGTGGCGTTCAGATACTCGATATACCCTCTTTTTCATTGCACCAGAACGAGTTCGTCTCGCTGATAGGACCCAACGGGGCAGGGAAATCAACCCTGCTGCTCTCGATAATGGGGCTCATCAAGCGCAAGCACGGCTCGCTTAGCTACCGGGGCGAGGAGATTGCAAGCGCCGCCTCCTGGCTCGAACTGCGCCGCAAGATCGCCATGGTGCTGCAGGAGCCGCTGCTCTTCGACGCCACCGTCTACGACAACGTGGCCAGCGGCCTGAAGATCAGGGGCGTCGAGCGCGGCCAGATCCGCAGCCGGGTCATGCAGTACCTGGAGCGTTTCAACCTGGCCGACATGGCGCAGCGCTCCGCCCGCAAACTCTCGGGCGGCGAGGCCAGGCGTGTCAGCCTGGCGCGCGCCTTTGCCGTCGAGCCCGAGATGATCTTCTTCGACGAGCCCTTCGCCAACCTCGACCCACCCACCAGGCAGTCGCTTACCGACGACATGGACCGGATCATCTCCGAGCAGGGGATAGCGGCCGTATTGGTCACGCACGACCAGTCCGAGGCGCTCAGGATGTCGGACCGGATCGTGGTGATGAACGCGGGGCGCATCGTGCAGCAGGGGACTCCGGCGGCGGTGATGAACAAGCCGGTGAACGAGTTCGTAGCCAACTTCGTCGGCATGGAAACCATCCTTGAGGGAGAGGTGCTCTCGAACCGGGACCAGCAGATGGCGGTAATGGTTGCGGGGCAGGAGATAGACACGGTAGGGGACGAGAAGCCCGGCGACCACGTCTACTGCTGCATCAGGCCCGAGAACGTGACGGTCAGCGTCACCCATCCCTCCCAGAAGACCAGCGCGAGAAACGTCTTTGCCGGGCGCATCGACGAGATCGCCTCGATGGGGCCTTTTCTCAGGCTCCGGTTGGAGTGCGGCTTCACCCTCACAGCCTACGTGACCCGCGAATCCTTCGCCAACCTCGCCCTTGCCGAGGGGAAGGGGATCTACGCCTCCTTCAAGGCAACTTCCGTCCATCTCATCCGCAGGCGCTGAGAGGCGGCTCGAGTCCTTGCCCCACCAGGTAAAACCGGTCAGATGTAGGTTGGGGTGAACGGACTTACCGTGAACCCCAACATGGCAACGTTGGGGTTCACGAAGAATCCGTTCACCCCAACCTACTGGCCCTGCCTCTTTCAGCTCCCGACAACACTCCTCCCCCCAGAGGGGGGAGGTTGGGCTTGCGCGCCGTAGCGCTTCAGCGCGCAGGCGGGAGGGGGGAAGGCTTCGGCTGGAAGCGGCGGATTTCCCCCTCCCTAGCCCTCCCCCTCCGGGGGAGGGGACTTGAGGCGAATAAAAAGGGGACAGGCTACTTTATTTTTCCCATTAAATT